>Ga0316626_10001329_pt1 | contig 10941 bp, 8 predicted proteins | sample OWC_Aug_T1_C1_D5_FD_207656 | JGI IMG/M metagenome (GOLD analysis project Ga0316626, IMG submission 207656) | Wetland soil microbial communities from Old Woman Creek delta, Ohio, United States - OWC_Aug_T1_C1_D5_A | ecosystem: Environmental > Terrestrial > Soil > Wetlands | place: USA: Ohio...
TCAGGGAGGTATTATCACTCTTGACCGAAAATTTGTCGTTACCTCTGCAAATAAATATATAGAGAACTGGGTTGGTCTTTCGGACAGCGCATTGATCGGGAAGGACAGCCAGGAGATATTTCATGATAAGATCGGCATCTGTCCCCATTGTGCATCCAAGCCCACCTTCGAGACCGGGGAAATCAATACCATCACTCAGTCCCGGGGTGTGAATTATGCTGAGCTGACCGCATACCCCATACGTAATGAAATGGGCGAAGTCTCAGAATGCGTTGTTTTTATCATGGACATTACGGAGCGGATACTCTACCAGGAGGAGACCCTGAGCCTCTACCGTGAGGTGATTCAGACCAAGGAATACCTGGAAAGTATTATCGATAATTCAGCAGACGCGATTGTTACCAGCGATCTTGACGGCATGATCACGTCGTGGAACGACGGGGCGGAGAAGATCTTCGGTTTTTCCGAAGAAGAGGTCATGGGGAAGTTCCTGCCGTTCGTACCTGACATCATGCTCGCGAGCGAGAACGAGAATATTGCGCGGCTGAAGCAGGGAGAGGTGCTTAAAGATATTGAGACACTGCGCAAGAAAAAGGATGGGTTCATTATCGAGGTGAGCTTGACCCTGTCCCCCATCAAGGATGCGGCAGGCGAGGTGATCGGTATCTGCGGTATCTCAAGGGATATTTCCGAAAAGAAACGCGTTGAAAAAGAGTTGATCAGGCGGAGCCAGGAGATGTCGAGGTTGTTTTTCATCAGCTCTGCCATGAGGAGCACACTTGAACTCAGCAAACTGCTTAGAATGGTACTGACAGCGGTGACTATGAGCGATGGGATGGGGTTTAATCGTGCCATTCTCTTCTTGGTCAACGAAGAAAGAAATACCTTGAAGGGCGTGATGGGTGTCGGGCCGGCAACACCCGAGGAAGCATGGAGGATATGGGACGACCTGTCTCTGAAACGAAAGTCTCTGGACGATATCATGCAGGATATTGTGAACTCTCCGACCCGGGAGGAGTCGTTTCTGGAGCGTCTGGCAATCGGCATCGAAATGCCCCTGACCGGTGAAACGATCCTGACGCGGGCAGTAAGTGACAAAGTACCCTGCAACGTGCCGGACGTCAGGCGTGAACCGTTGGCCGATGCGCTGCTCATACAGCAGCTCGGTACCCAGGCGTATGCGGTCGTACCCCTTGTCTCTCGCGACAAGGCCATCGGACTCATCTGGGTAGACAATTACTTCAACCGGAAAGAGATCTCCGAAGAGGACATGCAGTTCCTGGTCAGTTTTTCCAACCAGATTGCCTCTGCGATAGAAAGTGCCCGGCTCTTTGAACAGGTGGCCATGGCCGAGCAGCAGCTTGAGAACATCTTTGATGCCATGTCGGACATGGTGTATTTTAACAGCAGTGACTATGTTATCAAAAGGATCAATAAGGCGGTCATGAACAAGCTGCGGCTTCCCGAAAAAGATATCCTTGGGAAAAAGTGCTATGAGCTCTTCCATGGCACCACTGAACCGTACGTGAAATGTCCGCACCACAAGACCGTAAAGACAAAGCAGGCGTATATCGAGGAACTTGACGATTCGCATCTTGGCGGCACGTTTCTGACCTCGAGTTCTCCTATCTTCGACTCTGTCGGTGAGTTTATCGGTTCTGTTCATGTGGTGAGGGATATCACGGAGCTGAAACAGCTCCAGAAGAAACTCGTGACGTCCGAGAAGATGGCCGCGCTGGGCGAGGTCGCCGCAAAAGTGGCTCATGAGATCCGGAATCCTCTTGTTTCCGTTGGGGGATTCGCCAAGAGACTCGAAAAGAAACTTGACGGGAACCTGCAGGAGTATGCGGGAATAATTGTCAAGGAGGTATCCAGACTCGAGGGCATTCTGCGGGAGATTCTCGGGTTTGTCAAGGACGTGCGGCTCGCAAAAGAACCGGTTGATCTGAATCTCCTGCTGGATGAGATCGTCCGTCTCATGGAGTCGGATATCGAGGAGCGCGGCGTTGCGCTGAAAAAACAATATCAGGAGATCCCCGAGATATTTGTTGACCCGAACAGGGTGAAAGAAGCAATCGTAAACATTATCACCAATGCGGTACAGGCACTACCCGGGGCCGGGTCTGTCGAGATACGGACGTCTGCGCAGGGGCACGAGGTCGTGCTCGAGGTCAGTGACACGGGAAGAGGCATTCCCGAAGCGGAAATGCCGTCCATCTTTAACCCGTTTTTTACAACGAAATCATCGGGCACGGGGCTCGGCCTTGCGATCACGCATCGCATCATTCAGGAACATAACGGAAGGATAGAGGTTGAGAGCGTGCTTGACAAAGGAACGGTTTTCAGAATTTATCTGCCCATAAAGGAGGGAGCATCATGAAAATACTTATCGTGGATGATGACCAGAGCATCCTCAGGCTATATCAGGAGGAGCTAGAAGAAGAGGGGTATGCGGTCGTCACGGCGGCCAGCGGCCTGGAAGGTTTGGAGAAGTTCGAGCGCGAGCAGCCCGACCTCGTGACCCTTGATATCCACCTTCCCGATATCGACGGCATCAAACTGCTGAGACAGATGAAGGAGAAGCGGCCACGGCTGCCGATCATCATGTCAACGGCGTATGATTACCGTGATGATTTCTCGGTGTGGGCCTCCGAGGCATATATCGTCAAGTCGTCCGACCTTGCAGAGCTGAAGGCGACCATAAAGAAGCTTACCGGAAAGGAATAAGTGCATTGATCGTAAAACCATTGGTGCCGGCATACGGCGGCTACACCGTCGCACGTGATGACAAGATCATCCTCGTCAAGGGAGCAATCCCCGGAGAGGTCGTCGAGGTTATCGTTCAGGAGAAGAAGCGGGACTACACCCTCGCAGCAGTATCACAGGTCGTGGAACCGTCCGAACATCGTGTGGAACCGAAGTGCCCTGTCTTTGATCTGTGCGGCGGTTGCCATCTCCAGTATATCTCCTATGAACGGCAGGTGAGGATGAAGGAGGAAGTGCTGGTCGATTCCCTTGTTCGGCTCGGCGGTATTGAGGTAGAACTTGGCTCTTCGCTGTCCGATGCCCAGTGGAATTACCGGCACCGGGCGCAGTTCAAGGTATCCCGGCATGGGAACATAGGTTTTTTTAGAGAATCTTCGCGGGATATTGTGGAGTTTGAGGCCTGTCCCCTGATGAAAGGGGAAATTAATGATCTCCTCAGGACCGTTAAGGAGAAAGCACTCACACAAGGACTGAAAGAGATGCACTTCTCCGTGGGTGATTCGGTTGCAGTCTTGCTGAAGTATGACGGTAATGATGCGTGTGATCACGACCGTTTCCGACAGGCGGGTATTACGAGCATTGCCTGCAACGATAAACTGACCGAAGGATGCGGCTACATAGCTTTCGATCTGCTGGGACTGAAATATACGGTATCGCCCTGGACTTTCTTTCAGGCGCACTGGTCACTGAATATGAAGGTTGCCGAACTGATCATGAAGGCAGCAGGATCTCTGAAAGGACAGACGGTGCTGGATTTGTATGCCGGGGCAGGGAACTTCTCTCTACCGCTTGCGGGAGAGGCGCGGGATATTTTGCTTGTTGAGGAAAATCCGCATGCGATCGAGGACGGAACGAGAAACTTGAAGATTAACCGGCTCAAGAATTGCCGTTTTGTGAAGTCTTCCGCAGAGAGATACAGAATGCAGAAGAAAGTCGATCTGCTGATACTGGACCCTCCGCGTACTGGGCTTACGATCGAAGTGGCGAAAAAAGTTATCGAACATGCGCCCGCCAGGATCATCTATATATCATGCAATCCCGCGACGCTGGGGCGCGACCTGAAGAAGCTGAAGGATAAATATGAGATCACTTCAGTTCAGATGATCGATTTTTTCCCGAATACATTTCATATAGAGGCGGCTGTCTTTTTACAGGTACGCTGAAAACGGGGCCGCCCGATGGGGGGACAAGGAGATGCAACCAGTGATGAAGACGATCGAGACGCGCAAAGAGACATACCGGGAAGTGGTGCTCGTTCATCATGAGATCTCAAAGCAGGCTCACCGGGAACTGTTTTCGTTCGATGAGAGCCGTTATGTTGAGTCCGGGAAAGACATCTGTGAATCCATTCTTGCCCTTGCCGCTCAGAGCGTGGATAAAATGCATATTGCGGCCGACTGGGAACATCTTCTTATGATCGCCCTCTGGACTCCGGCACGCCCCGTATCCTTCGATGTGATGAGCCTTCTCAGAAGATCGGGGGCAGGCGATGCAGAACTGGCGCCATTCAGGACGTCGGACATCAACGACCTGTTTCCCTGGCTCTACTACGGCAAGAAGTTTGATATTTTGAGGAGAATCTGCAATGCCGCGAAGACGAAGGTGGAGTCCCGCATCAGCGGAAAACACCTGAAGGTCATTTGTCATCTTGTTGCCGATGAGACGCGCAGGATCGTTGCCAGCAGTCTTTGAAGGTGCTGAAACACCCCGTGAGGGTTAAAAGTGCTTGAATAACCGGTTTTTTTACTGTTATTGTATGTCATCACGTTGGGGAGGGAATAATTGGCAAAGGCCAAAGTATTACTGGTAGAAGATGACCCCGTACAGGCCTCGGCAACGAAAGAAATTCTTCTCAAGATGGGATACGATGTCGTGTGGGCAGAGGACGGCATCAATGCTATCAAGGAAGTAAAAAAGGAAAAACCCGATATCATATTGCTCGACCTTGTTCTGCCGGGCATGGATGGATACGAGGTCTGCAGATGGCTGAAGCTTGAGGAAACCACGAAGGGCATTCCGGTCATCATGCTGACCATGAAGAAAGAGCTTGCTGACAAGATATCGGGACTTCAAATCGGAGCCGATGATTTTCTGCCGAAACCCTATAATGAGCTTGAGCTGAACGCGCGTATATATGCGTCGCTCAGGACCAAGGCGCTTCAGGACGAACTGAGAATGAAAAACAGGCAGCTCGAAGAACTCCTCCACAAAGTGAACTACATGGCCATAACCGATGCCCTGACCGGTCTCTTTAACCGGAGGCGTTTCCATGATGTGCTCATCAGTGAATATGAGCGCGCTAAGCGCTACAGCACTCCTTTTTCCCTTGTCATGGTGGATATTGATCACTTCAAAAGAGTCAATGATACCTTCGGGCATTCGGTCGGAGACCGCGTTCTGAAGGAAGTGTCAGCAATCCTTAAACGCAGTATCCGGGAGATAGATACGGCGTCTCGGTACGGCGGTGAGGAGTTTATCCTGATCCTGCCGAATACAATGAAGGGTAATGCGCTGGTTGTTGCTGAGCGCATGAGGATGTCGATCGAGCAGCATACCTTTCACGAAATAGACAGGAGCATAACCGTGAGTATCGGCATATCCGGCATGCCTGATGAAAAGGCAGAAAGTGACGAAAAACTGGTCAGGTGTGCTGACTTTGCGCTGTATCGCGCCAAGCAGCTTGGCAGGAACCGCACCGTCACTGCAGAGGCAGCCGAGCTCGAATATGTAGAAGAGCCGTAGATTCTTTAACGTCTGTCCGCATCACAGATTTTATCTACTCGATTTCTGATGACGACCAACCATGAAAGACATGTATATGCGTTAAGGAGAGAAGGGTGAGGAAGAGGATCTATCTTGAGAACACCCCGCTGGACAGAGCCCTGAAACTCTGGCAGGAAGCCCTGGCAAAGGGAAATATCGGACCGCTGCCGGCTGAAGCTGTAAAGGTACAGGACACTCTCGGAAGGGTGACTGCTGAACCGGTCTTTGCGCGCATTTCATCGCCCTTTTATCACTCCGCTGCCATGGACGGCTATGCCGTAAAGTTTCCTGAAACATTCGGCGTCAGCGAGTCAGCACCAAAAATCCTGTGCATTCCCGCGCAGGCGCGCTCTGTAGATACCGGAGACCCTATCCCTGACGGATTCAATGCCGTGATCATGATCGAGGAAGTGAACCTTGTCACGTGCGGCAGTCAGGACGGCATCGAGATTTTGCAGCCGGCAACGCCCTGGCAGCATGTACGGGTGATCGGGGAGGATATCGTGAGTACGGAATTGATCCTTCCTGAGAATCACCGGGTGCGGCCGGTCGATATCGGCGCGCTCCTTGCCGGTGGCCATACGGAAATAAAGGTGAGGAAGAGGCCAAGGGTCGCGATCATACCGACCGGAACAGAGCTTGTTGAACCCGGTGAGCCGCTGAACACAGGTAACATCATTGAATACAACTCGAGGATCCTTGCTTCGCTTGTCACGGAATGGGGCGGTCAGCCCATACGGTTCAGTCCGGTTCCCGATAATCCTGAACTGCTACAGCAGACCCTCAGAAAGGCCTGCGAACTGTATGATGTCGTTGTCATCAATGCCGGCTCCTCTGCAGGGTCAGAGGACTATACGGCGCTGTGCATAAACGCATTGGGAGAGGTGATCCTTCACGGTATAGACATCAAGCCCGGCAAACCGGTCATCCTTGGCCTGGTGATGGGAAGGCCGGTACTCGGGATACCGGGCTACCCCGTATCAGCCTATATTACGTTTCATCTCTTCGGGAAAAAGCTCATTCATGAATTGCAGGCCATGGAACCTCCTGAACCGGAAAAAATGATTGCGAGAATTTCGCGGCAGGCCGCATCATCACTGGGCCAGGAAGAATTCCTCAGGGTGAAGCTCGGCAGGGTAGGGGAAAACCTGATTGCAACTCCGGTCAGCAGAGGCGCCGGGGTGCTGATGTCTCTTGTGCGGGCAGATGGGTTTGTCAGAATCCCCGCCATGTCAGAAGGTTTTGGGGCCGGTGCGGAAGTGCAGGTGGATATGCTGAGAAGAAAAGACGAGATCGAGAATACCGTCGTATGCATAGGCAGCCATGATAATGCCCTCGATCTCCTCGCCAACCTGCTTAAGCGGACGTATCCGAAATTCTCCCTTTCCTCTGCCCATGTAGGGTCCATGGGCGGTCTTATCGCCGTCAGGAAAGGCGAGGCCCATGTTGCCGGTACGCATCTTCTCGATGAAGAAAGCGGAGAATACAATGTACCCTATGTAAGAAAGATGCTGGGCGAAAAAAAAATGCTCCTCATCAATCTGGTTTACCGCGAACAGGGGTTCATGGTTCCGCGAGGAAACCCCAAACATGTCAGAGGCTTCGGAGATCTGACGCGAAGCGATGTCTGTTTTATCAACCGGCAGGGAGGTTCCGGCACCCGACTGCTTACGGACAAACACCTCAGAGAGCTGGGAATATCTCCACGGCAGGTTGCCGGATATGACCGTGAAGAATTCACTCATATGGGCGTGGCCTCTGCCGTGCTGACAGGCATTGCCGATACCGGTATCGGCATCCTTGCTGCTGCACGGGCGCTTGATCTTGAATTTATCCCTGTTGCAAAAGAGCGGTACGATCTCGTGATTCCAAAAGAGTTTCTGGCATTGCCGCACGTCGCGGCCCTTCTCGATATCATTCGAAGCAGCAGGGAATTCAGAAGCTCAGTAACTGCCCTTGGCGGATATGATGTCACGGATATGGGAAAGCTGCTGTATGAAACATAGAGCCTTGGCTTTCGCCTGCACGGTCGTTCTTTCCAAACCTTCTAACCGCGACAGACGTGCCGATGCCGAGCGACTGAAAGAAGCATGCGAAAAAATCGGCATGCCTCAGGTTCATGTGCCTCTTGATATCATGCGGAGGCTGCCCCGTGAGCTGCGGGAACGTGACTTCACGCTTCATCTGGTCATGGGCTGTAATGAACAGGGCCACGTGGTTCTTGATATCGGCAGTCGAGGTGATGTGTACGGTATTGCCCTGGATATCGGTACGACCACGATCGAATGCGCACTTTTCGAGCTCAATGAGCAAAAAAGGATCGATATGGTTCAGATCGTCAACCCGCAGTCAGCATATGGTGCGGATATTCTGTCCCGCGCGCAGATGGCGATGGCGGGAAGGTATAAAGAGCTTGTCGGGTTGCTGCGCAAGGCCATCAATGACCTGATACGGACAGTATGCGAAAAAAATGGTGTTGGCATGCAGCGGATTTATGCGCTTACCGTGGCCGGTAACACGATCATGTCGCATTTTTTCCTGGGACTCGAGGTGAGCAATATACCGATTACGCCACGTGTCCCCGCAGTCGAAAACGCAGTGATCTGTTTCTCGCGTGATGTCGACATCTCCGTGCACCCAAATGCTCTTGTCTATGTATTTCCGAACGCAGGAAGTTATGTCGGTGGAGATATCATCAGCGGAATGGTCTCCATAGAAATCCTTGAGCAGGATGACCCCGTACTTTTTATGGATGTCGGAACAAATGTTGAGATCACCCTCGGCTGCCGCGAATGGATCATGGTCGGTGCCGGGGCTGCGGGGCCCGCGCTCGAAGGGGGAGTCGCAGACATAGGCAGAAAGGCTGAGCCGGGAACGATAAGCCGCGTGCAGATCGACCGCCGAACCGGCGAGGCGACCCTGACCGTGATATCCGGTGGGGAACCCATAGGCATTTGCGGTTCAGGGTTGATCGACCTTGTGTCGGAGCTCTACAGCATGGGAATTATTGACCCTGCCGGAAGGTTCAATGTGTCGGCAAAAGGGGTTATGATGAAGGACGGGATACCTGCATACCAGGTTTACCGGTCTGCCGAAAGAGAGCTGGTTTTCACCGAACGTGAACTCCAGAATTTTTTGCGCTCTAAGGCCGCCATGTTTGCGTTCCTGTATGTTTTTCTCAGGTCCGTCGGCATGAGGATCGGGGATATTCGCCATATCTACGTGTCCGGCGCTCTCGGATGCGGCACTAACTTCGACAGCGCAGTGAATATCGGCATGCTTCCCGATATTAAACGGGAGAGAATCGTGCCCTTGGGAAATTCATCACTGAGTGGAGCTTCCATGGTGCTGATAAACCGTCATCTGGTCACGGACGTGGAGCGCATCCGTTCACTGATTACATACCGCGAGATGAGCGAAGACGCTGATCTCCTTGGCGTTCTCCAGGGGGCTCTCTTTATCCCGCATACCGACCCTGAGCTCCTGAAAGGATAATATCGGACTTTGCATGACGCCCAGGAGTTGAAGAATATCAGAGCTCGAACAGCCCCTGTCGGGTGTCAAGGAGTGTTGATATGACGCAGATATCGGGACATCTCTTCTTCGAAGTGCCTGCTGAAGATTCCACTGCCTAGCAGGTCTTCGATGTCCTGAACAGCCCAGTAGCGGACTTCGTCTATTTCCCGTGTGTCGAAAGCGATGGTGCCCTCGTATGTATAGCAGAACGTACTGACAAGCTCCGATTCCCTTTGGTCAGTGAAGCGATACTGGTAGAGATACCTGATATCAGTTCCCCGGATACCGAGTTCCTCCTTCATTTCTCTCAGCGCAGCTGCATGGATATCTTCACCTATGTTCACGTGTCCGCCAACCGACGTGTCCCACATGCCCGGAGCCGTATCTTTGGATGCCGAACGCTTCTGAAGCAGAAGTCTTCCCTGCTGATTGAAGAGGAGCACATGTACCACACGATGAAGCAGCGCTGGGTTGCCGTGCAATGCAGACCGCGGCACAGTCCCGATCACCGTTCCTGACGAATCGATGACCTCGAATGACTCTTCACAGTCTGCCATTTCAGGATATCTGCCCAGAACGGCCGGCTATAAACGCCTTGATGGCCTCACGATCCTTGCGCAAAAGATGAAAGAAGCGGACGCCGTATCCCGGCACTGCACCCCTGGTGTCGATCCGCACGATCTCGCAATCTGCGGAGATCTGACCATGTCCCGGCAGGACAAAAGACAGGGAAATAATATCGCCTTTGTTCATGACCCTCTCTGTGTCGATCATGATGCCCGAAGCACTGATGTCCTGGGATGAACAATAGAAGGAGTCAGTCGCCAGCGTACCTTTGATGGATGCCTTCAGGAGAACGCGGTAGCTCTGCCGCCGAGGGATCGAGAGCAGTGCGGTGACCTTCTCGGTAAGCTGGTCGGAGTGGAAGGGTTTTGTAATATAGGCATTTGCACCGCAATGGGACGCGCGTTCAACACATGCAGGATTATTGTCGCAGGTGATGATGATCGACACGTTTTTCAGCTTATTATCCTTTCTGATGATGGAACAGAGGTCGTCGCCGCTGATATCGTTCAGTTCAAGGGCGGTAATGATAAGGTCCACGGGGTGGTTTCTATGCAAGGCAAGGGCTTCACTGCCCGATATGGCGGTGAACATTTCGAAACTCGCCCTGTCGAGTATCGTCTGCTCGCGCTCAAGTGTACCCCTGAAGCTGTCAGCGATTAGCACCTTTTTTTTCATTTCCCTTTCCTACGGTCTTTATTCATAAGGAGAGTCTTTGACGATGCCGAAATATTACCACAAAACTTAAAGTAAAATACATCCGCAACAGGTGTAACTAGCCATAATAACAGGAATATTGACTCCATAAGATATTCATGGTAGTATGTAGCCATGCGTAAAGCGTGGGTGGTATGTTGTTCCCTCCTGCTGGCGGCATCTGCTGTGTCTGCCGATATCTATAAATATGTAGACGATAATGGCGTCGTCTGCTATACGGACGCGCCGCTGGGCAAGAAGCCTGAGCCGTTGTCAAGAGATACTGTTGTACGGAAAAGAGGGAAGTCTGTGGTGCAGGTACATCCTGATTTTACCGGCTATGTGCATCAGGCTGCAGCGAAATACGAGCTCGAGCCGGAGCTGATCAAGGCGGTGATAAAGACCGAGTCTAACGGGAACCACAGAGCAGTATCCCGGAAGGGCGCAATCGGGCTCATGCAGCTCATGCCCGGCACGGCAAATGACCTGAATGTGGCGAATCCGTTCGACCCCGAGGAGAATATCGAAGGCGGCACTAGGTACCTGAAGCAGCTTCTTGAGAGGTTCAATGGCAATCTTACTCTTGCTCTCGCTGCATATAACTCTGGTCCGAAGACCGTAGAGAAGTACGGATCT
>Ga0316626_10001331_pt1 | contig 10939 bp, 8 predicted proteins | sample OWC_Aug_T1_C1_D5_FD_207656 | JGI IMG/M metagenome (GOLD analysis project Ga0316626, IMG submission 207656) | Wetland soil microbial communities from Old Woman Creek delta, Ohio, United States - OWC_Aug_T1_C1_D5_A | ecosystem: Environmental > Terrestrial > Soil > Wetlands | place: USA: Ohio...
GTAACGTCGATCAGCCTTGCCAAGAAGATCAAGGAACTGCTGATGCAGCCGGAGAAGGCGAAAGCGGCAGGAGAGCATGCCCGCGCTTTCTACCAGAGAAACTCAGGGACTGTCGACCGCGCATTGAAGATTATCGAAGAGTTTATCGACAAGAAGTAGCGCCTGCTCGTCTCCACATGTTTTCCTTTTCCCTTAATCCCTACCTGTAGGGGTCAAAACAGCGTTACCACTATATCTAGAAATATCTTTTTCCGGTGCTATTCCTATGCATTCCAGCAACGAAACAACTGTTTCAAACAATGATCGTTCCCCTATATAGATGGGCCATAGCTAAAAAGATGTAGTATCGTTCCAAGCATGAAGAGCATTGTATTAAGGAACAAGGGCTTTGTTCAGTAAAGAAGTTCTTTCCGTTGTTAAATATAAATAATCTGTTACAAAGAACAATTTTTTTGTTGACAAGGACAATTCTGCTGTTGTATAAATATACACAAGCAATGACTAGACAGGCACGTGATACACTAAAAAGTCTCTTCTCATCAGCAATACGGGCTGATGTGCTGGCACTCCTTCTTAATAATGCTGACGAAAGGTTTTATGTCAGAGAAATAGCCACCCTGCTCAGGAAAAATCCTTCCGGTGTCAAAAGAGAGCTCGACAACCTGGAAAAAATGGGCATTCTTACCAGTAAGAAAGTGGCTAACCTGAAGTATTTCCAGGCTGACAAGAAGTCGCCCTTCTTCACAGAACTCAAGAGCATAATTGCAAAATCCCTTGGCGTTACCGGAGCCCTGAAGGCAATGCTGAAGACGACAAATGTGAAGACTGCTTTCATCTTCGGTCCCTATTCTGAAAGCGAGGAGACTGATACGGTTGATGTTTTTATTGTGGGACCGGCATCTCTATCTCTCGACGGCATTAAGGATATTGAGGAACGCTTCAGCAAGAAGATCAGCGTAAAGCTTATGGACGAGACTGAGTTCAAGACCAAGAAGGAAGGCAATGACGCTGAGATTGAAAAGCTCCTTTCAGGTGACAAGATCATCCTGATGGGAAAGCTTTAATCTAACCATCCCCGGCATCCGGGGACAGAAAGGTGGTGAAGAACATGGCAGTTAAGAAAGCAGCAGCAAAGAAGCCGGCAGCAAAGAAGGCAGCTCCGAAGAAGGCAGCAGCAAAGAAGAAGAAATAAGTTCGGGAAATGTTAATGCTTAGCTGGGGAACGGCAATTCCCCAGCTTTTTTTGATTATATTAGCATAAGACAGGGTAAATTGGAAAAGCTTTTTTGTGAGAAGGTAAGGTGCTGATTTTAAATGTTTATTTGCATTTCATGCACAAGAGAGGTCTTTTCCTCAGTGATAATGTCCCATATCTCAGGCACTGCCATCAGTTTTTTCAGAAACTTGACATTGCTCGAATGCCCTGACTTGCTGGCAATGATATGGCCATAGATCGGGAAGCCGATAAGGGAAAAATCTCCTATCGAATCAAGCACCTTATGTCTAACAAACTCGTCTTTAAACCTAAGGCCCGAGGCGTTCAGAATTCCCTCTTCTCCAAGAATGATCGCGTTGTCCAGCGAACCGCCTTTTGCCAGGCCGTTGCTCCTGAGGTATTCAATGTCCTTCAGGAACCCGAAGGTCCTGGCCGGGGCGATTTCCCGGACAAAGTTCTCCTCTGTTATATCAATGCTCATGCGCTGCTCTCCGATACCGTGATGATGGAAGAAGATGCTGTACGTTATCCTGCTTCCGCTATACGGGAAAACAGCTATTTTTGCATGGCCATCTTCAAAGACAAAGGGCCGGTTAATGCGTAAATAGGGCCGTTTCTTGCCTTGTTTTGCAATGCCAGCATTCAAAATGATGCTGATGAGCATGGTGGAGCTCCCGTCAAGAATCGGCATCTCAGGACCGTGAACCTCAATCGTCAGGTTATCGATGCCAAGTCCTGCGATTGCAGCCAGCATGTGCTCCACAGTCTTAATCTTTACGCCGTTATGACCGATCGTCGTTGCAAAGGCAGTATCGATTACTGAGCCGACATGTGCCTTGATCACCGCCGGCTTGTCAAGCCTGATGAAGGTAATGCCCGCGTCCCGGGAGGCCGGCTTCAACGTAACGGTCGCATGCCTACCCGTATGCAGGCCGATGCCCTCGAATGAGACTTCTTTTTTTATGGTTCTTTGCGCACGCATAATAATCAGAATTTTATTAATGCAAATATAATGCCAATAACTAAATTGTTTAATATCAAGAGGAAGGAGAGGGCATCAGGTAGGCAACTGACCCTGAATGTAGATTTTTTGCAACACTAATTGACTCTTTATAACATTCTATTCATAACTTCCGCCAACAACGATTTCGGGTATTCTTACTGTGGGCATGGCATCTGTCACTGGGACCCCTTGTGCGTCTTTTCCGCATGTGCCGATCGAAAAGCCGAGGTCTGCACCGACCATGTCTATAGATTTCAGTACCTGCGGACCGTTGCCGGTGAGTGTGGCGCCTCTTACCAGATCGCCTATTTGGCCATTTCTGATAAGATATCCTTCCTGCACGTCGAAGACAAAGTCCCCGGTCACGGTGTTAACCTGCCCCCCGCCCATTTTTACTACAAGCAACCCATGATCAACTGATGCCACGATCTCATTGGGATCATGAGTCCCCGGTGCGATGAAGGTATTGGTCATTCTTGGAATGGGCCTGTTCTGGTACGATTCGCGTCTGCCGTTGCCTGTCGACTTCTTTCCTTCTTTCATTGCAGTCAGTTTGTCGTACATATAGCTTTTCAGAATGCCTTTTTCCACAAGGATGGTCCGTTGCGCAGGGGTGCCTTCGTCATCAAAACGAAACGATCCCCGTTTCCCGGCGAGGGTGGCATCATCAATAACCGTTATGAGTTCTGATGCAACTTCTCTATGCAGCTTGCCCGAAAAAACAGACAGCCCCTGCTGTGCAAGGTCCGCCTCAAGACCGTGGCCTATGGCCTCATGGATCATCGTGCCGCCTGCCTTCGATGAGATGACCGCAGGCATCCTGCCTGCAGGGGCCTTTCTGGCCGTAAGCATAGAGACCGCACGCCGAGCGGCTTTCACGGAAAGTGCCTCGACGGATTCTCCATCGAGAAGTTCGAAGCCGGTAAAGCCTCCTATCGCCTCGTATCCTGTCTGCACAAGATCGTCCTGGCCCGCTATAACCTGTACGACAAACGATGTGTAGACCCGTTCATCTTCCGCATAAAAACCTTCTGATGCTGCAGTCTGGACTTTCTGGACCAAATCCCGGTATATCACCGTGACTTGCCGGATACGGCTGTCGAATGACCTCGCGATCTTTTCAGCGTTCCTGATAAGCCTGATTTTTTTCTCCAGAGGGACATCATCGGGAAAGAACCGTATCTCAAACTCCACGGACGGCGGCCTTGCCGTGAGCCTCCTCAGTTCGTGCGGTGACCCGTCAGCAGCCATTCTGCTTGCCTCAGCAGCAGCCAGCAGCAGTGCCTTGGGAGAAAGATCATTGCTGAAGGCATAGGCGGTTTTGCCCCTATAAAGGAGCCTGATGCCTGCCCCTGTCTCAGTTCCCGTGATGATCTTGTCGAGCCTCCTGTCCTCCAGGATGAGCGAAGTAACGCTTCTTGACTCGGCAAACAGGTCGGCGTATTCACCCCCGCGGCCAAGGGTCTTCCCGAGAATCTCAAAGTGCAGGTCCTGATCGATCATATTTTCTGTTTTCGATTTTTTCACTGTGAGGTATTATACCATTATCGGAAAACAGGAACGGAGGTCTACCATGCCTGACATCGGCGTGATCGCCGGCAGCGGCGTCTACAATATCCCTGATTTTGAGATCATGGATTCAGCAAAGGTGAGCACGCCGTACGGCGAACCTTCAGACATCTACCGGATAGGCAGGGTTGCGGGAAAAGAGATCGTATTTTTGCCGCGTCACGGTTCTCTGCACCACATTCCCCCGCACCGGATCAATTATCGCGCAAATATCTGGGGTTTCCGCGAGCTCGGCGTAAGCAGGATGCTCTCCGTGGGCGCAACAGGAGGCATCAGCAAAAGGATGAAGCCGGGCTCGATTGTCGTGCTCGACCAGATCATTGACATGACGAGCAGCAGAGATGCCACGTTTTATGACGAGGATGAAGTGGTGCATGTCGATTTTACCGAGCCCTTCTGTCCAGATCTGAGGCGTGGGCTCATGTCCGCTGCTGCAGATGCAGAAATTGGCATCGTCAAAAGAGGGACGTACATTGCCGTGAATGGGCCAAGACTTGAGACAGCTGCAGAGATCAGGGCATATGCCAAACTTGGCGCTCATGTGGTCGGAATGACCGGCATGCCTGAAACAGCGCTTGCCCGTGAACTCGAGATCTGTTTCGCCGGGCTGGCGGTTGTCACCAACGCCGCAGCAGGGATCTCGGAAGGAAAGCTGTCCGCAACAGAGGTGGTTGAAGCAATGCGGTCTGCAACTGAACGGATCAGAATTATGCTCAAGGCATTCTTTGCCCTGGATACCATTACATCGACATGTGCCTGCAGAAGCGCTCTGAAGAATGCGAAAATGTAGGCTCTCTTTGAGATACAATATTAGCCATGCAGACCATACTGATCGTTGAAGATAAAGATTCAATGGCCCAGATGCTCAGGGAAACCCTCGAGGCCGAAGGCTATCGTATTGTCGTAGCAACTGACGGCCAGAAGGGCATCCGCTGTATCCGGGACAGTCATCTGGACCTTGTGCTTTCCGATCTGAAACTTCCGAAAAAGGACGGTATAGACGTGCTGAAGGCTGCAAAGGCGGAAAATCCTCTTATGCCGGTCATTATGATGACGGCCTTCGGGACGGTGGAGACAGCGGTTGCGGCTATGAAGGAAGGCGCCGCAGACTTCATTACAAAGCCGTTTGATACAGACCACCTCATAATCCTCATAAAGCGTGCGCTCGAAAACCAGAGGCTGGCCACTGAGAACCTTCTTCTCAGGGACGAACTTGGTGGTAAATTCGGCATGCCGAAGATCATCGGGAGAAGCCAGGCTATGACAGAGGTCGCGCAGAATGTGCAGAAGGTGGCACCCGCCAGGACCACGGTCCTGCTGCTGGGCGAGAGCGGGACCGGCAAGGAACTCTTTGCCAGGGCAATTCACCATCTGAGCAACCGGAAGGAATATCCGTTTGTTCCTATCAATTGCGCCGCGATTCCCAGAGACCTGCTCGAGACGGAACTTTTCGGCCATGAGAAGGGTTCGTTTACCGGTGCGGATGCAAGAAAAATCGGAAAGTTTGAACTTGCAGATAAAGGTACGATCTTTCTGGATGAGATCGCGGAAATGGATATGGCCCTTCAGGCGAAGATCCTGAGGGTGATCCAGGAAGGCGAGATCGAAAGGGTAGGCGGCGTACGGACTATCGCGATTGATGTGCGGATCGTGGCAGCAAGCAACAAGGATATCGAAAAGGCCGTTCAGGAGAAGCTCTTCAGAGAGGACCTCTTCTACCGGCTGAACGTCTTCCCGATCGTGATACCTCCGCTCAGGGACCGGAAGGAAGACATCCCTATGCTGGTGGAGTATTTCATAGCAACATCCTGCCGTGAGCTTAAAACCCCGCTGAAAACAATCAATGCTGCAGCGGTTGAAGCCCTCATGTCCTATCCCTGGAAAGGAAACGTACGGGAGCTTGAGAACTGCGTAGAACGGGCCGTCATCCTTTCAGAAAACGATACGATTCATGAAGAGCACATCGTTCTGAACCGGCAGATGGCAATGGAGACTGCACTGCGGAATCTTCCGGCGTCAGGAGCTCTTGAGGATGTTGCCAAACAGGCGGTCCGCATAGCAGAGACAGAGCGCATCGGCAAAGCGCTGAAAGAGACAAGGGGGAACAAGAGCAGGGCTGCAGAACTTCTGCAGGTCAGTTACAAGACCCTTCTTACCAAGATCAGGGACTACGGGATCGAGACACCATGATCTTTGAGCGTCATTCTTGACAGCCTCAAGAGCTTACCATTAATATTAAAGATGAAATAATATCCTGTTTTCACGCTGTTGTATCTCCTGCCGATATTCCTGCTGAGCCTGCAGTCCGCTGTCGGGGATGTCGCGGCAAGCTGAATGTCCTTGTTGAGGCCGAGAAAGGATACAAGATCGTAGTCGCTGACTTTTCTGAGACATGAAGAAAGTTCGTTTGCAAGAAAACGGCTTGAAGAAATACAGATAGATTAAGACGATAGAACCTCAATAACATTCGTCTGCATTTTTGCATAAAGGGGGAATTGTGGCTGGACATTCCAAATGGGCCCAGATAAAACATAAGAAGGCCCATACTGACGCTAAACGAGGGAAGGTATTCACCAAGATCGTAAAAGAGATTGCGACTGCCGCCAAACTCGGCGGTGGAGACCCTGACGGTAATCCGCGGCTCCGCACGGCGATTGACAACGCGAAGGAAGTGAATATGCCGCATGACAATATCAAGAAGGCGATCATGAAGGGTACCGGAGAACTTCCCGGGGTTTCCTATGAAGAGTATCTCTATGAAGGATACGGGCCAGCGGGAGTAGCGGTCATGGTCGAAGTGATGACGGACAACAAGAACAGGACCGTGCCTGAAATCAGGCATATCATGGCAAAGAACGGCGGAAGCCTCGGCGAGTCCGGGTGTGTCTCCTGGATTTTTGAGAAGAAGGGCTATATCCTGGTCAGCAAGGCAAAGACCTCCGAGGATATGGTCATGACGGTCGCTCTTGACGCGGGTGCGGAAGACATGAGGAACGATCCGGAAGAGGAGAACTTCGAGATCATAACTGCGCCGGAGGATTTTGCCGCGGTGAAGGGGGCTGTTGAAAAGGCCGGTCTGCCTGTCGAATCTGCAGAGGTCACTATGCTGCCGAAGACCTATGTCGTCCTCGACGAGAAGACTGCCGAGCAGATGGTGAGGCTTATAGATGCCCTTGAAGACAACGACGATGTTCAGAACGTATACGCAAACTTCGATATCCCTGATAATGTTGCCGAAAAGATCAATAAGTAACGCTGTGCGTGCCACAGCCGTCAGTTGTCCTCGAAGAGGTGCGATAGCAGCCCTATGACAGCGATGTCTATCCGGGTCACGTTCAAAAGGAAGTTCATCGCGGGCCTCTTTGTCCTCATCCCGGCGCTCATTACTGCCTTTGTCATTGCCTGGTTCTTCAGGCTTGTTGACGGTATTCTTGAGCCGGTCTTTTTCAGGATCCTCGGGTACCACACGCCGGGCCTGGGATTTGTTTCTGCGATCATCCTTGTCTTTATCGTTGGGATCATTTCAACGAACGTTTTTGGCAAGAAGATCATCCTCTTTTTTGAGCGTATCATCCTTAACATCCCGGTATTCAGGAGTTTCTATACCGCGGTAAAGCAGCTTGTCGATGCTTTTTCCCCTGAGAGCAAGACCTCGTCCTTCAAGAGGGTGGTGATCATCGAATACCCGAGAAAGGATACGTATGCTTTCGGCTTTCTTACGAAAGAGAACACCGTGCTGGCCCACAAGAGCGGAAGAGAATCGGATCTCAGGGCTGTGTACGTGCCGACGAACAATCTGTATCTCGGGGAGATTGTGCTGGTGCCGGAAGAGGATGTCTTTGCCACAGACATACCGGTGGATGAAGGAATGAAGATCATACTCTCCGGAGGCATAGCCGCTCCGCAGCGCATCGGGGAATCCAAGCGATGAGAACCGCTTGCGTTATCCTTGCTGCCGGCCAGGGGAAACGGATGAGGTCATCGCTGCCCAAGGTGCTCCACAAGGTATGCGGCATGCCGATGCTCCAGAGCGTGGTCGACGCGGCAAAGAAGCTTGACCCCGAGCATCTGATCGTCGTTGCCGGCAGGCATATCGATATGTTTAAACAAGAGATCTCTGATCCGGACGTCCGGTTTATGCTCCAGAAAGAACCGAGAGGGACCGGCGATGCGCTCAAGAGCGCAGTCCCCGCATTGAAAGGATTCAGGGGGGAAGTCGTTGTTCTGAACGGAGATACGCCTCTTATCAGTCCAGCCACGATCAGAAGATTTCTCAGGATGCATCAGAAGGGAAAAGCCGATGTGTCTGTGCTCTCGTTTGCTGCAGCCGACCCCTCCGGGTACGGCAGGATCGTGAGGGGAGAAGCAGGCAGGTTTGTTGCGATTATTGAAGAAAAGGACGCTGACAGCAGACAGAAGGCGGTGCGGGAAGTGAACAGCGGTGTCTATGCCCTGAACATGAAGGCGCTTTCGCTTCTTAACCGCATTTCCCTGAACAGGCGCAAGGGAGAGTATTATCTGACCGATATCGTCAGCCTGGCAATGAAACGCGGGCTCTCGGCGCAAGCGTTCTTGATCGGACAGGAAGACGAGTTTATGGGCGTAAACACCCGGGAGGAACTCCTCCGCGCATCAGAAATGCTCCGTCAGACCGTTATCCGGGGGCTGATCGCGCGGGGAGTGGATATCATGGATCCGGCATCAGTCTTTGTCCATCCGCATGCATCGGTCGGGAAGGGCACGGTAATCTATCCGAATGTTTTCATTGAGGGCAATACAGCTGTCGGAAGGGGAGTGACCATCTTTCCACATGTGCGCATCAGCAGGAGCGTTGTCGGTGATCGTGCCGTTATCAAGGATTCGACCGTGATCGAGAGTTCACGGATCATGTCGGAAGCGAACGTGGGGCCTTTTGCCCATATCCGTCCGGGGTCTGAGATCGGCTCAGGAGCAAAGATCGGAAATTTTGTCGAATTGAAGAAGGCATTGATAGGAAAAGGTGCCAAGGCGTCCCATCTCAGCTATCTCGGCGACACGAAGATCGGCAGCGGCGTCAACATCGGTGCCGGGACCATAACCTGCAATTACGATGGAACGAACAAGCATCGCACGATCATCGAAGACGGTGTTTTCATCGGCAGCGACACGCAGCTTGTTGCTCCGGTCAGGATCGGAAAAGGGGCCTACGTCGGTGCCGGATCGACCATAACCAAAGACGTTCCCCCCGGCTCTCTTGCAGTCAGCAGGGCTGAACAGAGGACCATAAAGAACTGGGTAACCCGGCGAAGGGCTAAGGGCAAAGGGCGAAAGGCTCAGGGAAGCAGCATAGATGAACAGAAGATCGGAGGGGCTGGCGAATGAAATCTTTTCTTCACAATTCACTTTTTACGGATGTAATATGTGCGGGATAATCGGATACATCGGAGAGAAGAACGCCGTTTCCGTCATCCTTGAAGGGCTGAGGAAACTCGAATACCGGGGATATGACTCGGCAGGAATCGCGTTTCAGGCAGAGAAGGGTATTGACGTGGTGCGGTGCAAGGGAAAGATCAAGGAACTTGCATCCCTTGTTGAAGAACGTCACCTTGCAAGTTTCGCAGGTATCGGGCACACGCGGTGGGCCACGCATGGCAAACCTTCTGAGGAAAACGCTCATCCCCACCGCTCCGACGGCATTGTCATTGTCCATAACGGGATTATAGAAAACTACCTTTCACTGAAAAAGAACCTTATCGCGAAGGGATACGCATTCACCTCTGAAACGGATACCGAAGTGCTCTGCCACCTGATCAGGGACCATGCAGATGGTCAGCCGCTTGAGGATGCTGTCAGGGCCGCGCTGAAAGAAGTGAAAGGCTCGTATGCGATTGCGGTGATCAGCGACAGGGACCCGAACAAGATCGTGGGCGTCCGCAAGGACAGCCCGCTGGTGATCGGCCTGGGCGAGGGAGAGTTTTTTATCGCGTCCGATGTCCCGGCATTTCTGAACTATTCACGGGACGTGATGTTCCTGAATGACGAGGAGATGGCGGTCATTACCCCTATGGGTGTTCTTGTCACAACGCTTGACGGCACCATAGTGGCCAAGGAAGTGACGACCATCACATGGAGCCCTTCCATGGCTGAAAAAGGGGGATACCGGCACTTTATGCTCAAGGAGATTTTTGAACAGCCTCGGGCGGTCAGCGATACCGTGAGGGGCAGGTTTTCTCTCGAGACAGGGGAGGTGAATACCGAAGAGTTCGGTCTGTCACCGCAGGGCATGAAGGAGATCAGAAAAATTTATATCGTTGCATGCGGAACGTCGTGGCATGCCGGCATGATCGGCAAATACCTGTTTGAGGAGATTGCCCGGGTGCCGGTCGAAGTGGACATCGCCTCGGAATTCCGGTACCGGAAACCGCTTATCGGACCGGACAACCTTATGATCGTCATTACACAGTCAGGCGAGACGGCCGATACGCTTGCAGCGCAGCGGGAGGCAAAGAAGCTCGGCGCTCGGACGCTCACGATCTGCAATGTTGTGGGAAGCACCTCTGCTCGCGAGGCTGACGCAGTTTTTTATACGCACTCGGGCCCGGAGATCGGCGTTGCCTCGACAAAGGCTTTCCTAACGCAGGTCACGTCCGTATATCTCCTTGCCATAGCCCTGGGAAATGCGCAGGGCACGCTGGTCAGTGAGACGTCACGGGCGCTGTTGCAGGAACTTGTCATGCTCCCCGGCAAGATCGAAAAAACGCTGACTGCTGACGAGCATATCAAGGAGATAGCCCGAAGCTACTTTAAGGCCCGGGGGTTCATCTTTCTTGGGAGGGGCATCAATTTCCCTATTGCGCTTGAAGGGGCACTCAAGCTCAAGGAGATATCGTATATCCACGCGGAGGGATATCCCGCAGGGGAGATGAAGCATGGCCCCATCGCGCTCATAGACGAAGAGCTCCCGGTGGTTGTGCTGGCGCCGCGGGACAGCCTCTATGAAAAGATCATTTCGAACATACAGGAAGTCAACAGCAGGGGCGGCAAGGTGATAGCGGTGACGAATGAGAGCAATGGCGAGATCTGTGAAATCTCGAGGAACTGCATCATTGTGCCTGACGTTCACGCGTATCTCGCTCCGGTGCTTCTTGTGGTGCCGCTCCAGCTTCTTGCGT
>Ga0316626_10001332_pt1 | contig 10939 bp, 8 predicted proteins | sample OWC_Aug_T1_C1_D5_FD_207656 | JGI IMG/M metagenome (GOLD analysis project Ga0316626, IMG submission 207656) | Wetland soil microbial communities from Old Woman Creek delta, Ohio, United States - OWC_Aug_T1_C1_D5_A | ecosystem: Environmental > Terrestrial > Soil > Wetlands | place: USA: Ohio...
AGCCATTGGCATCACGCGCCCAGGGACGCCTTGCAGGCGAGCTGGTGGAGCTACCGGGCGTGGCGCTGCAGGTGGAACGCTTCGCTCTGCAAGCTGACGGCCACCAGCTGCGCATCGATTCGGCAAGCATCGGGGGGCCGGGCAACGAGGCGGTGTTCAGCGGCACCGTCAATGCAACCCAGGACCGCTATCTGGTGGACCTGCGCCTGGAAGGAAAGTCCCTGGCAATCCCCTTCGGGAAGACGGAGCGGGGCAAAGCATCTGCGGACCGACGCCCGACCCTGCAGATCCCCTCTGGCGATCTTCCCGTCTGGGGCAGCGTGCGCGCGAACCTGGAGCGCGTGCGAATCGGCGACTTCGACGTGATACCGATGATCGCAACAGGCAAGTTCGAGAACGGGCGCCTCGACCTGGAGGTCGAGCGCGCCACGCTGTGCGGCGTCACGCTCCAGGGAAAGTTCATAGGGCGTCCGAACGAGGCAAGCGTCGAGGGCACCCTGAGAAGCAGAGGCGCCCCAGTGCAGGAGATCGTCCCCTGCCTGACCCGCCATCACGTCGTCGCCACGGGCGTATTCGACATGGACGCGCGCTTCGCGGCGCAAGCGCCCGTGGGCTCATTGCTCGCGCACATGAAGGGCGAGTTCAACGTGGCTGCACACGACGGGCAGATCGTGGCAGACGAGTGGTTGAACCGCGTGTTCGGCGCGGTCAACGTGACCGAAGTCGCGCATGGCCGCCTGCCCGATCTGCGCAAGGCCAGCATGGCCTTCGATACCGTACGGATGAAGGGGCGGCTCGATGGTTGGCGACTGTTGATCGACGAAGCCTTGCTCGATGCCAGCAACGTGGCCTTGGCGGCACGCGGCGATGTCGATCTCGCCATGAACACCGTCAATCTGCAGGTTCTGGTCGCCCCCTTGAAAACAGTGAACGCCATCGTGCGTCGAATGCCTATCCTCGGAAGGATGCTCGGGGCGACTGCCATCGCCGTGCCAGTGCAAGTGAGCGGACCGATGTCGGACCCTCAGGTCGTGCCGTTTGGATCCCTGGCGATCCTGACACCGCTCGTGGATATCATGCGAAACACACTGGCGTTACCGGTCAAGTTACTGAATCGTCCCGGAGGCCTCGAACCGTCGCCGGCACCGAAGTGAGCTAGGGAAGCTCTGCTCAAGTATCGCGGTGCGCACGAGCCGATCCTGTACGTGGTGATTGGTAGTGCCCGGCTGCTCCCGTGAGCGAAACGCTGCTGCGCCCGCTGTTCAGGACGCGGCGCGCATCGCATCAGCGCCGTCTGCCACCCCCGCCCCCACGCGGCGTTGCGGCCGGGCGCGGTGCTGCAGGCGCGGGGCGCGCGCTTGGTCCCGAGGGCCGGGCGCTCGGCCCCGCCGGCACCGGCTTGGCGACGGGTCGGTCAGACGGCGGTTTCGCGATCGGCTGCTCGGGACGCGGACCGATGTCGATGTCGTTGTCGATATCGATATCGATGTCCACGTCGTTGTCACAGCATCCGCCCCAGTACCAGGGATCGTAGTAGCCGACTCCGACACCCATATAGACGGACCCATGCACCTCGCCGTCGCTGGCGCAACCGGACAGCAGCACCGCTCCGCCCAGCAGCGAGGCGAGTCCGATGCGATGCCAGCCGGTGAACATGCGCTGCGCGTTCATTGACTGCCTCCGTTCGAGTCGCCGGTACCAAGCGTCCAGTTGACGATGCCCACCACACCGCCCTGCGGATCTGCAATCACGGCGAGGTTTCCGTCCAGCAGCCCGGGTCGTGGCTTGACCAGAACCTTGGCACCCGCTGCGGTGGCCTTGTCCAAGGTCCCCGCGACGTCGGCCACCAGGACGTAGGGCAGCCACCCGGGCTGTTCGAGCCCCTTCGGCATCGGCACCACGCCGCCACGCGCGTAACCCTGCGACTGCAGCACCAGCCGAGACACGCCCAGACTGGTTTCCCGCTCGCTGATCTCGTAGCCGGCCAGTCCCCCGTAGAACTGCGCCGCGCGCTCGGGATCGCGGGCGAACAGATCGACCCAAAAGAAATCCCCGTCCGTGACGGGCGTGTCGGCGGGATCACCACGATCGGAGGAGAGGACGCCGAACAGTGCACCTTCGGGATCCCGCAACAATGCATGCACGCCGCGATCCCCAAAGCTCCTCGGCGCGGACACAACGCTTCCGCCGTTGCCGCTCGCGTACTGCGCGGAGGCGCGCACATCGGGCACCGAGATCAGCGTCAGCCAGCGAGCGCTGCGCGCCCCGGCCTGCCTGGGCGTGTGCAGGAAGGCGCCCGCCACCCGCGCGCCGGCGTCGTTCTCGACGAGGTGATAGGACGCGGGTGCTCCTGCCACGACACGAAACCGCCATCCGAACACCGCTTCGTAGAAGCGGCTCGCAGCCGCCAAGTCGTCCGTCACCAGTTCGAACCAGATGAACTTGCCAGGCAGACGGGTGCCGCGTGCACCGTCGGGGCCAAGCTGCGCTGCACCGGCGGGCTGGTAAACCGACGACACAGTCAGCGCGACGAGCGCGAACAGCACGCTGGCCCTGCGCCACCATCGACTTTTGCTCATCCAACCGCTTCTCATGTCTTGTTCTCCTCCCGGCCGGCCAGCACTTTAGCCACGAAGCTTGCACGCGATGCGACCCGCCTGGCAAGTCCGCAGGGTTGGCTGACCTCCCTGCGACGCCCGGTTGGCACAGGCCTGTCCAGAATTATCAACCCGCCGCGCAAGCACTCATCCATACTCGACGCAACTTGTCAGCACGCGTCCCTACGAAGCGTCCTGGACTCCGGCTGTAGGAGGTCCGCCGGCCGAGGGTTCGAGGGGCATTCCGTGATCGCCTTGCGGTAAATCAACCCGCCCCTGCCCATTGCCCCCATCATGGCGGCTGTCGGGGAATCGCGCTGCAGCACGGGTGCGGTATCCGCAGTGAAGCCAGCCAACTCGACAGCCGGTACACCTCGGCATAGCATGCCCATATGTCTTGATATGTCTTGCCGGCGCGAGCCGGCATCCAGAATTGGCACAGCGCAATGGAGAATGCAGCATGAAGATCATGATCGGCAATCTGCCCGATGACACGACCGAGGAAGGCATCCGCGAGGCGCTGTCCCCGTTCGCCCCGGTGGAGTCCATTCGCCTCATCCCCGAAGGGGCCGCACCCTCGGCGATGATCGAGACCAGCATGACGCAGATGCAGGCCGAAGCGCTCGCGCAGCGGATCCAGGGCCGCCTCTACAAGGGGCGTGAACTGCGCGCCTGGGTTCCCACCATGCCCTGGAAATGAAACGGCTATTGCACGATTACAGCAGATGAATCCGAAGTCCGAGTTCTTAGAAGCCGGCCTCAGAGGCATACGGCGTTTCGGGCTGGCCGCCTGTGCACTTGCGCCAGCCATGGCTCACGCGTCGATGTTCAAGGGCGACACGCTCGACGCCGTCGCTAATTACCTGGCCATCTTCATCCTGATCGCGGTACCCATCGGCGGCATCGTCCTGTTCTGGCTAATCCACATCCTGCCCGAGAAGGTCGCGGAGAAGCGTCATCATCCGCAGAAGGATGCGATCAAGACCTTGTGCCTGCTCTCGCTCGTCTTCGGCGGACTGCTCTGGCCGTTCGCCTGGCTATGGGCGTACTCGAAGCCGGTGATACACAAGATCGCCTACGGTACCGACAAGCATGAGGACTACTACCGGGAACTCGCGGAAAAAGAAGGCAAGGAAGCGGAAACGCTGGCGAGCGACGTGGCGCGTATGCGGCAGGAGTTGATTACGCTCTCCCAGCGCGGTGCGCAGCCCGCCGAGCTGACCGCCATCGGTGAGCGTCTCGCCGTGCTCGAGGCCAAACTGCTGGCCGTGGGCGAGGAGAGCAAGGTCTAGCCATGGAAGCGATTCTTCTCGGTATCTATGCGTTCTTCGTTTGGCTGATCTTCATCAAGTTCAAGTGGCTCCCGTGGAACACGATGTCCCAGGTGACCGTCGCGATCATCCCCATCGTGGGACTGACGGCGCTCATCCTTTCCTTGAACGTCTATGCGCCCTCTTCGTCGGACCTGCGCGTGTACAAATACACGGTTCCGATCGTCTCCCAGGTAAAGGGCCGGGTGATCGAAGTGCCGGTCGAGGAAGGCAACCGACTGGTGAAGAAAGGCGACGTGCTGTTCAAGATCGATCCCACGCCCTATCACCTCGCCGTCAGTCAGCTCGAGGCGCAGATCCTCAACGCGCAGGCCGGACAGCGCGAATTGGACGAGTCGCTGAAACAGGCCAAGGGCAAGGTGGTGGAATCGACCGCCGGCATTCAGCAGGCGAGCGGTCGAGTGCGCGAGCTCAGCGCGAGCCTGGAGCTCGCCCGCCTGCGCGTATCGCAGAACAAGGAACTCGCCAGCACGGGCGCGGGCAGCAAGTTCGAATTGGAGCGTGCACAGACCGACTTACGCGAGCTCGAAGCCCAGCTCGATGCCGCTCGCGGCGTGCAAGCGCAGGCACGCGCCGCTGAAGTGCAGGCACGCTCGTCCGAGCAGCAGATCGTGCAGAAGCTCAGCGCGAAGACCGAGGAAGGTGAATACGCGCAGGTCGCCGCGATACGCGCCCAGTTGGAGAACGCCAAGTGGGAACTCGATCAGACCACGGTGCGCTCGCCGTGCGACTGCTACGTGATCAACTTGCAGTTGCGCCCCGGCGCATTTGTCGCCGGTATGCCTTTCAACCCCGTCATGACGCTGGTGGAAGCAGGCGGGCAGGTGGTTGCGCTATTCAATCAGAATGAACTGCACAAGGTGGCGCCGGGCAATGAAGCCGAGTTTGCGCTCGAGACCTACCCTGGCAAGATCATCAAGGCGAAAGTGGACTCGGTGATCTGGGCGCAGGGCCAGGGCCAGCTTCCCGCCAGCGGAACGCTGCCGATGACCGGCGCCTTCGCGCAGCCGCCGGGGCGCTTCGCCGTCAAGTTCGACATCGAAGAACGCGACCGCCAGGTTTTTCTCGCCGCGGGCGCCGTCGGGGCCGCGGCCATCTACACCGAACACCTGGCGGCGATCCACATCCTGCGCAAGGTGATTCTTCGCGTCGGCTCGTACGTGAACTGGCTTGTCCTGAAGTTGCACTGAGCATGCGACCCCTCCGGCTCCTTTCCTGGCTGGCGCCGGCATTGCTGAGCGCCGGTTGCGCACTGAAGACGCCCCCTGACGTCACCGAGTTGCGCCGCCAGGCGTTGCCCAACGTCCAGGTACCCGAGAGCTGGGCTTCGCAGGGGGCGAACGGCGGCTCGGTGCAGCAGGGCTGGCTCGACCAGTTCGCCGATCCTCGTCTCATTCCGCTGGTCGAGGAAGCGCTGGTCTACAACGCCGACCTGCGTGTGGCGGGTGCGCGCATCGAACAGGCCGCAGCCTATTCGAAGATCGCGGCCGCGGGCATGTACCCGGCGGTGAACCTGCTGGCGCGCGGCGGCGGCCAGATGAGCGGGGATAACAGCGGTCTCGAAGGGCTCCTGGTGTCCGCCACCTGGGAGCTCGACGTGTGGGGGCGTGTGCGCTATGGCCGCGAAGCAGCCAACGCGCAGTACGCCTCCGCCCTGGCGGATCTGGAATATGCCCGGCAGTCGATCGTCGCGCTGGTGGTCAAGAGTTGGATCACCGCGATCGAAGCTAAGATGCAGCGGCAGATCGCGGACGAGACCGTGCGCTCGGCGGAGCGCCTGGTGAGCCTGGCCAGGGACCGTGAGCGGGTCGGGCGCGGCGACGCGATCGACGTGGCAAACGCACAGGCAAATCTGCACACCTATCGCGATACGCGGCGACAACTCGACCTGGCCTTCACGCAGGCGGTACGTGCGCTCGAACTGCTGGTCGGCAGATATCCTGCGGCGAGTCTGGATACGCCGGGCGAGTTACCCGCCGTACCGGATCCCATTCCCTCGGGCCTGCCTTCCGAACTGCTCGAGCGCCGTCCAGACGTGATCGCCGCCGAGCGCCGAGTCGCCGCTGCGTTCAATCGCATCGGCGAAGCACAAGCCGCGCGGCTGCCGCGCATTTCGCTCACCGCCGGGGTGAGCTCGATCTCCAGCGAACTGTTCCTGCTGAAGGATCGCGACAACCCTGTATGGAGCGCCGGTGCCAGCCTGCTTGCGCCGCTATACCAGGGCGGCGCATTGAAGGCGCAGGTCGAGGTGCGCACGGCCGAGCAGAAGCAGGCCGTGGCCGAGTACGCCCGGATCGGCCAGCGTGCCTTCGGCGAGGTCGAGGACGCCATCTCGCGCGACAGTGCCGCGCGCGACCGAGAAGCGATCCTGATGGCCGCCGTGTCCGAGAGCCAGCGCGCGCTCGACCTCTCGCGCACCGCATTCGAGGTCGGCTCCCTCGACCTGCGCTCGGTGCAGCAACAGCAGCTTGCCATGTACGCATCGCGCAGCGCACTGCTCAGCGTGCAAAGCGAGCAGCGCGTGCAGCGCGTGAACCTGCACCTCTCCCTGGGCGGCGGGTTCGGCGGCCCTCAAGCCCAGGTCGCGCAGGTACGCGACCGCACCGTGTCGCGGGCGGAAGGCGACGCGGCGATCGTGGACGTCTATCGCGTCAACGGCACCGGCGCGGCATCGCTTCGCGCCCCCGCGAACGGCTGGCCGAAGTCGGTAAAGGTTCGGCTGCAGGGTTTCCGTCCGCTCGCTTTGCTGCGTGCGGACGCCTTCAGCGCCGATGCCGCGCCGGTCAAGCGCATGGACTGCGAGCAGTCGAAAATGCCGATACGCGACGGGGGCTACCGATGCTTGCTGGACGGCAAGTCCGCCGGCGAATTCTCGATGAGCTACGGGAACATCCAGATCGAGATTCCAGCCGCGATGCTGGCGCCCGACATCGCTCGCCTAGAAGTCAAATGGAGCGAGGCGACGGAAGTCGCCGAACAATAGGAAACGACGGCAACGACATGGCAGGCGTCCAGGACATCATGAACTTCCTGTTCGGAGGTTCGAAATCAGGCGGCGACGCGGACGACGAACTCGTGGCCAGCACCGTGGAAGCCATCGTCGATCAGGTGGAACCGCGCGTGCGCTTGGACAGCAGCTATCAGAAGAAACTCACAGGGGGCGTGCGCCACACCTTGGCCTACCTGCGTAGCCTGCGCGACCAATTGCCGCAGGAGATCGTGCCGCTTGCGCGCAGCGAATGGGCGATGAACCCGCATCTGAACGCGTTTTTCGCCACAGCCGACGATGTCCCTGCCCTCATCGGACGCACGCGCGAGCTGCGCAGCCTGTTCCAGACCGATCCCAAATTGGGGGAAGCCTTCGCGCTGCTTGCGATGAAGATGGAAGAGCGTCACATCTTCGCCCCGAAGCTCGAAGGGACCGAATTGCACCACGACGTGGCGCAGACCACGATCGGTTTCACTGGGCACAAGCTCTTCTCCCCTGCCCCGACGCTCGCGCAGACGCGGCTGGATGTGGGCAAACGCCTGTTCATGCGGCTGGCGCAGGTTGCGCTCAAGCGCATCATCCAGTCTGACGAGCGCGCGTCAGATCTCGACCAGCACAAGGGCTATCTGAAGACGCGCTTGCGACTGCTCAATCTGGCCAAGGACGGCTTGGAAGGAATCGTCGAGGATGCCTCCACCATCGACGCGCAGATCCGAGACATCGAGCGCCAACTAAAGGACACCGTGGATGAGTTCATCGAGATCAAATCGAGCATCGCCACGCTTGACCGCTACACCGACCGGATCAACGACATCCTGCGCAATCCGGAGCAGCACCTGAGCATCGAGCACCGCCTTCTGCGCGTGAATCGCATGGGCATGAAGGTCGAGGCTGGTGACGAAGAGCCGGCGCACGAACTGTCGTTGTACGAACTGCAGCTGGATGACATCCGCGCGATCATTGCGCTGGTGCGCTGCGCGCGCGAGGAGATGCCGCCGGTAGAGGACCTGGTGGCAAAGGCTGAGCGGTATCTATGAGATCAGCCCGCCCCGGCGAAGGCCGGAATGACGACGCCATGCGTCGCCTCACGAAACGGATCAAGACTTCCGGAAGTTGGTGACCAGAAAATATACGCTCACCAGTAGCACCCAGAGCGGGAACACCATGAGAATCGTGTCGATACTCCGCCCGCTGAACAGCAGCCCCAGCGCCAGCGTGTAGCCGAGGTAAGCGATCCAGCGTGCGATGATTCCCGTGCGCAGAGCGAGCGTTGAGGTGGCGACCATGAATACTGCCGCCATCTTGTAGGCGTAGACATTCATGATCTCGTAGGTAACGGCACGGCCGAATCTGAAGGTGGGCGAGCTGAGCAGTCCGTCCGGCGCCGCCGTGAACGCAGCGATGATGCCGCCGACTACTGCCGAAGATAAGAACAGCAAAGCCAGGAAAAGCAGGCCACTGCCGAGGAACACCGTAGCGAAGAACGGGTCTTCACGAACCGCCAGCCGATCGCGCAGCACGCCCATGAACCACAGGAACGCGATGCCGGCGAAGGGCACGAGGTTGAGCGACAGCGTGACGGTCTTCGCGCTCGTTCTCAGCCACGCGCCTGCTTCCATCGGATCCGCGGGCACGGATCGTCGCAGCAGAACGATGCTCGCGATCAGCAGAACAGAAAACACGATTCCTGCGATCGCCGCTGCGCGCGGCGCACGCAGGCGCACAGCAATCGTCTTCGATTCAGGTTCCACCCCATCTCCGTTGCGAAAATCCAGCGCGCCGTAATGGTAGCCCTCGCAAAGCGATCCGCGATAGAGAACGTCTGGTCGCCGTGCTGCGCACGCCTCTTCACCCTTGTCCTGAATTATCAACCCCCGGCCTCGCCAACGGTCGCACACTGACCAGCGCGCTCATATCTGTTTCGGTGCGCGTCACGAAGGCAGATTGATGCATGTCAAGGTCGCGTCTTTCCTGCGCGCGAGACTCATAAACGGCCAACAATATATCGTGCGGCTTTTTCAGTGCAGGGCACTGCAGCACCGCAAGAGGATTCGCCCTGGGCGGACTGCAAAGCAGGCGCCATTGCGCACGAAAGGTTACTCGCGACCACCACACAGATCGCAGTCGCTTGGAGGAGTCCCGATTGGACAGGCAGCAGAACCCGCTCGGCGAGGCCGAGCTTCGGCTGATCGACGCCTGGTGGCGCGCGTGCAATTACCTGTCGGTGGGGATGATCTACTTGAAGGACAACCCACTGCTACAGCAACCGCTGCAGCCCGGGCACATCAAGCACCGTCTGCTTGGCCACTGGGGTGCGAGCCCGGCGCTGTCCTTCATCTGGGCGCACTTGAACCGCGCAATCAAACGCTACGACCTGGACATGATCTTCGTCGCGGGTCCTGGCCACGGAGCACCAGGCGTCCTGGGTCCGACCTACCTCGAAGGCACCTACTCGGAGATCTACCCGGACAAGAGCGAAGACGCCGAGGGGCTGCGGAAGTTCTTCAAGCAGTTCTCCTTCCCCGGCCAGATCGGTTCGCACGTCACGCCCGAAACGCCCGGCTCCATCCACGAGGGTGGCGAGCTGGGCTACAGCCTGTCGCACGCCTACGGCGCCGCGCTAGACAATCCGGATCTGATCGTCGCCTGTGTCGTCGGCGACGGGGAAGCTGAAACCGGGGCGCTCGCCACGGCGTGGCACTCCAACAAGTTCATCAACCCCACCCGCGACGGTGCGGTACTGCCAATCCTCAACCTCAACGGCTACAAGATCGCCAACCCGACGATCCTCGCCCGTATCAGCCACGAAGAGCTCGAAGCGTTGTTCGTGGGATACGGGTACAAACCCTACTTCGTCGAGGGCTCGGCTCCGGCACAGATGCACCAGACGATGGCGGCAACCCTCGACCTGGCCATCGCAGACATTCGTACGCTGCAGCGTGACGCGCGCGCGGGCAATACGCAACGTCCGCGCTGGCCGATGGTGGTGCTGCGTTCCCCGAAGGGCTGGACCGGGCCGAAGGAGATCGGCGGCCACAAGATCGAAGGCAGCTGGCGCTCGCATCAGGTGCCGTTCGCGGACGTGCGCGCCAACCCGGCCAACCTCAGGCTGCTGGAGGATTGGCTGAGGAGCTACCGCCCCGAGGAGCTTTTCGACCCGCAGGGCCGGCTCGCGCCCGAGCTGCGATGCCTCTCCCCGCTCGGCCATCGGCGCATGAGCGCCAATCCGCACGCCAACGGAGGCCTGCTGCGCAAGGACCTGAAGCTCCCCGACTTCCGTCGTTACGCAGTGAACGTACCGGAAGCAGGCAAGGTCCTGCACGAGAACACCCGGCCGCTCGGCGAGTTCCTGCGCGACGTCATGCGCGAGAACATGAGCTGCTTCCGCGTGTTCGGTCCGGACGAGACTGCATCGAACCGTCTGCAGGCGATCTACGAGGTCAGCAAGAAAGTCTGGATGGCCGACATGCTTCCAGAGGATGCCGATGGCGGCGAGTTGTCGCGCGACGGGCGCGTGATGGAGATGCTCTCCGAGCACACCCTTCTCGGCTGGCTGGAGGGCTATCTTCTCACCGGGCGCCATGGGCTGTTCCATACCTACGAAGCCTTCGCGCACGTGATCGACTCGATGTTCAACCAGTACGCCAAGTGGCTGGACATGAGCAAGAACCACGTGCCTTGGCGCGCCTCGGTCGCGTCGCAGAACATCCTCCTGTCGTCCACGGTATGGCGGCAAGATCACAATGGCTTCTCGCATCAGGATCCCGGCTTCATCGACCTGGTGACGAACAAGAGCCCAAGCGTCACCCGTGTGTATCTCCCGCCGGACGCGAACACGGCGCTGGTGGTAGCCGATCGCTGCCTGCGATCGACCGACTGCATCAACGTCATCGTCGCCGACAAGCAGAAGCACCTGCAGTTCACCGCCATCGACGAGGCCATCGTGCATTGCGCCAAGGGCATCGGCATCTGGGCGCGAGCGAGCACCGATGAAGGCGCCGAGCCGGACGTGGTGATGACCT
>Ga0316626_10001333_pt1 | contig 10934 bp, 8 predicted proteins | sample OWC_Aug_T1_C1_D5_FD_207656 | JGI IMG/M metagenome (GOLD analysis project Ga0316626, IMG submission 207656) | Wetland soil microbial communities from Old Woman Creek delta, Ohio, United States - OWC_Aug_T1_C1_D5_A | ecosystem: Environmental > Terrestrial > Soil > Wetlands | place: USA: Ohio...
CTTTCCGGAAAGAACCACAGCTCCCGTCTCCAGCACATACCCATGACCTGCAATCCGCAAAGACTCAGCTGCATTCTGCTCAACTAACAGGATCGCCGTCCCCCGCTCCTTGATCCGTACCAACGTGTCCATGATGTTCATCACCACCAGTGGGGCCAAACCTAAAGACGGCTCATCCATCATCAGCAATTTAGGGCCTGACATGAGTGCCCTGCCAATCGCCAGCATCTGCTGTTCGCCCCCTGAGAGAGTTCCAGCCGCCTGCTTCTTCCTCTCATCGATAATGGGGAAGAGTCCATATACTTCCTGTTTCATTTTCTCCACAAAGCTGCGGTCTTTTCTCCGAACATAGGCTCCCAGTTCCAGATTCTTGTATACAGGCATCTCCGGAAAGAGCATCCTTCCCTCCGGACAGTGGGAGATACCCAGTTTGACAATCGCTTCAGGAGTGACCCCATTGATCCGGCCCCCTTCGTATTGAATGTTGCCTGACTTGCTCCGTACCAGTCCCGATATCGTTCTCAACAGGGTACTTTTACCAGCCCCGTTGGCGCCCAGGATCGTCACCACTTCCCCGGCATTCACATCCAAAGAGACACCCCGTAAGGCTTCAAAGGTGCCATAGAATGTACGGACCCCCTCGACGTTAAGCAGCATACCTCGCTCCCAGATAGGCCCGGATTACCTCGGCATTGTTAGCCACTTCTTTGGGTGTTCCCTCTGCAATCTTCTTCCCATAATTGAGGACAACAATGCGGTCCGAAATGCTCATCACCATTCTCATCTTATGCTCGATCAGACAGATGCTCGTCCCGGATTTTCGGATCTTCCCCACCAACTCGATCAGCCCGCTGATCTCTTCCAGATTCACGCCTCCCGTTGGCTCATCGAGAAGCAACAACTTAGGCTCGGTCGCCAAGGCCATCGAAATAGAAAGCCTCTTCTGGGCTTCCTCCGTCAAACCGCCCGCGATTCTGTTCTCCTTGTCTCCTAACCCCACAAAAGAGAGAATCTCTCTCGCCCTTTCTCGGGTCCTCTGCTCCTCCCGGCGGGTCGCCGGGGTCCGGAGGACCGATCCCCAGACACCCACCGATGCGTGGAGTGATTTGCCGATCATGACGTTTTCCAGAACGGTACTCTGCTTGAAGATGCTGGTCAACTGGAAGGTGCGGCCCATTCCATGACGGGTAACCTGGTAAGGTTTACACCCAATGATGTTCACACCGTTGAAGGTGATCGTGCCCGATGTGGGTTTATAAAATCCGGTCAGGAGATTGAATAAGGTCGTCTTCCCCGCTCCATTCGGACCGATCATGCTAAGGAGCTCGCCGGGTTGTATGTCAAAATCGAGCTCGGACACGGCCGCCAGGCCACCGAAGAATTTGGTTAGACCAGTCACTTCAAGCAGGGCCATGGACCGCTCTCCGTGTCTTCAGAAGCCTTCCCAGATTCGCGTTGAACCACCCGATGATTCCATTGGGAAGGAATAGTATAAAGAGCATCAAAATAATTCCGTTGATCAGTGTCTTCAGATACGGAAGGACCTGGAGCACTTCAGGAACGGCCATCAAGACCATCGTGCCTACGATGGGCCCGGCCATCGTCCCTGCTCCCCCCACGATCAAGTAGGCAACGACGTCCATGCCTCTGGCGAAATGGGTCAGCTCCGGACTGATCACAGCATTATAGGTCGCGTAAAGCACACCGGCGATCCCGGCCAGTATTGCGCTGATGGTGAAGCTGAGAAGTTTTTGAGACATCGTGTTGATGCCCAAAGACTCCGTCAAATTTTCATTGTATGAAATCGCAATAAACCTCCTGCCGATCATGGAATGAACCAGCCGGTGGCAGAAAACACCGATGAGCACCACAAAAAATAAAATGAAATAGTACATCGAAAGGAGTGAGTCGAAGCGTAACGTTGCTCCCCCTGGGAGAGGAATGGGATTCGGTCTGGGGATACCGAACAATCCGTTTGCCCCCCCCGTGAGATCAATCCAACCGAGAACGATCACACCCACGATGACCGCAAAGCCGAGGGTGACCAGGATGAAATAGGGACCCCTCAGTTTGAGGGCTGGAATGCCGACAAGAAAGGCAATGATGCCCGTGAAGGCGATGGCGATAAAAAAGGCCGGCCAAAAACCGACGTGGAGCTTTACGGTAATGAGGCTGAATGCATAAGCGCCTATCCCCAGAAAAGCCGCATGGCCCAGCGAAAGCTGCCCCGTATAGCCGAAGATCAAGTTCATGCTGAAACACATAATGGTCCATATGGCGATCAATACCAGCATGCTGGTCACATATCCTCCCACAAGGGGAGGAACAGCGATCGCCGCGATCAAAACCAGCACCCAGGCAACGGCTTTGGGGGAGAATAAGGTTCTTATGGTCTCCACACCTCCCTGCCAAACAGACCTTTCGGTCGGAAAAGCAGCATCAAAATCATGATGCCAAAGACGAAGATCAAGCTATACTTCGCACTGACGTAGCCCGAGGCAAGACTTTCCACCAGGCCAAGGATAAAAGCGCCTAATACCGATCCGCTGATACTCCCCAGGCCTCCGAAGATGATTGCTGAAAAAGCGACCAGCAGTGGCCCCATTCCCATGGTGGGCTCTAAGAGCACTGCGGGCCCTATCAGCATCCCTGCGATTCCAGCCAATCCTGTACCGATGATAAAGGCCACAGCGGAAATCTGCGTCACTTTGATCCCGCAAAGCATGGCTCCCTCTCGATGCTGGGCGGTTGCCTCCAGGGCAGCCCCGACCGTGGTCTTCTTGATAAACAACTCGAGTAAGACCATCACCGCCAGGGTCCCCACGATAATGATCAGGCGCTGTAAAGGAATCGCCAGGCCGGCAAAAGTGATCACGCGCCGGGTGAAGGGAATAAGAAACCATTTGGTGGATGCCCCAAAGAAGTAGAGGGCAATGCCTTCGAGAACCATCAGCAGGGCCATGGCGGCTACGAAGAGGTTGACCTCCGGCGCACTCCGCATTCGATAGAAGACAAGACCGTAGATCACCTGCCCGAGAACACCCATGGCGAAGGTTGTCAGGACGAGAGCCAACCAGTAGCTCATCCCATAGGACATCACCATGTAAAACCCCAGATAAGCGGCAACCATGTAGAGATGCCCCTGGGCAAAGTTGGGCACGTTCAGAATGCCCAAAACCAGCGTCAGCCCGGACGCCAGAAGGATATAGACGCATCCCTGGGATATGCCATTTAATAGATACTGTCCTAACTCAGTCGTGGCAATTCCCTCGCTTTGTCCTGCAAAATCCCTCCATCCCTCTAAGAGCATGAGGAGATTGAAATTCAGTCGTCACTCCGGTGAAAACCGGGGTCCAGGGTATTTAGAAGCTCCAAAATACTGGATGTGCTCGCTCGCTTCGCTCACTCCGCCTCCCTTCGGTCGCCCGGCTGGAGTTCACCCCGTTGTGGAACGGGGCCGGAATAAAAAGAAAAAGAACCAAATCAACCCATTCGACTCCCCGGTCTGAAGCCCGGGATATGCTCAGGGTTGATACTGATCGGCGCTTTTTACCCCGATTTAGAAATCGGGGCTTGGCGCCGTCGAACGTATCAATTGATTCACAGCCGCCCTTTGCTAAAGGGGGTTGTGAGGGATTCTGGTTGCGGACACGGTCACGTTATTTCTTGGATCTCTATTCCAGCACTTCTCTTGCCACCTTGAGCTCTTTGAGCAAGGTATATCCGTTTTCCTTGACTTCCAGCATGAGCTCCGGGGCACCCCACATCAAACCATTTTTCAACACATCAATGTTCTGATAGATCAGAGGCAATTTTGCTTCCTGCAGAGCCTTCGGGCAGGCGGCACGGATGGCCTTGGCGTCCGTGACCGAGCCGGCAATTTCCATCGCCCTGGCAAACATCAAGGCCGGATCGTAGATACTCGTTGCCGGCTGTGCATATTCTTCCTTATACGTACTCATGTATTGTTTGTGGAAGGCCGTGAAGACACCCCTCTTGTCCCGTTCGGGGTACTTCCTGTAATAAGTATAATTCATCGCTTGAACCAGCGAGCCCTGGATCTTATCCAGACCGACGATCTTCTCTGATTTTGCCCCCCACTCCGACGTATACATAAATTTGCCCTTGTAACCCACGTCGATGGCGTGGTTAGTGATCAGGGCGCCGGCTTCTTCATAGCAGGAAATGAAGATGATATCCGGATTTTTAGCTCTGAAGCTGGTCATGACGGAATGAAAATCCGTCGTGTTCTTGATGTCGACCGACTCGAATGAGGGAACCTGTCCCCCCAGGGCCTCGAATTTCTCCTTGAACCGTTTGCCCCAGGACAGGAAGGCCTCGTTAATATCCGTAATCACGCAGGCCTTCTTAAACCCTTTGTCGATGCAGACCTGAGCCATCGGGTCGCCGTAGTAGAGACCCGGGATACGCTCCTGAATGTAGAGAGGGTTCCCCTTTTTCCGAGATTGATCGGAGGTTGACAAACCATTAAAAAGGATCCCGAGTCCCACATTCACTTCCTGGGCGGCCCAGACCTGGGGCGTCCCAAAGGGGCCCAGTATGACGGGAAGCTTGTACATTTCAGCGAGCCTCCTCATGCCGGCCACGCTCTTGGCCGGATCGCCAGCGTCGTCATAATTGGCGATTTCCAATTTGTAGCGCTGATTTCCCACGAGGATTCCGCCGGGTCCTTTGCCCAGCGTTCCCTTCTCATTGATATTCTTGACCGCCGTTTCCACTCCACGAAGCACGCTGGTTCCCATAAAGGCAATGGGGCCGCTCTGGGCGCTGATCACTCCGATCTTCACGGCTTTTGTTGCCTGGGCATGGATTAAACTGGGCAGAAAGACAAGGATGAACGCCATTGCCAAAAATGAAACATAGAATCTTCTTCTCATAATCTCTCTCCTCTCTCTTCCGTTCACTTTAGAATTCTATTGGTGTGAGAATAGCTTTAAACCTTTCGCCAGTCCTCGGAACTTGTAAATCCAGGCTCCCCCCTCGCCCCAGGCCATGATAAAAGCCTCATCGGTGCCGGGTTTAAATGCCAGATTCGTCGTGCCCATGTGTTTCCCTTGCTCTCGGCCAGGGATCACGACGTTGGCAACGGGGACGCCTCGTTTATTCAAAATCAGGGCTCTCCCCTGGAAGATCATGCACTGATAGACATTCCCTTCGACGTCCACTCGCATGGAATCACATCCCCCGGGGCCCCCTGTGAAACGGTAGGGGATGGTCGCACCGGCAATTGGATTGATGGTGACTCCATCCTCCAGCAGCTCCAGCCGAAGCAGGTTATTTCTAGAAGTTTCGCTCACCCAGAGCACATTTCCTTCCGGCGCAAGGGCGACTCCATTCGCTGACGCAAGATTTTGAATCACAGGCTGCACGGTCTTGAGATCTGCCGAAAAACGGTAGACCCCACCCGTCGGATCAGCGAAATGCCCGGTGAAGTCGGTGACATAAAAGTTTCCCTTTGAGTCGAATACGATATCGTTCCCAACCTTAGGCTTGCCCTGGTAACGGGGTTCTATCATGGTCACATTGCTGCCGTCCGTATTCATAGCGATCACCTCGCCGCTCAGGCAAACCACAAATATCCTGCCGTCTTTATGAATCGCCATGCCATCCGGCAGAACCCCCTTCTTGTTGAAAATCGTCGTTACCTTCTTTTTCGGGGTGATCTTAAAAATACGCCCATCAAAAATTGAGCTAACATAGAGATTTCCTTCCCGGTCAAACGATGGACCTTCCAAGAAGACGTTAGGATTGGCCTCGACCTGCAGCCAGGGCTCTGCCTCGATCGTAAGGAGACCTTCTTCGGAGGGGGGAAGAGGTGCCTCGTTTATCACCTCTTTTAATTGTGCGCAACCCAAGGGAAGAACGGATAGCAAAAATCCAACCCACATTAGACTCATGACCACTGTTTTCATCGCCGTTGTCTCCTTTCTATTTGTCAGATTGAAGAATCGGTGGAAACGATAAACATTCCTTATCGGTCTACATTTGAGAAGAACATCTTACAGGGTCTCTATTGCCGCACCTCATCCCTATTTGTTGCTAATCAGTCCATCCTCCCCAATAATTCCCTCCCCCTTCCCCCGCCCCGGTCTATTAATAGGGCGGGACCGGGGGATGGGGGAGGGCGAGAGGGGGGGGTGGACAAGATGAAGACCTTATGGCCCTCCCTCCTCGTCATCCCCTCCCGCCGTGGGGAGAGGAGATTTCTGGAAGAGTATGTCTTATCATTTATGGACCCCTTGGTAATTCAATATCCCCCAGATTCACATCCCTGTCTGTTCTGACGGATTGTATCTCTTGAGCAGGACGTCCCTCCTTTTCTATACGGAGGGAGAAGGTGCTCACTCTCAAGCCGTCTATCCAGAAGTCTCCGAAATCGTCCGATAGCGTTGCTCGCTTTTCACCGGTCTCGTTGTCCGTTACCGTGACCTTTGCCCCCTGAATGCACTCATCCTTTTCAGGATCATACAAAGCGCCGGCGATGAATCTTTTGGGCAGGCCGATATAAAACACTCTCGGCTTCGTTCCGGATTCCGGAAGCAATGGCTCGGCTTTGCTCAAAAGATCCCCCAAGTCATTCTCATCGCCAAACGTCAACGCCCCGGTCGGACACACGTCAACACATCGCGGTTCCTTCCATCCTTTGTCCAACAGGTGAGCGCAAAAGGTACACTTCTGTGAGATATTCAGGTCTCTGTTGAAGTAGATGACACCTTCATAGGGGCACGCATCATTACAATTCCTATTTCCAGCGCATTTTTCAGGATCAATGATTACAATCCCATCCTTTCTCCTGTAAATCGCTTTTTGGGGGCAAGCCGTGATGCACGGAGCCTCGTCGCAGTGCTGGCAGATGGAGTGCACATAGGCCACTTTGACCTTGGGAACGGTTCCTCGAGTAATATCCGTCACCTTATTCCAGAACTGGCCGATGATCGGCTGGGGCTTCGCGTAGGGCGTCCAGTCGTTGCCCACGTGCTCATCCTTGCAGGCAATTTGACAGTTGTGACAGCCGTTGCACTTTGAGATATCGATGACTAACGCCTTCACTCTCTCTCACCCTTATCTAAGACTCGCTCAAAGCAGAGGCCTGCCGCCTCACTGTAAGGACGCTTGAATGCGTCTGAGAACTTTTTCATCAACTCTTCCAGATTCGCCCTTGCCACTTCAACCAAAAAACCGCTTGCGACCTGGCCGGTCGCATGCTTTGAGATGACATGATGAGGACAGATGGTATTAATGGCCCCTCCCCTGTCTATCTCTGCCGGCACGATCGGATCATATCTGGCTCCATGGTCGATATAGACGGTTCCGGGCATGATTCTTTCTGAGACACGCGCTCCGGCCAAAACCGTGCCCCTCTCATTAAAGATCATGACCACATCCCCGCTCCTGATCGCTCTTTTATCCGCATCGGATGGATGAATCCATAACGGCTCATAAAAGTAGCCATCGGGACCTTTGACCTTGCACGTGGGGATTTCCCTTAGCCAGGTCATGTCGTCGTGCTGCGCATGGACCCTCCATTTCGGATGATTGGAACAGACCAGCAAAGGATACTTTTCAGCCCTCGGGTGGGATAGGCTTTCCTGGTGCGATTCGCCATGGGGAACCCAGTGCGGGACCGGAGGTCTCTCCTTATCGTCCGGGAAATGTTTAGCTAATCTTTCGGAGTAGAATTCAATTTTGCCTGAGGGGGTATTCAAGGGATGTTTCTCCGGATCATTTACGAACTCCCTCATCCCGGGCGCGTGGGTCTTCCAGTTGGGATCCGTCGGGACCATCCAGTACCCCTTCTCCTTCAGCTTTTCATAGCTGATGTGATCTGCAGCACCCGAAGTGTCGAAGCCGTGTTTAATCCATTCCTCGACGCTCTTTCCTCCTGTGTATTCTTCGAGCAAGCCCAGCTTTTCTGCGATCGTGCAGACCACTTCATAGTCGCTCTTCGACTCCCCCCGTGGTTCGATACACTTTGGCTCGGGGAAAATGGCGTCAAACTGCCCGCTGAATATATCGACCCCGATATCTTCTGTCTCGAACTTCGTGTTGGAGGGCAGGATGATGTCCGCAAAGGTACAGTCATTTTCCAACCAGGGGTGTTGAGCCAGGATGAACTCTATCTTCGGGTGCCTGTAGGCTTTCAAGATACTGTTCCCATCGTTCCAGCACGTGACTAAGCATGGGCTGTCCGTCCAGATCATATGGATTTCAGGGCATCCTTCCACCGGATAGGTTGATTTCACAAATTGCTTCTCAACCGGGTCCCTGGAGAGCGTGGTGGTACCCCACCAGCTGATGGGAGGATTGAGAATCGCGTCGTGGACCAGGCATTTGGGGATGAATTGTCTGGGTGTGTCATCGTATTTCCAGCCACGGTCTGCAGCTTGAAGCTGTGGAATAAAGAGAGGTCGGGGCCATGGGTTGCGATGATGGTGTTGGTAGATACTCCACTCAATCATCTTGACCTGATGACGCCCTGGCTTTCCCAATCCCTGCATGGCCAATAATAAAACCTCAAGCCTCGCTGGTTCGGTCGAGTACGGTCCCCTGATGAAAGGGCCTCCGTTACCATGGGCAATGGTTGTTCGCTTGGAGGCCCACTTCCTGGCCAGAGCCTTGATCGTCCGGGCGGGTACCCCTGTGATCACAGCGGCCCATTCGGGGGTTTTAGGAGTTCCTTCCTCCTTGCCCATGACGTATTCTTTGAACTTATCAAACCCAACCGCGTGCGTTGTGATGTAGCTCTTGTCGTAGAGGTTTTCCGTGATCCACACGTAAGCGATCGCGAGCTGAAGCGCGGCATCGGTATTGGGTCGGATGGGAATCCATTTATCCGCATGGACGGCTGCCCCGTAGTTCAGGTCCGGGCATATGTAGATCGATTCGATCCCTAGCTCAGTAAACCAGTAGCAGGCCCGGCTTGCCAGCTGACCACTCCACCCCCAGGGAGTAGTCTCCGGATCGCACCCCCAGAAAAGGATGAGATCGGTGTTCTCGCTCATATCCTGGACGACATTGGTTACGGGCACCATCTGCCCCAGGTTCTCCATGCCCCAGACGTGTTTTGCCCCCCACACCCATCCTTCCCAGCTATCCGTGTTCCTCGTCTGTAAGGTAAAGCCTCCCAGCAACCTCAGAAGCTTTCGATGGCATCCGTGAGCCGCATGAACCGTCTTGGTCTCAGCATGTCCATCGGACTGCGAAAACACAGCCTCCATCCCGTAGGTTTGTTTGATCCGTTTCAGCTCGCTGACAATAATCTCTGAGGCCTCGTCCCATGAAATCCTGACGTAGCCACTCTTGCCTCTGTTCTCAGTGTTTCGGTTTCCTTCAGGGTTCCAGTCGACTCGTTTCAGGGGGTAAAGGATTCTGTTTGGGGAGTATACGCGGTTCTTGTATCCTAAGCTGAGCGGTGGAATCAGCGATTTCATGCTCGGTTCGAACGCTTTCCCACGCGCCTCGATCTTCCAGGGATTGAACTCTTCCGGTTGGTACTTTCTGTCGTAATGGAGTGGATTGATCCTGATGATCTTCCCGTTCTTGACGTCCACTTCCACAGTATTTGCGTCGGCAGCGATCCCGACAAAACCCAGACCTTTTACGATCCTTTTCTCGTCCCCATCTCCCTGGTTTCGATCTGCTTTGTCAGTCATCCCCGGGCTCGATCCTTTCAACCTCCCTTTGCAAGGGTAAAGGGTTGCTAATGAAGGCATAATTGAGAAGACATAATCATGCCGTTCCGGCAAATCCCCATCCCCTTCCTAACCTCCCCCTTCCCCGCCCCGGTCTATTAATAGGGCGGGACCGGGGGAAGGGGAAGGTGGGGGTGGGGTGCAAAGCAAACATGCCGCCTTTTTGACAAGTCTACTTCTTGGATGACCGTTTCAACGGGATCTCTCCCAGGTAGACATCGACCTTCGTCTGAACCTTAAACGTCTGAGGAGCATAGCCCGAGCGCTCAACCTTCACGGTAAAATCCTCTCCATCTCCGAGCCCCTCAAACTCAAAGTCTCCAAAGTTATTCGTCCGAGCCGTCTGCTTTATCTTGCGGCCTATTAAGGTAACCTTCGCATTCTCGGCACACTGATCCTTATCTTTAAAGAGGACGGTCCCTGCAATGAACTTTTTGGGTATGCCGATGTATTTCACTCTGGGCTTGAGACCGAACTCGGGATGAAAGGCCTCGGCCTTTTTGGAATTCCATTTCTTTGAGATCTCACTCTGGGGGTCATCCAGATCTCCGAAAAGAAGCGCACCCGTCGGGCACGCCTCCACACACCGAGGCTCCGGCTCGCCCTGATCCAGCATGTGGGCGCAGAGGGTGCATTTCTGCGGGATTTTCTTCTCCTCGTTCCAGAAAATCACACGGTGGGGGCACGACGAGACGATTTCCTTCTGCCCGGCCGATTTCATAGGATCGATGATCACAATGCCGTCCGGCCTCTTGTAAATCGCCCCGTTCGAACCGGCCTTGGCACACGGAGGATCATCACAATGCATACAGGGCTTGGGGATAAAGGAAACCTTCACTTTGGGATACTTCCCCCTTTCCCGCTCAAGGATCCGCATCCAGAAATGCCCTGTGAAGGGCTGCGCCAGAGAGATGGGTGGATAATCGTTTCCGTAATGTTCGTCGCGGCACGCCAGAAAGCAGTTGTAGCAGCCGGAGCACTTCTCCAAATCGATGATCATTCCGTAGTTGCTCATTCTTCTCCTCCATCCCACTTCGCGATTTCAACGAGACAAGTGTTACTGGCCATGCCAGGGGCATTCTTAGACATCATCCGGAGAGGAGTGAGGATACTCACACACCCGCCGCGGTCCGGACTGTCGGCGTTGCCCGGTTCAAGGGGATCGTATTTACCGGAAGAAGTATAACAATGGATCACCCCAGGTCTTACCGTCTCGGTCAC
>Ga0316626_10001334_pt1 | contig 10932 bp, 9 predicted proteins | sample OWC_Aug_T1_C1_D5_FD_207656 | JGI IMG/M metagenome (GOLD analysis project Ga0316626, IMG submission 207656) | Wetland soil microbial communities from Old Woman Creek delta, Ohio, United States - OWC_Aug_T1_C1_D5_A | ecosystem: Environmental > Terrestrial > Soil > Wetlands | place: USA: Ohio...
AAGGTCGGCACGGAGAATCATGGAGGCGGAAAACGACTCCACCGCGTCCGGTGCGCCCTGCGCATGTCGCGCCCCGCCATCATTGCGCTGTGTGTGTATCCCGTGTTGGCGATGCTGGCGCTGGCGCTCGATACGCCGCAAGCTGCCGCCGCCACCGCGCTGGTGGGCGCGGTGAACGTTGGCGCGATTCTCTATCAGGGCATCCGTCTCGGACGCATCCTGCACCAGGTGCTGGAAATCGTCGCCAGGCGGCTGCGGCTCGTCCCGGCTCGCGCCAACACGATGAGTGATGCCTCGTGATGTCGGCGCCACGAAATCGGGTGTTTTCGTACCTCCGTCCCTACCGTGTCCCGTTCCTTCTGGCCTTCCTGCAGGTGGCGCTCATCGGGGCGCTCGAGTTGCTGAAGCCCTGGCCGCTGAAAGTCGTCATCGATAACGTCCTGCAGGGCGCTCCGGTTCCCTGGGCGATCGCTGCGGGCTGGGCACCCGAGGCACTTCTCGTCGCAGCCTGCGCCGTGCTCGTTCTCATCTACGTGATTCTGGCGGTGCTGGCGGTGGTCAACAATTACGCCACCATCAAGATCGGCCAGAACATGGTCAACGACTTGCGCCGGGACCTCTACGGGCATTTGCAGCGTCTGTCCCTCGCCTTTCACAGCCGCCGGGAAGTGGGGGATCTGCTGTATCGCGTCACCGCCGACACCTATGCCATTCAAACGCTCACCATGAATGGCCTCTTTCCGATTCTGTCGGCGCTGGTGCTCCTGGGTGGGATGTTCCTCATCATGATGCGGATGGATGTGCTGCTGACCATTCTGGCGCTGAGCGTCTGCCCGATGCTGTTCGGGTCAATCGCGCTGCTCAGTGCGCGCATCACGACCGCCGCGACGCACGCCCGCCAGCGGGAGAGTGCGGTGTACTCGCTGGTGCAACGCGCCATGTCGGCGATCCGGGTGGTTCAGGCGTTCACCAAGGAGGAAGACGAGCAGCGCAAATTCATGGCCGCGAGCCAGGAGAGCCTGGCTGCTGGTCTGCGGCTGTATACGGTGCAGACCCTTTATTCTGGCACCGTGAACGTCGTTATTGCGCTCGGGACCGCCGTGGTCGTGTGGCTCGGCGCGCGGCATGTCCTGGCGGGTAAGCTCACGGTGGGCGAAATGGTGGTGTTCACCGCCTACCTCGCATCGCTCTACGGGCCGATCAACAGCATCCTGCAGACCTATGGTCTGATCCAGGGTGCGAAGGTCGGCGTCCAGCGCGTGTTCGAGATCTTGAATGTCGAGCGCGATCTCGAGGACGGAAGTCGGGCGTTTCCGGCGAGCGGGGCCAGAGGTGAAGTTGCCTGGAGTGGAGTCTGCTTCGAGTACCTTCCGAGCCAGCCGGTCCTGCAGGACGTCACGCTCCACGTTCGGCGCGGTGAACGGATCGCGATCGTCGGTCCAACCGGAGCCGGGAAGTCCACGCTCTTGGGTCTGTTGCCGCGCTTCTACGATCCGCGCGGGGGGCAGGTGCTGATCGATGGCGTGGACGTACGCGAGTTCCGTTTGCGTGAGCTACGCCGGCAGATCGCGATGGTGCTCCAACCCCCGCTCGTCTTCCCCTGCTCGGTTCGCGACAATATCGCCTATGGCCGCCCCGAGGCCTCGCTCGACGAGGTGATGGAGGCCGCGCGACTGGCATGTATCGACGCCTTCATCGGGCAGTTGCCGGAAGGCTACGAGACGGTCGTGGGCGAACAAGGGGCGACGCTCTCGGAAGGCGAGAAGCAGCGCCTCACGATTGCCCGCGCCATTCTCCGCAACGCCCCCATCCTGATCCTCGACGAACCGACCTCGTCCGTTGATGCCGAGACCGAGGCGCTGATCATGGAAGGCATTGAGCGCCTCACGGCTGGCAAGACCACGTTCATCATCGCCCACCGGTTGTCCACGGTCCGTCAGGCCCACCGCATCGTCGTGCTGCGCAAAGGGCAGATCGTGGAGCAGGGGACGTTCGCGGAGCTCATCCGGCGGCAGGGGGCGTTTGCGGCGCTGTACCGGACGCAGTTCCGGGCCGAGGAAGACGCGCCCCCGGGCCGCGTCGTACGATCATGAGTCCACTTCGCCTCGCCCCCGCCTTCCGGCGTCGCCGCGTCAGCCGCAACATCGACGAGAACCGACTCGGCCTCGCCGAGTAGGCGCGCATGAAGCCGCGGCGACTGATCGTGCTCGGCACGCTGGCGTCGAATCCCTACGCGGGAATGGCGTGGATGCACATGCAGATCGCCGTCGGGCTGCAGCGGCTCGGGCACGACGTGTACTACTTCGAAACCACGTCGAGCTGGCCGTACGATCCGGTTCGCCAGGCCTGTGTCAACGATTCGGATTACGCCCTGCCATACCTCGCGCGGGTCGCGCAGCGCTTCGGGCTCGGCGACCGCTGGGCGTACCGGCGCAGCTTCTCGGACAAGCAATGGTTCGGGCTGAGCCAATCGGAGGCTGAAGAGTTGCTTGCGCATGCCGATGCCGTGCTCAACGTCGCCGGTGCGACTCGCGTGGCCGAGGAAGGGCTCGAGGTGGCGCGGTTGGTCTACTTCGGTACCGACCCGGTCTATCACGAGATCGCGTTCGCCAACGGTGACGAGGACACGCGGACGATCATCGCCGAGCACAGCGATTTCGTGACCTATGGCGAGAACATCGGCCGCGCCGACTGTCCGATCCCCCCGCTGCCCGGTCTCAAAGCGAGGACGCGCCAGCCCGTGTTGCTCGATCTGTGGGCGAGCGGCCCGCCGACGAAGCCCGAGTTCACCACCGTCGGCAACTGGAGGCAAAGGGGGCACGACATCACGTACCGCGGTGAGACCTACCACTGGAGCAAACATCACGAGTTCCTGAAGTTCATCGATCTTCCCCGGCGGACTGGCTGGCCGATCGAGCTGGCGCTGGACCTGGTCCACCTCGAGCGCGCCGATCGCAGTCTGCTCGAGGCGAACGGCTGGCGGCTCGCGGATGCGCACCAGTTCACGACCGATCCCTGGGTCTATCGCGATTATGTGCGCGCGTCGCGCGGCGAGTTCACCGTCGCCAAGGACCAGAACGTGCGTCTGCGGAGCGGCTGGTTCAGTGAGCGCAGTGCCTGCTACCTCGCCGCTGGCCGTCCCGTCGTGACTCAGGACACCGGCTTCGGTCGCGTGCTCCCGACTGGGGACGGGTTGTTCGCCTTCCGTGACATGGACGATATCCTGGCGGCCCTTGACGCGATCAGTACGGACTACGGGCGGCATAGCCGGGCGGCGCGAGATATCGCCGCCGAATACTTCCGCGCCGAGACCGTGTTGGCCAAGGTCCTCAACGATCTGGGGCTGTGAATGGGAACGACGCGGCGATGCCTGATCGCCGACGCCGGCGATTTTGAACAAGGCGCCGACATCATCGCGGTGCGCGAGCGCTTCGTGACTGGCGCTGCCGGCGGCGAGCCGGATGGAGCGGTGGCCGGCGGCTGGGTGGCGAAGCGCACGACCCGGAGCGGCTGAGAGTCGCGATGCCAAGGCGGGTCATGATCGCGGGCGCCATCGCGCACCATCCGCTCGGCGGAGCCGGCAATACGTGGGCTTTCCTCCAATACGTCCTCGGCTTTCGCCGCCTCGGCTTCGAGACCTACTACGTCGAGCACGTGACCGGTGGCGACTGCTTCGACGATGCGTGGGGCACCGCGGGTTTTGCGGACAGCGCCAACGCCCGCTACTTCCGCTCGGTCATGCAGCGATTCGACTTGCTCGATCACGCCGCGCTGTTGGAGTGGGACGGCCCCGGATACCTCGGGCTCTCCCGCGCCGAGATCGAGCGACTCGCTCCCGACATTGATCTCTTCGTCAACCTGTCGGGGCGATTCCACCTCGGCTCGGTGCTCGGTGCAGCCCGCCGACGGTTGTACGTCGATCTCGATCCCGGGTTCACGCAGATCTGGCAGGAGCGATATGGTGTCGACATGAACGTGCGTGGTCACGACGCGTACGTGACCGTCGGGTTGAACCTCGGCCAGCCGGATTGTCCGATGCCGACGTGCGGCATCAAGTGGAAAACGACACTGCCACCGGTGGTCTGCGCCGAGTGGGCGACCACCGACCCGGCGGGCACGGCGTACTCGACGGTGGCGGATTGGCGGGGATACAGCCCGGTGGAGTGGGATGGGGTCTGGTACGGCCAGAAGGCGGACGAGTTCGTGCGGTTGATCGACCTGCCGCAGCGGGTGCCGGTTCCGCTGGAGATTTGCCTCGCGATTCATCCCGACGAGCCGGATCTTGGGCGGCTCCGGCGGCACGGCTGGCATCTCGTGTCACCGCTGCACCACGCGGCCACGCCTGACTCGTATCGTGAGTACATCCGCGGGTCGCGCGGTGAGTTCACGGTGGTCAAGCACGGGTACGCGGCCGGCCGCACGGGATGGTTCAGTGATCGCAGTGCCTGTTACCTCGCCGCCGGGCGGCCGGTGGTCATCGAGGACACGGGCATCGGTCCGTATGTCCCAACCGGTGCGGGGCTGTTGACGTTTCGTGATCTCGATGGCGCGGTGGCTGCCCTCGGCCAGGTCGAGCGCGACTATGCACGGCACGCGGCGGCCGCAGCCGCCTTCGCGCGCGAGTACCTGGACTCGGACCAAGTGCTGGCGCGGCTCTGGGAGCTGGCCTGCTAGCCGGCACCGGCAAAAGGCAAAAGGCAAAAGGCAAAAGGCAAAAGGCAAGGGTCTCTGGATGCCGGTCGGGAAAATCGTCCTCGCCAGCTATCTCGTGCGATGCCCGTTGGGTGGCTACGCGTGGCAGGTAGCGCACTATCTTGTCGGCTTGCGTGCGCTCGGCTTCGACGTCTGGTTCTATGAAGACAGTGGTTACTACGCGCCCGCGTACAACCCGATGACCAACGAATTTGATTCCCGCTACGACTACGGCATCAAGGCGGCGGCCGATTTTCTCGATCGCATCGGTTTTGGGGACCGCTGGGTCTTCGTCGACTGTGAGGGTGGGACGGCGCACGGGCCCGGAGCGGGCCGCGTGGACGTGATACTTCGTGACAGCGATCTGCTCGTGAATCTCGCCGGGGTGAACCGCATCCCGCCCGAACGCCGGGGGGGGCACCCGGCGATGTACGTCGATCTCGACCCCGCCTACACGCAGCTCCGGCTCGTCAACGGCGATGCGGCGTTGCGTGCGCTGCTCGACGAGCACGAGCATCTGTTCACGTTCGGCGAGAACATCGGCACGGCGCGCTGCCCCGTGCCGTCTGGCGGATACGCGTGGCAGCCAACGCGACAGCCGGTGGTGATGCGCTTCTGGGAGAACGCCGGACCGCCAGGCCCCGCGTACACGACGGTTGGCAAGTGGAACACCAGAGATCGCGACGTGACCTACGACGGCGAAGCGTTCCACTGGAGCAAGCGCACCGAGTGGATGCGCTGCCTCGATCTGCCGGCGCGGACCGGCGCGGTCTTCGAGCTGGCGATGGACGTCCAGAGTGTGTCCGGAGACGTCGAGCTCCTCGCCGCGCATGGGTGGCGGATCGTCGATCCGATCGCGCTCTCGGCCGATTGCTGGCGTTACCGCGACTACCTGCGCGGCTCGCGTGGCGAGTTCACGGTCGCCAAGGACATGAACGTGCGCCTGCGCAGCGGTTGGTTCAGCGACCGCGCCGCCTCGTACCTCGCAGCCGGGCGACCGGTGATCGAGCAGGACACTGGGTTTGGCGATGTGCTGCCGCTGGGACCGGGGCTGCACGCGTTTCGCACGGTCGACGAAGCCGCCGACGCGGTGCGGACGATCGAAGCGGATTACGGGCGCGCGAGCCGCTACGCGACAGAGGTGGCGCGGGAGTACTTCGCGGCGGACAAGGTGCTGGAGCGGCTGTTACGGGTGGCCGGTTTTGCGTGAGTCGTCGACCGTGGATCGTGGGTCCGATGGCGGAGGCCGGACTTCCCGTTCACTTGTCATCGCCACAGGTCACGTTTCAGACCTGATAGCGCTTGATCAGCTGGCGGGCGATCACCATGCGCTGGATCTCGTTCGTGCCTTCGCCGATGATCATCAACGGGGCGTCGCGGTAGAAGCGCTCCACGGGGAACTCCTTTGTGTACCCGTAGCCGCCGAAGACGCGCATCGCTTCGAGCGCGACCTCGTGGCAGGTTTCTGACGCAAACAGCTTCGCCATGCCCGCTTCGACGTCGCAACGCTCGCCGCGGTCTTTCTTGTTGGCGGCCTGATGGGTGAGGAGGCGGGCGGCTTCGATCTTGGTTGCCATGTCCGCGAGCTTGAGCTGGATCGCCTGGTGCTCCGCGATCGGCTTGCCAAACGTCTCGCGCTGCTGGGCGTAACGGATCGCGTGTTCGAAGGCGGCACGAGCCACGCCCACGGCGCGAGCGGCGATGTTGATGCGCCCGACCTCGAGACCGCTCATCACGTGGCGGAAGCCTTCTCCCTCCTTGCCGCCAATGAGGTTCTCGGCGGGCACGCGATAGTCCTCGAACAGCACCTCGCACGTCTCGACGCCCTTGTAGCCGAGCTTGTCGATGTCGCGGCTCACGGTGATGCCCGGCCCCTTCTCGGCGACGAACAGACTGATCCCGCGGTAGGGTGGATCGGCGTTCGGGGCGGTCTTGGCGGCCAGCGCGTAGACGGTTCCGTACCGAGCGTTGGTGACGAACATCTTGCTGCCGTTGACGACGTAGAAGTCCCCTTGGCGGACGGCCGTTGTGCGGATCCGCTGCGCGTCGCTCCCGGCGTGTGGTTCGGTCAGGCAGAGGGCGCCACGCTCTTCGCCCGTGGCCATCCGCGGAAGAAAGCGCTTCTTCTGTGCCTCGGTTCCATGGGTGCGGAGGATGTAGGCGAGCAGCAGGTGGGTGTTGAGGATGCCGCTCAAGCTCATCCAGCCGACGCACAGCTCTTCAATGATCATCACGTAGGTGGTGGAGTCGAGGCCGAGACCGCCGTACTCCGCCGGGATCGTCGCGCCAAAGAGCCCGAGTTCTTTCATGCGATCCGCCAGGGCCTGGGGGTATTCGTTCCGGTGCTCCAGTTCGCTGGCGACGGGGATCACCTCGCGCTGAACGAAACGGCGAATGGTCTGTACCATCTCCTCGCGAACGTCGTGTGGGGTCGTGGTCACCGGGATTCTCCTTCTGAAAAGTGAGACGCGAGGGGTAAGCGGCAAGGCCGCGAGGGATCCCGACCCCTTACGCCCCACGGAGTTGCACCGTCCCGCGATCTGTCATGTTTCTGCCGGGGTATCAAGGCGGGAGGGTGTTGCCTTGCGCGTCGCCGTTCAAGTCTCTTGATTGGGCGATATGCCATGCGCGGAATGCGATCAGCGCGGACAGAAGGCGCTTGACGACTCGGCCGAGCCGTGGTCTGAAATGGGACCGAAGGCAACACGATGGCGGAGGTCGGAGGACGAATGATCCGGGCGAGTTCGGCGGCGCGGTCGGTCGCGCTGTGCGTGGTGGCGCTGGCGCTGACGGCGAGTGGCGTGGTCGGGCAGCAGTGGGACGGAAGCGGTCCGGCCAGCGGTCCGTACGAGATCGAGATCTGGAAAGGGCGACGCGAGATGGTGCTGCGGGAAGGCGCGCGAGTTGTCCGGCGCTTCCAGGTCGCTCTGGGATACAATCCCGAGCGGAGCAAGCAGTTCCAGGGAGACAGCCGCACGCCGGAGGGCCGCTACTACGTTTGCGAGAAGCGACCCCAGAGCAGCTTCTATCGGTTCCTGGGAATCAGTTACCCGAACCTCGACGATGCTGAGCGCGGATATGTAAAGGGGCTCATCAGCGCGAATGAGTGGGCGGACATCTTTGTGCCGTACCTCCGCCGCGAGGTTCCCTCTTGGCGGACTGCTCTCGGAGGGCGCGTGGGCATCCATGGCCTTGGCGGTCGGTACCGGGTCGGCGACTGGACGCACGGCTGCATTGCGGTCAGCGACGAAGAGATCGACTTCCTCTACCATCGCGTGTCGGTCGGCACGCCGGTGATCATCAACGAGTAGCGCCAAACCGCGCGCGGATCGGTCATCGGTATCGCCTTATCCTCCCTGTGCGTCATTGGGCAATCGGCGATCCGCGATCGGCGGTGCGACGCGCCTCAGCGAAACAGATCGCTGCCCCGGGGGCGGATCAGCTGCGTCGCACCGCCCGAGCCGGGAGCGAAGCGGTACCCGCGGACGAGTGCCGCCGGTATGCCGGATCCCTTTTGCATGACCAACCCTGCTGCGGCGGCCAGGGCGTCCGCCTGAGCGAGGATGGTGTGATGTAGCTCGCGGCCTCCGAGGTCGCGGGTGCCGCGGAGATCCAATAGCGGCTCGATTCCTGCGGCGCCGAGCGCGAAATCGACCAACCCTTCGCGCCACGGACGTCCGAAGGTATCCGTGACGATGACGCCGATCCGGCAACCGGAGCGAGCTTCGGCCGCCGCGACGAGCCGCCTGGCCGACGCGTCCGGATCCCGAGGGAGGAGCACGACGAGGTGCGGGTCACCGCTGTTGGATTCATCGACGCCCGCGTTCGCGCAGACCCACCCTGGCCCGGTCTCGACAATGAGGCGCCCAGCCTCCATCTTCACGATGCGCTTGGTCTCTCGCAAAATCACCTCGACCACGCGGGCATCCTTCCCGTTAGTCGACGCGGTGATCTGTTCTGCGAAGGGCGACGGCGTGACCGTCCGCAGATCCACCACGCGCCCCTCGGACTTGGACACGACCTTCTGGCAGACCAGGAGGACGTCGCGGTCTTCGAGCGAAAGGCCACTGCGTTGCATGCCCGCAAAGAGCAACTCGGGCAAATCATCGCCTGGCCGTACCATTGGCAGGCCGGCGATCGGTGTGATCGAGATCGTCATGGCTGAAGCCCCCGCAACACCGCGTCGGCGAGCGCGCGGGACTGCGCCGACGTCCGCATGATGGTATCGGCGACGAGGGTGCGCATACCGAGTGCCTCGATCCGCGGCGCCAGGTTCCGGTCACGGGTATCGAGCACGAATAGGTCGACGCAGTCGCGGTAGAGTGCCGCGACCCCCACGGCGGACACCTCGTGGCCCAGTCCGGCGAGCATTCGATCGAGCGGTCCCTTGATTGGCACGCCCCGGACGAGCGGGCTCACGGCGGCTACCGGCGCGCGGGTCTGCCGGAGGGCGGCTCGAACCCCGCGAAGTGCCAAAATCGGTTGGATGCTGACGATGGGATTGCTGGGTGGCAGAATGACGGCGTCAGCTTGCCGGATGGCCGTCACGACGCCCGGAGCCGGATGGGCCGTCCGAATCCCCGAGAAGCTGACGCGATCGACCGTGCCCCGACCGTGGCGCTTCACGAGGTATTCCTGAAAGGGCAGGGGACCCCGGCCGCGGATGTGCACCACCGTGCGCACGGGGTCGTCGCTCATCGGAACGACCCGAGCACGGATGCCGTGCCGGCGCGCGATCGCTGCTGTCAGGCGCGAAAGGGGAACACCGCGGCGGAGCGCGTCCGTTCGGTAGATATGGGTGGCGAGGTCGGCGTCACCGAGACGGAACCAGGTTTCGGGGTAGAAGCGGCGCAAGGCGTCGAGGCAGCCGAACGTATCCCCTGCGATGCCCCACCCTTGTCGTGGATCGACGCGGGCTGCCAGCGTGTAGGTCACCGTGTCCAGATCTGGCGAGACGTGTAGACCGAAAAAGGTCTCGTCATCCCCGGTGTTGACGATGACGGTGAGCTGACGGGGGTCAAGAAGGGAGGAGAGGCCCCGGAGAAACCGCGCTGCTCCAACTCCCCCAGCCAGCACGGCGATCCGCTTCAGGGGTGCGGTTCGGGGAGACTCTGCCATAGGTGGTTGTCCGTTGAACAGGCATGCGGCCGACCCCAGCGATCAGCGCACGGATCTGCGATGCGGGAAGATACTCACCGGCGTCGGCGCCCGCCGACTTCGAAATCTGCTCCTCCATCAAGGTTCCGCCGAAGTCGTTACATCCGGCAAAGAGCGTGAGCTGTGCCAGCTCCGGTCCCAGCTTGACCCATGACGTCTGCACGTTGTCGATCGATCCGCGGAGCATCAGCCGCGCGACGGCGTAGACCCGCAGGTCGAGGATGCCCTGCGGCGGCGGGTTGACCAGACCCTTCTGGTAGAGCGCCGTGAGCGTGTGAATGAAGCGCAGCGGCACGAATTCGGTGAAGCCACCGGTGCGCTTCTGGATCGACCGTATGAGGGCAATGTGACGGGCGAGATGTTCCGGTGTCTCGATGTGCCCATACATCATGGTCGAGCTACTGCGAATACCCAGCTGGTGTGCGGTCGTGACGATCTCGATCCAGGTGGCGACGTCGACCTTCTTGTGGCTCAGAATCTCCCGAACCTCGTCGTCGAGGATCTCGGCGGCGGTCCCCGGGATGGTCCCCAGTCCTGCGTCGCGAAGCATCGAGAGGTAGTCGCGGTAGTTCATGCCGGTCCGCCGCGCGCCGTACATGATCTCCATTGGAGAGAAGGCGTGGATGTGCATGTGCGGGAAGCGGGCCCTGATGGCGAGCAGGAGGTCGCGGTACGTGAACGCGTCCATCTCGGGGTTGATGCCCCCCTGCATGCAGATCTCCGTGGCGCCCCGTTCTACGGCCTCCTGCACCTTGGCGAGGACATCCGCAACCGAATGTGAATACGCGTCGGTGTCCTTGCGGTGCCGAGCGAAACCACAGAACTGGCAGCCGACGAAACAGATGTTGGTGAAGTTGATGTTCCGGTTCACGATGTAGCTGACGTCATCTCCCACGTCGCTGGCGCGGACGTGATCGGCGGTGCGGACGAGGGCGACGAGGTCATCGCTGGTCACGCTGAGCAGGTGCGCCCCGTCGTCCACGGAGAGCTCGTGGCGGGCGAGCGCGCGCTCGAGGATCGCGGCGGTGGGGAGCGTCGCGCCGCGCAGGAGCTGATCGAGTGGGCGAGGGTCGCCAGCGAGTT
>Ga0316626_10001335_pt1 | contig 10919 bp, 14 predicted proteins | sample OWC_Aug_T1_C1_D5_FD_207656 | JGI IMG/M metagenome (GOLD analysis project Ga0316626, IMG submission 207656) | Wetland soil microbial communities from Old Woman Creek delta, Ohio, United States - OWC_Aug_T1_C1_D5_A | ecosystem: Environmental > Terrestrial > Soil > Wetlands | place: USA: Ohio...
CACCAGTCGCCGTCTTCATCCCACCCCCAGGTTCCAGGGATGGCGATGTAGCGCATGAGGACCTACTTGACGGGAATGCGAACGGTCTTCCCGAAGATCTTGAACGTGGCGTACTTCTGCGTGACCGGTGCAGCGAGCTTGGCCTCGATGGCGGACAGACGGGCCTCGATGGGGGCCAGGCGCTCCGCAAACAGGTCATCGAGGTCGATCACGGGCGGCTCCTCAACGGGCGGCTCTACCGGCGGGGGAGGCGTGCTGCCAAGGTGGTTGACTGCCGAAACAGGCACGAACACCTGATCGGTGATGACCATGGCCGAGGGGTCACCGTTGACCGTGGTGTTGTCCGCGCCCACGTTCCCGAACATGTCCCACACGAACAGGGTGCCGTTGGCCTGCTGCTGGGTCAGGGTGTCCTTCGAGATGGGGCGTTCGGCGGTGGCGCGCTTCATGCCCCAGCCCTGGCCGGGGAACGAGAACGCGACCTGCTCCGCAAACCGGATGCACCACTGCCGGAAGATCTCTTCCTTCTCGCCCGAGGCGGGCATGGTGAGAGGCACCGGGTGGGCCGCGAGCATGGCATCGCGCAACTGGCGAACGGCAACGGGGAGTTTCATGGCTTACCTGTTGGGATAGAGGAGCGCCCAGATGCTGGGCAGATCAGGACCGAACGCGACGGCATTGGGGGACCCCGGAACGTCCGGCTCCACCCCGCGCACCAGCGAGACGAGCCGTCCGTGGTCGTCGACAATGGCCCCGCCGGACATGCCGGCGAACAGCTCGATGTTGAAGTAGGCGAGCCGGTCGTTCAACCCGTAGGTCGAGGAGATGCCGGCAGTGACTGTGTATTTGTCGCGCCAGTACCCGAGGGCGGCAACCGGCGTGCCCGGCCGTGGCGGGTCCTTGCGAACTTCCATGGCCTTCCACTTGTCGGAGCGGCCCATGCCCGAGCCCACTGTCGTGAGCAGCACGACCTCGTCCTTGCGCCGCACCTCTTTGACGCGAATGCCGTCAGCGTAGACATCAAACTTGTCGTACGGATCGAGCAGGCAGTGCTCTTCGGTCAGAATCCAGACCGGACGCAGCTGCACGATGACCCCGGAGCAGAAGGTGAACAACGAGTGCTGTGGGTCGTTGGGCTTCTGGATCTGCAGCTCGACGATCTGGTGCCGAGCGTCAGAAGCAACTGGAACCCACGAGGCGGCAGCGAGCAGGAGTGCGAGGATCATATGTTGAGCACGCGGCTGGTCCACCCAGCCAGATACTTGATGGAAGAGGGGCGCTTCTGGATGACACGCGCAAGGAACACGAGACGTTCCCGCATGTACGCCATGTAGAAACGGAAGCTCATCGGTGTTGCCCGGAGCTTCTGCAGTGTGGCCTCGTCGAGTGTGCCGCTCTGGGGCAGCCCGAGAAGCCGCTGCAGGGCCTTGATGGCAGCAGCAGGTCCCGAGTGGACGGCGTAATCAAAGACGTGCTCGCAGAGGTACTCGTCTTCGATGGCGTCGATGTGGGGGGCGACCAGGTACTCGCGCCGGTAGATCTCGCGGGCCTGCTCGTACGTGAGGTTTTCTACGTCGACGTTGGGATGGCTCCGCTGGGCGATGCCATACTTCGTCGTGCCGCCCGGATCGGCCGGGTCGCGGACTACCTTGGAACCACCCTCGCGGCTGATGACCCGATCAATCAGGTCCATACCTGTTCCCATTGCGAAGGTGTTCCTCGATGGAGATGACGTGCTGCTCGATGCGGTCGAGCTGGTGCTGGATCTCCTGGTTCTCCCGCGTCTGCCGGTCGTTCACCTCTTCGATCCTGGCGGCGAGCGCCGCGTCGGTGGAGGCCAACGTGCCGTAGACCACGCCTACGGCGAGCAACGCAGAGACTACCCAGAAGTGGAGATTCTGCCAGCCCTGATTCTTGAAGAAGGTCACTACACTGCTCTTTACGACTTCTGGCACATGATGAGCTGCACGTAGGGTGCGTTGGTGCCAGCCACGCTCCCCGCATTGTTGATGGTGGCCGTTTGCGAGCCGGTGGCAGAGGGAGCGGTGTTCGTGACCGTGGCGCCCGTGCCCGAGCTACCCACGTCGTGCGAAGTGGTGCCGGGCCGGCGACCGACCAGGTTCCTTGGCGAACCCGTGAAGTTCAGGAGGGCGAGGCTGCCTTCACCCAGCACTGTGTGCGAGTGCGTGGTGTCGTTGAAGGTGTGGCTGTGCCCGCCGGCCGAGGGCGACAGGCTCTCGCTGCCGCTGTGATTGTGCGTGCCCACCGCCCGGTCCTGTGCGTTGGTCAGGGCCGTACCCACGGTGGTCGTGGTCGAGCCGCCATTGATGCCCACCACGTAGTAGCCGCGCCCTGCGGTGTACTCCGTGTAGCCGGCGGGGCAGGCGCCGCCTGTGGCATAGACGATGGCGCCGGCCGGCATGAGCGCCCCGCCGCCCGGAGACACCGGACCCCAGGTGAGGACACCGTTGCCGGCGTTGATCAGCACGTCGGCCGAACTGCCCGGACTGGTCGGCCAGTAGTAGTTCAGACCCCCGAGCTGCACGAGGTGGGTCTGGGCGTACAGGCCCCCAGTGAGCGCCAGCCCGGCGGCCAGCGTGTACACGAGTAGTCGTCGCATGGCTAGGTCTTCTGGCAGACGCGCAGGACGATGTAGGGCGCGTTGGTCCCGGCGGTCGTGCCGCTGGTGTTGTTGATGGTGACGCTGGCTGTGGCGCCCGCATTGGCATTCGCGCTCTGGACCGACATGCCGGTGGTCGTGGTGTCGGTCGAGTCCGCGTTGGCCTGTGCCTGGCGAATGGACGTGCTGCCGTCCCCGTTGTTGACTACGCTGGTGCCCGCCTGCGAGTGGGTGTGCGAGCCGCCCGACACCGTGTGCCCGTGGGCTGTCTCGTTGACGGTCACCGAGCTTTCCGAAGTTGAGTGGGTGTGGCCGCCGTGCGAGCGGTTCTCGGGGGTCGCCGTGTTGAGTGCCGTGTCAACCTGCTGCTGGTTGGCGCCACTGGGAACGAGGCCCACGATGGACCGCCCGGCCGCGCCCGTGTACTCCGTCCAGCCTGTGGGGCAGGTGCCCGTGGCGAACATGAGCAGGCCGGCAGGCACGCCCGAGTCGACGGCACCGGTCCACGAGAGGGTGCCGGACCCGTCGTTTGCCAGCGCAGCCGCCGCGTTAGTGGCGGGCCACACGTAGACGAGCCCGTTGAACTTCGTGGAAGTGAAGCCGAAGGTAGCCGTCGTGATGAACAGGGCCACGATGAAGGCGAAGAATGGCTTGTTCATTAGGACTTCTTGCACGCCATCAGCTGGATGTACGGGGCGTTGGTGCCCGTTGTCCCCGAGCTGTTGACCACTACGTCGCCGTGGGCGATGGACGTGCCCGAGCTGGCGTTGGTGATGCTCACACCACCGATGCCACTGCTGCTGGTGTTGGACGCGTACGTTCCCGTGAACATCGTGAACGGACCATCCAGACAGCCGGCATCGTCGTCGCAGTACACTTCTGCGCCGAAGTCGAGGGCGCTGCCGTGGTAGTGGCTGGGATCGGAGAACGTGTGGTTATGGTTGGGGAACGTAATGTTGATGCCCACCGACGCCGTGTGCGTGTGCTGTCCAACCGGGCGGCTCTCGGCGGCTGTCAGGGCGGTGCCGACCGTGGCCTCGTCAGTGCCACTCAACACCAGGCCGACGATGTAGCGACCCTGGGCGGTGGTGTACTCGGTGAATCCCGACGGGCAGGCGCCGTTGAGCGTCCACATGACGACGTTCGAGGCCACTGCTGGGGTGCCGGGTATCCCGTCCCAGGTCAGCGTGCCGAACCCGTTGGTCTGCAGCAGGCCGGCCGCATGGCTGGTCGGGAAGATGTAGCCCAGCCCGTTCATAAACGTTAGCGTCGATGCGCGCAGGAACGTGGCATTGAACAGCAGGGCCAGGGCCACGCCGAGCAGCGCCGCGAGGAAGGTGCGCTTCATGGTTAGCTCAGGCGGATCAGCCGCACATTCAGACAAGCGATGGAGCCGGCACTGACCTTGACCTTCACGCCGAAGTTGTGGACCGTCGTGCCGGGGAAGGTGATAGCCGTTGAGCGCAGGCGGACGCCCGTGGTGTTCATCGTGCCGCTCGCCTCACTGCCGGTCAGGGCCGTGTCGGGCGAACCGCCGTCGAGGTCGAACAGGGCGATGTAGCCTGTGGGCGCGCCGCTGTCCACCTTGCAGGTTGCCTCAATGGCGTAGGTGCCGATCAGGTTGGCCGTGTTGAGGTAAACGACCCCGCTGCCCGAGAGCAGCTTGTCGTAGGTCGCGCCCGAGGGATAGGTCGTGCCGCTCACGTACTCGCGCCAGTCCCCGCCGAAGACCGAGTGGGTGGCCTCGATGAGAGGCGTGGCGTTGTAGGTGAGGATGGTGGGCGCCGTCGAGAACGCCCAGGCCGCCGTGATTGTCTCCGTACCACCGACCCGCGCGAGCAGGGCGCCATCCGTGATGGCGGTTTCGGGGATGCTCGACAGGGAGGCACCGGAGCCCGAGAAGGTGGCGCCGGTCACTGTGCCGGAGAAGTTGGCCGTGGTGCCCGAGACTGCCTGGAACGAGGACGCGCCCGGCGTGACGGTCAGGGCCGTGCCGGCGTTGGTGAACGTCCAGGCGCCCGAGATCGACTCGGTGGCAGCCAGGCGCGGGAAGGTCGAGCCGTCGGTGATGGCCGTCTCGGGGATCGCGGTGAGCGAAGCGCCCGACCCGGAAAAGGTGGCGCCCGTGATGGTGCCCGAGGCGTCGATGGTGGTCGCGCCTGAAATAGCGCCTGTCAGGGCCAGCGATGCGCCGGAGAGTGCGCCCGAGAACGTGCCCGTCGTACCGGAGAAGGCGCCGCCCGTGAACAGCGGGGAGACGACCTCCGTGCCGATGTAGATGCGGCGCGGACGCGTGGCACCCGCCGCCCCGATGTCCAGCGTGTTGTCCGTGCTGAACAGCAGGGTGCCCGTCATGGTGCCGCCCGTGCGGTTGAGGGCGTCCCCAAACTTGGCGAAGTTCTCGTTGACCTTCGACGCCAGGATGGTCGTCCCGCCGACGAACGTGTTGGGGGGCGTGATCTGCGCGCTGGCCGTGGCAGCGACCAGGCCCAGGGCGAGTGTGAGAAACAGGCGCTTCATTCTGCTTTCCTTATGCGACTGGGCCGACAACCATCCAACGGGTGCCGTAGTAGCAGAGCAGGGCCGACCCGTAGGTTGGGATGACGTAGTTGGTTCCGTTGGGGCAGTAGAACCGGTTGGCGGCATCCGAGCTGCCACTGTCATGCGACAGCGTCAAGGTCTGGGCGCCCTCGAAGTTGAGGATCAGGGCAATCTTCTTGTCGACCCCACCCGTTAGGCCCGTCCAGGTCACCGCACCGCCGGAACTGGAGACGACGTAGAGGCCAACGGCATCGCGGCTCTGACCGCTGCCGACGTTGTTGTAGCTACCGGAGAGGCCGGTCTGCGAGTAGACGTTGTTGAAGATGACGGTCGAGTCCAGCGTGGTCGTGCCGTCGTAGTGCCAGTTGCCGCTGATTGTTTCGTTGGCGGCCAGCCGAGCGAGCACGGTACCGTCTGCGATGTCTGCTTCGGGAACCGTGGCCGATGCGGAGAGTGTGCCCGAGGCGCCCTTGATGTAGCCGGTCAGGGTGCCGAGCGAGGGGACAGTCGAGAAGCTCCAGGCGGCCGAGATCGTTTCAGTCGAGCCGACGCGGGCCAACAGGGAGCCGTCCGTGATCTCGGATTCCGCAATGGCTTGCCACGAGCCGTCACCCCGCAGGTACTTGCCCGAGGTGGGCGTACCAGAGCCGAGGTCGGCCGCCGGCAGCGGGGCAGCGGTAGCCGAGACGACGCCGGCCGTGGCCTTGAGGTAGCCGGCCAGGGCGTCGACGGTCAGCGCATCGGTGTCAATGGCCGGGACCGTCAACGTGGCCGACGCTGCCGTGTCCGTCAGGCTCCAGTCCTTGGGGGTCTTCAGGACCTGGAGAAGCAGGCGGGCGGTCTGCGGCGCCGTGGAGCGCAGGATGATGTAGCCGTCGCCCCACTTGGCGCGCCCGGCCGAGCGGTCTTCGTAGACGGTGCCTAGGCCGGTCTGGCGCAGGACGGTGTACTCTACCGACTCCGGGGTGGGCGGCTCCAGGTGGGTGTACGCAACTTGCGTATCCACGTTGGACGCCGTGAAGGCGACATCCACGATTTCCCACTGGCCGGCGGCCACCACCTGGTGGAGCTGCACGTCCAACGGTCGCAGCGTGCCCCGCTCGAAAAGGGCTTCCTCGCGCTGCTTAGCCATTACGCACCGTCATCCAGCTTCTTGCCCAGCGGGATTGCCTGGACGCCCATCTTCAGGACGAGTAGGCGCTGTTGGGGGTTGATGTTCGAGACGCGGATCTGCCAGTTGCGCGCGACCTTGCCGATACGGATGCGCTCGTAGGACGAGTTCTCCGTGGCGAACACGGCGGCATCCCACAGGGACTGGTCCCAGATGCCCACGTCGCCGGCCATCGACAGCGAGCGGTAACGCACCGGTTCCGACTCGTTGTTGTCGAGGTAGATGTTCACGTCGTAATCCGCTACGGCATCCGGCGACGAGATGTGCAGGTGCGCGAACTCGAACCGCTTCTTGTAGAAGGGCAGCCCGAAGTCGCCCCACTTGGTGCGGAGGTCAAAGAAGGTGCCGCCCAGGACGAACCGATAGTTGGCGTCCGGGTTGGCGTCCCATGCCGAGACGACAGTGATCTGCGTAGCAGTGTTGTCGGTGATACGGCGGCGCTGCAGCTGCGTCATCCCCGCTGTCGTCGGGTAGATGTAGATGTACTTGCCGATCAGCTTGTCGACATCCCAGGTCGCCCCCGAGACGGTGAGGGTGGTGTTTGTCGAGGACGTGACGGTACCGGTCAGGGGCAGGGACGTGACCGGGATGCCATCAGTCAGACCCTGGCCGAACCGGTAGACCCAGCCGTCGTAGTCCCCGAGCATGACCCAGGGCCGACCGGTCGAGTCCTTGACCGTGGTGGCCGAGCGCACGTCCACGGGGTCCCAGCGCGTGCTCATCCAGGCCCCGACCTTGAAGTTGTAAGGCAGGATGATGTTGTTGCGCGAGGAGCCGAACTCGGGGACCGCCCAGCCGACCCAGCCCTCGTAGGGCTGCACCATGCCGACGATCTGCGAGAGCTTGGTCCAGTCCAGCTCGTCCGCGCCGATGGTGGGCGAGATGAGCTTGGTCGTGATGTCGACCAGCTGGCCGTCCACGAGGCCGCGCGGACCATGCTGCGACCACCAGTAGGGGTTGCCGTCCGCCGAGATGATGCTGTTGAGAGCCGCGCACCCGATGTCGGGCAGCAGCAGGTCGATGATCCAGGTCTGCGGGTCGTCGCCCAACAGGATGAACGTGCGGAACCGCTTGTAGATGATGAGGCCGCGCTCGCTGGCGTGGACCGCCAGGACGGTATCGCCGTCGTTGCGGTTCACGTACTGCCAGGCGTCGGTCGTGTTGAAGGCTTCCGGCTTGCCGACCTCCGACCAGTACAGAGCCGTGTCGGTCACGACGAACATGCGCGACCGGTGCCACGCCAGGGCCTTGGCCCCGGAGGGCGGGGGCACGTTGTCGTTGACCCCAGGCGCCTTGAGGGTAAGGGCCGCCAGCTGCGTCGAGGACAGGTTGATCTCGACTGTCGAGGTGGCGCCCGTAACAGACACACCGAAGTGGGTCGCGGACCAGGCGCCCGTGCCGCCCGTCACAGTCACACCCGTGGTGACGAGGTACTGGATGGACTGGGTCGACTGGCGCCGGATGTAGAAGCGGACGTAGTCCACCTGGCTGTCTGCGATGGTGGTGGACGCCGGGATGACGACCTGGAGCTTCTCGCCGGCAGCGATGGCTTGCGTCTTGAGGACGGCGAGCTGCCCGGTGTGCCCGGTCGTGGAGTTGTAGTAGGAGATCGTGATGTCGTAGGTGTCGACGGGCAGGCTCCCGCCTACGCCTACGGCCGACAGGGTCCAGTCGCCGGAACCGGGCTGGCCGATGCCGAACTTCTGAACGGCGGTGCCGTTGGTCTTCTTCGCGTCAACCGCGTTGACGACGTAGGCCCAGCCGTTGGCCGTGTCCCACGATTGCTGGTTGTCTGTATCGGTGAAGACAGCTGATGCGATGTCGGTAACGGTGCCCGAGCTGTTGATGGACTTGAGCGAGCCGTCGCCCACAGACAGGAGGTGGTAGATGGTCCCGGCACCGTTGTCGTAGTTGTACTGCCCGATGATCTCGGACGGAGCCCCGACGACCGTGCTGTTCAGGACCGCACAACCGCCCCGCCGTCCAATGACAGCATGATTGGGACCGATGCTATAGAGCTGGGCATTGCGCGCTTCGGGGACCGCACTGTCGGGCAGGCGGTCTTTCGTCACCGCAGTGATGACCCCGATGTGCCAGTTGTCCAGCTCCTGAAAGCTACGCTGCGCCATTAGTTTTCGAGGTCAGGACTGAGGACCGACTGGGAGATCGCGCCCAGCGTGGAGGTGCCGATCAGCTCAGAGAACAGGGCCGACTCCCACTCGCTCTGGGCCTTGCGCCAGTACGACATGGCCGTGTCGGGGATCTCGTTGTAGGCCGCGATCTGAAGCAGGGCGTCGTAGACCAGCAGGTTCGAGTAGGGGAACGGCAGGTCGGGGATGTCGTTGTCCGCCGCCATGACGAGCGGCTTCCGGCGGAAGCGGTACTCGATGGTATCGGCGGCCGTGGGCACGTTGAGCAGACGGATGAGCGGGAAGCTCTTGCCGTACTCGGTGGCCGACAGGGTCAGGACCGTGGTCGCCCCGCCCGTGAGGGTCATGGTGCCCTGCCAGGTGCCGTTCTTGCGGACGCGCGTCACGCGCGTGTAGGTGCCTGCTGAGGCGCCCCCGCCCGGCGTGAGCGTGTCGGAAAGGACCGCACCATTGGCGTCTTCGCCCTCGACGTAGAGGGTCACGCCCCCCGACTCCGCAACCGTGGAGGAGCAGGTCAGGGTCGTGGCCGCCGCAGGCTGGGCTGCAACGGGGGAGAGGCCCGCCATCTCGTAGTACTGGGGGCTGCCCGCCGACTCGTTGAACCCGTACCCGGCGTCGAGGATCTGGCGCGCTGGCACTTCTTTGAGGAAGGCTTTCTGGGTGCGGTTGAACAGGTAGTCGAGCTGGTGTACACGCTCGTGCAGGATGTAGTCCCGCTGGCCGTTCACCTGGGTGAACGTGTACACGTCGGACACCATGAACGGGTAGCGGTACTGCGACACCCGCATCGCATGCGCCTGGTTGAGCGCATTCTCGACGATGTTCTTGCTGGTGTCGGTGTCCCCGTACTCGTCCATCCAGCGCAATACTTCATCGCGCAGTTGGCCGAAGGTTTTCATGGGGGATTACCCGAAGTAGGTGACCTTGATGTTGGCGTCGGAGGCGCCCTCGCGGATCATCTTGAGCTTGGCGATGTTCTGGTAGCCCTTGACGACCATCGAGCCGCTGCCGGCCAGCAGGTGGCCCGTGGTCGTGGCGACCGGGTCCGTGCCGTCCAGCGTGTAGCGCAGGGCGTTGGTGGCCTCGACGGTGAGGAGGATCTCGCGCGCTTCGACCTGCTCGCCGTTCGCACCAACCCAGCGGTACTTGTCAGCGGTCAGGACCTTGACGGAAGTGGAGACGGCGAGCGCCTCGTATGCGATGGCACCACCGAAGTTGTCGGTCGCGCCGTTCAGACTGACGGCCATTACTGATACCTCTCTCGGCCCGTGTAGCCCACCTGGGGGACGCCACGGATGCGGTTCCAGTTCTCCGAGATGCCGCCGTAGAGAGCATCGTCGGCTTTCTTCTCGTGGTCGCGTAGGACAGCCTCGTTGCGGGCGTCGGCCTGCGCGGCAAGATCTTTGTTCCAGCCCCGCAACGGGTCGATCCGCCGCAGGTGCTGAATGAGCGCATCGCCCAGCGGGTAGTAAGCAGCGGCGTACCGCCCCTCACGTCCCCGGTACGCACAGTACGGGCAACGCACTTCCCCAAAGTGCATGATGGGCACCTTCAGGGTGAGCCCACAGCCAGGGCAGGGCATCCGGTCGCCCGGACGGACAGCCATGACGTAGGCGTACCCGTCGCGTGCACGGATTGAGTCGTCGTCGTAGTCGGAAACGAAGCGGGGAGGGACGACCGCGCGCCCCACCCGCTGTTCGATTTGCCACTCTCCGCGATGGTCCGACCACCGGATGCGAAGCCGGTCGTTGAACTCACTCTTGAGCCGTGCGGTGAAATCCGAAGGAGGAGTGTACATAGACGCTTAGACCTGACGGAACCGAACGGTGATGACACCACCCACGAGGTTGGTCATCGTGCCGGCATAGACGATGCCGAGCTGCTCGCCAGCCGCCACACGAGTCGCCGCCACGGTCGCCACGGGGGCAGCCGAGACAGGCGTGTTGGCCGTGCCAGCGAGAGTGACGGTCGCCGTCATGTCGGTGCCGGAACCAACGGCAGTGCCCGCCGCGCCCTTCACGACCTTGGCCGTGCCGGACGTGGAACCCGTTGTCCAGGTCGCGCGAATGTCCACGACCTCCAGGGCAACCGGCGCCACGGCGAAGTAGCCGCTGGACGTAGCCGCAACGACGCCCGTGAGGGTGAAGATCACCGGGCCAACGTCGCGGGTTGTCCCATCGGGGTTCAGCTTGAGCGACTTGCTCGTGGTGACCCACATTCCGGCCGAGGCCGGACCCGACGCCTGGGTAGTGTCGGTCTTGCGAATGCGATTCTCTGACATTGTTGCCTACCACGGGGAGGCGCGCGCATACCGCACCAGACGCGCGCCTATGCCCCGTGAGAAGTAGGTAATCCCCTTGTGCGGAGGGGAGGGCATTACATGTTGATGCCCTTGAGGACGCCGTTGCCGTTGCGCGCCACGCAACCGAGGTCGCCG
>Ga0316626_10001336_pt1 | contig 10916 bp, 9 predicted proteins | sample OWC_Aug_T1_C1_D5_FD_207656 | JGI IMG/M metagenome (GOLD analysis project Ga0316626, IMG submission 207656) | Wetland soil microbial communities from Old Woman Creek delta, Ohio, United States - OWC_Aug_T1_C1_D5_A | ecosystem: Environmental > Terrestrial > Soil > Wetlands | place: USA: Ohio...
CCGCCACCGCGATCGCCATGCCAGTGCCTCCGCTGCCGGCTCGCCGGCAGCCGCGCTCGCCAGGTCACAGAACTGGCGTGAAGTCGCGCGCAGCATGCGCGTCGAGCGATGCTGCGGATCACGGAACGCCGCCGCCGGATCCACCAGCCAGACGTCGGCTGACGGGTGCTGCGCCAGCCACGCCGCGATCGCCTTGCTGGTCGGCAGGCTGCCGAAGCGCACAATGAGGTCGGGTTGCAGTGCCGCCGCCGTCCCGGCATCACGCAGCAGCAGGTCGGCACCGTGGACCAGTGATCCCTCGAGCGCCGCGCCGGCCCGCAACCCCGAGGCCGGATCCGCGAGCACAGGCCAGCCGAGCGACGCGGCGAGCGAGTGTGCGGCCGTCGCGAGCGACGCGTCCCAGGTATCCGGGCCGAAGACCAGCACGCCCTTCGCGACGGGGCGCAGTTCGCTCGCGAGCGCGCCGAAGTCGTCATGCAGCTGCTGCACCACGGGCAGGCTTTCAGCGGCGGAGGCACGCGGCGGCAGCGCCGCGTCCGCGACGCAGGCCGGCACCAGCGGTTCACGGAACGGCAGGTTCAAGTGCACCGGCCCTGGCGCAGGCCCGGTCGCCTCGTACACGGCGCGGCGCGCAAGGGCCTGCGCGTAGGCAACCTCTCCGGCACGCTCAGACGGACACGGCGCCTCCTCGCTCCAGCGCGTGAACCCGGCGTAGAGCGAGCGCTGCTCCATGGTCTGTGCGGCGCCCCACGCGCGCAGCTCGGGCGGCCGGTCAGCGGTCAGCACCAGGAGAGGCACGCGCGCGTGACAGGCTTCGGCGATGGCCGGCAGGAAGTTGGCGCCGGCCGTACCCGACGTGCAGATGAGCGCCACGGGACGGCCAGTGGCCTTCGCATGACCCAGCGCATGGAACGCGGCGTTGCGCTCGTCGATGTGGACCGTGTGCGCCAACCCGGCCTGCTCACCGACCGCGAGCGCGAGCGGCGCCGAGCGCGATCCCGGGCAGACGACGGCGGTCACGACGCCGGCCGCGTGCAATTCGTCGAAGAGCGCGCGGGCGAATCGCAGGTTGGCGGCGCCAGTGTCACGCGAGTCGGCGGGATGGTTCATCAGGGCGCTCCCCAGAGCAGCGGCCCCAGCACGGTGCGCAGCTTGAGCTCGGTCTCGGTGAATTCGGCCCGGGGCTCCGAGCGGGAGACGATGCCGGCGCCGGCCCATGCCGTGGCGCCGCGTCCGCGCACCAGGGCCGAGCGCAAGGCTACATCAAATTCACCGTCGCCGTCCGACTGCAGGAAGCCCACCGGGCCCGCGAACCAGCCCCGGTCGATCCCTTCATTTTCCGCGAGCCACTTGAGCGCCGACTCGCGCGGCGCCCCGCCGACCGCCGGCGTCGGGTGCAGCCGCGAGGCGAGTTCCAGCAGTGACACCGGCGCGTCGGGACGCCGGCGTGCGCGCAGCTCCGTGCACAGGTGCTGCACGGTGCGGGTCTTGAGCAGGCTCGGCTCGGGAGCCACCTCGACGCCGTCGCAGCAATCGCCGAGCACCGATTGCAGGTGACGCACCACGATGTCGTGCTCGGCGCCATTCTTGCGGCTGTCGCACAGCGCGAGCCCGAGCGCGCGGTCAGCGCTGTTCGATGCACCGCGCGGTGCCGTACCTGCGAGTGCCACCGTCTCCACCTGCTCGCCATGCACGCGGACCAGCCGTTCCGGGCTCGCGCCGAGGAACACCGCATCTCCGTCGCCGACCGCAAACAGCGTGCAGGTGGGAAACCGTTCCCGCAGCGCGACCAGCCAGGCGACCGGATCGATCGCCGAGCCGGCCGTCACATGGACCGCACGCGCCAGGACCACCTTGTCGAGCCACCCGGCGCGTATGGCATCCAGCGCACGCCGCACCCGATCGACGTAGACATCCGGCCCGCCATTGCCGATTTCCGCCGGGCCGCGCACCGGATGACCGAGCGCGAGCGGCCGGGGCTGCAGCGCGGCCCAGCGGCTGCCGATACAGGCATCCCGCAGGTAACGATCGCCCTCGCGCCAGTACACGAGTTCCGGCAGTCGCAGTTCGCCGTCGGGGAATCCCTGCCAGAGACTGGTGCGAGCGGTCGAGGCCGTGAACGCGAAGCCCCCGAGCAGGTGGCCGACGTGCGGGCCGGGCCCGTGCCAGGTCATGGCCGCGAACAGTTCGAGTGCTGCGGACTCCGCCCGGCGGAAGCGGTCAGGGCCCTCGACGGCGATGCGCCCCGCGCAGCCGATGCCGACACGGAAACGCTGTGCTGCCGGCTGCTCCCAGTAGAACCGGGGCGCCTGCCCCGCCGCCGCGAACACCTGCAGCGGATCGAGCGCTTCGCACGGTGCCGAGTGGAAGGTCAGTGGCGCGCGATTCACGGACGCCGGGCCCCGCCATGGCGAGGGCCGCCGCCCGGAAGCATCTGGATGAGTTTGGCCCAAACCTGTCGCACTTGCGCGATTCGCTCCTCAGCCCGGGGCCAGGATGCCCACGACAACCCGGCACGTTACCGGCTGCACTGCCCACCGCGTCAAGTCGAGTCGCATCCGGGGCCCGGGCGCCCCCCTTTGCCGGGCCCCGGACCGGTCCCTGCGGCGCGTGACATCGGGCCCCGGCGCGTTCACTATTCCGCCCCGTTTCCCGACTCACCACGGACCCCGCCATGATCCGATTCGAGACCACGCTCGGCAACTTCACCATTGACCTGTTCGCCGAGGACGCGCCCGTCACGGCGCAGAATTTCCTCGACTACGTGGATGCCGGCCACTTCGACGGCACCGTGTTCCACCGGGTCATCGCCGGCTTCGTGGTCCAGGGCGGCGGTCTCACGGCCGACATGAAGCAGAAGCCGACGCGCGCGCCGATCCGCAACGAGGCGGACAACGGCCTGAAGAACCGCCGCGGCACGCTGTCGATGGCCCGCACCAACGACCCGAACAGCGCCACCTCGCAATTCTTCATCAACCTGGTCGACAACGCGTTCCTCGATCCCGGCCGCGGCGGCGCGGGATACGCGGTGTTCGGCCACGTCGTCGAAGGCATGGACGTCGTGGACAAGATGGCGGCCGTCAAGACCGGCAACAAGGGTGGCCACCAGGACGTGCCGGTGACGCCGATCGAGGTCAAGAGCGCGCGCAGGCTGCCGCCCGCCGGCTGATCCGGCCGCGCCCCGCTCCCGCCGCGCCCGTCGTGGCGAAACGTCGCAAGGGAAAGCTCCCACGGCTCGGACGGGCCGTGCTGCTCGCGGTCGCCGCCTGGGCGACCGTGACCATGGCCGCCGTCGTCCTGCTGCGCTGGGTGAACCCGCCGACCACCGCATTCATGATTCGGGATCGCGCGTCGGCGCTTTTCAGCGGCGACGATGGCTATGAGTTCCGCCACGAGTGGCGCGACTGGGGCCAGATCTCGTAGCAGGCCGCGCTCGCGGTCGTGGCAGCCGAGGACCAGCGGTTCGCGCGGCACCTTGGCTTCGACTTCAAGCAGATCGACAGGGCCCTCGAGGACCGGGAGCGAGGCCGGCGCGTACGCGGCGCCAGCACCATCAGCCAGCAGGTGGCGAAGAACCTGTTCCTGTGGCCTGGCCAGAGCTGGTTCCGCAAGGGCCTCGAGGCGGGCCTCACCGTGCTGATCGAACTCGCGTGGTCCAAGCAGCGCATCCTGGAGGTGTACCTGAACGTGGCCGAGTTCGGGCGCGGCACCTGGGGCGTGCAGGCCGCCAGCCAGAGGTTCTTCCGCAAGGACGCGGCGCGGCTCAATCGCTCCGAGGCGGCCCTGCTCGCCGCGGTGCTGCCCGCGCCGAAGCGATACCGCGCCGACCAGCCCGGACCCTACGTCCGCAAGCGGCAGGCATGGATCGAGCGCCAGATGGTCGCGCTCGGCGGCACTACGTACGTGAGCGGGCTGAACTAGCTCAGTTCGACCGACCCGTCACTCGCGCATGCGATTTGGTTTGCGCCGGATGCCCTCGAGGAAATTCCTGGCGCTCTGCTGCTCGGCCAACAGCCGGTCTTCCGTCAGGCAGACGAGGTTGGAACGCACCCGGGAGCCGGTCTTGAGCTCCTTGCGGCAATACAGCGTCTGCCCGTCCTCGTTGACGATCAATAATCGGCACGACGATCGCACCGTCGCACCAAGGCGTGAGAGCATATTCCCAGCCAGGATTCATACTGTACCCCCACGGCAATGACACACGCGACGACCGACCGCACCCCCCCGCCACGCATCGTAATCGTCGGCGCCGGGCACTCCGGCATCTGCATGGGCATGCAACTCAAGCGTGCCGGCATCGACGATTTCGTCATTCTCGAGAAGGGCGCCACGCTCGGCGGCACCTGGCGCGACAACACCTACCCGGGCGCTTCCTGCGACGCACCGTCGTTCCTCTACAGCTTTTCGTTCGCGCAGAAGACCGACTGGAGTCGCCGCTTCGCCTGGCAGCCCGAGCTGCTGGCGTACTCGGTCGAATGCGCCGTGCGCTCCGGGCTGCTGCCACATTGCCGATTCAACGCGCAGGTGGTCGCCGCCCGCTTCGACGACTCGCGCAGCCTGTGGCGGATCGAGCTCGCCGACGGCGATACGGTGGAAGCGCAGTTCCTGGTGACCGGGGTCGGTCAGTTGCACCGGCCGTCGACCCCGGCGATCCCGGGCCGCGACGAATTCCGCGGCGCGCAGTTCCACTCGGCGCGCTGGGACCACGGAGTGGACCTGGCGGGCAAGCGCATCGCCGTCATTGGCAACGCCGCGAGCGCCGTGCAGTTCGTGCCTCAGATCGCGCCGCTCGCCGCCCAGCTCACCATCTTCCAGCGCTCCGCCAACTGGCTGCTGCCGCGCAAGGACCGCCTCTACTCGCCGCGCCTGCACCGCTGGATGACGCGCTGGCCGTGGCTGGCGAAATTGCGCCACCAGTTCCAGTGGTTCTTCTTCGGCGAGATGCAGCTCACGCCGCTGATGAAACAAGTGCGCGTGGTGCAGTGGCTCGCGACGCGTTATTCGCTGCTACACCTGCGGCGGCAGGTGCGGGATCCCGCGTTGCGCGCCAGGCTGGTGCCCGACTACCCGATCGGCGCCAAGCGCGTGCTGTTCAACGACGACTATTACCCGACGCTGAACCGCGCCAACGTGCGGCTGGTGACCGACGGGGTCGAGCGCATCGAGACCGACGCCGTGCGCACCAAGGCCGGCGAACGGGTGCCTGCCGAGGTGATCATCTACGCGACCGGGTTCCAGGCGACCGACTTCCTCGCGCCGATGGCCATCGCGGGCACCGGAGGGCGCGACCTGCGCGAGGAATGGCGCAGCGGCGCGCACGCCTACCTCGGCGTCACCGTGAGCGGCTTCCCCAACCTCTTCATGCTGTACGGGCCGAACACCAACCTCGGCCACAACAGCATCCTGGTGATGATCGAGGCGCAGGTCGGCTACATCATCGATGCGATCCGCCAGATGGACGCGCGCGGCGTGCGGTGTCTCGACGTGAAGCGCGAAGTCATGGACGAATACAACCGCGGCCTGCAGCGCGACCTCGCGAAGTCGGTGTGGGCTGCCGACAAGCAGAGCTGGTACAAGCTCGCCGACGGCACCATCACCAACAACTGGCCGCACAGCACGATCCGCTATCGCAAGCTGCTGCGCAGCGCCGACCTCACGGCCTACGACACCGCCGGATGAGACGCGGGCCCGAGCACGGGCCCCGGGCCTTCGTTCATGCCTCGTGCCAGATGACCGTTCGCCGCTCCACCGCCCACCGCTCGTAGTGCGGCGCGTAGACGTCCTCGATGCGGTTGCGCCGCACCTTGAAGGTCGGCGTAATGAGCCCGCTCTCCACGGTCCATGGCTGCGTGACCACGACCAGGCAGTCGAGGCGCTCGTGCGGGTCGAGCAGCGCATTGATGGACTGGAGGTGCGCGGTCAGTGACGCCTCGAGGGCGCTGCGCCCTGCCGCGTCGACCGCACGCTGCGCGGCTTCCATGTTCAGCATGACGATGCCGAGCGGCTGTCCGAGGTTGGCGCCCGTCACGCAGCACGCCTCGACTGCCGTGTGCATCACCAGCTTGTCTTCGATCGGCGCCGGGGTGACGTATTTCCCCTTGCTGGTCTTGAACAGATCTTTGACCCGGCCGCTGATGCGTAGTCCGCCTTCGGCGTCGAGCACGCCCTTGTCGCCGGTGCGCAACCAGCCGTCGTCCGTGAGCGCTGCGCGGGTCTGCGCCGGCTCCTTGTAGTAGCCGAGCATCAGGCCCGGGCTCTTCACCTGGATCTCGTCGTTGTCCGGGTCGATGCGGCTGTGCACGCCCTCGTAGGGATACCCCACCGTGCCGGGACGCTGCTTGCCGGGTAGCGTGCAATGCGACACTCCGCAGTTCTCGGTCATGCCGTAGACCTCGATAATCTCGAGGCCCAGCCGCGCGTACCAGCGCAGCAGGTCGGCCGGCATCGGCGCGGCACCGCCCGCCGCAAACTCGCAGCGGTCGAGCCCCAGCGCGCCGAGCACCTTCTTGCGGACCACGCGGTTGACGATCGGCAGGCTGAGCAGCCGGTCGAGCTTCTGCGCTGGCATCTTCGCGAGCACGCCCTGCTGGAACTTGACCCAGAGGCGCGGCACTGAGAAGAACACCGTCGGCCGCGCCCGCTGCAGGTCGGTGGCGAAGGTCTCGAGGCTCTCGGCGAAGTACACGTGCATGCCACTCGCGAGCAGACCGTGCTCGACCAGCGTGCGCTCCGCGACGTGCGAAAGCGGCAGATAACTGAGGATGCGCGAATCCGTGTCGAACCGCAGGCGCTGGCGCACCGCGGCGATCGACCACGCAAAGGTCGCGAAGCTGTGCATCACTCCCTTCGGCATGCCGGTCGTGCCGGAGGTGTACATGATCGTCGCGAGTTCGTGACCGTCACGCAGCGGATTGCCCTGCAGCGGCTGCGTGCGGGCGATGATGTCGTCCCACGCCGGGCCGTCGGTCGCCGGCGACAGCGGCAGGCGGATGGACGGCAGGCCGGCGGGCACGCCGGGCTTCATCTCGTCCCAGCCGTCGAGCTTGCCGATGAACAGCAGCTTCGCTTCGCTGTGCTCGAGGATCTGGCGGATCGTGCCGGCGGCGAGCGTGGGGTACAGCGGCACCGAGACGAAGCCCGCCATCCAGATCGCGAAGTCCGCCATCAGCCAGTGCGCGGCATTCTTGGCCAGGATGCCGATGCGGTCGCCGGGCTCGAAACCGAGTCCCTGCAGGTGCGCGGCCATGCGGCGCGTCTGGTCCATGAGCTCGCGCCACGTGAAATCCCTCACGATGCCGTTGCCCATCGGCTGCGTGAGCACGACGCGCTCCGGCGCGGTGCGCTCCCAGTAATACATCCGCTCGAGCGCCAGTGCGTCCGCGGCGACGGCCTGCTGCATCGCATTCCCCCTGGATTTCCGGATTCGACCGTGGCTAGTTACGACGAGCCGGCGGGAGCGTCAAGTCCCGCAGGACCGCCCGGGCGATGGAAGCACTTGACGACGGCGTCGGGCTCATATCATAGTGATATCACTTGGCAAACTCCGGAAGGGACGGATCGCCCCATGACCACCCCTGCAATCGCGCGCTCGACCGAAGTCATGCGCAGCACCGCGAGCGGCTACCCGTGGATCGCCGTGGCCCTGGCGCTGGTGGCCGCCGGCCTGTACGCGCTGCTGCAGGTGAAGGCTGCCGGGCCGACGGCGCTGCTGTTCGCGGTCCCGCTGCTGCTCGTCGGGCTGCTGGTGCTGGCAGGCCTGTACATGCTGCAGCCGAACGAGGCGGCCATCCTGCTGCTGTTCGGCGCGTACAAGGGCACGGATCGCACCGAAGGCCTGCGCTGGGCCAACCCCTTCTTCAGGAAGCAGAAGATCAGCCTGCGCGCCCACAATCTCGCGAGCGAGCGGCTCAAGGTCAACGACAAGCGCGGCAACCCGATCGAGATCGCCGCCGCCATCGTCTGGCGCGTGCGCGACACGGCTCAGGCCTCGTTCGACGTCGAGGACTACGACGAGTACGTGCGCATCCAGGCCGAGGCCGCCGTGCGGCACCTCGCCTCGAACTATGCGTACGACGAGGGCGAGGATACGCACACCGGCGAGATCACGCTGCGCGCCGGCCAGGACAAGGTGGCAGCCTCGCTGGTCCGCGAGCTGACCGAGCGTTTCGACCAGGCTGGCATCGTGGTCGAGGACGCCAAGCTCACGCACCTGGCGTACGCGGCGGAGATCGCGCAGGTGATGCTGCGCCGACAGCAGGCCGAGGCCATCATCGCCGCGCGCAGCAAGATCGTGCACGGCGCGGTGAGCATGGTCGAGATGGCGCTCACCGGCCTGTCCGAGCGCGGCATCGTGAACCTCGACGACGAGCGGCGCGCCGCCATGGTCAGCAACCTGCTCGTGGTCCTGTGCGCGGACAACGATGCCCAGCCCGTCATCAACACCGGCACCCTCTACCCGTGAGGCGCGCGCACCAGGGCTGGCCGTACAACGTCTCCGCTGACGACGCGCTGCCGGCCGGCAGCCCCCGGTAGCACTGGATCGTGGCGAGCCCGGACAAGAAGGCTTTCCTGCTGCGCATCGACCCGCAGCTGTGGGCGGAGCTCGAGCGGCTGGCCGCCGCCGACCTGCGCAGCGTCAATGCCCAGGTCGAGTTCCTGCTGCGCGAAGCACTGGCGCGGCGTGGCCTTCGCCCGAAGGCAGTTCACAAAACCGGCAGTCACCGCGGCTGACCCCGTTCGCGAGCGCGGTGTCGCGCTACTATCGTCGCCTGTCCTGCGCACCGCTGATGAACCAGGAGACCGCCATGCACTCGGACCTCGCCGCCGCAACCAAGGCCATCGCACTGGCTCTCGCAGCAACACTGGTGCTCGCCGCGACCGGCTGCGGCAAGCCGTCCACTCCGGCGCCGGAGGCGACGGCTCCCGCGCAGTCCGCTGCAACCGAGACGCCTGCAACCACGGCCGCCGAGCAGGCCGCAGCGGCCGAGACCCAGGCCCGTGAGCTGGAGCTGCAGGCCCGGCAAGTGGAACTCGAACTGCGCGAGCGCGAACTGGCGGCCAAGGAAGCCGCGGCGCAGACGGCCGCCAGGACCGTGCCGGCGCCGAAGGCGGCCACCGTCCCCAAGCCCGCAGCGGCTCGGCCCGCACCGGCGGCGGCAGCGCCCCCGCCGCCGGTCACGGTTTCCGCAGGCACGCAGCTGTCGGTCAAGTTCATCTCGGCCTACTCCACCAAGACCGCCGCACCCGGCGCGACCGTCAATGCCGAGCTCGCCTCCGACCTCCTGGTGGACGGCCGACGAGTGGCGAAGGCAGGGGCTGCCTTGAGCGGCTCAGTCACCGAGGTCATCTCGGGCAGCAGGAAGATCGGCGCGGTCCCTGCGCTCACCATCGACTTCACGCAACTCGTGGTCGCCGACGGCAGGACCACGCCGGTCGCCATCCGCGTGGTGCAGACGGGCGCGAGCGAGAAGGGGCGTGACACCGCCAAGATCGTCGGCGGCACCGCAGCCGGCGCGATCATCGGTCACCAGATCGACGACGACAAAGGCAAGGTGATCGGCGGCATCCTCGGCGGCGCCGCCGGCGCCATCGGCGCGCAGAAGACCGGCACCGAGGCGGAGATCGCCGCCGGATCGGTCCTGCCGGCGAGCGTTCGTGCCGCGTTCACCTACGACGGCAAGTAACTCGGCCTCCGGTCAGGTGGGCGCACCGGCTGGCTCGTAGCCGACGATCGGCGCGAGCCAGCGCTCCGCCTCCGCCACGGCCAGGCCCTTGCGCCGCGCGTAATCGGCCACCTGGTCGGCGTCGATCTTGCCGACCTGGAAGTACCGCGCCTCCGGGTGCGAGAAGTACCAGCCGCTCACGGCCGCCGTCGGATACATCGCGAAATTCTCGGTGAGGCGAATGCCGGCATTGCGGTCCACGTCGAGCATGCGCCACAGCGTGGCCTTCTCCGTGTGGTCGGGGCATGCCGGGTAGCCCGGCGCCGGGCGGATGCCGCGGTACTCCTCACGCACCAGCTGGTCGCTGGTGAAGCGCTCCTCGGGCGCATAGCCCCAGAACTCGCGCCGCACGCGCTCGTGCATGCGCTCGGCCAGCGCCTCGGCGAGCCGGTCCGCCAGCGCCTTGAGCATGATGCTGCCGTAATCGTCCTGGCGCGCCTCGAACTCGCGCACCTTGTCGTCGAGGCCGATGCCGGCGGTGACCGCGAAGGCCCCGATCCAGTCGTGCACGCCTGAATCGCGAGGCGCCACGAAATCGGCGAGCGCGTAGTGCGGCTGCCCGGCGGGCTTCGGCTTCTGCTGCCGCAGGTGATGCAGCCGGTGCAGCACCTGCTGGCGTGATTCGTCGGCGTAGACCTCGATGTCCTCGTCCACCGAATTGGCCGGGAAGAAGCCGATCACCGCACTCGCCCGCGTCCAGCGGCCGGCGATCATTTCCTTGAGCATGCGCCTTGCGTCGGCGTAGAGGTTGCTCGCCGCCTCGCCCACCACGGGATCGGTGAGGATGTCGGGGAACTTCCCCGCGAACTCCCAGGCGTTGAAGAATGGCATCCAGTCGATGTAGCGGACGAGGTCCTCCAGCGGCACATCCTCAAAACGCCGGATGCCGGTCATGCGCGGCACCGGCGGCCGGTAGGCGGACCAGTCGCAGCGGAAGCGGTTGGCGCGCGCCTCGGCCAGCGTGAACGCCGGGGCCTTGGCCTTACGGCCCCTGTGCTGCTCACGCCGCTCGGCGTGGTCGGCCTTGAGGCGGCGCGTGTACTCGGCGCGCGACTCGGGGGTGACCAGCGACTGGCAGACGCCCACGGCCCGCGAGGCGTCCTTGACGTAGACCACGGCGCCGTCGTACTCGGGATCGATCTTGACCGCGGTGTGCGCGGGCGAGGTCGTGGCGCCGCCGATCAGCAGCGGCAC
>Ga0316626_10001337_pt1 | contig 10910 bp, 11 predicted proteins | sample OWC_Aug_T1_C1_D5_FD_207656 | JGI IMG/M metagenome (GOLD analysis project Ga0316626, IMG submission 207656) | Wetland soil microbial communities from Old Woman Creek delta, Ohio, United States - OWC_Aug_T1_C1_D5_A | ecosystem: Environmental > Terrestrial > Soil > Wetlands | place: USA: Ohio...
CACCTGGAGATCGACGAGGAAGGCTACCGCAGGGCCATGCAGGAGCAGCGCGACAAGGCGCGCGCTGCCTGGGCAGGCTCGGGCGAGGAGAAGGTGAAGCCCGTTTACAAGGAAGTCGCCGGATCGCTCAAGAAGACGATGTTCACCGGCTACGGGGTACTCGAAGGGACCGGTACGATCGTTGCCATCATCAAGGGCGACAAGCGGGTCACCGAGGCGAAGGAGGGCGATGAGGCTGAGATCGTGCTCGACCAGACGCCTTTCTACGCAGAATCGGGCGGCCAGGTGGGCGACCGGGGTGAGCTCCTGGGCGAAGCGGCCAAGTTCAGCGTTAGCGATACGGTGAAACCCGTCGAGGGCCTTTTCGTGCACAAGGGGAAGGTCGGGAAGGGCGGGTTCAAGGCCGGCGACGCCGTGCTGGCCAAAGTGGAGGCCGAGGAGCGCATGGACACGGTGCGGCACCATACGGCCACGCACATCCTGCATGCCACGCTCCGGTCCGTTCTGGGAGAGCACGTCAAGCAGGCGGGCTCGCTCGTGGCGCCCGACCGCTGCCGTTTTGACTTTACGCACTACACCGCGCTTTCGGAGCGCGAAAAGGAGCGCATCGAGGAGCTGGTGAACGAGCGCATCATCGAGAACCACCCCGTCGAGGTCCTGGAGATGGACATCGATCAGGCCATCGCCGCCGGCGCCATGGCGCTCTTCGATGAGAAATACGGCGACAAGGTGCGCGTCGTGACCGTGAAGGACGTGAGCAAGGAGCTCTGCGGCGGCACCCATGCGAGTGCCTCCGGCGACATCGGGCTCTTCAAGATTGTGTCGGAAGGCGGCATCGCGGCGGGCGTGCGGCGTCTCGAGATCCTGGCAGGCCGGAGGGCCTATCAGGCCGTGCGCAAAGAAGAGCAGGACCTCCGTGAGATCGGCCAGCTGCTCAAGGCATCGGACCCCGACGTGGTGGGCCGCGTGGAGAAGCTTATGCACCAGCTCCGGGACACGGAAAAGGAGCTGGAACGGCTGAAGCACAAGATGCAGTCCGCCGAGGCGGGGGTCATCGTCGAAGGCGCAAAGGTGATCAACGGCGTACGCGTGCTGGCCCGGCGCGTGGAGAACATGGACCCGAAGGACCTCAGGGACTTTGGCGACAAGCTGCGGGACAACATCAAGAGCGGCATCCTTGCCCTCGGCCTGGTCAAGGACGACAAGGTGAGCCTTATCGTCATGGTCTCGAAGGACCTCACGCCGAAGTACCACGCCGGGAACCTGATCAAGGAGATGGCCGCGGTGCTGGGCGGCACGGGAGGCGGCAGATCCGACATGGCCCAGGCGGGCGGCAAGGACCCCGGGAAGCTGGATGCAGCGCTTCAGGCGCTCTACGCTGCGGTGGAGCAGATCTCCTAAACGAGGGCCGGTCTGCGCGGGAACGGAGCGTTGCCACGGTCCCGTCCTTACCCTGAGACGCGGCATCCTCCCTACCGCTTCCTGCCACCTCTCCCGTTCCGTCCTATGCTATAATGAGTTCAGGCCGTTCGTTCAGCGCGGGCGGCCATTTCCATATTATTCGAGGAGGTCGTCATGGTGATCGCGGAGATCGTAAAGCGGGCGATGCTGGCAGGTCTGGGCGCGCAGGAAAAGGCCAAGGAGTTCATCGACGAACTGGTGAAGGCCGGTGAGCTTTCGAAGGGCGAGGCGGCCAATCTCGTGAAGGAGTGGAGCTCCAAGGCGGAACAGAGCACCAAGGACGTCGATGTCAAGTTCAAGGACGCGGCCGCCGGCGTGCTCGAGAAACTGAACATCCCCTCCAAGGACGAGTTCGAGAAGCTGGAAAAGAAGGTCCAGAACCTGAGCGCGCGGCTCCGGAAGCTCGAGGGCGGCGGAGAGGCGGAGAGCTGATCTCTGCGGGAATGCCGCCATGTCCTTTCTGGGGTTCTGGAGAAGGCACTACCGGGACATTCCGCGCGTGCGGCGCATCCTGGTGGTGGCCACCCGCCACGGCTTCGGCCAGCTCGTCGAGCAGGCCGGCCTGCATCGTGCGATATCGTTCGGTAGGCGCATTACGACCTTTCGCAAGCAGCCGTTGCCCCACCACCGCCTGAGCGCTCCCGACCGGTTGCGTTCCATGTTCGAGGAACTGGGGCCCACGTTCATCAAACTGGGCCAGGTCCTGGCCTGCCGTCCCGACCTGCTTCCCCTTGAATATGCCCAGGAACTGACCAAGCTCACCGACTCCGTAGCGCCGTTTCCCTTTGCCGAAGCGAAGGAAATCATCGAACAGGACCTCGGCTCGCCGCTCGATGTCCTGTTCTCCGAGTTCGACCACACGCCCCTTGCCGCAGCGTCCATCGCCCAGGTGCACCGCGCCGTGCTGCCCGACGGCCGCGAGGTGATGGTCAAGGTCCAGCGTCCCCGCATCGACCAGATCATCAGCCGTGATATCAGCATCCTCCGCGGCATCGCATCTCTCATCGACACCCATGTCCGCGAGCTGAAGCCTTTCAATGTTCCGGGCATCGTGGACGAGTTCAGCCGGACCATCAACCGGGAGCTCGATTTCTTCATCGAGGGATCCTTCGCGCTCCAGCTGCGCAGGAACTTCGAGGAAAGCCCGGACCTGTATATTCCCGCGGTCTATACCGACCTGTCGAGCAAGCGCGTTCTCGTCCTCGAGCGGATCGAAGGGGTCCGCATCGACGACTACGCCGGCATCGTCCGCCTGGGATTCGATCGGAAGGACATCGCTCTCAAGGGGGCGGGAGCCTTCTTCAAGATGGTCTTTCAGGACGGCCTGTTCCACGCCGATCCCCACCCGGGCAACATCTTCGTGCTCCGCGACGGGAGGCTCGGGCTGGTGGATTTCGGCATCATGGGCAGGGTGAACGAGGAGAACATGGACCACTTCGCCAATGTCCTCGTTGCCCTGGCGGAGCATGATTATGACGCCCTTGCTCAGCAGTACCTGCACCTCGGGTTCGTTTCCGAGGAGACGACCGACATCGAACGCTTCCAGCGCGAGCTGCGGGAGGACCTGGCCGAGCTCCTGGAGCCCTACTACGGCATGAAGGTCCGCCAGATCGACTTCGGCACCTATGTGGAGCGGGTGACCCATATTTTGAGCCGTCACCAGCTCAGGGTCCCGCAGAACCTCTACCTCATGGACAAGGCCCTCCTCACACTCGAGGGCATCCTGAAGCAGCTTGATCCGGAGTTCGATTACTTCGCGGTGGCGAAGCCCTACGTCGAGGACCTCGTGCGCCGGAGGCGCCATCCGCTGCGGATGTTCCGCCAGGCACAGAAGAACATCAACGCCTTCACCGAGGCGGCCGCGGCGCTGCCGCGCCAGGCGAAGCATGTCATGGGCAAGCTCATGCGCGGCGAGGTCGGCGTCAAGCTCCACCACGAGGGGCTCCAGCTTCTGATCCGCGACATCGACAAATCAAGCAACCGGCTGTCCTTCAGCATCATCACGGCGGCCATCATCGTGGCCTCGTCCATCATCATTCACTCCGGCCAGGGCCAAACGCTCTTCGGCCTTCCCGTCTTCGGATTGATCGGCTACGTGATAGCCGGTCTCTTCGGCATCTGGATCCTCATCGGCATCCTCCGGTCGGGACAGCTCTGATCCTGTTGACCGGGACGGCCGCTGCCGGGTATAGTGTCCGCTCGTCCGCCAGACCATCAGACCATGAACGGGAAAAAAAGAAAAAAAGCATCGTCCTCGGCTCCCCCGAACGGTTGTTGCCGCTGGGTCAGGGCCCACCTCTCGGTCTTCTTCCTGATCGCGACCGTTGTGCTTGTCGTGGCCGTCCACTTCTACACGGCGCTCTTCGTTCCTCCTTCCAGCGAGAAGGCCTGGAAGGAGGTCCAGGTCACCGAGGGCATGAGCTTCAAAGCCGTCGCGGCGAAGCTGCAGGAGGAAGGGATCATCCGCTACCGCGGATATTTCGAGATCATCGGGAGGCTCCAGGGCATCACCCGCAAGGTGAAAGTGGGTTACTACGGCCTCGGGGCGCATATGAGCCTGTGGGAGGTGCTCGACGCGCTCCGGAGCGGCAAAATCATCGAGTACGAGGTGATCATCCCCGAAGGATACAATCTCTTTCAGATCGGCTATACGCTCGCCCAGAGCCCGCTCCTTGACGATCCGAACCGGTTCATCAATCTGGCCACGAACAGGAAGTTCGCCCAGATGGTAGGGGTCCCTGCCGATTCGCTCGAAGGCTATCTCTTCCCGGACACCTACTATCTCCCCAAGGGCATCACGGTCGAGGATATCGCGAAGCGCATGGTGCAGCGGTATAAGGCCGTGTTCACCCCCGATTACGCGAAGCGCGCCGAGGACCTCGGCATGACGGAGCACCAGGTCATCACCCTCGCATCCATCGTCGAGAAGGAGGCGAAGGTGGACTCCGAACGGAAGCTCATCGCCGCCGTGTACCACAACCGGCTCAAGAAGGGGATCAAGCTCCAGGCGGACCCGACGGCTGTGTACGGCATGAAAGCATGGATAACCAAGATCACGAAAGAGGACCTCAAGCGGAGAACACCCTACAACACCTACCTCCACAGGGGCCTCCCGCCCGGGCCGATCGCCAATCCGGGCCAGGGCGCCATTCTCGCCACGCTCTATCCCGAGAAGACGGACCACCTCTTTTTCGTGGCCCAGGGCGACGGAAGCCACTACTTCTCGAGCGATTTCGGCGAACATGAAAAGGCGATCGGACGGTATAAGGCGAACAAGAGGAAGGCACGGCTGCAGGCAAAAGGGAAGGGGAACTAGGAACGATGGACCGGGAAGCCTTTACGATGCTCATCACTGCACTGAAGTTCCTGTGGCCGTACCTTGCGGGACTCTGGGGCCTGGGGCTGCTGTTCCAGATCCTGATGATCGCGAACCGGAAGGCCGGTGTGAAGCTCTTCGACCAGCGGCTGATGTACAATCCCTTCAACGTGCAGTTCTACGGCGACGAATACCTGACCCTCAAGGGGCTCAAGTGGCGCAACCTGTCGTGGATCTGCTACGGCGCGTTCGCGGTGATCCTGATCCTGCTCTTCGGGTCTTATTATTATTTCAAGAAGCCGGCCTCGTAGTGCCTTCCCTTCCCCTGTTGTAGCCCGACCAGGCCGCGGCGTGGTCGCCCCGGACCCCGTACCCGGCGAAAACCGGGAGCATCGCCATCGCTGCCCTCGGCTTCCTCGCATCGAATTTCCTGTATTCCGTCGAGCTGTCCCCGAGCCGGAGATCCGCCTTCCCCGGAGCTAGCGAGGGGGCTTCTTGGACGCATACATGAAGTCGATATATCCCGAGATCTGCATCCTCGCCTCGTCGGTCACCTGCCGGAACTTCCGGAGCAGCATGAGCTCGTCGATGTTCAGGACCTTTTCGAGATATGTCGTCTGCTCCTCGGAAAGAGGATACTTCCGCTTTCCGCGATTCAGCTTGTATTGCGACGGCGTGAGGAAATAGCCCTTGACCTCGTTGGGTACCTTTTCCTGGTGCGCCGCGAGGACGAGCAGGGACTTGTCGATGTTCAGCTTGATCGCGATCTGTGTGAGCGTCGTGTCCTTCGGGATGTGACCCTTGTTGAGCACGACCCGAAGGAGCTCCGGGCTGATCCCGAGCATCTTCGCGGCGTCCTTGAGGTTCTTGAGCCCTTTTATCTCCAGCGCAGTCTTGATGAGGTCCGCTGTTTTCATCTCCACCCTCCTTGAGGAAAAAAGAAACTGGTATTTAATTCGTATAAATCGGAACGAACGACGTATCACGCAAAGCCGCAGAGCATGCGAAGGTTTAAACGGCCATCCTATCTTTCCCTGCGAGCTTCGCGGCTTTGCGCACGATGTACTTCCCGCAGCAAAAAACAGCTGCAGGCACGGTCTCCTGCATGCATCTCACCCTGCGGAGAAGACCCTAGGGCGCCCGCTATTCTCTCTGGCGCGGATCGAGGGCGTCCCGGATGCCTTCGCCCAGGAGATTGTAGCCCAGGACCGTCACGAGGATGGCGAGACCCGGAAAGGCGGATAGCCACCAGGCGATCTCGATGTTGTCCTTGCCCGAGGACAGCAGGCTGCCCCAGCTCGGGGTGGGCGGCTGGACGCCGAGACCCAGGAAGCTCAGGGCCGACTCGATGAGGATCGCGCCGCCGACGCCCATGGTTGCTGAGACGAGGATGGGGGAGAGGCCGTTCGGCAGGATGTGCCGGAAGATGATGCGGCCGTCCGCAGCGCCGAGCGCCCGGGCGGCGGTTACGAACTCCCGCTCCTTGAGGGAAATGAACTCGGCGCGCACGAGCCGGGCGGGCTCCATCCAGCTGGTGAGGCCGATCACGATCATGATGTTGATAATGCTGGGCTCGAGGATGGCGATGACCGTGAGGACCAAGAAGATGGTCGGAATGCTCAGCATGATGTCCACAGCACGCATTATGGCGCTGTCGATGTAGCCGCCGTAGTAGCCCGAGATGGCGCCGAGCAGGATGCCGATGATGGTCGCGATACCGATGGCCACGAACCCCACCTCGAGCGACACACGGGAGCCCCAGATCATGCGCGACAGCACGTCCCTGCCGAGGTCATCGGTGCCGAAGAGGTGCTGGCTGTTCGGGCCGACCAGGATGTTCCTGATATCGATCTTCGAGGGGTCGTACGGCGCGACCCAAGGCGCGAAGATGGCGATGACGAACACGGCCAGCACGAGCAATCCTCCGCCGAAGGCGAGCCAGTTCTGCTTTACCTGCTGGTAGGTCTGCCGTACCGTGAGAGATGTGGGATCTGACATTCCGTATACCCTTGAATCCTGACCCTTGCCCCTTTATTTCAATCTCACCCTCGGGTCCGCCATTGCATAGCCAATATCCGCCAGGAAGTTTCCGATCATGGTAAGCGCCGCTGCGGGTGCCAGGACGCCCATGGCTACATTATAGTCGCGTGAGAACACTGCTTGCAGCATGAGCCGGCCCATGCCGTCGATACCGAAGACCTGTTCCATAATAGCGCTGCCGCCGATGATCCCCGGGAGCGAGAGCCCGAGGATGGTGATGACCGGCATCAAGGCGTTCCGGAGCGCGTGCTTGTAGATGACCGTGTTCTCGGGAAGGCCCTTGGCGCGCGCCGTGCGTATGTAGTCCTGCCGCATCACCTCGAGCATGTTGTTCCGCATGTACCGCGACAGGCCGGCGAGGCCGCCGACCGCCGAGACGAACACCGGCAGGACCAGATGATCCGCCCGGTCCATGAGCCACTGCCACGTCGTGAATCCGGTCGTGTCCAGGCTTTCCTTGCCGGAGATCGGCAGGATGCCCCACTGGACGCCGAGGAGATAGATGAGCAGCAGGGCGAGCCAGAAGTGGGGCATGGAATACCCCACGAACACGAACATGGTGGTAAAGCGGTCGAGGAGGGAGTACTGGTGCGTGGCGGACAAAATCCCTATCGGGATGGCGACAAGGAGGATCACACCGAGCGAGAGGAAATTGATGGTCAAGGTGATCGGCAGCCGCTCGAGGATCTTGTCCTTCACCTTGCGGCCGTCGGCAAAGGCCTCGCCGAAGTCCAGGGTCACGAACTTCGTGAGCCAGGTCAGGTACTGTTTATGGATCGGCTGGTCGGCGCCATAGAGCTTCCGGAGCCGCTCCCGCGCCTCAGCGGACGCCTTGGCCGAGAACTCCATCTGCGCCTCTGCCGGTCCTCCCGGCGCCATGTGCATGATCGTAAAGGAGAGGAGCGTGATGCCGAGCAGGATCGGGGCCATCAGGAGGAGGCGCTTTATGCCGTAAAGAAGCATCAAGAGTTCACCCGGTCACCTTGTACACGAGGTCGAAGGGCTTGGCATGCTGGGAAAGCCGGATGCCGGTGAACTGGCCGCGGGTGGCCTTGTCCACGGGTTTGTGGTCGAATTCCAGGGACTCGACCTTCTGGGTGAAGTCCGTCGAGGGGCCCTTGATATGCACGGTGTCGCCGACGGCCAGGTCGCCGAAATCGAGCTTTACGGCGGCGATGGAGTTCTTGTCGAAGAACCTGATGACCGAGCCGACCCGCTCTTCCATGGCAATAATCATAGTATAAAACATCCGGGGTTTCAATGAAAAAATGGGCGGAGGAGAAGAAGAACCGGCCTGTTATTAGCCATATAGCGCTTGACAAGGAACAGGGCGCTGAGTATTATAGGGTCTGCCGCAAGGGGTTGGAACTGTGTGGTGGTGCGCGGGGCGTGGCGCAGCCCGGTAGCGCGTCTGCTTTGGGAGCAGAAAGTCGGAGGTTCAAATCCTCTCGCCCCGACCAATACAACAGCTCAGAGCTGATAGCTGATAGCGGATAGCTCAAAAGGGCGACGAGCTATGAGCCAGGGGCTAGGAGCTAATCCGCGCCTGTAGCTCAGGTGGATAGAGCAACAGCCTTCTAAGCTGTGGGTCAGGGGTTCGAATCCCTTCAGGCGCGCCAATCTTGCTGATCTCAGGTCAGCATATCGAGACCGAAGTTGAGCGACCTGGTGCACGTGCGGGAACATCGAATTCGTAAAACGAAGACATAGCGCATACATGGTGGGCGTAGCTCAGCTGGTAGAGCACCAGGTTGTGGCCCTGGTGGCCGCGGGTTCAAGCCCCGTCGCTCACCCCAATTATTTGCCAGAGAGACGGCCTGTTGGCCGTCTCTCGGTTTTCTGTATCCCGTTCCGCGCCCGTAGCTCAGCTGGATAGAGCGGCGGACTTCGAATCCGTAGGCCGCAGGTTCGAGTCCTGCCGGGCGCGCCAATTCTTAACGAATAAACAGCGTCCGGCGGCAGCGTTGCAGGGCGTTCTCTCCTGCGGCCTGAGGGGTGCAGGGGAGAGGCTCCCCTGCGGTTCGGGGGAGCGCCCAGAGGGGGCAGGCCCCCGCTGGGGAGCCCCTTGAGGGCGACGCCGCATGGTTCGAGTCCTGCCGGGCGCGCCAATTACAGATACAGCTCATAGCTCGTAGCTGATAGCTCATAGTCATATGGCTTGCGGCGCATGGCATGGTCCCGGTGTTTTGCTGTATGCTATGAGCCATCATCTATCAGCTTGTTTTTTTCGCGCCCGTAGCTCAGCTGGATAGAGCGTTGGCCTCCGAAGCCAAAGGCCGCGCGTTCGAATCGCGCCGGGCGCACCATTTATCAATTTTCCTGTTGCATAGGCGGGGGAAGATTCGTATAATACGAGTCCTGCGTCGGGCATTTTCTGATGTGCAGCGGGCCGTTAGCTCAGTTGGTAGAGCAGCTGACTCTTAATCAGCGGGTCGAAGGTTCGACTCCTTCACGGCTCACCATTCCAACACCGAGAGCAGTGGGCGAATGACCGCACACTGCTCTCATTGTTCCTGCATGTTTGCGCTGCGAGAGTGGCGGAACTGGCAGACGCGCCAGACTTAGGATCTGGTGGGCAACCGTGGGGGTTCAAGTCCCCCCTCTCGCACCATTCCCCGGCCGGACCGATTGACCGGTTGGGGAGAAGGGGCTCGAGGTCCGGAAGGCCTCATACAGGGCATGCAAGGCTACGCGCACCGCTCAACGCGCGGTGCAGGCTAAACTCATTCAGTAAAGGCGGAGAACATGAAGGTCACAGTCGAGAACATCAGCGCGGTAAAGAAAAAGATGAGCATTGAGGTGGAGCCCGCAGCAGTTTCCCTGGAGCTCACCAAAGCCGTCGTCAAAGTGTCGAAGAAGGCCCAGATCCCCGGGTTCCGGCCGGGCAAGGCGCCGCGGGACGTCGTGGAGCGCCATTACGGCGAGGACCTGAAGACCGAAGTGCTCCAGCAGCTCGTATCGGAGGCCTATCAGAAGGCCATGCAGGAGCATGATTTCATCGCGGTCACCCTGCCGCAGATCAGTGACGTGTCCGAACTGAGCAAGGACAAGGTGCTGACCTTCACGGCCACCGTGGAGGTCCGGCCGAAGATCGATCTGGGCGTGTATACCGACATCGAAGTGAAGAACCCGCCGGTCACGGTCACCAACGAGGAGGTGGACGAGACCATCGGCCGCCTGCGCGAGATGTATTCGCGCCTCGACGTCGTTGAAGGCCAGCCCCTGGCCAAGGACCATACGGCGATCATCGATTTTGAAGGGTTCCACGCGGGCAGGCCGCTGCCGAACGCCAAGGCGACCGATTTCATGCTGCATCTCGGCACGGACGCGCTGCTGCCCGAGTTCGAGGACCAGCTTGCCGGCATGCAGAAAGGCGAGACCAAGGAGGTCAAGGTCACCTTCCCGGCGGACTACAGCTCGAAGGAAATGGCCGGAAAGGACGCCACCTTCACGGTCACGCTGAAGGAGGTCAAGCGGAAGGTCCTGCCCGAGCTGAATGACGAGTTCGCCAAAGATATCGGCGAGCACAAGACCGTCGACGAGCTCAAGACCCGCATCCGGGAGGACCTCGAGGCGCGGAAACGGAGCGAACTGGCAGCGCAGCAGAAGGATGAACTGCTGGCCAAGCTCATCGATGCCCATACCTTTGATGTCCCCGAAGGCCTGGTGGAGCAGGAACTGAACTTCATGGTGAACCAGCGTTCCCTGCACCTGCAGCGCGAGGGCATCGACGTGAGCAAGGGACTCGATGTCGCCCAGTTCAAGGAACACAACCGGGCGCTGGCCGAGAAGCGCGTCAAGGGCATCGTGATCCTGCAGGACATCGCCGATCGCGAGAGCATCCAGATCTCGGACAACGACGTCTCGGCGGCCATGGCCTCCATCGCGCGGAACACCGGCCAGAAACTGGAGCAGGTTTTCAAGTACTACGAGACCCAGGAGGGGGGGCTCGACAACCTGCGCGAGTCCCTGCTGGCACAGAAGACGCTCGCCTTCTTGCTTTCAAAGGCGAAGAAGGTATAAAATAAATCAGGATAATGAACTGCAGTATCGTGACCCGTGATGGTCCGGCGACGGGATCGGCCGACGGAGG
>Ga0316626_10001338_pt1 | contig 10908 bp, 8 predicted proteins | sample OWC_Aug_T1_C1_D5_FD_207656 | JGI IMG/M metagenome (GOLD analysis project Ga0316626, IMG submission 207656) | Wetland soil microbial communities from Old Woman Creek delta, Ohio, United States - OWC_Aug_T1_C1_D5_A | ecosystem: Environmental > Terrestrial > Soil > Wetlands | place: USA: Ohio...
TGTGAAAAATAAATGAAATTAAAAAAGAGGTTGACCTTTCCGATCAACCTCTTTTCTTGTTTTCGTCACACATTATAGCCATCTATATAAATCTTTGATATTCAACTATAATTTATTTAATCTGGATGCTGCAACACGATTTTTGTAATATAAACTGAAAATGAATCTGCGCTTAATCCATTCTATTTATAATTGAATTATCTTCCTTTCCAACTTTTCCTATTAAGCATTTCTTATTCATGATGCCGGAGGCATCCAAGTCTAATAGCCATGGTTACATCCATGGTTAGATTACACACTTGACGTCCAACGCCGGAGGTGTTGAATAAAATTCATGTTGAAGATCATTCATATAAACAAATATTCTTCTTTATAATCAACAATATGTTCTTTTAATAATCTTAATAACTCATCTTTAAATGTGACCGTCTTGTGATGTTCCGTCTGGTTCTTCACATAATTGATCAGTTCATTCTTGCTTGAAATATGATAAGTAAATCCCCTATATCCTACCTGCCATCCGGAGAAATTCTGAAATAATTTTCTTTCTCTGTATATCATCACATGACTCGCTTCTTTTATATCCTTAACAAGATAAGCCGGACATCTTGTGGGGTAAACATGTGTAATAATATGAATGTGGTTACATGCTCCACCTGCAATATATGAATGACATAACTTATTCTTCAGGACTCCTGCTATATAAGCAAAGAGAATATCCTGGTTCTTACTTGAAAGAAATGGAATATGATCTTTACTGCTAAAGACAAGCTGGTATAAAAACTGCGTGTAAGTTGACATATTGTTTTACCTTTTAGCACTGCAATAAAATTACTAATAAATTTCAAATTTACTTCTTCAACCCACTCCGGGGTTGTCAAAAAGTTAGTAACCATTACCCCGGACGTTACCGGGGTTATTGGAATTTAAAGCCTCCGGCTTTCATCAATCCACAGACTCATAGCTACTCCTGAGGTTGACTGGATAAAGGTTGTATACCTATACTCATTGCTCCATCTCAGAAAATGGATGAGTGTTTGCTACAATTAATCCACTAAATGGTATAAAATCTATCTTGGGTGCTGTATTGACGAAAACAGGAAAAATTCTCATACTTTATTAAAGATTTCTCTTTTCGTTCAAAGAAGCTCCTTTGAATTAGGGCTTTAGCCCACAATGCACTAAATTGAAGCTATTCTTTTATCACCATTGAATTCCCTTACTGCATCGTAAGCAGCAACTATATTCTGTGGCGGAACTTCCGATAAGATATTATGAATGGGGGCAAATACAAAACCGCCGTCTTTCGAAAATATTTCGCAACGGTTCAGAACATCTTTCCTTACCTCCTCAGGAGTTCCCCTGTTGATCACTGAAGCAGTATCTACCCCTCCGCCCCAGAATGTTATATCCTTCCCGAATTCTTTCTTAAGCTCAATAGGATCCATATCATAACAATTGGTCTGGACAGGATTTAAAATATCGAAACCGGCTTCTATCAGATCAGGAATATATTGTTTTATGCTGCCACAGGAATGTAAGAAAATTTTCATGTTGCTGTTTTTCTTAACATAATCACAAAGGATCTTATACCTTGGTTTCAACAGCTTCCGAAAAGTGTCAAGGTCCATAAACGGCCCGGATGTCATCCCGAGATCATCACCAAAACGGATCACATCGACAATATCACCCAACGTACTGCATTTCTTATCCAGTGCAGCCAGGTGCATATCAACCAGTATATCAAGCATTTCCGATACCTTATCCTCATCCGAGATCATATCCATGAGGAAATTATCCATCCTTCTGATGAAAAATCCATATTCAAGTAATTTAACTCCGCCCGACATCACCAGAGCTTTATTGGTTGATTCTTTCAGTTTTATTAATCTGGTTCTTAATGCACTTGTATCTAAGTTGGATGCATGTGAATGTATAATCCAGGATATTTTTTTTAAAGCGTCTTTTAATTTATTGAAATTTTCCGGGTACCCGTTTTCATAAGGATAATACATCTGATCGAAAAAAGTAGCTCCCGCAGACATTTTCGAAATAAGAGTTCCATCCTCATCTTTAGTATTCCAAGAGCCGTCATCAGCCCTGACAGGATGAAACCATGAAGGGTAATCGGCTTTACTTCCATCAGCCAGCCTTACCTCATACCAGTCATTACTTTCCGCAGAGATCCTGTTTATGTCAAGTGCGTCAACTCCAAAAAGATCAATCACATTCATATCCACATTGGCAAGCTGCTGAATGACATCATAGATCCGGGTACTTCCTTCAACCTTAAGATATTTCTTAAGGTTATTATAAGCTATACCCGAGATGCCGGTGACAGTCGAGCTTCCGAGATCTATCGGCACTTTGTCAGGCTGTTTATGATTTATTGATAAGATGATTCTTTCTCTTGAGTTCATAATTGTCATCTGAAGCTCTTCCAGTCTGTTCCCAGGGGGTAGAATATCACGGCTGAATCGTTTATTATGATCTGGTAATTCTTATTCAGTTTCAGCATCTCTGCTCCGGCCATAATGACCGGTCCGTATCCGTGAGCTGCAGCCACATTTACCGGCCGGTGGTAATAGAATGCCGGATCGAATGCCATTCCGGTCCCCACACATGTTCCTTCAACCTGTCCTGCTTCATTCACCCTGGTCCTGACCGCGTTCCATCCCAGCACTGCTGCTGATCCGTAAGCCTTTGGATCAAGCCATCCCCTGTTGATGCCATGAGCAAAGCAAAAAGTGAATATCGCTGTTGCAGATGTCTCGAGGTATGAGTCATTGCGGTCTATAAGCTGATGCCAGAATCCGGTTTCTGCCTGATATAAGGCAAGTCCTGCTGCATGGGAACGGAATAGTTCCAGTATCGTCTTTGCCGAAGGATGGTCGGCGGGGAGAACATCAAGCAACTCCGTCATGGCCAGCATAGCCCAGCCATTGCAACGTGCCCAGTAAAATGCAGGATGAGGGTTCATATCCTGTATCCAGCCGTGCATAAAAAGTCCCTTTTCATTATTGAACATGCGCTGAGAGAACTGTATAATTTGTTTGCAGGCATCATCGAGGTATTTCCTCTCCCCGGTCAGATTTCCCATCTGAGCCAGCGCCGGAACACTCATATAGAGGTCATCGAGCCACAGGGCGTTGGCCAGCGGACGGTTACGGGCAAGTGTCCCGTCGGTCAGACGCTGCTGCTTATTTGATATATAATCGATGTAATTATTAATGAACGGACGCAGGGATTGATTTTTTGCGGTATTAAGGGTTTTGATCATTGCTGCGCACATTGAACCGGCATCATCAAGTGCCCGGGGATCGAGCACCGACCTCACAGGGTTGCTTCGCTGCTGATCTGCTGGCTGTGATTTGTAGAACCGGGCAACTGTTGATATCAGATTCATCCTTTTTGCTGTGTATTCTGTGAATTTCGGATCACCGGTGACTTCTCCTGCCAGGAGCATGGCACCGTATGCCACACCCCATTCATAGCTTATCAGTCTGAATACACCTTGTTCAAAATTAGCACCGGGTGAGAGTTTTGTCATGTCGGTGATCTCTGCTTTGGTCTGACCGTCAATGACTTTCGCAGGAGTTGATACATCCAGATACTTATAAAGTCGATCCAATAAAGCAGTTATTTCTTCAGCTTTAGCAGGTCCGTAAGGAATCGTGTAATCGGGCTGCATAGCATGAAGCGGTGTGTTTGAGTCCGTCACTTTAAGTGTTGCAGTTTGTGACAATACAGGTACTGAGAATGCCGCCAGTATCAAAAGAATGATGTATTTCAGTTTCATTGTTTTAAGGTGTTTTTTCATTTCTCACTTTATTAAATATAAGCTGTATCTTGTTTATTGTAAGGTCATTTAGGGCGCAGCGAAGTAATCCTTCCCATTTAATTACAAATTAATTTGATTTAATACCCGAATCCATAGTTGAGGATCTGACCGCCACATCCCATACCTTCCCGCGCCTTGATTTTCCGTCAGGTCCCTCAATATATAATATGACAATATACCGTCCTGGCCGCTTGTATGTATGCACAGGATGTTGTTCTGTCGAGGTTGTTCCGTCGCCAAACTCCCATCGCCATGAGGTTATCTTCCCTGTTGAAAGATCGCTGAATGCAACCACTCTGCGGTCCATATCAATAACTTTGAATGACCACTGTGCTTCGATCTTCTTCATGAACTGTTCTTCAAGGGGCATGAGCCTGAAAGTCCTTAGCTGGGAAGCATTTCCATACATTGTATGTTTGTCGGACAGGTTCCAGAATCCATTATTGGCCCTGGCATTGACATCGTCAAAATCGATGATAGCCCAGCAGAGCCCAATATCCCTGCCTTCATTCAGCACCGATTCAACAGCCCTCACAGGTCCTTCAGGTCCGGCGTAATCAAAAGGAGTGATCCAGAACTCAAGGACCAGCTTTCCAGCCTCACCCGGTTTAAAATCATAGGAATAAGCTGCATTGGCATAAGGAAGCTCTTTTATCCAGGGCTGGCTTCCCCACGCCAGGCACCAGTCTTCACCTTCGGCAGGTGTATAAATGTGATAATTCTGCGCATGCACACCATGGTAGTTGAAATACGCTTCCCATGAATTGTTGAGTTGCGGATTTGGATGAAACTGTTCAATCAGGGGGCCTCCCGACTGGTCTCCGTCAACAACTATCTCAAAAATATCATGATGAAGGCCGACACGCGAAAAATCCCAGTAGTTGTCATAGGCTTCATAAAGAAAATAGAGTTTATTCATGCCTTTCACCCAGCCCACCTTGACCTTCACATCAAGATTTTCCGGGTCGGGTGATATATGTTTCTTTTCATCATCCCTGAGATGGCTGGTACCAACTATGTAACTGCCGGGAACCATTTCCCAGTCGTCAGGATTTCCATCAATCCTGGGAATCTTATCAGCAGGGAACTGGAAGATCTTGAAAGTGCTGTCAGTCTGTGAGTACGAAATAACAGAGGGAAAAACAAGAAATAAAACGACACAAGATCTGAGCAGTCTTTTCATTGGTTAAAAGAATCAGTTGGTGAACAAATATATTAATTTCTTATTTTAAAAGTACAGTGGAGGATCACTACTGAGGTTTAGAACATGCATATTACAAAGGTTTTCTCAAAATCCGGATTTTAGTAACAGTATTTTTTGAGCAATTGGCGCAAAGTTCACAGGAGCCGAAGCTGAAGGACCGCAAAGCCAGAAAAATATCTATGACGGTGAAACTCTTAAAGGGACATAGTATTTTAAGTTCGGGGATTAAATATTCGACCCCCCGATCCCATAGCCGTCAACCTTAGGAGTTTTGGGGACACAAGTTTCCCCTCCTTCAAAAGGAGGGGAAACTTATTTGTTTATAAACCAGATAATTATAGTGGTTTTCGTTATTAAAATATTCCTTAAGTTAACGGCTATGGGGCGGCGGGGCCAGGGGTCACCAGGGAGCAGACCACGCTTCAGCGTGGCCGGGGATTCATTTGATCTCTGTGAGCTTTACCGGCCGTTGCTCCAGCTGTGATTTTTTTGCAGCAAGCGCAATAACCACGGACATCAGACCATCGGTGCCTGTAACAGGAGGTTGTTTATCATTGATCACCGAGTCGCAGAAGATCTTCATTTCATTTGCATAAGCATCAAGGTACCTGTCCATGAAAAAATTAAGCGGCAGCGAACCATGAACACCATCATCTGCAAAATAACGGTGATTCTCAGGATAGTTGTTATCCGCTAATGCCATTCCTTTAGAACCGAATATCTCCACCCGCTGATCGTAGCCATAAACTGCCTTGCGGCTGTTATCGATAACACCTATGGCACCATTGGCGAAACTGAGGGTAATAATTGCGGTATCGATATCACCTGCCTTACCTATCTCAGGATCAACAAGTACAGCTGACTTTGTATAAACCTCGGTCACTTCACTTCCGGTTATGTACCTGGCCATATCAAAGTCGTGAATGGTCATATCCATGAACATACCGCCTGATACTGCGCTATACTCCGGAGGTGGCGGAGCCGGATCACGGGAAGTGATCTTCAGTATGTGAGGATCACCTATTTTACCTTCAGCAACCAGTTGCCTGATCTTTAAGAAATTAGGATCAAACCGGCGGTTAAATCCCACCATGAGCTTCACACCGGCCTTCTCAGCAGCCGCAATAGCAACTTTTATGACTTCAAGTGAAAGGTCAACGGGTTTTTCGCAGAAAATATGCTTGCCCGCTTTTGCAGCATCGACAATATATTTTGCATGGGTATCGGTGGGAGAGCAGATCACAACAGCTTCAACATCAGGATGTTTGATAACATCCATATAATTAAGGAAGACAGAAGTGATCCCGAACTTCCCCGCCACTTCATTTGCGCTTTTCAGATTGGTGTCGGCTATTGCTACAACCTCAGCCAGCGGAACACTTTGCACCAGGGTAGCAATATGTACCTTGCCTATCCGTCCGGTTCCGATAACACCCAGTTTAAGTTTTTTCATATACAGATTATTTAGATATTAATAATTTATAAACCAAGATTTTTAATAAATTCACGGTTGCGTTTTGCGCACACTTTGGGATTCCCCATTCCCGGGAGCACATCCTGTTCAACCACTATCCATCCTGAATATTTTTGTACATAAAGCTCTTTGACAATTGCTTTAAATTCGACAGCTCCTTTGCCCAGTTCGCAGAAAACACCGTTTGCCACCGATTTAAAATAATCCCATCCTTCTTTCCTTGATCTTGCTGCGACCTCCGGATGGCAATCCTTGAAATGAATGTGCCAGATCCGGCCGCTGTGTTTTTTCAGGGCTCCGAGCGGATCACCTCCGCCAAACATATAATGGCCCATATCAAGGACAAGACCCAGGAGGGAAGGATCTGTAAATGCAAGCAGATTATCAATCTCTTCCGGTGTTTCAACATAACCTGCACAATGATGATGGAATACAGTGCGCAGTCCGGTCTGCGATTTTACTTCCTCTGCAACAAGATTTGCGCCTTCGGCAAATACTTTCCACTCATCACCGGTCAGTCCCATTGACGGAATCACTCTTCCGGCATTCAGGGTACGTTCCTTTATACTGCCATTCTCATCGGCAAGGACAATAAATGCCTCAGGGAAACCTGCATCCGCCATAAGCTTTGCAGTTCTTACGGCAGTCTCAGCCCCGGTTGCATGCCTTGATCTGTCTTTCAGGAAGACCGGGACAAAAGCACCAACCAATGCCAGTGAACGTTTGTCAAGCTCTTTTCTGAGATCCACCGGAACTGTCGGCATAAAGCCCCAGTCACCAAGCTCTGTTCCCTCATAACCTGTTTCACGGATCTCGTTGAGAACCTGCTCAAAGCCGGCTGCTTTGCCTTCAAGGTCAAATTCCAGGACACCCCATGAGCATGGGGCATTAGCAATTTTTATCATAGTTAAAAGGTATTAAAATATATCTGCATTGAATTGATTAAAATTTTCTTGTCCACTCCTCATGCCAGCGCTCAATAACCACTTTGGTCTGAGTGTAAAATTCTATGGCGTGCAATGATTGTCCGTGCAGGTCTCCGAAGAAGCTCTCTTTCCAGCCGCTGAACGGAAAATATGCCACAGGTGCTGCAATACCTATATTTATACCGATGTTTCCTGCCTGCACATCATGCCTGAATTTGCGGGCTGCAGCCCCGCTTGTGGTAAAAATGCTGGCAGCATTGCCATGATGGCTACGGTTGGCAAGTGTAATTGCATCTTCGAGTGAATCAACATTATTGATGATGATCACAGGGCCGAAAATCTCTGTATTGTAAATTTCGCTTTTAACATCAACATTCCCAAGTATTGTCGGACCGATAAAGTTACCATTTTCAAATCCCGGAACAGTAATTTTTCGTCCGTCGAGCAACAGTTTTGCGCCGCCATCCACACCCTTTTGTATTAGTCCTTCGATCCGTTCTTTACTCTCTTTTGTAATAACCGGTCCTATTTCAACAACAGGGGTCATCCCGTTTCCGATTTTCTTTGCTTTTGAAGCCTCTATTATTTTATCTGTAAAGATCTCCCCGGCTTTTCCGACTGTGAGGACGATGGCAGCAGCAAGGCATCTTTGTCCGGCACAACCGTATGCACTGTCTGTTAAAATTTTAACAGTAGTTTCCACATCAGCATCAGGCATTATGACAATAGGATTTTTAGCACCACCAAGTGCCTGTACGCGTTTTCCGTTAGCGGCACCCGTCTGATAAATGTATTTTGCTACGGGAGTAGATCCGACAAAACTTATCGCCCGGATCAGAGGATGTGTAAGAATTGCATCTACAGTCTCCTTCCCTCCATGAACAAGATTCAGTACACCTTTGGGCAGGTTCAGATCCTCAAACAATTCAAAGATCCGGGTCATGGTCAGAGGTACTTTTCCAGAGGGCTTTACAATATAGGTATTTCCGCAGGCTATGGCGTAGGGCATGAACCAGAAAGCAATCATTAAAGGAAAGTTGAAGGGAGAAATACTTGCTCCCACACCCAGTGGCTGACGTATATAAAACTCATCGATGCCGGTTGCAATGTCTTCAGAAAAATCACTTTGCAGGAGCTTTGGAATTCCGCAGGCCACCTCAATATTTTCAACTGCACGTACTATTTCACCTTTCGATTCGGCAAAGGTCTTGCCATTTTCACTGGTACATATTTCAGCAATCTCATCTGTATGAGCTTCTATTATCTGCTTCATCCTGAAGAGATATTGAATACGCTGAGAGGGAGGAGTGTTCCTCCATGACCACCATGCCTGCTGAGCGCTCTCTGCAGCAGCAGAAATATCATCTTTCGATCCGGCAGGAACCCTGGCAAGGATCTCACCGGTAGCCGGATTTATCACATCACGGAGCTGGGAATTTTTGCTATTACTCCATTGACCATTAATATAATTCTTCAAAATTCTTGTCATAGGTTTTGTATTTTTATAATCCTTTCAACTTACAGATGGTACCTCTGTTTCTTTTTATTTTCGATATAGCTTTTATAAGCATTGCCGACACTTTCAATTCCGGAAACTTCTGCAACTGCTACCTCCCACCATGCATAACCGGGTATCCCTTTATAAAGGTCGGTTTCAATTGTGATCACGGTGGTAACGGTCTGCTTCTTTGCTTCGTTCAGTGCTTTTTTCAGGGAATCAATATCGGTGGCTTCAATAACATGTGCACCCAGGCTGCGGGCATTCTGTGCGAAATTTACCGGAAGCTTTTCTCCGGTCAGGAATCCGGTTTTTTCTTCCCTGTAACGGTATTTTGTTCCAAAACGCTCTGATCCGATCGACTGGGATAATCCTCCTATACTACCGAATCCGTTGTTATTCAGGAGGATGATGGTGACTTTAACCTTTTCCTGGATCGCTGTTACAATTTCATTATTCATCATCAGATAATTTCCGTCACCCACCATGACAAATATTTCACGGTCGGGACATGCCATTTTTGCACCGATCCCTGCGGCACATTCGTACCCCATTGTGGAATATCCGTATTCAAGGTGGAACCCTTTCGGATCTTTTGTTCTCCATAGTTTATGAAGGTCACCGGGAAGACTTCCTGCAGCACACAGAACAACGTCACGCGGTCCTGCAAATTCATTGACAGCCCCGACCACCTCAGCCTGGGTGACAGGAAGGGACCCGGATACCTTATAGAATTCATTCACCTGTTTATCCCATGCTTTATTTACTGCAGCAGTACGTTCGATATATTCCTCCGGGACCCTGAAGTCTGCCAGTAAACTTAGAAGCTCCTCAAGGCATACCCTCGCATCAGAAGTAACCGGCAATGCACAATGCTTATATGAATCGAATTCAGCGACATTTATATTAATGAATTTCACTTCAGGATTCTGAAAAGCAGTTTTTGATGCAGTTGTAAAATCGCTGTACCGTGTGCCTATTCCGATAATAAGATCTGCCCCTGAAGTAAATTCATTTGCCCCGGGAGTCCCTGTTACACCAATTGCTCCAAGATTTGAGGGGTGGTTATATGGCAGCGAACCTTTTCCCGCGAAAGTCTCTGCCACAGGTATTCCGGTCTGCCCGACAAATTTTTTCAATATATCCGAAGCTTCGCTGTAAATAACTCCCCCGCCTGCAACTATCACAGGTTTTTTAGAAGCTCTTATCATTCCGGCAGCTTCCGACAGGATATCGGAATCAGGCCTTGGCCGGGCAATTCTCCAGATCCTTTTACGGAAGAGTTCTTCAGGAAAGTCATATGCCTCTGCCTGAACGTCCTGCGGCAAAGCCAGGGTTACTGCGCCAGTGTCGGATGGTGAGGTAAGTACTCTCATTACCTCGGGCAGAGAGGTTATTAACTGCTCAGGCCTGTTGATCCTGTCCCAGTATTTTGATACGGGTTTAAAGCAATCATTAACTGAAATGTCCTGAGAATAAGGCGATTCCAACTGCTGGAGAACCGGAGCAACATTCCTGCGTGAAAAAATATCACCAGGTAAAAGCAGAACAGGTAACCTGTTGATTGTGGCACATGCCGCACCCGTTATCATGTTTGTAGCGCCGGGTCCGATAGAAGACAGACAGGCAAAAGCGCCGAGGCGGTTCTTCATCTTCGCATAGGCAGTTGCAATATGTACCGAAGCCTGTTCATTCCTGGTCATAATGTAACGGAAGTCAGGATTTTCCTGCAACCCTTCACCCACACCGGCAACAATCCCATGACCGAAAATTCCGAGGCACCCTGCAAAGAAAGGAATCTCCTTGCCATCTCTTTCAACGTACTGGTTCTTCAGAAACAATACAATTGCCTGTCCTACAGTTAATCGATTGGTTTTCATTTGTTTAGATTTATTATAATATCAACGCATTGTGCAGTTAACCATCTTCTCTGGCTGCATGTACTCATCCCCCCAACCCCCTTCT
>Ga0316626_10001339_pt1 | contig 10903 bp, 8 predicted proteins | sample OWC_Aug_T1_C1_D5_FD_207656 | JGI IMG/M metagenome (GOLD analysis project Ga0316626, IMG submission 207656) | Wetland soil microbial communities from Old Woman Creek delta, Ohio, United States - OWC_Aug_T1_C1_D5_A | ecosystem: Environmental > Terrestrial > Soil > Wetlands | place: USA: Ohio...
GGACAGCCACCTGTTTTGCCAGATCCCGCTCTCTTTTTCGCAGGCGGCGCTGGGAGCGTCGGTCGAGATACCCGGACTCGACCAGGAATCGGAGATCCTGAAGATCCCGGCCGGGACCCAGACGGGAGCCGTTTTCCGGATGAAGGGCCGGGGACTCAAGGACTTGCACGGTCATCGGAGAGGCGATATATATGTGAAGGTCGAGGTGAAGACTCCGGAAAATCCGGGCAAGGAGGAGAAGGAGCTCCTGCGCCGGCTGGCCGAGATCCGGGGTGATGAACTGGACGGCGTGGACAGGAGCGTCGCCGAAAAATTGAGGAATAGACCCCATTAGGGCGCCGATTGACATCCAATCATTTTCTGGTCAAGACGAAAAACCTGCACCCGCCGTGCGCTCTGCTCGAAGACGAGGAACACCATCATCTCAGCCGCGTCCTGAGGAAGGGGCCGGGCGACAGGGTCTGGCTGATGGACGAGCAGGGGAACTCTTATCAGGCCGAGGTGATGGAGGTGGGGCGGGAGCGGACTCGGCTCGTCCTCCTGGATAAGAGAATTGCACCGGCGAGCCCGTTGCGGCTCGTGCTGGCCCAGTCCCTGCTCAAATCAAAGAACATGGATCAGGTCGTCCAGAAAGCCACGGAACTCGGAGTTTGGGCCATCGTCCCCATCGAGGCCGCCCGGTCGGTGGTCAGGCTGGAGGGGAGAGAAACCCCCAAGCTGGAAAGATGGCGTAAGATCGCCCGGGAAGCGGCCAAGCAGAGCCGGCGTTCGGATATCCCGTCCCTCCTCCCGCCGCAGACGCTTCTCTCCTTCCTTGAAGCCCGGGACGAGTCCAAAAAGATCATCCTTTGCGAGAGCGGCGGCGCCCCGCTACGGGAGGTGCTGGCTGCGGGATTTGGTCCGGCGGGGGAACGGAAGCCTCCGGCGGTCGCCGTTCTTGTCGGTCCGGAGGGAGGATGGACTCGAGAGGAAGAGGAGCAGGCTTTTGAGCGGGGTTTTGAAGCGGCCAGCCTGGGAGGCCGTATCCTGAGGTCCGAGACAGCGGCGCTTGCCGTCTCCGCCGCGATTTCCATTTTCTGGGGCGTTTGAAGATGTTTCTCCAGGGGCAAAAGGTCGGCAAATACGAGATCATCCGTTCCCTGGGGAGCGGAGGCTTCGGCTCCGTGTATCTGGCGCGGGACACCTGGCTGGATATCAAGGTGGCCATCAAAGTCCCCCATAAGCAGTCGGCTGAACTCTTCAAACTCCTCAAGGAGCCGCGCCTCCAGGCCGCACTCAACCATCCCAATATCGTTCGCATGATCGCCGCGGAGAAAGAGAACCGGATATTCTTCATGGTCATGGAATACGTCAAGGGCAAGACCCTTGAGAAAATCCTGGAGAAAGAGAAGGTCCTGGAGTGCGACCGGGCCATCGATTTCATCAAGCAGATCGGCCAGGGTGTCGACCACGCGCATAAGAACAAGATCATCCATCGGGATCTGCGGCCTTCCAACATCATGGTCTCCGAGGACGGGACGGCCAAGATAACGGACTTCGGGACTTCGGCCTGGCTGAACAATATCCCCTACGCCTCGACCCGGATCGGCAGCCCGCCGTACATGGCCCCGGAGCAGTTCCTGGGCAAAGCGAGCTATCAATCGGATATCTACTCCCTGGGCTGCATCTTCTATGAGATGATCGTCGGACGGCCGCCCATCTTCGACCCGGACCCCTTCAAGATCCTGGAAAAGGCGCAGCAGGGAAGGATCACTCCGCCCCGGCTTCGAAACAACCGGATCCCGCGCGACGTCGACGAGATCATCATGAGATGCCTGGCCTCGAAGCTCGAGGACCGTTACCAGAGGCTGGCCGAATTCATCCATGCTCTGGCCCTGCTGAAGAAAAAAGAAGAAAAGGCGACCGAGCTCGAGGACATGCTCATCCGCATCCGGGCCAGGGAGCAAACCAAGAGCCAGCTCTGCTGGAACTGCCGCCGGCCCCTGCCCATCAAGAGCCGGCACTGCCCCCATTGTGGTGAGACAATCTAACCCCTAGGGGCGATTGACTTTGCCGATGGGCTTCGGCTAACATGAATTGGGTTGTGCGCATGTTTCCGAGAGATGAAGAAAAGGACCTCTTTCCCTTTTCCAGGAGTCTAGGATGAGCCCTTTCAGGGAGGAGGGCGCCTCCATCAACGGTGAAAGGGACGACGCCTATCATTGGCTGACTTTTATCTAAACGAGGTGGAGCATGGAAGTCGATGAACTGTTGAAGGTGGCGATTGAAAGGGATGCCTCCGACCTTCATCTCAAGGCCGGGAACCATCCCATCATCCGGGTCCATGGGACGCTCATCCCCCTGACCGGGTTTCCCAGGCTGACCTCCAAGGATACGCAGGAGCTGGGCGACCAGCTAATGACGGATTACCAGAAGGTCCGGCTCAAGGAGGATTTCGACATCGACCTGGCCTACAGCCTGCCCGGTTTCGGGCGGTTCCGTGGGAGCATCTTCCAGCAGCGGGGGTCGACGGCGATCGCCCTCCGGATCATCCCACTGGAGGTCAAGACGGTCCGCCAGCTGCTTCTCCCGGAAGTGTTGGAGAAGATTTCTCTCCTCCAGCGGGGACTCGTCCTTGTGACCGGGACGACCGGAAGCGGCAAGACCACGACCTTGGCCGCCATGATCGATTACATCAACACCCATCGCCGGGAGAACATCCTGACGATCGAAGACCCGATCGAATACCTCCACAAGGATAAAAAGAGCACGATCAGCCAGAGAGAGGTGGGAATGGATGTCTCCAGCTTTTCCCGGGGGTTGCGGGCGACCCTGCGTGAGGACCCGGATGTCATCCTGGTGGGCGAAATGCGCGACCTGGATACTGTTGAGACCGCCATCCTGGCGGCCGAGACGGGGCACCTTGTGTTCAGCACCCTGCATACGCTGGACGCTCCGGAAAGCATCAACCGAATCGTCTCCGTTTTTGCGCCGCATCATCAGAGGCAAGTGCGGCTCCAGCTGGGCAGCATCCTCAAGGCCGTGATCTCCCAGAGGCTGGTCCCGCGGATGGACGGGCAGGGCCGCGTGCCGGCCGTCGAAGTCCTGATCAGCACTCCCTATATCCAGGAATGCATCCAGGACAAGGAAAAAACCGGCCTCGTCCGCGACGCCATCGCCGCCGGCGTCTCCCAGTACGGCATGCAGACCTTTGATCAGTCCATCTTCCAACTTTACCGTGACGGGTATATCTCCTTTGAACAAGGCCTTCGCTACTCCACGAATCCCGATAATTTCAAACTCCGGGTCATGGGCATCCAGTCCACTTTGGACATCGCCCTCGAGGAGATGGAGCACGGGATGAGCAAAGTGGAGAGAGAGGCGACGGAGGTCCCTGAAGAAGAGAACCCATGAGATCGGCGGAGATCCGGGAGGGTTTCCTCGATTTTTTCTCCCGGAAAAACCATAAAATCGTCCCCAGTTCATCGCTCCTCCCTAAAGACGACCCGTCTATCCTGTTCACCAACGCCGGGATGAACCAGTTCAAGAATATTTTCCTGGGTTTGGAGAAGAGGAGCTACCGGCGGGCCGCCACCGCCCAGAAGTGCCTCCGCGTCTCGGGCAAGCACAACGACCTGGACCAAGTGGGGAGGACGAGCAAGCACCATACTTTTTTTGAGATGCTGGGGAATTTTTCCTTCGGCGACTACTTTAAAGAAGAAGCCATCGCCATGGCCTGGGAGCTCGTCACAGAGGTCTTCCGGCTCCCCGCCGGCCGTCTCTATGCAACGATTTATGAGGATGACGAGGAAGCCTACAAGATCTGGCGCGAAAACATCGGTGTGCCGGCGGAGAGGGTCTTTCGCTTCGGCAAGAAGGATAATTTCTGGGCCATGGGGGAGACCGGGCCCTGCGGGCCCTGCTCCGAGATCCACTACGATGCCGTGCCCGACCTCGAGGAGGGCGACCCCTACGGGCTGATCGAGAAGGGGAGCGACCGGTTCGTCGAACTTTGGAACCTGGTTTTCATGCAGTTTTTCCAGGACGGAAAGGGGACGTTTCACCCCCTGCCTTCGCCTTCCATCGACACGGGCATGGGACTCGAGCGGACGGCCGCCGCGCTGCAAAAGAAAAGGAGCAATTTCGACACCGACCTCTTCGGGCCCTTGATCAGCCGGGTCTGCGAGGTCGCGCAGAGAGAGTACCCGACCGATGAGGCCGGCGATGTCTCGGTCCGGATCATCGCCGACCACATCCGGGCCATCACTTTTCTGATCGGCGACGGAATCATGCCCGCGAACCTGGGGCGCGGCTACGTGCTGCGGCGCCTGATCCGCCGGGCGTTCAGGCACGGCAACCTGCTGGGCATAGAAAAACCTTTCCTCCACCAGCTCGTCGGCCGGGTTGCCGATATCATGAAGGACGCCTACCCTGAACTCCTGGCCTCGGTCCCCTATATCGCCCGGCTCTGCCTCTCCGAGGAGGAGAGGTTCGCCCTGACGCTCGCGTCCGGGATGCGCTATTTCGAGCAGTTCGTCGAAGAGGCCAAGAGCGCCGGCCGGGATGCCCTGGACGGCTCCGATATCTTCAGACTCTACGACACCTTCGGATTCCCCCTCGACCTGTCCATGGAGCTGGCCCGCGAAAAGGGAATGAGCGTCGACGAGTCGGGGTTTGAGGCCGAACTGGATAAGCAGAAAGACAAAGCGCGCGCCTCCTGGAAGGGGGACTCCCGCTTCGAGGAACGCAAGGCGTATGAGGGCTTGGAGTCGCTGAAAGTTGTCGGCCGGAGCCACGAGACCGATCGCCTCGAGGAAGCCCAGGTCCTGGCCATCGTTAAGGACGGCCGGCAAGCGGAATCGCTGCGGGCGGGCGAGAGAGGCCAGGTCGTTCTGGGCCAGACCCCCTTCTATGCCGAAGCTGGAGGCCAGGTCGGGGACACCGGCCGCCTTAAGGGGCCTCATTTTTCCGGGATAGTCCAGGGCGCCTCCTATCCGATCCCGGACCTCATCGCCCACGAGGTCGAAGCCTTGAGCGGCGAGCTCCGGGTCGGTGACCGCGTCGAGGCCGCCGTCGATGCCGCCCGGCGGGAGGCCATCCGCAATAACCACTCCGCCACCCATCTTCTCCACGCCTCGCTCCGGCAGGTCCTTGGCGACCATGTCCGACAGTCCGGATCCCTTGTCACGGCGGAACGCCTGCGCTTTGATTTTACCCATTTCTCTCCACTCAGCCGGCTGGAGATCCGGGAGGTCGAGGAGCTCGTCAACCGGAAGATCCAGGAAAATGTCTCGCTCGAGACGCGGCTGACGACGTTCGAGGAAGGGGTCAAAGAAGGGGCGATGGCCATTTTCGAGGAAAAATACGGCGACGAGGTCCGTCTGGTCTCCGTCGGGGACTTCAGTCGAGAGCTGTGCGGGGGCGTTCATGTCCGCAGCACCGGCGAGATCGGGTTGTTCAAGATCATCTCCGAGTCTTCGATCGCCGCCGGCATGCGCCGGGTCGAGGCTTTGACGGGCGCGGAGGCCCTCCGCCATGTCCAAGAAGCCGACGAGCTTCTGGGGGATATCCAGACGATCTTGAGCAGCCCCCGCACGGATATCCTCTCCCACCTGGAGAAATGGCGCCTGTCCCTCGAGGAGAAAGAAAAGGATATCAAGTCCCTCCGGCAGAAACTCCTCCTGAGCAAAACGCCGGCCGGGGAAGAGCAGGTCCGGAAGGTGAAGGGGATTTCCGTCCTGGCCAAACGCCTGGACGGGCTCAATATGGAAGAGCTCAGAAGCGCCGCGGACTCCCTCAAGCAGAGACTCGGCTCGGCGGTCGTCATCCTGGGCGCTCAGGCGGGAGACAAGGCGCTTCTCGTCGTCTCGGTAACCAAAGACCTGGCCGGGCTCATTCCGGCGGACCGGCTGATCCGGGAGATCGCTCCTCTTATAGGGGGGGGCGGAGGGGGTCGCCCGGATTTCGCCCAGGCCGGAGGAAAAAAGGCGGACTCTCTTGACCGGGCGCTCGAGGCGGGTGTCTCGGCGGTTGAAAGCCTGGCCTGAAAAATCACCTTTAGGGGTGATTGCCAAAAGCCAAGATTTCTGGCATCATGGGTAAAAATTGGGTTTTTCGATGAGATGTCCCGTTCGGAAAAGACGCGCCCGGGCAATCGTCGCCGCCTGCGGGTTCGTCATCGGGGCCTTTTTACCCCCCCTTTCCTCCGGCTCTTCAAGATCTCAGGAATTGAAAGCCCAGTACGATCCGATCGTCCAGGCGTGCGCCAGGGAGTTCAACGTCCCCGCCGAACTGATCCATTCGATCATCCGGGCCGAATCAGCCTATGACAGCCGGGCGGTGTCCCCCAAGGGCGCGGCCGGTCTCATGCAGCTTATGCCGGAGACAGCCGCTCAATACGGCGTCTCGGACCGGTTCGACCCCTCGGATAATATCAAGGGCGGCGTGAAATACCTGAAAGACCTGGTCAAACTGTTTAATGGCAAAACGGCCGAGGTCCTGGCCGCTTATAATGCCGGGCAGGAAGCCCTCAAAAAATACAAAGGCATCCCGCCCTACGCCGAGACCCGGGAATACATACACCGGGTAATGGCTTCTTACTCGAAGCCCTATATCAGCGGCGGAGCGCCCATCCGGAAGTTTGTCGACCCTTCGGGGCAGCATGTCTTCACCAACGATCCCTACTATCACCTCAACAACCGGAAGAACCCCGACTGAGCCTTGATCCTTCTTCCGGAAACCCAACCCGGCGATCGGCAGCTCTCGCCCTGTTTGAGACGTATCCCTTAACGAACAGATGGCGGGGAAAGCTTCACAGCCCGCGCCGAGTCGGTCCCGTTGAGAAAGAACCGCTCCATAATTCGTGAAAGAAACTGTGGATCGCTTCCCTGATGTATTCCAGAGTCGCCGTGTCCGGCCTCGGTTGGATTCAGGGTTGACGATGACCTGGGTTCTGACTCGCCTCATCAGGGGGGCCTTGGAGCGGCGGGCTTTTTTTCCCGCCGACGATCGACGCGCCGATGAGACCGCCCAAGGCGCCGAAGGCGGCATAGATAACGGCCGAGGAGAGCAGGCCGAGCAGAAACCAGGCGGGCGACATCGGTCCGGCCCGCTGGTCCAGCCATCTCTCCCATCCGGCGGGCATTTCCTCGACGAACTGGGAAAACTGATCCATGAATCTTTGGACGAATTCTTGGTTCAGGCTCTCAAAGGGCAGGCTGACGATGGAGTCCGTGACGGCCGCGACAATTCCGGTCAGGATGCCCAGGACGGCGCCGTCGCCGGGCGTCAGCGCAACGGCCGAGCGCTTGTTGAACAGGTAGGCGGAAAGCACGGCGCCGCCGATGATCCAGAGGCAGCAGAAGCAGTTGACGAACGGAACGGCCGTCAGGACCCCGGCGGCGATGCCCCCGACCAAAGCCGGCTGGAACATGCCCGGGCGCTCGTGAATCATACTTTCTCCCTCGTTTCAGGACTCTTATTTTAGGGGCAATTCCGGGCCGATTTCAAGCGCTTTTTTCGCGAGATGATGAGGTCGGCAATTCCGGCTATGAAGTAGAACGGCAGGAGGGCGCCCCAGGCGATCCCCGTGACCAGGCGCACGGCATTGGACGTGTCCCAGAGGCCGAGGAGATTGGCCGCCGCATCCAGCACGATCGGGGAGGAAATCAAAACAAAGACACGGCCCGAAGGCAGCGGCGGCCGCCGCCAGCCCCTGATGAAAGGATAGATACCGAGGCCGGCCAGAAATCCCAGGTAGATTCCGGTGCAGCGGGCGCACACCGCCAGCGGCTGGCCGAAGCAGGTCAAGGAACGGCTCGCGAGCTGATGGCAGACCGGTTTGTAGATAAAATAAACCGGGCCGGCCCAGGGCGACGACCGGCTCCCGAGGTAGGGCGCGAGCAGCATGCCTCCGAGCCAGATCAGGCAGGCGGCCGTGATCCCAATGAAAACTAACAGGAGTGTCCTTTGGATGGAGCCGCGGCCTTCTCGGTCCTCCGTCAAGATGGATTCTTCAGGCATAGCCCTTGATCCGGACGTAGGCCAGGTAACCGAGGAGCGACAGGAAGGCGATCGTGATGATCGAGGCCGACATGAAACCGGCATAGAGCCTTCGTCCCAGGATGTCATAGAGAGAAAGGGAGATGAGGAGGAAGTCAAAGATAAGGAAGCCTTTCCAGAAGCGGCGGAACTTGTCGTAGTGCCGGCAGATAAGCATCACGGCCGGCGCCGAAGAGAGGAAGGTGTAGTCCCAGCCCAGCGGGGAAGCCAGGGGGATGAGGGCAAGAAGGAAAAAGCCGTCAAGAATGGAAGGCCGGGAGACCTTTTTGCCTTTCACCACGAGCAATAGGACAAGTCCGGCAAGAGCGGCCAGGACGGCCCCCCAGAGGCTGAGCGCCAGGCTATGATCGTTCGTCCTCTTCATGAGAAACCCGACCAGGGAGACGTTATCCTGGGAGGAGAGAAGAAGCGGCGTCGACGCGGACAGAGAGGACTTCCATTCCCCGAGGACGACCAGGTTCCCGCTCCAACCATAGAACAGGACGGGGGCAAAAACAGCCAGGCCGATGACTGCCAGTCCGGAACCCAAGGCGGCCCATCGTCCGCTCACGGCGAAGTAGGGGAAAAAAGCGACGGCATAGGGTTTGAGCGCCGCAGCCAGGCCGGTCAGGGCGCCCCCGGCCGCGTCTGCCACCGAACGCTCCGGCCTGGAGAGAAGCCATATCCCGAGAAGGACGAGAAAGGTGATCAGGGCGTTGATCTGGCCGAGTTGGAGTTCCCGGAGATAATAGCGGGCCAGGATAATCGCGGCGAAAAAGGCCGGGGAGAGGATATTTCTTCTTTGAGAACCAATAAGTTGAGAGGAGATGACGAAGATCAGGACAGCGGCCGCGAGGCTGGCCGTGAACCACACGGCTTTGGCCGCGGAGAGCGAGAGAAGAGTCAGCGGCACGTAAAGGAAGGCGGCGAAGGGGAGGTACTTGAATTGCCAATGACCGTCTGCCGTCCTGTAGAGCGTCTCGCCGCTCCGGATTCTCTGCCCGGCTTTATAGTTGACCTCGAAATCAGCCATCTCGTTCTTGAACCGGAGAAGGAAGCCGAGGCTCAAGAGGATGACGGCGGCGACGAGGATGAATGCGGTCGACCGCTTGACGGCCATTCTCTCCCCAAACTATCCGACCCCCTTCTGTTTGTCAACCTCGAGCCCTTTTTATTCATTGACAGGACACAGCGGTCTGTGTACATTTGTCTGAGAACGCATAATTAGGAGGAGAGAGGATGATTATCAAGGCGCGCACCATGGCTATCCTGGTCCTGTCCTTGGCCGCGGGCGTTTTCATTTTTTCCCAGACCCAGGAATCCGCTCAGCTCTTTGAAAAGAATAAAGACGGCGTTCTATCCCTGTTCATCTACGGAGCCAATAAGGACCTCACCGCCAAGGGCGTCGGCTTTGGACTGGCCGAGGACGTCGTGGCCACGAGCTACCACCTGGTCAGCCAGGCCGAGGAGGTGGAAGGCGTCAACGCCAAGGGAAAAAAGATGAAGGTTGAGGGCATTATCGCCGTCGACCGGAACTTCGATGTCGCCCTGCTCAAACTCAAAGGCAAAGTCGGAGTCCTTGCCCTGGGCAACTCGGACGAACTGCAGACCGGAGCCAGGCTGTTCGGCTTGGGGGCCAACGAATCGGGCGAGATCACCATCGCCGAGGGGACGGTCCGGAACATCCCCAAGCTGGGCGACGGCCAGTCGATCATCGACTCTTCGATCTCGATCCCTGAAGGCTATAACGGCGGCCCTCTGCTCGATATCGGGGGACAGGCGGTGGGCCTCATCGTTGTCATGGAGAGAAGCCGGGTGGGTATCCCGGCCAATGCCTGGAAAGGCCTCCCCCGGCTGGGGAAGATTACGGCCTTCAAGGATTGGGCCAAGGAGGATTACTTCGCCGGTTTCGAGGGCGCCTATCTGGCTGGTCGGATCTTCAGCCTGATGGACGACGGCATGAACGCCCAGAAGTATCTGGAAAAGGTCGTCAAGGTCAAGCCGGATACGACCGAGGCCCAGTTCCTCCTTGCTTCCGTTTATACCAAACAGAGGAATTATTCGGCGGCCGTGACCGCCTACCAGAAGATCGTCGAGCTCGACCCGAAAAGGGCTTCGGCCCAATTGGGGCTGGGGGATGTCTATTTCCGGATGCAGCGCTGGGCCGACGCGGCCGCGGCTCTCGAAAAGGCGGTCGCCCTGGACGCCACGAACGCCCAGGCGTTCTTCCAGATCGGCACCGCCTATGAGGAGCTCAGGGATTTCGCCAAGGCGGCCGATGCTTATGAGCGCTTCCTGAAGCTCAACCCCGAGAATGCCTGGACCGGGTACCTGCGGCTGGGGACCTGCCGGATGGAGCTCCAGCAGCACGACCAGGCCGTGGCGGCCCTCCAGGAGGCCCAGAAAGCCCAGCCCCGGGACCTCAAGGTCAACTACACCCTGGCCACGGCTTTTAAGAGGGCCGGGCAGCTCGACCAGGCCGAGTCCGTCCTGAGGAGCCTGGCCGACTTGAACCCGCCGGATGCAAGCACCTATTACAGCGATATCATCAAGATGTACGACGAAGCCGGCCGGAACGAGAACGCCATCGAGGCGGCCAAAAAAATGATCGAGCTCAACCCGAAGAGCGAGATGGCCGTCTACAACCTGGCCATCATGTTCCAGAAGCTGAAAAGGTTTGAGGAGGCGATCGCCGCCTTCCAGCAGGCCCTGACCATCAAGCCCGATTATGACGTGGCTTACTACAATATCGGCTCGTGCTACCTGAACCTCAAGAAGTATAAGGAATCCATCGACGCCTTCAGGAATTATGTCGCCCTTGTGCCGGACAACGCGGATGCCTGGCTGCAGATCGGCGTGTGCTATATGCAGCTCAAGGATTTCG
>Ga0316626_10001340_pt1 | contig 10902 bp, 6 predicted proteins | sample OWC_Aug_T1_C1_D5_FD_207656 | JGI IMG/M metagenome (GOLD analysis project Ga0316626, IMG submission 207656) | Wetland soil microbial communities from Old Woman Creek delta, Ohio, United States - OWC_Aug_T1_C1_D5_A | ecosystem: Environmental > Terrestrial > Soil > Wetlands | place: USA: Ohio...
TTCGATGCGTCCGGGAAACTTGAAAGCACGTTTGAGGGAGGGTTCGAGCGGCCGACCGGCCTTGGCCTCGATGCGGTGAGAGGACTTGTCTACGTGGCTGATACGACTGCGCATACCGTATATCTGCATGACGCCTCGGGCAGGCGGCTCGGCAGCATCGGGGGTCACGGCACGGACAGGGGTGAGTTCAATTTCCCGACGCACCTCTGGGTGGATAAGCGGGGAGATCTCTATGTGGTGGACTCGATGAATTTCAGGATACAGATCTTTTCCGGCGGGAAGACATTTGCAGCAGCATTCGGGACGGTCGGTGACGCCTACGGTAACCTCGAAAAGCCGAAGGGCATCGCGGTTGACAGTCAGGACAATACCTATGTCGTTGACTCTATCAGGGACATGGTCAAGATCTTCGACAGGGAGGGGAGGCTCCTCCTCTTCTTCGGCGGACAGGGGCACGATTATGGACAATTCTGGCTCCCGTCAGGTATCTTTATTAGGAACGACGTGATCTATGTCGCAGATACTTATAACAGCAGAATCCAGGCATTCAGATACCTCGGAGAACGGCCTTGAGAAAGAAGCTGACAGCATTTATTCGGCAGGGGCGTTGTATCTTTGTGCGTGATAAGGTCTTCATGCTGGTGTTCGTTTTTTTATGCTCAGGTCTGGTCTGGGCGGCAGTTGCTGCCGCGAGCATCGTCACCACGAAGCATAACCTTTCGGTGAGCGGGCCCGGTCCGGTCAAGTCAGGGGTTGAGGGGCGTGTCTGCGTATTCTGTCACACGCCCCATAACGCACTCGTTGACCTTGACGGCATTCATGTCCCCCTCTGGAACCACACGTTGTCATCGGTCGCAACGTATACGCTCCCGTCATCACCGACCATGAGGTCAACCCCGCAGAATCCTCCTGACGGCGATTCGCGGCTCTGCCTCAGCTGCCACGACGGCACCGTGGCCATCGGTTCTGTGGTGAATTCCGGGGCCGCGGTCAGTACCATAAGCATGTCCGGGACCGGCCCCGGTGGCGTTATGCCTGGGGAGCCGGGCGGTTCAGGCTCATCGAATCTCGGGACCGACCTGAGCGGGCATCACCCGGTATCCATAGAAGTGAACCAGTCACTGGTCAACGACAAGGATGCCCAGTGCAACGCAGCAACTGTCTCCTGGAGAGTCTGTCTTCCTCTGGCCGGACAGCCTGTACAGTTGCGGCCGACAAACAATGCATACGGTGCGGCAATGCATACACGCACGGGTGTCCAATGCACATCATGCCATGACGCGCATGAGGACAGTCCTCCGGGGAACAAATTCCTCAGGGTCGACACGACCGATCCTGTCCTTCAGTTGGACCCGCTCTGCCTGGCCTGCCACCGGGATTGCGATCTGGCATGCCAGTGATGCGCGCTATGCGGAAACGTAAGGCCAGGGTCATTAATGATATCTAACCGACAGGGCTGTATGCTGTTCCGGCACGCATCTAAGATAGTCATGATCGCGATTCTGAGCAGTGCGCTCTTAATTGCTCTGCTGCCTGCTCGTGAAAGCGATGCCCTCAGGGCAACCCATCTGGACCGGACAAAGGTGGCGGGAGGATGCGCTGTCTGCCACAAGGGGCATGGCAAACGGGCAACGGTAATGCTCGCAATGCCGAAGGATGACCTCTGCCTTTCCTGTCATGGGCAGTCCGGCCAGGACCGCACCGACATATATTCCGTTATTATGAAAAGTTCGAGCCATCCAATAATGCGGACATCGCAGAACCACGTTCCCGGTGAACGGCTGTCCGACAATTCTGCTGCGGGCCAGAGGCATGCCTCCTGCTTTGATTGCCATAATGCGCATAAATCTGAAAATGGAAATGCGCTCAAAGGGATGCAGGGGTATTCAGGAAGGGGCATGGTAATTAAAAGGGCGAGGACTGAATATGAGGTCTGTTACCGGTGCCACGCAGATGAGGGGAACCCTGCACAGGAAGAGGCGAACGTCGCACTCGACTTCGCCCCATCAAACGCCTCGTTTCACCCGGTCGAAAAATTCGGGAAAAATTCGCATGTCCCGAGCCTCAAGAAGGGGTATTCCCGCTCAAGCTTGATAACGTGCTCGGATTGCCACGGCAATGACGACGCATCAGGGCCAAAAGGCCCCCATGGCTCGATTTATGAGCCGATACTGAAATACCAGTATATCCGGACAGCGGGGCCGGAGGGTCTGAGAGCATATGAACTCTGTTATTCGTGCCACAACAGGAGCAGCATCCTTGACGACGAAAGTTTTAAATATCATAAGATCCATGTTGTGTATAATCAGGTATCCTGCGCCCAGTGCCATGATGCGCACGGGAGCAGGTCTAATCTTTCACTCATCAAATTTGATGAAACGGTTGTCTTCCCCAACAACAACGGAGAACTCAACTATCTTCCGATGGTCCAGGGAAAGCCGAGATGTTATCTGTCCTGCCATGTTCGCGGCCGGTCTTACGAACACAAACTGGACAAATTTCTGAATTACAGCATCAATGGCCGTCGAACACAGAAATGACCGGGTATCTTTACCTGGGGAATTCCCGCCCTCACAGAGGGGGGGCTGTGAATCACGCCCAGAATATCCGACTCATTTTGGTGCTCTGGCATTCACCCGATGTAAACTTTAGTTTTTCACTAATAAACTTTAGTATCTATTGACAATTCAGAGTATATTAGCTGATAATTATGCAATTTTGATCTGGACTAAGGGGCCAGGCAAGAAAGGTTGCATGGGTTAAAGTACGCACCATGGGGGCAATTTCACAGATGACTACCGACATTTCATCAATAAACCAGCCATTCATGATGCCAAAATTATTAAAGTTATTCTTCAATAAAACACTTAATTGGTAATGATAATAGACATAATGAGCCAAATAATGTTCTTAATACGGCAACATTATAGTATTAAAAGGCATGATAATTGCTTAATTTCAAGTGGTTTGTTGATAAAGTTAAAGAATCAAGCAGGACTGAATTTATAGAAAATGGCTACAACAAGCATGATAAGGGGGCTAAACATCATGAAAGGTAAGGCTGGGACAAAGGGAGTGGTTAGGATAGTAGTATGTGTCGGTCTGCTCTGCATGCTCTTGCCATTGGCAGCAGGGGCTGCCGTGGACATTCCGACAGTCGAGCAGCTTCAGGGTATCACGATGGACAAGGAAGTGCTGTGGGGGCCTGGCCGGCTTGCCATAGCGGGAGACGGTACCTTGTACGTAGTGGACTCCTACAAGAACCATATCGTGAAGTTTGACAGAGACGGCAATTATATTGGAGACATTCCCTTCCCCCGTCCATCAGCCGTAGCCGTTGCCCCCAACGGCACCCTCTATATAGGATCAAACGTGAACTATTCTGTCTCTATTGTCAGAGACGGACAGGTGGTCGGTCAATTGGGCGCAGGCAAGAACGAGTTTCGTTCGGTCAGGGACATAGCCTGTGACGCCGCAACCGGCCGTATATATGTAGCAGACAACGTGGGCAACGCAGTGCGGATATTTGACGCGGCAGGGCGTGATCTTGGCTCCATCGCTGGGGTGAATCTTCCGATCGGGATAGAAGTGTCGGCAGATGCGATCTATGTCATAGACGCGCCGGCAGTAAGTGTCAGGGAGGGCATAACCACGGCCTCCAGAATATCCATCTTTGACAAGCAGCACAAGCGGACCGGTACGATCAACGAGTACGGGAAGAACCAGCTGTTCAGGCCGACGGACATCGCAGCTGCGGATGGGATCCTGTACCTTACCGATGCAGCGCTGCAGAGCGTGGTGCTGTTTGATACGGCAGGGACATGTCTTGGGGAGATCCAGAGCACCGCAGGACCGCTACGCACGGCAGTGTCCCTGGCCATGTCATCGGACGGCCTACTGTATGTGTCCTCCAACGAGACGCACAGCATCGAGATGTTTGCCATAAGCGCTGGGCAGCAGGGAGGTCTGCAATGAGAAACATACTGATACTGATAGGGATTCTGCTTGCAGGCATGGTTTCTGCTGCCAATGCCCAGTTCATGGACGTGCCGCATAACAGTTCCAATACCATGGTCTGTGGCGACTGTCACAGTAAGTTTACGATCGGCAGCTATACCGATGCGGTCTGTGAATCGTGCCACAACAACGACACCGGCGGCGGTTACAGCTTAAATAGCGCGATGCAAGTCAAGACCCATTCGGCCGCAAACACCAGCCCCACATACGGCACCTGGAGCAAGACCTGTATAGACTGCCATTTCAGGCAAACGAGAGGAACACACGGACAGCTGCAAACGATATTAAATACGACGCAGACATACCTGGTGACCGGCACCATCACGACACCGGCCACGACGAATCCTGACGGGTCACGGACCTATGGGTACAACCCTGCCACTTTGGTGGTGAATAACCCGGCATGGTCTGACACGGCGAAGTGGGGAAAGAAGTCTGCCAATGCAAGCAATGGAAATGAACGGGGCTTGATCTTCTACAAGACCCCCATAACCATCGATGGCAGCAGCAGCGTTGTCGGCGCCGAGATCATCTCGGCAACGGCAAATACCATCACCGTGACCGGCAACCCCGGGGCGATATCTGCGGGCAACACCTTTGCGCTTGTTTACGGCCAGTTTATCCGTACCTCAATAGTCGGCGCAGGGGGGCAAAACAAGGCAGTAAAGTTCTTTACGAACACCGGACAGAACTCCTTTGCGTATGATGAGAGCGCAACAGGCACCGATCCGACGCCAAACGGCGTCTGCCAGGTCTGCCACACCCAGACCCAGCACTGGAAGGCAGACGGTACCCTGGCCGGAGTGGGAGTCCACGCAGGCCAGAACGGCGCAAACTGCGTAGTCTGCCATCGTCACGAGGCAGGCTTTAAAGCAGAAGGCTGTAACTCCTGCCACGGATTCCCACCGATCAATAATTCTCTTGGCGGACCGGACGGGCTTGTTGTCAACGAAGGCGGCACAGGGTCGGCATCTCCGGGCGCGCATGCAAAGCACGCAACTCCCTCGGGCCTGAACTATAGCTGCGACACCTGTCATTCCGGCGGCATGCCGGTCTCCCCGATTTACGATAAGATCATTCAGCTAGGGTTCAACGTCCTTAATGCGGGTGGTGTCTATGATGGCCGTTCGTCACTAGCCAACGGATATGCCTACAGCGCGAATGTAACAACCGGCGGCTCCCAGTCCTGTACGAATCTGTATTGTCACAGTAATGCAAAGATCGGAACTCCTGTCCAGCAATATGCAGTTCCTGTGTGGAGCGGAGCTCCGCAGACCTGTTCATCTTGCCATGGATATCCGCCCCAGTATGAAAACGGTGGAGCCGGCACTGCAACGGCCAACAGTCACGTGCCTCATGTCGCGAATAATGATTTTGGCTGTGAGCTCTGCCATAACACGACCACAAGTGACGGAACTACCATAACGGGTCCTGCAATGCATGTGAATGGAGCTATTAATGTTGCCTTTGATGCAACAAATCCGGGCGGAGTCTATTCGGCAGCAACGAAAACCTGCTCAACAATTGCCTGCCACGGAGCAGGAGCGCCGCAATGGGGCGGCACGGTCAGGTGTCAGGATTGCCATCTTAGCACTGCTGACCTGGATGATTTCTCGGGAGTGTTCTACGACAACGGCACGACTGCAACCATCAAGAATGCGGGAGAATGGGATACGTCGGGCCACGGAAAGGTTTCAGGCTCCTATACTTCGGGAAATCCTGCTGCAGGCTTTACCGTTTCAGATGCCTGTCTCTATTGTCATGATGATACTATTGCGCACAAGACCGCGACCAACCCGTTCAGATTAAAGAACTTTACTGATGCAGAATGGGGCAAGAACGGCAACTGCCAGAGCTGTCATGCAGCAGGGGCCTCTGGTGTGACAGTCAATGGCCAGCTGAGGAACGGTTCAAAGAAAATCGCCTCTACCCATTACGGCACAAAACATACTGCCGGAGGGGGTGGACAGTTCTGCTGGGATTGCCATGATCCCCATGGCGACAGTAATATCTTTATGGTACACGCATCAGTTGCCAAAACGTCTGACGTGACAACCGGAGCGCCGGCTGCAACAGTAGCCACAATATTCACCGCCTTCTCTACAGGCACTGACTATGCAAAAAGCTCAGCACCGTTTGACGGGATATGCAACGTATGCCATACCATTACGAATCATTACACCGCAACGAGCGGTGATCATCACAATGAAGGGGTACGGTGCACAGACTGCCACCAGCATTCGGTCGATACGAAGACTGACGCGTTCAGGCCGAGCGGCTGCGACACCTGTCATGGAAATCCGCCTATCACCAATAGCACTATCCCTACACCTACCGGCGTACCGAATTATGGTCTCGTAAATACCCCGGCGCCCACAGGATCAACATCCGCCGGTGTACACGCCACACATGCAACGAGTGGATCCGGCGCTTATGGCTACTCATGCGAAAAATGCCATGCAGGTGGCATGCCTGCGTCACCGATCCCGAATATGCTGATAGAAATCGGGTTCAACATAAGTGCCGCATATCAGACCGGCTCCTATGACGGCAGGACACTCCCCCTCCCTAACGGGTATTCCTATATAGCTGGAAATATTGGGACCGCCATAACAAATACCGGAACACAGCGCTGCAATAATCTTTATTGCCACAGTAACGCAAAGGTCGGGACAGCGGTTCAGACATTTGCAAATCCCATATGGACAAACGGACCGCTGACCTGCGTGGCATGTCATGGATTCCCTCCTTCGTACTCGAATGGAGGGGCAGGCGCTTCGACTGCCAACAGCCACCTCATCCATGTGATAAACAATGGATTTGGCTGTGAGGTATGTCACAGCAAAACTGCTCTCGATGGCGGTTCAAAATTGGACGTGGCATTCCACGCAAATACGAACATTGATGTCAATTTTGATTCCAGTAACCCGAGCGGGACCTATAACCCGGCGACGAAGACCTGCTCAAGCACAACCTGCCACGGCACAGGCACGCCCCAGTGGGGCGCTTCGCTGTCCGCTGATTGTACGGCATGTCACGGCGGCAACGCGACATCCTCAGCTCCGATCGCATTGCCAAACCATCCTGAGCATATGAACAATGCAGCGGTCCTCGGCACGAACTTTGAATGTGCCCAATGCCATAACGAGACCGTGAGCCCTGGAAACGACCGTCTGGTCACCGGCACTGTACATGCCAACGGCACTAAGAACGTATCGTTCCAGTTGGGAGGAACATTTGTCAACAACCAGTGCAGTTCAACCTACTGCCACAGCAGCGGCAAAGGGACATATGTGAACCCGCCTGTATGGGGGAGCACCACAGATCTCGGCTGCAACGGCTGCCACGGTACCGGCAACACCCTTGGAATGCCTGATTATGCAAACGCAGGGGCCGGACTACCGAGCGCCAACAGCCACGCAAAACATGCAGCTACGGTTGCGGATTGCGGAACCTGCCATACGAACACAACAGCTACGGGTATGGCAATAAGAAGCGGTTCTGTTCTGCATATTAACCAGAGCATCAATGTCACCTTCGACGCAGCAAAGGCCGGCGCAGGAGCAACATATACACCAGGCACAAAGACGTGCTCCAATGTCTCCTGCCACGCCACAGGCACACCCCAGTGGGGCGCTTCGCTGTCCGCTGATTGCACGGCATGTCATGGCGGCAACGCTGCATCTGCGACACCGATTGCATTGCCGAACCATCCTGATCATATGAACAACTCCGCAATCCTCGGCACGAATTACGAATGCGCACAGTGCCATAACACGACCGTAAGCCCGGGCAACGACCGTGTTATCACCGGGACAGTTCATGTTAACGGCACAAAGGACGTAGCGTTCCAGTTAGGCGGGACATGGACAGCAGGTTCGATGAGCTGTTCAAACGTCTATTGCCACAGCAGCGGCAAAGGGACATATGTGAACCCGCCGGCATGGGGTAGCGCTACGAACCTCGGATGCAACTCCTGCCATGGGACCAGCACAGCTACCGGCGCGCCTGACTATGCAAATGCAGGGGCAGGGCAGCCCAATGCCAACAGTCATGCCAAGCATGTAGGAGCAGGCTTATCGAGCTGCGATACATGTCACACAGGCACAGTGGCGGCGTCGGGCACGGCCATCGAAATAGGGTCCATGCTTCATACAAACCAGACGCTGGACGTGACATTCAACACAGCAATGGCAGGAGCCGGGGCTACCTGGACAGCGGCCACCAAGACATGCTCGAATATCGCTTGCCACGGCACAGGCGCGCCGCAATGGGGCGCAACCAGCATCGCCTGCCAGAGCTGCCATCTGGGAGCTGCTGATATCGATGATTTCGCCGGTACCTTCTATAACAACGGCACAGCCTCGGCCATCAAGAACGCAGGTGAATGGGATACGACAGGTCACGGCAGGGCAGCGGGGAACTATGCATCAGGTAACGCTGCTGCAGGCTTTACAACTCCCAGTGCCTGCCTCTTCTGCCATGATGATGCCATTGCTCATAATACCGCTTCGAACCCCTTTAGGCTCAGGAATATTGACGACGCGACATGGGGCAAGAATGGGGTCTGTCAGAACTGCCATGAGACCGGCTCAGCCGGCATCACTGTCGACGGGGTGAACAAGAACGGGACGAAGAAGATCGGCTCCACCCATTACGGCGCGAAACACACTGCTGCCGGCAATGGTGGCCAGTTCTGCTGGGATTGCCACGATCCGCACGGAGATAACAATGTATTCATGGTACATAAATCGGTTGCGAAGATATCCGATCCGTCGACAGGCGCTCCGACAGTAACGGTAGATCCGCTCTTTGCCGCCTTTGCAACAGGCACTGATTATGCCAAAAGTGCGGCGCCGTTTAATGGTATCTGTAATGTTTGCCATACCAGTACTGCCCACTATACCTCTACCGGCGGAGACGGACATAACTCAGGCACACGGTGTACCCAGTGCCATAAACACACTGGCGATACCATGACAGATGCATTCAAACCGTCCGGAACCTGCATTGGCTGTCATTCTGTTCCACTGGGCGATCGGCGAAATGTCATGCAGGATTTCACCTTGACATCCCATCATATCAAAGGAACGAGTATTGCAGAAGAGTCCTGCATAGCCTGTCACGGTGACCTCGTGACAGATCGCGGGCACTCAGGAACAGCGACGCCTGACCCGATTAGTGAATTGCGAAATCCCGATACCGGAGCATATTTCACTGTAAACGGTGCAACGGGTTCTGACCTCGAGGCGTTCTGTGCGAATTGTCATGATGCGAATGGCGCTGTCCGGCTCGGGGCAAATGCCATGAAGCCCTTTATTGATTCCGATGACATGACACGGCCTGTTGACATCAGATGGACTGTCGGAGCAATGTCACACAGCGCGTTTAATGCATGTTTCAACTGCCATGGGAACGCCGGAGCCGCAGGCAATACACTTGACCCCATCGGAAATGCTCACGGTTCGACTTCCCCATTCCTTCTTGCGGGTACGATCGCCGGCGAGAAGGTATCGAACACGCAGGAGGCCCTCTGTTTTGCATGCCATGATGGATCTCCTGCATCAACGAACATAGAGGGCATGTTTGCCGGCAGCGCGACGGGGATATCCCGATCGGGTGCCAGGATTAACTCCCACCATGATGTTTCCAATTCGGATCAGGCATACAGCGGCGCAGTCATCGAGTGCAAGGACTGTCACAATCCCCACCATGTCACGCCCAGTGCGAAGGTCATAGCCGACCCTGACCCGGGTGACGGCAGGATACCAGCCCCTGGGAAAACGTGGTCTGAGTCGACATTTGTAAGTGAGTTTTGCCTTGACTGTCACGACAATAGCTATCCGCCAAGCGTCAAACCGCCGACCGTTCCTCTGACGGACATCCGTGACAGATGGGTCCCGACCGGTGGAGGGAACGAGCGGGGCGGTGATCAGCACGGTCCCAGGAATGGGAGTTCCAACATCAGTCTAAGGAAGGGGAGCGGTTATTCAAGGGGCGATATCCTTCAGTGCACCGACTGTCACAATGCCGGCCATGGGGGCGTCGTAGGAGGAAAAGTCTATCCAAACATGTTCAATCTTAAACCGGTTATATATTCAAAGGATGGTAAGACTCCTTTAAGGCCGGACTGGTCTATTCGTGACGCCAACCCAAATTTGGTTCGGGTGACCAACATATCCGCAAACAATACTGATCCGACGACGAATGGCAAGGCCTTTTGTTCTACTTGTCACCCTAACCCGATGGGAGGCACAAAAAACTCCGGCTGTATGACCAAGAACTGTCATGGGCATGGAGCGAGCAGTTTCTAACGGTAATAAGGGACCTAAGGGGTTTTTGGAGTGTCGCGAGAAATGGCTGATTACTCATTTCCTGCAACAGCAAGAGGCCTCTCAGGTCCCTGGGTGTAGAAGCCCAAATGAAACAAAGGTTTTTCTCAGACCTTTTGTACTGCAGCAATAACAGGATGTTCTCTCTGGTTTTCCCGATGTAGAGGGTCATGTACGAAAAAGATGGTTTTTACTTATTGTATGAAAGAGGGGGAAGAGCTCGTTGCGAGATTGCAGGAATTTACCGTTCCCTATAATCTGAAGCTCGTTGTATCGCAGTTTGCCGATAAGGCAAGAAGACCTCTGGTATGAAATCGGCTCGAACAACGCCTATGCCTTCACACCGCTGCTGAAAAGGATATCACAAAACAGGAGTTCTAGTGTTGTGTGGCTGTCCGCTGATGAAGAGACACTCCATTTAACATATTTCAACTCATTTCAATATAATGATCGATAGCAACAAGCGACTTGATAACCCTTTGTTTATACAAACAATATGACTGCCGGTGAATTATAATTAATAGTCAGAATAAGATTTGCTTATTGATAATAC
>Ga0316626_10001341_pt1 | contig 10900 bp, 7 predicted proteins | sample OWC_Aug_T1_C1_D5_FD_207656 | JGI IMG/M metagenome (GOLD analysis project Ga0316626, IMG submission 207656) | Wetland soil microbial communities from Old Woman Creek delta, Ohio, United States - OWC_Aug_T1_C1_D5_A | ecosystem: Environmental > Terrestrial > Soil > Wetlands | place: USA: Ohio...
ACCGAGCTTCAGGGAATCGCTGCGCCGGAGTTTCATGGGCGTTCCGCGAATCTACGGGTTCTCCTCTGTCTCTCCACGCGGAGAGATCACGGCGCCTCTTCTGCAACGGTATTTCCAGCGGAAGGGGGATTACGCGCGGTATCTTACGCGGGCAGGGCGAGACAGCAAGCCAAACAAGGAGCTGCTCGCGTCGTTCGCGGGGACCAGTCTCGTGCAGACGACCGGACTGACTCCGCTCGAGCCCGCGGCAGCCGATCGAGCCCTGGTATGCAGAGTCTACGACGACACGCAGACGCTGGTGGAGCGTCTCGGCATCGTTCAGCAGTTCTTTGCCCGGCCCGAATTCCTCTCCTTCGTCCCGACCGTCGAACTGTTCTTCAGCCGCCATCCTCCGGAGGCGCTGCGCGGAGAAGCGCGGCGGCGCTTCAGGGAAATCCAATTGCTGGAGGGGCCGCGGCGGCAACTGATCGAGCTCATGTACAGCTTGAAGGTGTCGGCGTCGAAGATGCAAATGGCGCATCTGGCGCTGCAGCTCGCGTGGATCACCACGGACGAGTTCCGCCGTCTCGCCGTGGAGGGCGCGAAGCAGCTACTGGCTGAGCCGCTGTCGTCCGAGGTCGTGGACATCGCGTGCGAGCTGAGCAAGTACGCGCCCGCTGGTGCCGGGCTACGATCTGAAGAAATCCCTGAGCAGCTCTTCTGGGACCCGGAAGGGTTCCGATTGCTCGATTGCCTGTCACCGGCCGATGCGCGTCTCAGCGCGCGCATGCTGGCCGGGCTGGATCGCATCGAAGAGTCGACACGCGTGTGGGCCGCGTACGCGCTGTCGCACAGGCTTCCGCTCGACAATACCGTCCTGAAGGCATTGGCGCGACACCTGAATGATCCATCCAAGGGCGTGCACGACCGCGTCCTGTGGATGTTTCAAGCCCAGTTGCCGCTCTCCGCCGATGTGTTGGCGGCGATACGAGAACGCGATCCCGCGCTGGCAAAGACCCTGGAGGTGCGCATGAAACGCGCTACGCGATCCCGATCCCGATAGCGAAAAGGTTGTGCGACGAAAGTGCAATAGTTTAGGCCCCCTCCCGTCTGCTATTCGCTAACTCAGCCAAGCTATTGTCCGTAAGTCGGAAGGCAACTTCCGTCGTTGAGTACAGCTCAGTAGACCGCAACAACGCAGAAGCGGAGGGAGTATGAAGGCCAAAGGATTAGTGAGGTGCACGTTGGCCGTCGCCCTGGCCACCGGGCTAGGGGTCGGGATGAGCGAGGCGGCCACCAACAGGGCGAAGACCGACCTTGTGCAGACGGCAGCGGGCCCGGGTGCGAAGGGGAAAGCTTCGGTCAAGGTCAAGCAGTCGACCAAGGGGAAGTTCAAACTTTCGGCGCAGCACTTGTCCCCCAGGTCGAGCTACGAGCTGCTGGTCGGCGGGATCAAGGTCGGCGAAATCCACACCAGCGGCCGAGGCTCGGGCAAAGCCCGCTTTGCGAACCCCAAGGGCCCGAAGGACGATCTGCTCGGCTTCGATCCGCGGGGCGAGTCCATCGAGGTGCGCGATGCCACCGGTCACGACGTCCTCACCGGCAACATGCCGACTGACGACGACGGGACCAAGGTGACCTGCTGCATCCCGCACGACAGCGGCGCCGAGTGCGAGGACCGGACCGACGCGGAGTGCACGACGGCCGGCGGCACCGTGGTGGCGGCCGGCTCGTGCCTGCCTGACCCGTGCGGAGCCACGCCGCCTGCCGGCGTGGCCAGCGTCTGCTGCATTCCCGACGACAGCGGCCCGGAGTGCGATGACATTTCCCAGTCCGCGTGCGCCATGCGGGGAGGGGTGCTAGTCGAGGCGACCTCGTGCGCGCCGAACCCCTGCGCCGGCACGCCGCCTCCAGCCGATGACGACGTGCAGTGCTGCATAGCCGGCACAAGCGGCGAAGAGTGCGAGGATCGGACCGTGGCGCAGTGCGCGGCCGCGGGCGGCATCAACAAGGGCCCCGGCACCTGCACGCCCAATCCGTGCAGCGATGTGCCGCCGCCAGCCGACCACATGTGCTGTGTGGCCAACGCGGCGGGCAGCGAGACTGAGTGCGAGGACATCGACGCCGCCTCGTGCGCGGTAGTCGGCGGCACGAGCAAGGGAGACGGCGTGTGCGCCGTCGGTACCTGCGACGACGTGCCACCGCCTGACCCGGACGTCATGTGCTGCCTGCCCAACCAGGCGGGCACCGAGATCGAGTGCCAGGACCGCACTGCCACCCAGTGCGCCGCGCAGGGCGGCGTCAACAAGGGCGCCGGCGTGTGCTCCGCAAACACATGCGCGGACGTACCCCCGCCCGGCGAAGTCACGGGGCAGTGCTGCCAGCGGCACAACGGCGGCTTCGAATGTCGGGACCGCACCGCCGTTCGCTGCGCCGACGAGGGCGGTCACTATCAGGGCGACGGCGCCTGCACCCTGACCTCGTGCGACGGGCTGTGAACCGGAGACGCGAATCTCGTGTGACGCGTCGCATTGCGGCCCCTAAACGTTCATGCGTAGTCAAGCTCGGCCGGGCAGGCCGAGCGGCACAACGGATTCGAAGCCGGCTTCGAATCCGTTCTGTTTGACGGACAGGCTCAGGGGAGTTCGGGGGCAAAGGGGAACGTCGCTCGGATCTTAGATTCGGAGTCTCACGTGAACCCGAATCCGAAGATCCAAGCGACACCCCGGGGATCCTCACGAGGGGCCGGGGGACGGGGCGAACATCTGGCCCATTCGCCCCGGACTTCTGGTGCGTGTCTTGATTGCATTCGGTGCCCCCACGCCTCGCGCCCGCCAGGTTGGGCCGGTCCGCGGCATAGGAGCGCGTACCGTTCTGAAAGCGGCCGCTTCTGGCGAACAGGCTCCGGCCCAACTCGGCTACTCGGCCGGTGATCTCCTGCCGCGCGCACTGCGCCGGTCCCGCTAGAGCCCCGCGGTCCGTGTCCTCCCGCCGCCGTTGGTCTCCGGCTGACATGTTCCGAATGTTCGCTACGTCCCCGACCTCCCCGACCTCCCCAACAGCAACGCAAGGGCGTCCCCCAACGGCCCGCCTGCCTTCTTGCGCTGCCAACGCGCATCCCCGCATAACTGGCTGGGTGCTTACTGCCCCGAGAGACGCTTGATCGCTGTGCCGGCGTCGTCAACCATTCTGCCGCTCTTCATCCCCTGACTCGTAAGTTGGGCTTGTAGTGATCTGTACGAGGCCAGCGCCCCCGTGCGGTCGCCGCTGAGTTCCTGTAGCTGAGCGAGGATGTAGAGGTAGAGATATTTTTCCTTGGGAAACTGTTCCTCCGGGTAGAGCCAGCGGAAGGTGGCGAGGTGGTCCGCAGGCGGCAGCGCGGTCAGGAACTGCGTCTTGTCGGAGCCGTTGATGACTCGGTCGTAGTAGATGTTCCAGAGCTTCCACACGTCGGGGGCATCGGGTAGACCCACGGGCATCGTTTCGCCACTGGTGCGAATCTCGTTGGCGACGCAGATTGCCTCGCTCTCCCGCTCGGGCTCACGAGCCCACAACAGGGCAGCGATCTGCATGTGTCGGATGTACTCGCGCTCCCGCCCGGAGTCCAAAGCTATCGCGAAGTGTTGCCTGGCCTCGCTGAGCGAGCTGCCCTTCCGCAGGATCTCGAAGCCCCACATCGTATGCGCGTAAGAGTTCTTGGGGTCGATTTCGATCGCACGGCGATAGTGCCGCACAGGATCAAGCCCACCGACCCCCTCGCGCGAGCGGAGGAAGTCCGCCCACCCCATGTGAGCCAGCAGATCAGCGGCGCGTTGGCCCTGCTGGGTGGTCGCCCCGCGTGACAGCACCGGCAGAACCTTTTCGGCGATGTCCTTGAGGTTGCCGTTCAGCTGACTGCCGCGTGCGTGGTCGAGCCAGTCCATGGCGAGCCGTTCCTGCGCGTCGACGACGCTGGCATCGTCGGGATAAATGGCGTTGGCGCGCTCCAAGAGTTTCCACGCGTTGGCGTAGTTCCCCGAGTCGGCTTGCAGGCGGCCCTGCTGGACGAGCGCGGCTGCCAGGTGGCTCTGCTCGCGGTGCTCGAGGAACCGAGACACTCCCTGCCATGTACCGCCGGCAACCAGGAGCGCAAGGAGCACCAGCACCGCCAACCCTTGCGGCCTCAGCAACCAACGCCACCAAGGCGCGGTGAGGCGATCAACCTCGGCGGCGACCTCGGCCGCTACATCGCCGCTCGGCTGCAGGATCGTCACCGCGCGAAGAAACCCCGGGATGGATTCCGTGGGCGTGGGTTTGACCAGCACGGGCAGGACGTGCCCAGCGGGATGATTCCACTTTTGCTCGGCGAACTTGAGCTCGGTGAGTGTATAGCGGCCTGCCGACACCGACTCGGGACTGATGAGGAAGACGAAAAGGTCGCTGTCCCCGACGGCGGCGCGAATCCGCGCATCGAACGTCTCGGCGGGCGGCAGCCCCGAGCGGTCACGGAAGACCGAGTGCCCCTCTCCCTCCAACGACAGCTCGATGCGTCGGGCCTCTTCATTCTCGGTGGAAGAGTAGGACAAGAAGATTGTGCTCTTCATCGTCTGGCTGCGCGTGGTTGCCGACGAACACTCTGCAGTCAAGAGTTGATCCGCGTCAAGCCCGTGTTGTGTCCAGCGACAGGCGCACAGACGGTGCTGAGACGCTGAGGTCCGACCGGAGGCAGATCCTCAGTCGCGCCGACCGTCGAAAGCAAGGCCCCGCGTTTGAAGCTGCTGAGCGAGCAGATCTTCGGCCCGGTTCTGACGATCTACGGAAGGACGGGGACACCCTTGCGTTGTTGCGTAGCGCCGCTCCTGTGTATCGAAGTATCGAAATGCGCCCCGTCGCCTGCCGCTCCTGGCCGAGCACGACACCCCTTGAGCTGGTGGAGATCGACCTCGGGCTCTATAGTCGGAGCGATGACAATGGCGAATGTTCCGTCGTACCGAGCTCCGATCGAATTCGCCCGCACCGCCGACGGCTGGGACCTGGCGCTGCATCGCTACGCCGGGACGCGTCGTGATTGGCCGCCGCTCGTCCTCAGTCCCGGCTACGGGTGCAACCGGCACTTCTTTGACTCCGGCGATCGATATTCGCTTGCTCGTTTCCTTGCCGGCGAGGGCTTCGACACCTGGGTGCTCGAGCTGCGCGGGCACGGCTTGAGCGAGCCCGCACCGGGGCAGCGCCGCCGCGCGTGGAGCTTCGACGATCTCGTGTTTCACGACGCGCCGGCCGCTCTCTCTCACGTCGCCGAACGGACCGGGCGGCGATCGGTGTGGATCGGGCACAGTCTCGGCGGCATGGTCGCCTATGCGGCGCTGGGGTGCATGGCTTCGCTATCGGAATCGGTTGCGGGCCTCGTGACCCTGGGCACCCCCGTCTCCTTTCCTTCCATCGAGTCCCCCGCGTGGCGCCGGATCGGGCAGGTGTTCTCGGCTTTGCCCATCGGCGCACGTCTGCCGCAGCGCGGCGCACTGGTTGCGTTCTGGACGCTCGGCGGCTGGTCGTCCGCGATGGCCGAGTACGGGATGAACCGGGCGAACCTCGACCGGCAAGCCTTCGGGCACGCCCTGCCACGGTTACTGGAGAACCTGCCCGGCACGGTGGTGCGCCAGCTGGCCCAGTGGTCGCTGAGCGGGGAGTGCGGCTCGCGTGACGGCGCCGTCGACTATCGCGCCGGCCTTCAACGTATCACCACGCCGGCGCTCATCATCGGCGGCGCCGCCGACCATCTCGCCCCGCCAGCCACGGTTCGTTCCGCCTATGACCGCATCGGGTCGTCTCGCAAGCAGTACCGCGAGTTTGGGACGAGCCAGGGCGACAGCGCCGACTACGGTCACGTCGACTTGATCTTCGGTCGGCACGCCCCGGAGGAGGTGTTTCCGGTCATCAGTCGTTGGATCGCCAGCGAAGCCGCGGCGCAGGCAAGGGACGTGGGTCTGGCGGGTCGACCGAATGGCGGCGCTGCCTCGACGCCGACGGGCTGACCGAAGGTACGGCAAGGGGGGACGCAGCTCGGATCTGCGGAGACCTACCTGGTCGTGGCGAAAGGGCAGGGCGCGAGGGTGATGACAGACTCCTGCAAGGGCGCTCGAAATTTGTTGTTTCGCCGCGCGAGTTGTGGAAGGTGGGCTAGTCCCAATGCCAGTGAGTTAAGCTGACGCCGATCTTTCTCCCGGAGGTGGAGGGGGAGTTTCCCGGGAGTTTCCCTCTCCCCGCACTTCCGCGGCGAGAGGGTTCGGGTGAGGGGTTCATTGTTGAAAAAGCGTTGAGTCACAAGGGATTGTGCGAGCGTCGAGATCGGGACCCTCACCTCAATCCTCTATGGATCTCCGAACGCTCGGTGACCAGGCGGCGCCTGCGCCGCACCGCCCGCCACACGCTCACCGACGAGATGCCCAGCTCCGCCACTGCCGCCAGAGAATCGCAAAGTCGCAAGTGCGTCCCGCTTTTCACCGCCGTCATCGTGGCGGCGTGTCACCGGCTGGCGCTCGTGCGCCAATTTTAGGTGCTTGTTGAAGCAACGGGATTTTCTGCTCGTCGTTGCAACTTGCCTCGGAGTCTGATTCTGTGCGCTGCGTCGCTTGCGGGCTGGGGAGTTCTCTGCGGATGGGACCCGGCAAACGCGAAGCGAGGGTCACTGGCGAGGGATGGCCTTCTCATGAATACGAAGCGCTCCGTTCTGCCGCGCCGCGCCTTGCGGCGGGAACGCATGAATGCGGCGGCAGGCTCCCGCGTGCTCCACATCGCCGCGGCGTTGGGACTGGCCGCGGCGGCCGCAGCGCCGGCCGGCGCCGAAATCCGGCTCAGGTTCACGCCGGGTGAAACCGTGGCGCTCGAGGTGGGCACGGACGCTCTGCGGCAGTCGTTCACGCTGGCGGACGTCAACAACGACGGCGTTCCCGACCTCGTTGCCGTGGCGCTAGATGCCGAGGATGAGGATGCGATTGCGGTCCTGATCAATCGCGGCGACGGCACCTTCGAGTCGCCGCGCTACTTCACCGATCCGGAGGCTGATCTCCTCGCGCCGGCGGCCGTGGCGGTCGCCGACGTCGGCTCGGTGGGTGCCGGCCCTGCCGACGGAAACCCGGACGTTGTGGCGGTGACGACGGATGGATTCGTCATCCCGGCATTTGGCGACGGTGCGGGAGATTTTCAGATCGCCTCCGCCGACGAGCGTTTCGATCTCAGCGATGTCACGGAGGGCGACCTGGTTGCGGTCGTCAGCGGCGAGTTCGACGGCGGGAGTGGTTCCGATGTGGCCGTTCTCGACGATGCGGGATTCGTGTTTTTCCTGTGCAACACAGGGCCCGCCGTCTTCGATCTCTGTCCGACCGCAGTGCTGGACACCGAAGGGGAGAACCCGTCTGCCATCGGCATCGGCAACCTCAACGGTGACGCCTCGCCCGACATCGCCGTGTTGAATCAAGGGCCGCTGGGCGGTGGACCCGGCAGCGTCGCGCTCTTCCTGGGAGGCTCCGATGGGACCTTTTCCAAATCAGCGCTGCCGGCGGTCGCCGTGGGACGGCCCGACGCCACGGACCTCGCCGTCGGCCGCATCGACGGCGACGCGCTCGACGATGTCGTCGTGACGTTCGTCGAGCCGCTCGGCGGCGACTCGGTCCAGGTCCTCTCCGGCCAGGGAGGCGGGGTTCTCATGGCGCACCCGGTGGTGACCGGTCTGTCGTTCTTTCCCGCGGCCGTGGCGATCGCCGACTTCGACCAGGACGGGATCAACGACCTCGTTTCGCCTCAGGGTGATGCGGACGCTTTCAGCGCGATCATGAAGGGGGACGGGCTTGGCGGGTTCGAGCAGGTGGGCGTCCCCGGCACGCGGACCGGAACGGGCACGGCCGTGGCGGCGGCCGATCTCGACCAGGACGGGTTCCCGGATTTCGTGGTCCTGCGCAGTGAAGGGGACCAACTTCCGGTGGCCATCAACGCCTCTGGCGAGATGCCGACGCCGACGGCGAGCGCGATGCCGACCGCGAGTCGACCGCCCACGGCGACGCCGACAGTCCCGGCGACCCGGACGGGCACCGCGACCGTGACGGAAACGCCCGCACCGACGTCGACACCGACGCGCGATGACGGGGACGACGCCGATGGGTGTGTGATCCAGCCGCGGGCGCATCGCGGCGGGTTTTCCCTCTTGCTCTTGCCCGCCGTTGTGTTGTTCCGGCGGGCACAGCGCCGGAGATCTTGCCGCGGGTGAAGCTCGGCCGCTGACCGCGGGCGGGGGGACGTATAGTCTGTAAGAAGATCGGAACTCGCCCTTCGACAAGCCTAGCGCGGGGCAGAGCCCGCAACCCAATTGAGAAAACCTATGACCACGGATTACGCGGATTACCTGATGGATCTGATGGCGAAGGAGCCCGTCTTTCATTCCCCTCGGATCCGTGCCTTGTCTGCTTGGCTCGGCGGCGTCCTTGCCCCATCCGCGGAAGGCGGGCTAGACTCACCACGCTACGACCCGAGAACTACGTACGCGCCAGTCCGATAGTAAACGGAGGGAACCGCCCATGCCGATATTGCGCCTCGCGCTCGCTGCCCTGATCCTCTTCTCCCTCGCCGCCTGCGGGGAGGATGAGGAGGAAGGAAGTGCTACCATGAACCCGGGCTCGAGCTGTCTCGCCTGTCACGGGTTCACCGCCGCGGGCACGGTGTTCGGCGGGGGGGACGCTCCCGCTTCCGCCGGCATCTCCGGGGCCACGGTGAAGCTCACCGACTCGCGCGTGCCACCGCAGGTCGTCACCCTCGTCACGAACGCGGCCGGCAACTTCTTCACGTCCGCTGCGCTCACGATGCCTCTCGATGTGGAGATCACCTACGAGGGGAATGTCGCGACGATGTCGAATGCGACCGGGGCGTGCGCGAGTTGCCACGCTCCGGACACGACCACGCAACCGGCCCGCGTTCACGTGGGCACCTGCCCGGACTGCCACTGACTGCCACCCGTGAAGGGATACCGTGGGGGCAAGAGCAAAAGAGGCCTGCCGGGAGCGTTCCGCGGTGCGTCGGATAAGGGGCGTTCCGTCAACGACTGCAGTTAGCACGGGCCGCATACAAAAGCGCTTCAAATGGGTCGTTCGAATCACCACGAATCCCCCGTGGCGGCGTGCCGCCATGGTGAGATGCTGATCCGGAATGCAAAGCATGTTGTCGTGCGTGTACTGCCCGTCGCGCTGTGTCTGGCGCTGGGGGCCGCTGGATGCGGTGAAGGAACCGAATCAGACCAAGTCGATTTCCTGACCGCCGGACCGCGGGTGAGCGCACGCTTTGTTTCCTTCGCGGTCGACATGGATCAGTTGGCCGGAGGGAGGTTCTGGGACCCGACGGGCGGGCCGACGGTTGTCGACGTGCCACCGTACGACTTCGCACGCCCGCGACTGCGCGCGCTGGTGCGTGCATTGGCGCCCGCATACCTGCGTCTGGGCGGCAGCGCATCGGATCGCACTTACTACGACTTGTCGGACACGCCGGCGACCGAACCACCCGCGCCGTTCGAGCTGGTGCTGACCCGAGCGCAGTGGGATGCCGCAGCCGCGTTTGCCACGGATCTCGGTTTGGAGATCGTGTTCACCGTCAACGCCGGCCCCGGCCCCCGCGACGCGGCGCTGCGGTGGACCGAAACGAATGCGCGGGCATTGCTCGTGTACGCCACGGCGCAGCGGCATCCACTCGCGGCCCTGGAGTTCGGCAATGAACCGAACCTGTTTGCCATCCGCGCCGGGATCAGTGGATATACGGCGACCGATTATGCGCGCGACCTGGCCACCTTTCGCGCACTGCGCGATGCCGTCGCGCCGGGCACTCCGGTTTTCGGCCCCGGCAACATCTACACGCGCACGCAAGGAGAAGACATCGTCCCCGGCATCGTCTTCGGGCCGCGAGCGACCGAGACGGTTCCGCTCGTCGGGTCGACGCTCGACGGTCTGAACTATCACTACTACGCCGCTATCTCGACGCGGTGCCCGCTCGGACCACGGGTGACAATCGACACCGCGCTCGATCCCGCCTACCTCGATGGCATCGACGAAGCGGCCGGCGCGATCGACGCGTTGCGCGATCAATACGCGCCCGGTCGCCCGATCTGGCTCACCGAGACCGGCGGCCAATCGTGCGGTGGACAGATCGGCGTGGGAGACCGCTTCGTCAATACCTTCTGGTTCCTCAACACCCTCGGCCGCCTCGCCCGTCGTGGCCACGCGATGGTGGCGCGCCAGACGCTCTCGGGCAGCACCTATGGATTGATCGACGAGCTGTCGCTCGAGCCCCGACCCGATTACTGGGCGGCCCTGCTCTGGCGCCGGCTGATGGGCGCACAAGTGCTGCAGCTCCCGCCGCTCGGCATCGGCGACCACGCGCGCGTCTACGCCCACTGTGAGCGCGACGGCCCAGCCGGCGCGGTCGTCATACTCGTCCTCAACCCCAGCCGCACCGAGGCCGTCGACCTCACGCTCGCCGAGTTCGGCCTCGCGCCCCCCGTCCAGCTGTATGTCGGCAGTGCCAACGACCTCGGCTCAACCGAGACGTTGCTGAACGGCGCTCCGCTCGCCAACGCAACAGACGGCAGCCCACCGCCGTTCTCCCCGATCGATCACGGCGCCGCCGTGGTGACAGTCTCGCCGGCTTCGTGGGCTTTCATCGTCGCGCCCAACGCGCGCGTCGACGCCTGCTCGAGCAGCGTCGGCAAAGGGACGTTTGGGCGAAACGGGCGTTTCTTCGGGAGGCGGACTTTCCAGACGGTGACATCCCGCTCCTTTTTCGCTCCAACGTCCCTCTGGCCCGCCACTGGCGACACGAGTCGCGAAATCGCAACCGCGACGCTAGCCTGCATTTCTCACCGGGTTTCGTAGCGAGACCGCGCAGAGGCTGGCAGATCAAGGCCGCACGG
>Ga0316626_10001342_pt1 | contig 10900 bp, 4 predicted proteins | sample OWC_Aug_T1_C1_D5_FD_207656 | JGI IMG/M metagenome (GOLD analysis project Ga0316626, IMG submission 207656) | Wetland soil microbial communities from Old Woman Creek delta, Ohio, United States - OWC_Aug_T1_C1_D5_A | ecosystem: Environmental > Terrestrial > Soil > Wetlands | place: USA: Ohio...
TGTTCGTCGGGTCGAAGCGGCGCGGTCACGTTCAGGTCGGCTGGGTGCGCATCTCATGGATTCTTTGCGACAGCGCCCTCGACGAAGAACGAGATCTGGGTGGCATTGGAAACGAGGTAACCGGACTTGCCGAGCTGCTCTCGAAGCAGAATCCGGACGCTATCTGGGATCGACTGAGCCTCAGCGAGGTCGATGCAGGCACGTTCGACCTACTGGGCCTTCTCCCGTTTCTCAGGTGGTTCGGCGAGCATTACGCCATTGTCCAGGTCTTTGCGATGTCGCTCCTCCTCCTGTTCCTGATTCCTGCCACCGTTCTCGTCTTCTTGTCTCGCGCGCCTCGGTCTCCTGGCGTCACGGCGCCCGTCGCCGCCACCGTCGCGCTGTTCATCGCCGGATGGCTATTACGGCTCGGGGCGTCTTCCTTTCCTGTGGACATTCGAGCTGCCTACGACATGGGATTTATGACGTACTCCGTCAGCCACAACTGGGCGGCGGGTTACGTGGCGTACCTCCACGCCGTGCTGGCGGTACTGCCAGCGCGGTTCGAATCCATTGTCTTGGCCAATACGCTCGTCGGTGCGCTCACGATCCCGGCCACCGCGCTGTTCGCGCGCGAATATCTCGACGATGCGCTGGGGGCTGTCTGCACTGCCGCAGCCGTGGCGTTCTTTCCAATTCTCGCGAAGTACTCGGCCACCGACTCACCGCATGTCCTGCTTGCGCTCGCGTTCATGCTCTCCGCCTGCTTCCTCGTGCACTGGGCGAAAGACGCCCAGACTACGACACTCATGCTCGGGTTGGGGTGGCTCGCTCTGGCCGTCAATCTGCGTCCGGAGGCGTTTGCATATCCTGTCGCCGCGGTGCTCCTGGTGGCGAGTTGTCGACCTGCTCCAGGCTCGGTGGTGTCGTGGAGGTTCGGCACGCTGGCGGTTGGATTCCTGGCCCTGATCGCGGCACCGACGTACCGAAGCCTGCTCATGGTGCACAATGGCGAGTTCCTTGCGCACCGGTTCCTCGGGCCGGTGGACTTCATTATCAACAACGCCGTGCTCTATGGCTCGCATGCCCCGCTCGGCTGGGCGTTGCTCGCTGTCGTCGGCGTGCTCGGTGCCCGCGATCGTCTCTTGCGCGTTGGCGTCGTCCTTTGCGTTTCGGAGATGTTGTTCAGCACGCTCACGGGGAGCAGCGTGTCGATCCTCGATGGGTGGGAAACCAACCTGCGGTACCGCCTGCCCGCCATCACCTTCTTTCTCATCATCAGCGGTCACGGTCTCCGATGCCTGCTGTCCGCTGTTCTCCGTGCGTTGCAGGTGCGGAATGAGAAGATCGGGTACTGGCTTGCCGCCGGCCTGGGCTTGGCCTGCTCCGCACCGGGTTTGGGATTCATCCGCGAGACATGGACCCACCAACGTGAGTTCGAGTTCGTTCGCCGGAGCCTCCCGCAGATTCCCGACGGCTGCCTGATCGTCACCGGCCTGACGGGCCAATGCGCGGGCGGACTCGAACCATCGACGACGCTCTCGATGGAGGCGAAGCGGCGACACACCTGGATAACCATGGATGAATTCCTGTTGGGCGGACGCGACGACGCGTGCACCGTCTTCTACCAGGCAGCGAGCTGCTATTCGCCCGACGCCGTCTGTAGTTCAACCCGTAGGAAGGGAGATCCCGCACCGGCCTCCTACGAGGTGCCGGCCTGCCGCGAGATGCGTGAGCGCTATCGCCTCGAACCGATCGCCACCGTTATGCTCCCCGTGAAACCCTACGTGCACGAACGTTACGCAAGAGATCCCGTGCCTGCGGGTTTCTACTACGTGACGCCCAAGGATCGTATGGCGCGCTGAACAACGGTGGGGCGCGACGCGGGCCTCACGTTTCTCCTTGCCGCTTGCCGTGAGATTCCCTACCGTGAGAGTGTCGAAAGACGGTGGCGACATGACGAACGGACGAGCGCAAAACGGGTGCCGTCGCGATCTCGGCGTAGCCGCGGGGCTTCCCCGCTCGGGTTCGTCGCGAACAGCGGCCACGAGGGCCGCGGCTACACCGACACGGAGAAAATCGGCAGTCTCCCGTGGGGGCATGGCCGCGATGCGCATCGATGTCGAGGCGTGCAGCGCTGCACGTCCCAACGCAGTTCGGGCGTCTGCCTGCTTTCGCGCGCCGGGCGAGCCGACGCGGTGCGCCTATCTTCTCGACGTCCTGCCAGTGACCACATGCTTTCAAGAAGGACGGTCGTAGTACTGGGGCTCGCCCTACTCGGGGCGGGATGGGCTTGGGGCATCGCGACGGAGGCGAGATGGCTCGTCAAGCTGGGGCTGCGGTTGTGCCTGGGCTTGACCACGATCCCGGTTACCTACGCACTGCGCCTGATCCTGACCGACGGGACGACATACATCTTCCTCGGGCTCGCTCTCGCGATAGTCATGGCGTACGGCCCTGCCCGTCGCTGGCTCGCGGAGCCGGCGGCCGCCATCTGGAGGCCCCGGCTGTGGCTGGGCGGCGCGACCGCGCTCGGCATCCTGCTTGGACTCGCCCCGCTGGCATATCCCGCGCGTTCGGAGAGGAACCGCTACGGCTTCTTCGTCCCGTTCGGCCTGAGCAAGCCGCCCTACGTGCTCAAGAGCGACAAGCCAGCCGTTCCCGACTCCGTCATCACGACCAACTCCCTTGGATACCGCGACAAGGAATGGTCCGTGCAGCCTTCCCAGGGCGTGCGGCGCGCCATCGTGGTCGGCGATTCCAACGTGTGGGGGTACGGGATCCCGACCGACGCAGACATGCTTCATCGGAAGCTGGAATCCGCGCTGAACGAGGTCGACTCTCAGAAATGGGAGGTGCTGAACATTGCGAACACCCCTGCGGCGCTGTGGTACTACGTTCACGCGCTCATCGCTGTGGGCAAGGAGGTGCGCCCGGATCTCTACGTCATGAGCTTCCTCGGCTACTACGACCTGGAGCCGTGGGAGGTGCAGCGGGTCAAGTTTGCGCTCTCCAGCCGGATCGTGGACTTGCTGGATTACTATGGGATTTCGCACGATCTCATGCGCACCGGGGTGTCGATCGGAGGCGAGTTCAGTCAGCGGAACGCGCTGGACGCCGACACGCTCGCGGACATGCAGGCCATCTTCGCCCAGCTCGTTGCCTTCCTCGAGGAAACCAACGGCAGGCTTGTCATCTGGGAGGCCATCGACGCCAACCCGTTTCTCGACAAGTACCGCACTCATCCCCTGATCACGGTTCTGGGCTGGACGGACGTCTCGGAGCTGTCCGACGAGATCCGCCGCAACGCTCACGCCGGCCGTGTACCGTGGCAATCGGACGAGACGCTGGCATACAAGGGAGACGGCCACCCCACACCAAAGGCCAACGCCCTGATCGCCCGGACGATTGCGCGCGAGTCGTTGTCGCGTGGGCTTTTCCGATCGCCCTGAGCTACTAGGTCTCAAAATTGTCGCGCGGCGCGAAGATTCTACAACCTCATCGCGAAAAACCATGGATAGCACGTGAGGCATTGATGCAACCGGGCTCCGAGCCGCCGCGGCTGCTGCTTCTGGAATTCATTTCCACGGAGCGGCGCACGCAGTACCGCAACGAGGCGTTCCCCTTTCTCCAGAGCTACGCGCGCCTGAGCGGGGTTCCCGTCCGCTGGGTTTGCTTCGGGCACCAGCCGGCAGTACGGGGGCCAAGTCGCTTCATCGTCGGGTTGTCGCCGCCGGACACCTCCGGGTTGTGCGACCTCCTCAGGGACTTCAGGCCAACGCACATAGCAAGCAACGAGCGATTCGAAGACGAACTGCTGCGCACAGTGCAGGACAGCTCTCCCGGCGTGTCGATTGCCTTCGGGCAGGAGGTGTGGAACCCGGTGATGCCGACGGTCGATGTCGTCCGTCAATGGCTTCGGTTGCCCGCCATGGACGGCCACTCGGGGTGGATCACGGACCTGGTGGAGCCGGACTACGCCTGTGAGCCTGCGAACTCGCTCGCGGCGGAGATCAAGCCGTTCGTCAGGGTCGTCGCGGGGCCGATCTGTTTCTACGCCCGCCCCTTGAGCGACAACCCGTACTATGCGGCGCTGGAGCTGCCGGAACGATTCCGCCGGTGGGGCTGTACCTTCTGTGGCGCCCCAACGACATTGAAGTACCCCTACGCAACCCCACCGGTGGAACTCGCCGTGCGTCAGATCCGCGCCGCGGCACGCACATGCCCGGCGTGGCGGTTCTCGGGCGACTTCGACATCGACGGCATTGCGTGCTTCTTCCAGCTGCGCAGATTGACGGACGCCCTGTTGAGCGAGCCCCTGCCGCCGACCGCTCTGTACTTTTCCTGCCGGTTCGATGAGGTCGAGCGAATGGCTCCCGTGATCGACGAAACCTTGCCGCGACTGGCAGCGGCTGGGCATTCGATCCGAATTCACGCCATCGGGGCAGAAAACCTGTCGCACCGCGAGAATGAGCGCTTGAACAAGGGGCTCCGGCTGGACCAGATCGAGTCGGCCCTGTCTCACCTGTCGCGCTGGGAACGGGAGTGGCCTTCCGTCTTCAGTTTTTGGAAGCATGGAGGGGTCGGATTCATCACTTTCACACCGTGGACGACACTCGATGACCTCGACGCGAATGTCGCTGCAGCGGAGCGGCTCGGCCTGGAAGACAGCGCGCTGCTGGTCACGTCCCGACTCGTTCTCATCCCCGGCCGTCCCATCACGCTCCTGGCGGAGCACGATGGTCTTCTGTTGTCGGACTTCGAGGTCGCTGCGAAGACCGCCACTCCCAGTCTGGGGTGCATCGTGGACTGGAGCCAGACGGACTCACCCTGGCGGTTCGCCCACTCCGAGGTCGCACAAATCTACGGAATCCTTACGCGGCTCTACGGACCGCCCCGGCCACAGGTCGATGAGCCGTCGATAGCCGAAGGACTGGTGGAGCTCGAGCGCAGCGCAATTGCGGGAAGCCACAAGCCCGTTCGCGTGCTGGCGACGTTGGTTCGCGCGGCGCGGGAAGCAGCCAATCCGTCGGATGGGGCGGAGTTGCTGCGCCGGGGCATGGCGCTGCTTTCGGTGGCGCAGGCGTCTGCCATGCCGCCCCACTTGATCGAGTTGTGCGATCGGGTGTCGCGCGTGGTGCGCGCCCTCGAGGAAATGCCAGGGCGCCCTTTGCGCGGGTTCGTGTTGCAACGCGCCTGGCCGTCTTCCGACGGGCCGGGATGGGGCGAGGTGTCGGTGGCAGTGCAGCGCGACGGCGAGCGGCTCTGCCTGCTGCTCCGTCCGTCAGACGCCGGGTGCCAGGCGTTTGTGAAACTGGCCCACGTGTCGCTCAGCTACCGCAGCGACTGTACGCTCGACACGCCGGACAAGATTCGGGTGGCAACGACGATAGCCGCGGCGACAGAGAAGTACGTGTTTGGACGAGGCGGGCGGCCCGGTTGAGGCCGGGAAGGCTCCGCTTCTTCCTCCACCTGGGTCCCGCGGGTCCGCCGTTGCCGTTTGGTCTTGCCGGAGGCCGTGGGATCTCCTAGCGTAATTCCATGGACGCCATTCGCGTCGACGTTGACGCCTGCGGGGCCGGACGTCCCGACGCGGTTCAGACATTCGCCCGCTTTCGGGCGCAAGTGGATCGCTTCGATCCTAACCACCCCACGCGCGTGGAGCTACGCGCCAGCGCGATCGGCGCAGCGCTCGTCCACCTCCTCGGCCGGTGTCGTGTCCGGGGAGCGCGCGACGTGCTGGTCCGTCTCGGCCACCGCAGCCTCGAGGACCCGGCGCTCGGCAAGCTGGCGGCGTTTCGCGATTCGATCCTCGTGGAGCTGTGGTTGGACTCGCTTCCCTCGGCGGACGCGGCAGGCAACGGCGCATCCGGCTGGTCCCTGTCCGGCCTTCGCCACGCCTTGCAGACGCTGCAGTCCGCGGGAGTGCGCACCAAGGTGAACTTCGAGCCCAGCAACGAGGCTGCCGGTGCCGTGGCCGTGTTGCGCGAAATCGCCGTGGCGGTGCGCACCTTGGCGGATAGCCCGCTGGACATCCGGTTGTCCCCGATGGCACACGCGGCACAGCGGCGCCGTCCGATGCCGTCGTTCTCCAGCTTGGTGCCGCTCCTCGGCGCGGCCGCGGCGGCGCGCGATCTATTTCGCATCCACAGCGAGGACGGCGCGCCGCTGTGCCTGTTCCCCGGTGAGTGGCGCGTGGCGCTGACGCTCGGAGGCGCGGGTGATTCGGCCACGCACCTGTCGCCCGAGCGCGCCGTGTTTGCCGCCTCGTGCGCCTCCTGCCGACTGCGCAGCGTCTGCTCCGGCGTCTCGCGTGAGTATGCGGCACACTTCGGCACGGATGAACTGGTTCCGCCCGCCGGGTGTCGCGCCAGCGGCGTGCCGGCACTGCTGGGATGGGCAGATCGAGCGCGGTTGCTCCTCGCGAACCGGCCGGGAGAGCGCATCCGCCTCGCGGACGTCTTGCCCGCCGCCGATATGCCGCGCTGGCCGTGCGCGCTACCGTGGCGCCGACTGGAGTGGACGAGCGACGGTGGGTTCGGCCCCTGCTGCCCCGACTACCTCTCCGTGAACGAGCGGGCCGACCGCGGCACCGACCCGTCCCTGCTCTGGAACCACCAGCACATGCGGGCGATCCGTCAGGCCATGGCCTCCGGAGGTCCCCTGGAGACCTGCCGCGACTCGTGCCCGGTGCCGGCGAGCGGCATTCACCGGCCGGGCGAGTTGCCGTTGCACGGGGGCTCGGCCACCTTCGTCGAAAGCCAGATTCGACTCGCCGAAGACATGCTCGCCGGACGCGTCGAGGTGCGGACGCCGCCGCTCGAGCTGTGCCTCGCGATCACCTCGTTCTGCAACTACGACTGCGTCATGTGCTGCGTTCCGCACGGCAACCTCCACGACCAGCTCGGCGAGTCGTTCTGGCGCGGCCTGGATCCGTGGCTGGAGACGCTCACACTGCTCGACGCCAACGGCGGCGAGCCGCTCGCGTCACCCGTCTTCCGAGAATTTCTCGAGGGGACCGACTTCACCGCACGCCCGCAGTTGCGCCTGCACGTGACGACGAACGGCTCCTACTTCACGCCGCGGGCGCTCGATCGCTACCTGAAGCTGCCGTTCTCCTCGCTGACCATCAGCCTCAACGCGGCCACGGCCGCGACCTACGTCGCGGTCAACCACGGCCTCTCCTGGGAACGCATGCGCGAGAACCTCGACGCCCTGCTCGCGGCTCGCCGCCAGGGTCGGTTGACCTGCCCGATCCGCTACAGCATGGTCATTCTGCGCAGCAACGTCGCCGAGGTACGCGCCTTTGCCGATCTCGCTCTCAACGACGGCGTGGGCGTCCGCTATCTGCTGCCGACCAACAACCGCAACGACGAGAGCATCATGGACAAGCCGGAGCTGGCGCGCGAGGCGCTGGCGGCCCTCGCCGACGTCCAGCCGCGGGTGGCAGCGGCCGGCCTCGCGTTCGACGCGCAGGAAATCGCCGGTACCCTGCGGGTGCTCAACGCCCGGCTAGCCGCGGGCGTGTTCGAGGTGTTGTGATCGCTCAGCGAAAACGGGGGCCACGCCGGCGGAGGAAAGTTGGCATGAAGTCGTCAGGATTCTGAGGCGATCCCATCCCTGGGGTGGCGGCAGGCCTCTGTGCCTCTCGCGCTGCAGGCACAGAGGCCTGCAGCCACCGCCTGTGGTCTCTTCCCATGGTCCCCGAGGTCAGGAGGTCTGAGACTGAAGCTGGCCACACGGGCTGTGGGCGGCAGCGAGGGTTGCTGCGGGTCAGTTCGGGCGCAGGTTCGTGCCGGCGCACGAGAAGACCGACCACATGGAATCCGCGAGGATCGGTTCGCATCCCCGAACGCGCGGGGGAACACCGTGGTGCGTCTCCTCGCGCCGCGCTTCGAAGATCCAGATGCTCCGCGCGAAGGCGGAGGCCGCGGCCACAACGTCATCGGTCACTTCATCAACACTGACCACCTGCAGCCCGTTGACGCGCCGGCACCACCATTCGGTGTCGGACTCGCACACCGGCGGCCAGCGCAGGGTTGCGCTGGCGAGCGGCGAGTCCCCGGTGAGCATGGCGTGAACCGACAGCTGAGCGCTTCGGGGCACGATCATCAACAGATCGGCACCCGCGCACAGGCGGCTGATCTGCCCGATCCAGCCTTCACTGCCACGCACGACCATGCCGTTGCCATACGCGGAGACGACGGCCAGGGCGATGGCAAGAAACCAGCCGAGCATGCGGGGTTTCGAACCACGCCGGCCTGAGATCATCAGTCCCAACCCGGTTGCGGCGAGAAGAGTCAGGGCAACGTGCACGGCGATGACGTGGCGATCCCGAATGCCGTGCCCGCCGCCGAGGAGCGCCAGGACCGGGATGACGACCAGACCGAGGACGAGCAGCGGGTCACGGAGCTGCCGCGGCGCGCTTCGCCACAGCCCGACGATCGCGGCAAGAATCAGCACAGCCGCCATCGCCCCAGCCAGCACCCGCACGGTCTCGTTTCCGGCGCAGTCCAACGGCGGAGCCTGACCGACCATCGCGAGGGCGTAGCCGAGCGCGTCGGACGGCCCGTGGATCTCGAACATGCTGAGGTCGGTCTTGTTCATCGCGTTCGTGAACCCGTTCGCGATTCGGGGCGCGAACGCCGCCGCCATCAGCGCCAGCGCCCCCGTCAAACGCAGGCGATCTCGGCGGTCGAGTCGCGCCATGCACGGTGCGGCGAGCGCCAGCGGCCAGAGCAAATAGCTGACCCACAGGGCGAGGAGACCGGCCACTCCCACTGACCCACCGCAGGAGCGGGTTTCCTTCGTCCGCGTGACCACCGCGAGGATCAGGCACAGCGAGAAGGCGATCAGGGCGTACGCCCGCGCAATCGCCGCGAGTCGCAGATACGCGGGAGCCAGGATCAAGAGGCCGGCGAAGCTCAGACCAACGTACCGGCCGGCCACGACAGTCCCCGCACGGTACGCAGCCAACGCGGTGAGCGGAATCAAGGCGATAGAAAGCACCCGCGCCCAGAAGAATCCGCTGGCGACGCGGAGCCACAGGGCGAAAATCGCCGATGTCCCGGGCGGGTTGAACGGCTCGCCGCCCACGTTCCAGGAGAGCAGAGACGACAATGTCTCGTGGCGCGCCGCAAGTGTCACCACCTCATCCGTCTCCGGCGCCATGCGCCAGGCGATAACGGCGGCAATGCTCACCGCCACCAGTGCTGCACCGAGCACCAAAGCGAGATCGAGCCGAGCCGTCAAGGCTCGCCCCGTCGAGCCGCTAGGTCGCCAGAGGCCCGGCAACAAAACGATCGCGAGGCTCAGCACGAGCGCACCGAGCACGATCCAGGACTCGTGAACGCTTCCCAGTCGAACGTCACCGAGCGCGGCTTCAGCCGCGCGGCGAACCGCCAGGTTCGAGTCGCCGACGTCGTCGGATACCTCCTGGCTGCAGCGCCCGAGGGACTGTGGAACGTCCCGTTGCTCGTACCAGCCCGCGACCAACTGAGACACGCGAGCATGCTCCGCTGCATCAAGTTGCCGGGCCATCACCGAAGTGAAAAACTCACTCCCCTCGGTGCGCAGGGCGACCGTAAACGTGCCGGCACCCTCGCGCCGGAACAGCCGCAGCGTGGCGATGCTTCCATGGAAGCGAACGGTCTCTACCTGGTACTCGGGAAAGGTTTGCTGCGCCCGCGCGCGAAGCAGCTCAGCGTCGCACGCCGCGGACGCGGACGTCGGCGGCGCCGGCGCAGCGATCACTAGAGCGACGATGCCGAGCGCTAGCGAGACGGCGCCCCAACCGGGCTTGCTTCTGCTTCCTCTCCCTCCGGGAGTGCCCATGACCCGGCGGTCGTCTGAAGACGATGAAAATGGACAGGACCGCGGAACGTGGGGTTCCCCCTCCTTGTCAAGGAGGGGAATTTTCAAAGGAGAGGAGCCCCTTCGCGAATTGTCTCGGAAGACTTGATTCATTTGCAACAAGTCTTGAACCTCAAGACCAGCAACAGCCGCCGGCAGATCTCGCCCAGGCCTTCCGTTCGCTCAGAAGCTCGATGCATTCGAATGGTCGGTAAACCGTCGCCGTCACTGTGCCAGGACGGGGCGGATCTCATCGTCGCCGAAGTGCTCGAGGTAGCTCGGGCGCACGCCGAAGCAGCGCGGCTCGAAGCGGCAGCCCCGGCACCGGGCGGTCTTGACACCGAGATCGATGGCGCCCATCTCCAGGCGAAACGTCGACTGCGGGGTGACGACGAGCGCGGCCTCGTCCGCCGGGTGCCACACCTGGTGTGCTCGTCCCGGCAGGAAGCAGTACGGCACGTAGTACACCTCGGCTTCATGCAGTCCGAGCGCATCGGCAGCGTCGAGCGCCGCGAGCAGGTGGGGCGTGACCTCCGAGAGTCGCGGCACGAGGAGCTCCTCGTGCCCGCGCGTGCGCCCCTCAATTGCGACGTACCAGAAGTTGTAGCGCCGGATCCCGAGGGGCGCGAAGGTGCGCACGATGTCGGCGAGCTGCGCCAGCGTCTGCCGCGTGATGATGACGTCCCCCTCGATGGGAAGGCCGGGCTCGCGGGCGCGCACCGCGGCGAGACCGCGCAGCACGCGCGCATAGGAACCCGGGGTGCGGGTCAGCCCCTCGTGCGTGGCCGCGTCGGCACCCCGAAGCGAGAGGTTGAGCTTGGTGAGCCCCGCGTCGATCAGGCGGCGCGCGAGGTTGTCCTCGCCCATCAGGTAGCCGTTCGTCTGCACCGACACCTCGCGGAAGCCGAGGTCGCGCGCCAGCGTCACCAGCTCCGGCAGCTCGGGCCACAGCGTCGGCTCGCCGCCGCCAAAACGGATCGCGCGCGGGCGGTGGACGAGGGAGGCGCGGATGCGCTCGGCAACCTCCGCCGCGGTCGAGTTCACCGTCCGCAGGTCATCCTCGATGCCG
>Ga0316626_10001345_pt1 | contig 10893 bp, 8 predicted proteins | sample OWC_Aug_T1_C1_D5_FD_207656 | JGI IMG/M metagenome (GOLD analysis project Ga0316626, IMG submission 207656) | Wetland soil microbial communities from Old Woman Creek delta, Ohio, United States - OWC_Aug_T1_C1_D5_A | ecosystem: Environmental > Terrestrial > Soil > Wetlands | place: USA: Ohio...
ACGGCCCTTGCGCGCTTCGCACCGGTCCCGCCTGCTGCGCCACCATGGCCACGTCGATCGTTCCCTGCAGGTTGCCGAACATCTCGACGGGTCCAAACACATCGAGCAGTTCGAAGCCGGGATACAAGACGGTTCCCAGTCTCCTCGTCCGCTGCTGAGCCACTGAGTGTCCTCCCTCGATCCGAACGTGCAGTAGCCAATAACCAACTTCCGTCGACCATTCCAGCCAGTACATTCCTGGCAGATATCGTGGTGATCCTGGTATCGTGCTGGCGTGAAGATGAAAAGAATCCACTGCCGGGGCGTGACGCCTCATTTCGTTGTCACCCCGGATTTCCTGCACACATGACCTCCGGTGGTGACTTCCGCAGTCGCTACGGTCCCTGGGCTGTCGTCGCTGGCGGTTCGCTCGGCATGGGCGCGGCATATTCGCGCCAGCTGGCGACCAAGGGGCTCAACGTCGTGCTGGTCTCCGAGGCGCCGCACCCGCTGGAGGAACTCGCGCAGACGCTCGCCGCCGAGCACGGGGTGCAAACGCGTGCGGTGCTGGCCGATCTGGCCACGCCGAACAACCTCGAACAGCTGGTATCGGCCACCGGCGAACTCGACGTCGGGCTGCTCGTCTACAACGCCGCGCACTCCGTCGTCGGGCGGTTTCGCGACGTCGCGCTCGCCGACAAGCTGCGGATGCTCGACGTCAACTGCCGCGGCGCGCTGGTGTTGTGTCACCACTATGGCGAACGCCTGGCCGCCCGCGGGCGCGGCGGCATCATCCTCATGTCCTCACTGGCGGCCTTCCAGGGGCATGCGATGGTGGCAACCTACGCGGCCACCAAAGCCTTCGACCTGGTACTGGCCGAGGCGCTGTGGGACGAGCTGCGCGACCACGGCGTCGACGTGCTGGCGTTTTGTCCGGGCGCGACGCGAACTCCCGGCTACCTCGGGTCGAACCCCAGGCCGGCCGGCTGGCTGTCCGCTCCCGTCATGGAACCCGAGGCGGTGGTCGCCGAGGCGCTGGCGGCGCTCGGCACCGGTCCCACCGCGGTCGCAGGTAGGATGAACCGGGTTGCAGCCTTTGTGCTGCACCGCCTGCTCCCGCGCCGCGCCCTGGTACGCATCATGAGCCGTGCCACCCGAGCAATGTACGACCGGCACGGCGAATAGATCGGTCTCTCCGGGACATTGCCTGCGTGGCGACGAATGCGGTAGAAGACCCGCCATGCGCATACGAAAAGAGCGGCTGGCGTTGATCTTTCCTCTCGTGATTGCGGCCCTGCTCCTCGGTGGCTGCGGCGATGGAAATTCCGGCGATGAACCACCCGATGCGACGCTGCCCCAGCTGGAGGACGGATGGAACATCATCTACCCGGGCGGCGACACCGTCTGTTCGCGCGGGACGGAGTATGCGTATATGGTGCATCCGGGCACGGTGAACAAGCTGGTGATCGACTTCATGGGTGGCGGCGCCTGCTGGAACAATCTCACCTGCAGCGTCGCCGGCTCCATCTTCAACGAAGCGGTGGACCCCGATGAGCTCCTGAGCATGGCCGCCAACGGGATCTACGACCGCGCCAATCCCGACAATCCGTTCAAGGACTGGTACCACGTGTTCATCCCGTACTGCACCGGCGACGTCCACTGGGGCAACAACGTCGTGACGTACGGCAGCGCGCCGAATGAGTTCACCATCAACCACAAGGGAGCAACCAACGCCGGCGCGGTGATGAACTGGGTTTACGAGAACTTCGGCAATCCGGAGACGATCTTCATCACCGGGTGCAGCGCCGGCGCCTACGGCTCCATCGGCTGGACGCCGCACATCATGGATCACTACCGCCACTCGAAGATCTACCAGATGGGCGACAGCGGCGCCGGCATCATCACCGACACGTTCTTCCAGCAGAGCTTCCCGTCCTGGAATGCGCTCGCGTTCTTCCCGAAGTTCATCCCCGGCCTCGATCCGGCGAAGGTGGACATCTACGCCCACGACCTGTCGTACATCTACGCGCAGGTGGGCCAGTACTTCTCGCAGCACACGGTGTCGCAGTACAACTCGGCGTTCGACGAGAACCAGACCTTCTACTTCACCGCCATGGGCGGACAAGGCGGGCAGGCGGAATGGTCGCAGCGGATGTTCGCAATCACCGACGAGGCCAATCAGCAGACGCCGAACTACTACTCGTACATCGCGCCCGGCCAGGTGCACTGCATCATCCCCTACGACGGCTTCTACACGGTAGAGTCCGGCGGCGTGCGCTTGCGCGACTGGGTGAACGATCTCGTCAATGGACGGACGGTATCGGACGTCAGCTGCGGCACAGCGTGCGGGTCGCCGGGATCGTGACTCGTGGCTCGTGACTCGCGTCGTGAGAGCGGATCACGCTGACGAATCCCGCATCACAGGAACCCCGGCACCACTTTGGTGGTGAGCCACCAGACGAGTAGCAGTGCGATGGCCGTCACGGGCAGCGCGCTGCTGCGGATGAAAGGTCGGCGGCGATGTTGCTGACCACACTTTGCGCCTCGATCGGCGGCGCTGGCAGGTTGTTTGTCATGACGCCCCCTCTCGCTGGAAGGAATAGATCGCGCCACCTTCTAGGACTTCCCGAATCGGCCTGTCAACGAAGCGCCCCTCGGTCCCCGGGGATCAAACCTCAGCGGACGGGAGCCTCAGAATGCAACTTCTTCATGCTTTTCTCTGCACTGCAAACGTCGAGATTCTTGCCGTGGCGCAAAGAAATGTGAGGCCGATTCCTTCACCACGGATGACACGGATGCGGCGAAAGAACCCACCCCTTGATCCGTGCCATCAGTGTAATCCGTGGTCATCCTGCATTGGGTGGCGAGCCGCAGCCCGCGCCGTCCTCTCTGTGCCTCGGTGGTGAAAGTCTTCTTCGCTTTGGGGTTAGCAACAGGGGAGAGGATACGCCGATCGCGGCGCTTGCCGCCGATCGCTGATCGCTGATAGCTCAGTACCACTCGCGAGGAGGGGATCATGAGACAACGCAGAGGGTCGCCGCTACTGCTCGCCATCACGCTGTTGCTCGGCATGCCGTTCACCGGCTGTGGCGACGACGTTGACGAGCCGGCCATGGACGATCTCGTGCGTCTGAACCAGATCCAGGTGCTCGGAACGCACAACAGCTACCATATCCAGCCGAAGGAGCCGCTGTTCTCGACCCTGCTGGCCTTCGACCGGGACACGTTTCTCACCCTGGAATATACCCACATACCGCTCGACCAGCAGTTCGAGACCGAAGGGATCCGGCAGATCGAACTTGACGTCTTCGCCGATCCCGAGGGCGGCCTCTACGCGAAGCGTCGCGCCCTCATCGTCATCGGCCAGGATCCGAACTCCGGCTTACCTGAGCTCGACGAACCCGGGTTCAAGGTGCTCCACGTTCAGGACATCGACTTCGAGACCACCTGCCTGACCTTCGTTGCCTGCCTGCAGACGGTCAAGACCTGGTCCGATGCCCATCCGACGCATCTGCCGATCATGATTCTGGTCGAAGCGAAGGACGAGACGATCCCGGATCCTTTGAACCTCGGCTTCACGGTCCCCATTCCGATCGGGGCGGCGGAGTTCGACGCGCTCGACGCCGAGATCCGCTTGGTGTTCCCGCCCGAGCAGCTGATCACGCCCGACGACGTTCGCGGCGGCATGGCCAGCCTGGAGGAAGCCGTGCTGACCCGCGGGTGGCCGACGCTGCGCGCCGCACGCGGCAAGGTGCTGTTCGCCCTCGACAACGGCGACAAGCGCGACGCGTATCTCCAAGATCACCCCGCTCTCGAAGGGAGGGTGCTCTTCACCAACTCGACGCCAGGCGATCCCGACGCCGCCTTCGTGAAGCTGAACGACCCGATCGGCGATGGCGAACGCATCCGCGAGGCGGTCGCCGAAGGCTACATCGTGCGCACCCGAGCCGACGCCGATACCTACGAGGCGCGCAGCGGCGACACGACCCCACGCGATGCCGCGCTCGCCAGCGGGGCGCAGTACGTCAGCACCGACTACCCCGTTGCCGACCCGGACTTTGGTACCGGCTACTTCGTCGAGATTCCCGGCGGCTCTGTCGCTCGCTGCAACCCGATCAACGCGCCGCCAGAGTGCCGCGATGCGGAGCTGGAGCCGTGACTCTTCTTTCATTGCCGTCCGTCTTGCGGCTCGGCGCTGACGGCTGATAGCTGAACGCCAACGACAGGAGGAGCTTGGATGCAGATCCTCGACCCCACCGACGAACGGAAACCGATCCGGCGCACGCTGGCCGCCCGTACCGGTGCGGTCAGCGGAACGATCGCGCTGCTCGACATCGTCAAGCCGCGCGGCGACATTCTGATCGACCGCCTGCAGGCGCGGCTGGCCGAACGCCTCCCCGGCGTGTCGTTCAGGCGCTACTGCAAACCGACGTTCACCAAGCCGGCGCCGGATGACCTGCGCCGCCAGATCGCGGAGGAGTGCGGCTTCGTCATCGAAGCCCTCGCCGACTGAGGGTCGTGCACGACGTGCAGTGTGCACGACACGATCTGGTTCGAAACCCGGGGCCGCCCCGCGGTCTTCATCGCCTCGACCGAGTTCGCCCACGCCGCCGAGGTGCAGGCGCAGGCGCTTGGGTTGGAGGAGGTGCGCCGCGTCTTCGTCCCGCATCCGATTCAAGACGCCACCGATGACGAGATGCGGGCGAAGGCGGACGCGATCGTCAACGATGTGATCGCGGCGCTCGTCGCCCCGCCACCCTGACCTTCCCCCCGCTCGCGGGGATGTTCCCACGGAGTCTGTCGATCTTCGTCGCGACGATAAGTTCCTCCCTTTTTGGAAAAGGGAGGTAAGGAGGGATTTTGGAATGGATCATTCGAAATTCGAACAAATCCCCCTCGATCCTCCTTTTTCAAAGGGCGAAAATTCAGGCCCGTGCGCCAAACGAGCTTATCGACACTTTCCACGGGGGGAGGGACTCGCATTGTGACCCCCGCCGTTTGCCTTTTGACCTTCGACCGACTACCAGACGGAGCCAATGCCCTGGTGGTGCTGGCTGCTGCTCGGTCTGGCCTTGCTGGGCTTCGAAACGCTGACGCCCGGCGGCTTCTATTTCCTCTTCTTCGGCGTCGCCAGCCTGCTGCTCGGCACGCTGGCGGGGGCTGGAGCGGGTGGCCCCGTCTGGTTCCAGTGGCTCTTGTTCTCGGCTCTGTCCGTGGCCTCGCTGCTGCTGTTTCGCGGCCCGCTGCTGGCGCGAATGTCCAGGCAGGAAAGAGCAGGCGAGGTCGACAGCCTGATCGGGGAGATCGCGATCGTGCAGGACGATCTGCCGCCAGGCGAGACGGGCAAAGCGGAGATGCGGGGCACGAGCTGGAGTGTTCGCAACGCCGACCAGCACCTGCTGCGTCGCGGGCAGCGCTGCAAGGTGGAACGCGTCCAGGGGCTGACGCTATGGGTGCGGGGCGAATGACTGCGAAAGCTCGAACGAAACCGCACTTGGACACCGATGAACGTAGCCCCCTCCCTTGATCCCTCCCCCGTTGCCGTTTCCGGCAACGGGGGAGGGTGAGGGGGGGGCCGAGAGGAGGAACTCATGACTGGTGCTCTCGTAGTCGTCATCGTCCTCGCAGTCCTGGTCATCTTCGTCATCGCTCGGACAGCGATCGTCGTTCCACAGCAGAGCGCATACGTTGTCGAGCGCCTCGGCAAGTATCACTCGACGCTCGGGGCCGGCTTTCACATTCTCGTGCCCTTCGTCGACGCCATCCGTTACCGCCATTCGCTCAAGGAAACGGCCGTCGACATTCCGGAACAGGTCTGCATCACGCGCGACAACGTGCAGGTCCACGTCGACGGTGTATTGTATCTGAAGGTCCTCGATCCGGAGCGGGCCTCGTACGGGGTGTCCGACTACCTCTTTGCGATCATCCAGCTGGCGCAGACGACGCTGCGCAGCGAGGTCGGCAAGATCGATCTCGACCGGACTTTCGAGGAACGCGCGCACATCAACATCCAGGTCGTCAACGAGCTCGACAAGGCCTCGGAACCCTGGGGCATCAAGGTCCTGCGCTACGAAATCAAGAACATCACGCCGCCGCAGGACGTGCTCGCCGCCATGGAGAAACAGATGCGCGCCGAGCGCGAGAAGCGCGCGGTGATCTTGACCTCGGAGGGCAGCCGCGATGCCGCCATCAACACCGCGGAGGGTGAGAAGCAACAGGTGATCAAGGCCTCGGAGGCGAAGAAGCAGCAACAGATCAACGAGGCCGAGGGCGCCGCGGCGGCCATCCTCGCCATCGCCAAGGCGACGGCCGAGGGCATCCGCCAGGTGGCGGAGTCGATCGGCCTCCCCGGAGGCTACGAAGCCGTGCAGCTCCGCGTCGCCGAGCAGTACATCAACCGGTTCGGCGAGCTGGCGAAGGCCAGCAACACGATGATCCTGCCGGCAAGCGTCTCCGACGTTGGATCGATGATCGCGATGGCCATGAACGTCATCCGTGCGCAAACGCCCCGGGCGGGGTCGTAGAGTCGAGGAACGGCGATGCGTCGTTGTGGCCGACGCGGCGACGCGCAGACGCGGGGACGCGGCGAAATAGACGCCCAATCGGAACCCGCCGCGTCGCCGTGTCCGTACGGGCGTGCCCCGGTCCTCCGGGTCATCCCCGGCGAAGCGATCTCACCTCCACGCGTGCGTCGTTGAAGCACGCGCCGGCGCCGATGTCGGTCAGGTGGTCCGGCACCAGGGCCGTGGTGGTCGCACCGTTCAAGGTGCTGGATCGCCACAGGCCCTTGGGGAGGGCGACCACGCCAGGACGGATGTCGCCGCTCACCTTCAGCTTCACGTGCAGCTCGCCCAGATCGTTGAAGACGCGGACCGCATCACCATCCCCCAGGGCGCGCTGAGCCGCATCGGCGGGATTCATCTGCAGGGTTGGATCGCGCAGGTTGAACTCGCCGAAGGTCGAGTTGATGGTCTTGTCGGACGCCGGGCTGAGCAGGACGAACGGGTGGCGATCCGTCGACGGCACGTAGGTGATGGGTCCGAGCTCCGGAGGAGACAGCTCGATCTTGCCGCTGGCAGTCGAGGGGAAGTCGGTGAGAAACTGGATCAGTTCGGTTCGCCCGTGAAAGTGCAACGGGGCGATCCGGTCCTGCCGCAGCTGCTCGGAACCGATCCCGCCGATACGCTCAGGATCGAAATCCATCGCGTCGCGCAGGAGATCCGCCGTCGAAGGAGCGAGCTCGGGCTCCGTGAATCCCATCGCCCGCGACAGGCGCGCGAAGAGTTCGGGATTGCTCAGCGATTCGCCGATCGGCGGGATGATGGGCTCCGAGGACTGCAGGAAATAGTGGCCGTACGATTTGTGCAGCTCCGATGACTCGAAGACCGTCGTGGCCGGCAGGAGCACATCGGCAAAGCGTGCCGTGTCGGTGAGGACCTGGTCGTGCACCACCGTGAACAGGTCCTCGCGCGACATCCCCCGGATGATGCGATTCTGATCCGGGGTCATCGCCACCGGGTTTGCGTTGTAGACGAACAGCGCCCGGATCGGCGGCTGCTGCGGTTCGGTGAGCAGGCGGCCGAGCTGCACCATGTTCAGCTGCCGCGCCGGCTGCGCGCGTAGCTCGGGGCGGGCCAGACGCGCAGCGTTGACCGGGAACGCGCGGCCGAGACTCATCGTCACTCCGCCGCCACGGACGCCAAACTTCCCTGCAACCGCCGCCAACGCGAGAATGGCGCGCACGGCATTGCCACCGTTGCGGTTGCGCTCCACCCCCCACCCGCAACGGATCAGCGCTGGGGACGCGGTGGCATAGGCATCAATGAGCTCGGCGATGTCGGCCTTTGGTACCTGACACACCGCCGCGGCGCGCGACAGCGGATAATCCGCCGCAGCGCGAGCGAGTTCCTCGAAGCCGCCGGTGTGCCGGGCGAGAAAGTCGCGGTCGGCGTGCCCGCGCCGAATCAGCTCGTTGATCATTGCCAGCGCCAGCACGACATCGGTCCCTGGCAGGGGTTGGAGATGCAGGCTCGCGGTCCGCGCCAGCGGGGTGCGGCGCGGATCGACCACCGCAACGAATGCCCCCGCTCGGCACGCCGCGCGCACGTGCGGCACGAGATGGATGCCGGTGGCCGATGGGTTCACCCCCCACAGAACGATGACGCGGGCAAAGGCAGAGTCCTGCGGCGGTACACTGCCCATCGTACCGAACATGGCGCGATAGACGGCGCCGGTTGGCGCCGCGCAGAGCGTCTTCATCAGCTCCGACGCCCCGAGGCGGTTGAAGAAGCGGGCGTCGGCGGCGCCCTCGCCGAACAGGCCGTTCGAGCCGCCGTAGTGATAGGGCAGGATCGCTTGGGCGCCGTCTTCGGCGATGATGCGCTTGAAGCGGCGGGTGACGAGATCGATCGCGTCGTCCCAGCTGATACGTTCAAATCGTCCTTCGCCCTTGGCGCCGACGCGCCGCTGGGGGTGCTGGAGCCTCAGGGGCGAGTAGATGCGCTCGGGATAGCGGCGGACCTTCGCGCAGATGTATCCGTCCGTGAAGGCATTGCGCCGAGACCCGTCAACCGCCGTGACGCGACCGGAGTCGACCGTCACCGCCAGGCTGCAGGTGTCGGGACAGTCCAGTGGGCAGACGGAGTCGAGCACGGAGGCCATGGTTCGCAGCTACCCCGTCGGCACGGACATGGCAACTCGCGCGTCTCGACGTTCGTGGCGGACGCAGTTCAGAGTTGAGGGTCGAGAGTGGAGGGCGCGGAACTCTCGACCCTCAACTCCTGCGGTCACCGGCACTTCAACACGTTGCCGTTCGTCGACAGCCGGCAGGCCGGCGCCGGCCCGCCGTCCGCATTGAAGGCGCGTGTGGCGCACTGCCCGATCGCCGCTTGTTCCGGCCCGCCGAGCACGACCAGGGTCTGCACCGGTACCTCGCCCGACCCGACCTGAAAATCGCCGTTCGTTCCCGTCACCCTGAAGCGGAACAGCCCTGGCAGACGGCTCGACTGGTCGGTGACCACGATGCGCCGGATGCCACCCGCAAGCGTGCCGCTGTCGTCCCTGAATTTCCAGCGCTTGCCGGAGAAGGTCCAAGCGGGCGCCCCGCCGGGGATGGTGCGGGCGAAAATGAGCGCACCGCTCTGGTCCATGACCCGCATGGTGAAGCCGTTGGTCACGAGATCGATGGCGGGGCTCAGGGTCGTCACCTGCCACTGCCCTTTCAACTTGAAGTTCTCGTCACCGGCCGGGGACAGGTTTTTGGAGACCCTCAGCAACGGCTGATCGACGAGTGAGCCGCTCGGACACGCGGCCGTCGGCGTTGACGTTCCGGTCGCCGTCGGAGTCCCTGTGGCTGTGGCGGTGACGGTCGGCGCCGCGGTTGTCGTCGGGACCGGCGTCACCGTCGGCGTGGCGGTTGGTCGGGTCGTCGCGGTCGGGGTATTGCTCGGCACCGGACTCGGCGTGGCGCTCGCTGTGGCGGTGAACGACGCGGTGCTCGTCACCGTCATGGTGACCGTCGGGGTCTTGGTGGCCGTCGAGCTTTCGGTCGCGGTGGGGGTTGCGGTTTCAGTGGCGGTGCCCGTCGGCGTCTCGGTTGGGACCGGTGTCTCGGTGTTGGTCGGCCGCGGTGTGGCGGTGTCGGTTGGAATCGCGGTCGCCGTGTTGGTCGCCGTTGTCGTTGGGGTCGGCGTTCGCGTGTACGTCCCAGTCGGCGTGGCGGTGTTGCTCACCGGCGTCGCCGTCGGTGTCGGCGTGCTCGTCGGCGTCAGCGTCGGCTTCGTGATCGTAAACGTGTCGAACACGTTCCCGTTGTTGTCGACCGCTTGGAGCGCAAGCGTGCTGCCGTCGGTGATCGTTATCGATGTGTACTGGTAGCGTTTGAAGCTGCAGTAGACGCCCGAGCCGCCGGAGCAGTCGTTCGCCAGCCATGGGCAGTACTCCTTCGGGGAGAAGAAGAACGGTTGCCGGTAGGGCCCGCCGGAGTCCACTTTCGCCGCGTCGTCCAGCGTCGCCCCACCGCCGCCGGTCATGACGTAGTACGTTCCGAGACCGTCGCTCCCCGAACTGCCGCCAACGAGGTAGTCGTCGACGTACCGTGATCGTTCGTAGATGTGGTCGTGGCCAGTGAAGACGATGTCCACGCCGTACTGCTCGAACAGCGGTCCCCAGCTGTTGCGCACGGCCATGATGCTGCCGAAGGAAGCCAATCCGTTTGCACACGAGTACGGCGCGTGATGCACAAACGCGAACTTCCACCGCCGCGACGTCGTCGCCAGATCGTTCTGCAGCCACGCGTACTCGGTGCCATCGCAGCAACTGTCGCTGTCGGTCATGATGAAATGCGCATCGCCGCTGTCGAAGGAGTAGTAGCGTTCCGGCTGGGTTCCGTTGGTGGGGAGCACGAGCGTCTTGGCATAGGCGGAGTTGGCGTAATTGCTCGCGCCGCCGACGTCGTTCAGATCGTGGTTGCCGAGGGCGGGGAAGAAGTGCATGCGCTGAAACGGGACCTGGTAGTACGCCAGCGCGTTGTTATCGAGATCGGACTGCGTTCCGTTCGGGTACGAGTTGTCGCCGACGGTGAGGAGCACCGGCGGGTCGGCGGCATTCTGGAGATTCGCAATCTGCGACTCGCCCGTGGTCCCCTGGCCCCAGTCGCCGAGGACCGTGAAGAACAGCGTGCCGGTATCGGTCGGCGCTTTCAGCGTCGTGAAGTACGTGGTCGCCTGGACCTGCACGCCGTTGGTCAAGAGGCGGTAGTAGTAGCGCGTGCCCGGCAGCAAGCCCGACAGCGCCACGCGGTGGCAGGTCCCCGCTGACCCGACCTCGCAGCTCCCCGCCTGCGGTACGGTCTGCAACGACCCTAGCGATGGGGTGAGACCATACTCGACCGTGCTGTCGCCGGTCACGTTGGTC
>Ga0316626_10001346_pt1 | contig 10887 bp, 9 predicted proteins | sample OWC_Aug_T1_C1_D5_FD_207656 | JGI IMG/M metagenome (GOLD analysis project Ga0316626, IMG submission 207656) | Wetland soil microbial communities from Old Woman Creek delta, Ohio, United States - OWC_Aug_T1_C1_D5_A | ecosystem: Environmental > Terrestrial > Soil > Wetlands | place: USA: Ohio...
TTGAGCTGCAGATGGCCTACCAGGTACTAGCCCGTCGCTACCGGCCGCAGACCTTCGCCGACGTGATTGGCCAGGAGCATGTCAGCCGCGTCCTTTCCGGCGCCGTGGCCGCCGGACGCGTGGCGCACGGCTACCTCTTCACGGGCCCGCGCGGGGTGGGGAAGACCTCGACGGCACGCATCCTCGCCAAGGCACTGAACTGCGAGCAGGGCCCCCCTGCCGCTCCCTGCAACACCTGCGCAGCCTGCACCGAGATCACGGCCGGCCGTAGTCTCGACGTCCTCGAGATCGATGGCGCCTCCTCGGGCGGCATCGATCAGGTGCGCGAGCTTCGGGAGAACGCCCGTTACGCGCCGAGTGGCGGCCGCTACAAGCTCTACATCATCGACGAGGTACATCAGGTCACAGCGCATGGGTTCAACGCCCTGCTCAAGACGCTGGAAGAGCCGCCGCCCCATGTCGTGTTCGTGCTCGCCACGACCGAAGTGCAGAAGGTGCCGGACACGATCGTCTCCCGGGTCCAGCGCTTCGACTTCCGCCGCCTCTCGATCCGCGACATCGAGGAGCAACTCAAGAAGATCGTCGCGGAGGAGAAGTTCCGGCTCGATGCGGGTGCCCTCCGCGTCCTCAGCCAGCGGGCCCAGGGCTCCCTTCGCGATGCGGAGGTGCTGCTCGACCAGGTGGTGGCTGCCGCCGACGGCAACCCGCTGACCCGGGAGGTGGTCGAACGCCTCCTCGGGCTGACCGGGGTCGATACCTACCTCGCCTTGACCGAACGGCTGGCGGCGCGCGATGCCGAGGGGGCTCTCGTGCTCTTCGATCGGGTTCTCGCGGAGGGGGCCAACCTGGGAGAGCTCGCGACCGGGTTCATCGAGCACTGGCGAAACCTCTTGATCCTCTCCATCTCACAAGATCTGGCCTCTACCCTTGGCTTAACCGATGATTTGATTGCTCGCTATGGCGATCAGCTCAGCTCGTGGTCGAAGGGGGACGTGGCCCGGATCCTGGCCCTCGCCCTCGCCGCGGCGCGCGAGATGCGGCGGAGCGAGTTCCCTCGCGTCTACTTCGAGCTGGCCCTGGTCGAGATGGCCGAGCTGAGCTCGACGGCCGATCTCAAGCTGCTCCTGGCACGCCTCGATGCGCTGGGCGGCGGCGGCGCTCTGCCACCGGCCAGCGGGGGTGCCGCGAGCGGCGGACTCGCCAGCGGGCCGGCCAGGGGGGCAAGGCGGGCCGAGACGGAGACCGGTGGTCCCGCGCGCAGGCCGCATGCCGCCCCGCAGACACCTCCCCCATCGGCGGTCGCCGAGATGGCCGCGCCGCCGTCCCCCGTGATTGTTGACCGCCGGGGCGCCCGATCCGAAAGCGGTTCCGAGACCGGCGCATCCGCTGCCAAGGGGCTTGCGACAGGGCCTGCGCACGAGAGCGTATCGCCCGCCGGCCTCGTGGCCGATTTCGCAGCCCCCGCCAGCGGGCTGACCGTCGGCGGGCTCACCGCCGGTGGGCGAGCGGCTTCCGATCCGCGCTGGCTACGCGTGGTCGAGCGGATCCGGATGCGGAAAACCTCCCTGGCCAGCTTGCTCGCGGAAGCCCGCGAGGTTGGATTCGCGGCTGGAGTGCTCGCCGTCTCGTTCCCGGAAGGTCAGAGCTTCTATCGGGGCAAGGTGCTCGAACCGAGGAACCTGGCCATCATCACGGAGGAAGTGCGCGCGGAGTTCGGACCCGGGGTGCGCCTCGAGATCGCGCGCAGCGGCGAGCCGGCCCCGCCGCCCGCGCGCGCGGAACCAGGAACGCCGCCCCGGTCGGCGCCGTCACCGGCCCGCTTCTCGGCGGGGGTCGAGGAAATCGTCGAGCGGTTCGATGGCATCATCCTCGACTAGGGCCCGGGGGCTGGGCCGGGCGCGACCCCGCCCAGGCCAGGTCGTCGCCCTCGATGGCGTTTGCAGACGGCGCTTGGAGAATGGCCGCCGGCCACCGGCGGAGGAGATCGCGCGATGAAGATGAACCGGCAGCTGGGCAAGCTCATGAAGCAGGCTCAGGCCATGCAGTCACGGATGGCCGAGATCGAGGAGGAAGTCTCGAGCCGCGAGTTCACCGCCACGGCCGGCGGCGGCGTCGTCCAGGCCGTGGTCAACGGCAAGCACGAGCTCAAGTCGATCAAGATCGATCCGCAGGTGGTGCGCGCCGACGAGATCGACCTCCTCGAGGACTTGATCCTGGCCGCGGTCAACGAGGCGCAGCGGACCGCCGAAGCCACGGTCAAGGCCGAGATGGATAAGGCCACCGGCGGCATGGATCTCGGCGGCATGCTCTGATCCGCGCCGTTCTGCCAAGAAGGGACGCGGGGAGATCGTCATGGAGTTCGGATCGGATCTCGTAGCCCGGCTCATCGAGGAGCTCGTGCGCCTGCCCTCGATCGGGCAAAAGACGGCGACCCGGCTCGCTCTCCACATCCTCAAGATGCCGCGCGAGGAGGCGGAGCGCCTGGCCGAGGCTATCCGCATCGTCAAGGAGCGCGTCGGTTTCTGTGGAATCTGCGGTCATCTGACCGAGGATGCGTCCTGCGCGATCTGCCGCGACACCAACCGCACCGACCTCGTGATCTGCGTGGTCGAGCAATCCTCGGACCTGATCGCCATCGAGCGCACGGCGGAGTTCCGTGGCAAGTACCACGTGCTCCGGGGCGCCATCTCGCCGCTCGACGGCATCGGTCCCGATGAGCTCAGGGTGAAGGAGCTCATCGATCGCCTGGCGTCCGGCCGGGTCGAGGAGGTCATCGTGGCCACCAACCCGAACGCCGCCGGGGAGGCGACCGCCCTCTACCTGAGCCGCCTCATCTCGCCGCTCGGGATTCGCGTCACCCGCATCGCCCGCGGGGTGCCGATCGGCTCCGACCTCGAGTACTCCGACCAGTCGACCCTGGCGAGCGCCCTGGCCGGGCGGCGCGAGATCTAGCCGTCACGGCCGCCCGCGCAAGGTCCCTCGACGCCCCGATCCCCCTGCAGATGCGTCATTTCCGGTTGACCGCCCGGCGGGCTGGGTGATAGCTTGCGAGCGCACGGCGCTGGATGTGCCCTCGGTGCCGGCAGGAGATCGAGGGCGCGGCGCCGTGGACATTGACTGCCTGGCGGAGTCAACCAGGAGCGCCACGGGGGAAATCACGCCGGGCTCCCGATCCCACTGCCGGAGCGAATGGCCGGCGAACCGGAGCTGCCCATGGTCGGACGGAACTGGGCGTTGTACGAGGAAGATTTCTGGGGGATCGACGAGTCCCTGCAGAGTTTCCTCGCGGGGTCGTACTGCCGCGGCGTGGCGCTCGTCGACAAGACCGGACAACTCATCACCACGGTCGGTGCGTTCCCGGATTTCGACCTGGATTCGTTTGCCTCGCTCGCCGCGGCGGACTTCGCCGCCAACCGGGAGCTCGCCCTCCTGGTCGGCGAGAGGGACTTCAATACCCTCGTGCATCAGGGTGCCGGGTCAGGTCTCTACCTGCAGATGATGGCGAACCGGGTGATACTCGCCGCGCTCTACGACAAGAAAACGACGCTCGGTCTCGTCCGCTTCCAGGCCAAACGGGTGGCCACGCGCCTCGAAACGATCCTCGACGGCCTCTTCGCGAAGATCCAGGCTGGTCAAGTCGAGGAGATGGAACCGGTGGTGGGGGCCGGGTTCGCGGCGGCGGCCGAAGCGGAGCTGGATGGCCTCTTCGGCGACTAGGAAGCTCCCGTGCTCATCAACGTTCCGGCCCGGGAGATTCACGCCAAGATCGTCTACTACGGCCCCGGCCTGGGCGGCAAGACCACCAATCTCCTCCGCATCCACGGCCGTCTGCCCGAGCATGCGCGCGGGCGCATGATCTCGATCGCCACCGAGAACGAGCGCACGCTGTTCTTCGATTTTCTGCCGATCGACCTGGGACAGGTGCGCGGGTTCCGCGTTCGCTTCCACCTCTACACCGTCCCCGGGCAGGGCTACTACGCGGCCTCGCGTCGCCTCATCCTGCGCGATGTGGACGGGGTGGTCTTCGTCGCCGATTCCGATCGCCGGCGACTTCTCGAGAATCTGGAGAGCTTCGACGATCTGCTCCGGAACCTCCGCCAGGAGCGGCTCGTTCCCGAACGCGTCCCGCTCGTCATGCAATGGAACAAGCGCGACGTGCGCGGCGCGGTGCCCACCGCGCACCTCGAAGCGCTCCTCAACATGTACCGCGCACCGAGCTTCGAGTCGGTGGCGACGCAGGGCCATGGGGTGGTCGAGACCCTCAAGGCGTGTTGCGGCGGCGTCCTTCGTTCGCTCGAGAACGGGCAGACGGCGCGGGCCGCGGCGCCGTCCCCGGCGCGCGCGGCGCCGCCGGTCGAGCCGCGGCCCCACCCGCCGCATCCTGCCTCGCCGCTACCGGCGGCGCAGCGCTAGGCGCGCGAGGTCGAACCCACGTGAAGCACGATCCGAACCGAGGTGCCGCCGCGCCCGGCGACCGCCTCGCGCTCCTCCTCGCGGCCCTCGGTCCCTGCGGCTTCTCGCCGCTCGTGCCGGCCACCGTTGCGAGCTTCGTGCTCGCCGTCGTCTACGCGTTCCTGCCGCCCATCGGCGGCGCCATCGATGCGCTCGTCCTCCTCGCGGTGACCGGAGTCGCGATCTGGGCGGCCGGTCGCGCCGAGACGGCCTGGGGGCACGACGCAAAGCGGATCGTGATCGACGAGGGCGCCGGCATGGCCATGACCCTCCTCGCCCAGCCCGCCGGCTGGCCGGCGGCGGCGTGTGGGTTCTTCGCCTTCCGGGTCTTCGACGTGCTCAAGCCCTTTCCCGGGCGCCGCGCCGAGAAGCTCCCCGGCGGGTTCGGCGTGGTCGCCGATGATCTCGCCGCCGGCGTGTACGCCAACTTGGTCGTGCGTCTCCTCCTCGTGCTTCTTGCACACCGCGCCCGGTGACGGCGACGATGAAAGCGACGATCGTCACCATCGGCAACGAGCTCCTCGCTGGCCGCACGGTGGACACGAACTTCACCTTCCTCGCCCGGGCGCTCGGTGCGGCAGGCGTGCGCGTGCACCGTCACGTCACGGTGGGCGATGAGCGCGGGGCGATCCTCGCCACCGTGCGCGGCGCGCTTCGCGACTCGGAGCTCGTCCTCCTGTCGGGCGGCCTCGGACCGACCTCCGACGACGTGACGCGGGACGTGATGGCGGAGCTCGCCGGCCGGCCGCTCGTCCTCGACCCGGAGGTGGCGGCGCGCATTGCGGCGCGCATGACGAGCCTCGGGCGGACCCTCACTGCGGTCGGCAACCGGCAGGCGCTCCTGCCGGCCGGCATGGCGCAGCTCAGGAATCCGATCGGGCTCGCTCCCGGGCTCTGGCACGAGGTCGGGGGGGCCGTCGTCTGCGCGCTCCCCGGCGTGCCGCGCGAACTCATGGCGATGACGAGCGAGGTGCTCGTGCCACGTCTCCGCGCGTTCCGCTCCGACCTCGCGCCGCTTCCGGTCGTGACGCTCCGCACGATCGGGGTGCCGGAGTCCGACATCGCCGAACGCATCGAGACCGACGGGATCGATCTCTACGGTGTGACCCTCGCTTACTTGCCGGGGCCCGGTGGGGTGGACCTCCGGATCACGGGCACGGAACCGCACGCGGCGGCCGCCGTCGAGCGCGTGGCGGCTACGATCGCCGGGCGCCTGGCCGACGCTATCTACACCCGGGGTGAGGAGCCGATGGAGGAGGTCGTGGGCCGACTCCTAGCCGCGCGCGGCCAGAAGCTCGCGCTCGCCGAGTCCTGCACCGGAGGCCTCGTCGGCTACCGGATCACGCGGGTGGCCGGGAGCTCCGCTTACTTCGCCGGCGGGATCGTGGCCTATGCCGACGAGGCGAAGAGGGATCTCCTCGGCGTCTCGCCAGCGCTCCTCGCCGCGCACGGGGCGGTCAGCGCGGAGACGGCGGCTGCCATGGCGGAGGGGGTGCGCGCCCGCCTCGGCACCGATCTCGGGCTCGCGGTGACGGGGATCGCGGGCCCGGGCGGCGGCAGCGTGGAGAAGCCGGTGGGCCTCGTCTTCGTCGCTGCGGCGGGACCGGCGCCCGCCGCGATCGTCACTCGCCGGCACCTCCTCCTCGGCGATCGCCAGCAGGTCCGCGAGCGCGCCGCCACGCACGCGCTCGACCTCGCGAGGCGCGCGCTCCTCAATCTGACCGATCCGATCATCGCCTGAACCGCTCAAAGCAGAACGCGGGGACGGCGTCCCTGCCATCCCCGCGTTCGGGCGAGCGCTCGCCGGGCGAGCGCCTTCCATTACTCCTGCTACCAGTAGAGGCTGGCGAAGAACGCCGAGCGGATCGTCCCGAAGGTGTTCGAGTCGTAGTAGCCCTCAGTGGGATCGAAGTAGGCGTCGTTGTCCTGCGAGTACCCGAACCCGACGTAGCCGCCGATCGACAGCGGAGCGACGGGGAACGCCTCGCCACCGAAGCGGAAATCGAACTCGAAGTCGCCGTCGGTATCGCCGCCAGCATCGGCGTAGCCGAAGCGGGCGCCGAGGAACGGCGAGAAGTACTGGTTGGACAGGCTCATCAGGTAGTAGTGGTACGCCGCGCCGATCTGAAACTGGGTGGCGCCATCGGGGTCGAAGGCGTCTTCATCGGCCGGATCGAGATCGGTGTTCGACACACCGAAGTCGATCGCGATCTTGTTCATGTCCTTGATCTGGTAACCGACGGACAAGGCCGTTCCGCTACCTGCCGTGTACGCGAGCGACCAGTTCCCCTTCGTGAGGCTCGACGGCGCTTCGGCCAGGGCGGCCGACGCCACGAGCATGGCGCAAACCGAGGCGAGTATCGCACTCCTGAACATTCTGACCTCCATGTAAGGACCACCCTGCGAGGGCGGACACCATCGCTGGAGCGGCCGGGGCACATGGCCACCCTGGTCTTAGCCCAGCACTTCCTGGTCCGGGTTCAGGACCCTGGTATCCGAGCGCCCACCCGAGGGGCTAGCGCAGGGAATTCACGCGGTTCACTTCATCCGCGATTCCAACGTTCCGAGCAAGCGGTGAAGTGAATCGCACCATGCTCCCAAGACTCACGGCCCTCCTTGGATTACCGCAAGTCGGGAAGTCAGCCGGGAAAGCTAGGTACTTCCCGATGCCCGCGTCAATCTCCATCTTCTGGACAATCGACGGGGCGCCGTGTGGCCAGGCGGGCCCGGAGCGAGGCGCATCGGTTAATTATTGATGGAATAATAAGTTACGCGTCTTGTTGGGCGGCGGTCAGAAATTGACCGTTCGGCGTAACTTCTTGTGGATCAGCAAATTGCCGTGAATCTGTGCGGTCGCGGGCGGACTGGAGCCGAGCGGTCGCAGGTGAGCCTCGAACGGTCGCGCTGCCTGCCGGCCGTCAGCGGGCGATGATCAGTTCGCCGCCAGCCGACTCGCCACCGGCGTCGACCCGGTAGAAGTAAACGCCGGGAGCGACGGCGCGCCCGCGCGCGTCGCGTCCGTCCCACGCGATCGCCTGCGGGGTCGCGCCCGCGCGCTCGCCCAGATCGAAAGCGCAGAGGCGCCGCCCGGCCACATCGAAGATGGCGAGCGTCGCGCGCGCGGTGTGCGCCAGCGTGAAGCCGATCTGCGTCCGCTCGGCGAAGGGGTTCGGGGCGGCCCACGTCGTGAGCCCATGCGCGCCGGGCGCGGGTGGGGGTGAGAGGACGGCGGCTCCCTCCCCGAGCGGGCCGGTGCCCCCCGCGGCGTGGTAACGGGCGGCGAACTCCTGCAGGAACTGGCGCGCGATGTCGTAGTCATGGATGTAGACCTGGTTCTCGTCGTTGTAGTTGCGGGCATTGGCCGACCAGTTGGGGGAGCCCGTGATGACAAGCGGATCCGAGTCGGGATAGCCGGCGTCGATCAGCATCGTCTTGTGATGGAGATAGCCTGGCGAGTAGTTGCCGAGGTGGACATCGGCCGGCGGCGACCAGGCCGGCGCCGCCTGCCCGATCATCTGGTAGTAGCGGGTGTTGGGGTCGAGGTTCTGGTCGAAGACGCCGCGCACCTCGAACCCTGGAATCAAGTCCCACTTCGCTTTCATCGCCGCCTCGATCGTGTCCCGCGTGAGGGTCAGCGTGACGAAGTAGGTCTGGTGGTCGGCGCCGTTGTCGATGCGGGAGAGCATGATGTTCTCGTGCCCGTCGGATGGTGCGAAGTAGACCTCCACCGGGATGCCGTTCACGGTGAACAGGTGCTGCGTGTTGTTGAACTTCTCGGTCCCCATGCGTGACTGGACCGGGTCGGGCACGTTGGTCGCCGACCCCCACATCTCGTTGAACTCGATCGTGTAAGCAGCGGCCACCTCCGCGTCCTTGATCTCGACCACGTTCTGCGCGTCGTCATCCGTGCCCTGGAAGGTCGGATTCCACGATCCGGTGAGCACCCAGTCGTCGAGAGTCGTGGAATGGTCGCGCGCCTCGAAGAGGAAGAACTTGTTGTGATGGATCCCGGTCGAAGCGTGATTGCCGCCGAAGTGGCTGTCGATCCCGGGGATCCCGGCGGCGAGGAGGCGGTTGTACTGGGTGGCCGCGGTCTCCCACTCGCGGATCACGCGCACCTGAACCCCGCGCTGGTGGGCGGCGATCAGTGCATCGGCGACCTGCGGCAGGGAGAAGCTGTACAGGGCGCAGTCGATCGAGAAGCGGGCGGCGTTGATGCGCGCAATGAGGACCTGATCGAGCGGGATCGAGCCGGCAGCGACGCGCCCGGCGGCGTACTCGGGCTCGATCGACTTGTTGAAGTAGACGAGAATCGCCTCGTCGGTCGCCGGCGGCGTCAGGAAGGTGCGATTGCCACTCATCGTGGTGCCGGAGGCATCGGTCGAGCTTGCCCGGTAATTCCAGTAAGCGCCGTCATCGAGCGCGGTCAAGAGGACCGAGTGCGCGGTGACCGGAGTCGGATCCTCGACGGTCGTGCCGTACGCGGTGGTCGGCCCGTACTCGACCCGGCTCGTGGACGCCGTCGAGGTCGTCCACACGATGCGGGCCGTGGTCGGCGTCACATCCACCGCCGACGGCCCCGTGAGGATGGTCGGGCCCTGGCCGGTAATGTCGGCGAGCGTGCGCGGGACGATGCGGTAGCCCGCGGTGTAGGGCGAGCTCGAGTCCTCCTGCTGGAGCACCCCGATCACCGAGAAGACGGTGGGCGGCGCCGGCGACCCGTTCAGGTTCGTGTTCTGATTGATGAAGAGAGTGGTCGTCCCCGTGCCGTCGCTCACGGTCAGCGTGGTGTTGCCGCCGGGGTTCACGGGCCAGCTCCCCGCGGTGATGGACACGTTGTCGATGCGGATCAGGCGGCCCTCGTTCGCCTCGCGGTAGGTCTGCGCATCCCAGGTGGCCGTCACCTGGCCGCAGGTCAGTGGCAAGGGCGCCGGCACCGGCCGGCCCCGCTCATGGATCACCACGTTCGTGAGATTGGTGACCTCGGTCAGGCCGAGGAAATGGGCGATCTCCCCGGCCACCGTCACCGAGTCGCCGAGGTCGAAGTTCCACTGGAAGACCCCGCCCGACTGGAAGACATAGATGCCCCCGGTCGCGTCCTCGACATGGATGGCGGTCGAGAAGCGATTGAAGACCGTATCCGGCGCGGTCACGATGCCCGAGATGGCGACCGGCGTGCCGATCGTGTACGGTGCAGCCGGCACGCCGTTCATGTCATTCTGATGGAGATCGCCGATCGGGACGGCGGCGACGAGCGCCGGAGCGGCGAGCGCGGCCGTGAAAGCGACCAGCGTGGCAGCGGTTTGCATGGCCGCGGTGCGGTGACGGACAACAGCGGCGATGGTGGTCATCGGTCGGGTCTCCGGTGGCGGCACGAGCTGGTGAAACGGCGCTGGCGGTGGCGACCAAACGATCGAAGAAGGCGACGCGGTCACCATACCATCCGGGCGGTGGGCCCTCAAGGCCGGAGGGGTGCGTGAGGAAGACCAGGCCTGGCTCTTGCTAGGTGGTGTGCGAGGGAGGAGACCGTGGCACGCGTTTTCGTGGCCCTGCGCCTGCCGCGAGCGGTCGCGGACCGGATGGCGGCGGTCGGTCGCGATCTCGAAGTGAAGCTTGCCGACGTCAAATGGGTCGAGACCGAGAACCTCCACTTCACGCTGCGGTTCTTCGGCGAGCTCGATCCCGGCGCCGTCGAGCGAGTTGTCCTGGCGGTCACCGCGGTGACTGCATCGACCACGGCGTTCACGCTCCGCCTCGAGGGGATCGGCACGTTCCCGCCGCACGGACGGCCGCGGGTCCTGTGGGCCGGGGTGAGCACCGGGCTCGCCGAACTGGCGGCGCTCGCCTCCCGCCTTGAGGAGGGTTTCATCGAGCGTGGGCTCGGGCGGGCTGACCGCGCCTTTGCCCCGCATCTCACGCTCGGCCGGGTGCGCGATCCGAACGCCCCGGGCCGGCGTGGACGGCCGGCGCGTGAGCGCATTCCTGGGCAAGCGACGGCTGCCATGCGCGCGGCGATCGAGGCCGCCCGCTTCGAGCCGGTCGAGTTCAGTGCGGAGGCGATCGCAGTGGTGGAGAGCCGGCTCCACCCCGCGGGCCCCGAGTATCTCGACATTCATAAGGCCAGCCTCGGCGGGGCGACTGCCGCCGGGGGAGGGGGGACCTGATGTCCGGATCCCCCCCCCCCAGAATTTTGTTGACTACTCTAAAGTATTGCTTTACACCCTGACCCGGGGCGGCGGCGACTTCCCGCCGGCTGCCCCAAGGGTTCCGCGACCATCCCCCCGGCCCATGAGAGGGAGCGAGATCATGGCAACGGAGCTGTCCAAGGAGAAGGCGAAGGCGCTCGAGCTGGCCATCGCGCAGATCGAGAAGCAGCACGGCAAGGGCGCCATCATGAAGCTCGGCGACGAGTCAGCCAAGGTGCGCACCGAAGCG
>Ga0316626_10001348_pt1 | contig 10878 bp, 4 predicted proteins | sample OWC_Aug_T1_C1_D5_FD_207656 | JGI IMG/M metagenome (GOLD analysis project Ga0316626, IMG submission 207656) | Wetland soil microbial communities from Old Woman Creek delta, Ohio, United States - OWC_Aug_T1_C1_D5_A | ecosystem: Environmental > Terrestrial > Soil > Wetlands | place: USA: Ohio...
GTTGTAGTCGACCACGATGGGCGTCCTGCCCCCGGCGGTGGGCTCGAGGAGCGACATCCACGTCTCGCGCGTGCCCTCGACGGCGGAGGACCGGAAGCCGACCGTGATGTCCTCCAGGGTGCCCTCGGGCATCCCCATGATGCGCGGCGGGTACCTGGCGTTCAGGTTGGAGCACGTCCCGCCCTGGGTCCCCACAACCTTGACGGGATAGTACCAGTAGTCGGCCGTCCAGGCGCTCATTCCTGGGCCCTCGGGCATGGGCACCCACGTCTCCGCGACGACGTCGAAGCCGCCGGTGCGCGAGTCGTCCGTCCCGCCCGCGCGCTCGACCTCCATCGCGCCCGCCCAGGAGATACCCACGACCGCGAAGGACACGAACGCGAACGTGAGCACGAGATCGTACGTACGGCCCGTCCGGCGTCCCAGGGACCGCAGGCCCAGCCTCGATGGGGTGGCGACGCGCGCCGCGCCCTTGCCCCTGGCGCAGTACCAGAGGATGATGCCGACGACCAGGACCGTCGAGCCGACCGTGGCGAAGATGCCAAGGGCGAGGAACGCGCCGGTCGCGGTGAGGTCCGGTGCGACATCCATGGACACGAGCAAGGCCCACGGGACGGCGAGGAACACCGCGCTCACCGCCACGGTCCATCTCCAGGAGGGGCCCTCGCTCACCTCGACGGTCTGCTCGCGGCCCGCGAGCGACGCCGCGATGTGCATCCTTGCAGCCCTCCTCGCGGAGAGGTACAGAGTGATGACGGTCACGAGCAGCCCTGCCCCGAGCGCGAGCGCGAGCGACGCGGCGGACACTGCGAAGGGGATGCGCGCGCCCTGCACGGCCGCACCCCAGGCAGTGTTCAGCCCCCACACGAGCCCCGCGCCCATGGCCACGCCCATCGCGACGCCCAGGACCGCGGCGACCGCGCCCCAGAGCGTGCCCTCGAGCAGGAGCAGGCGCACTAGCCCTCCGCGGTCGAGGCCGAGCGCGCGCAGCGTCGCGTGCTCCCTCGCGCGCGCCCTCGCGAGGTTGCCGAAGGCGGCCGACTCGAGCAGGCAGCCCGCGAGGAGGAGCACGGCGCCGAACGCGAGGAACATCTGCTCGAAGATCGCGAGCGCGCCGCCAGTCGCGAGCGCGTCCGAACGGACGGGTATGATGACGAGCCCCGCGTCCCCCGTGACGATGGCCTTGTCGAAGTGCGTAATTAATGTGTTGAGATCCTCTGCAGGGAAGAACCTCGCCCCCGTCCAGTTGCCGTCGAGGTTCGACCACAGCTCGCGGGCGGTCTCGAGGTCGACCCAGACCTTCGGCGTGCCCCGGTATTGGTTCCAGTAGTCGATGTCCTTCGGGCCGATGGTCTCAAGGTCCATCGGGAAGGGCGGGTCCCAGTCGAGGCAGCTCACAGCGTCGTTCACGCCTGGGATGGGCGGGAGGAGCGCGGGGTCAGCGGCCTTGCCCTCGAGGTCGACGACCCCCACGATGGTGAGTTCCACGTTCTTCTTCTGCAGCCTGTACCGCTCGTCGACCACAGTGTAGTTTACCCATAGGGTATCGCCCGCGCCGATGCCGAGGACGTCCGCTGTCCAGTTATTGATGAGCGCCTCCCGCGTACCTGTCCTGGGTACGGTGTGGGGGGAGCTGGCGTTCCAGTCCCAGTCCCCGAACGTATTGAGGTCACACTTGAAGTCGATACCTGAGATGGTCGAGTAGGCTAGGCGCCCGCTTGCGAGGGAGTCGACGAAGTATGTGAGTGTAGGCGACCAGCGGTTACCCAATCTCATACTATTGGCCATAGCGAGCGCATCCCCGAGCTCTCCGGGTAAGAACACCCGGTCGGAGACGACGACATACCATCCCTGGGGAGAAGCCTGGTAGGTCAGCCCCAGGTCATCCGCGCCCACGAGCTCGTCGAGGCCTGACTCGAGTACAGCGATGTCCGCGTCCTCCAAATCTGCCCAGACGTTGCTCCAGTCGCGCCACTGGAGCAGGACGGTGTTGAGCTGTCCCTCCGCACCGAGCATGGCCTGGACGCCTTCAAGAGGTATGAAAGCGCATGACTGTGGGGTCCGCTTCGCATCCAGGTCGAGGTGCCCGAGTCCCTCGTCATCGACGATCGAGCGCACCGTGATTGTCCGCTCCAGGCTGGTGTCCTCCCCGAAGAGGAAGAGGAAATCCCCCCAGGCCCCGGGATTCGGGATGAGGATAGTGAGGGTGTCACCCGCCCGTGCGCCCGTTTGGTCGGCGAGGTGACGATTGATGATCGCCTCGCTGGCGCCCAGCTCGACCGTGGTGGGCTTACCGCCCATTTGGAAGGCCGAGAGCTCGTACAGCGACGTTTCGAACCCGTAGAGCACGACCTGGCCGTCCCGCAGGTCCGTGCGGCCGCACGTTATTGCGGCGGGGACGGTGAGCAACGGTGCTCCGTGGCGCACGCGTGACGACCACGCGACCGAGCCCACGAGACTCTCGTAGAGCGACTCCGAGAACGGCCTAGGCGACCTGATGACTGCGTCGATGCCCGGCAGCGCCTCCGTCACCGTCTGGTCGACGAGGGCAATCATCGAGTCGCCCACGACGAGCGCGCCCGCGACCGTGGCCGTGGCGACGGCGGCCGTGAGCGCGACCGCGAGGCCCTGCCGAAGGTGCCCCCTCGCGGACCTCAGGGCCGCACGCAGCAGCAGGCGGCGGCGCATCGCGGTGGCGAGGGCTGGGGCGACGGCCACGAGCGCCATCGCGGCGCCCGCCGCGGTCCAGAGCGCGTCATCCATCCGCAGTGGAATGCGCGCCGCCGCATAAAAGGCCTGTGCCAGACGTGCGATGACCCGGATGTGGCCTTCCTCAGTCGTGGGACAAGATTCTCATCCACCTCGCATCGCGTGCGACCCTTCAAATACCCCCTCGGCGGATGGTTAAGCCGTGGAGCGCCCCGTCGTCACCCTCGTCACCGACTTCGGCCACTCCGAGTACGTGGCCGCGATGAAGGCCGCCATCTGGCGCCAGTGCCCGGAATGCCGCGTTGTGGACGTCTACCACGACGTGCACCACGGCGAGGTGCTGCAGGGCGCGCACGTTCTCGTCAAAACAGTCTCCGAGTTCCCCGAGGCGGTCCACCTGGCCCTGGTCGACCCGGGCGTGGGCACCAACCGGCGCGCCGTTGCGGTGTTCGCGGGCGAGCTGCGGCTCGTGGGGCCCGACAACGGGCTGCTCGAGCCCGCCGTGAGGGGCCGGGACGTGGTCGTGCGCGAGGTCGCGCCGATAGATCCCAGCGCAAGCCCAGTCTTCCACGGCCGCGACGTGTTCGCGCCGGCGGCCGCTCGGCTCGCGCGAGGCGACGACCCCGAGCAGTTCACGCGTCCCACCACCTCGTTGCTGCCGCTCACCGCCTACAGCCACGACCGGTTCGGCGACCGCGTCCTCACGCGCGTCGTCCACATGGACATCTTCGGCAACGTGCAGACCCCCGTGCCCGCCGCGGAGGTAGCAGACCTGCTCTCGCCCGGCCGCCGCATCGACATCCGCATCGCCGACCGCGAGCACCCGGCGCGCGCCGTCCGTACCTATGCGGACATCGAGGTGGGCGAGCTGGGCGTGCTCGCGGCCTCGTCGGGGCACGTGGAGATCGCGCTGCGCGACGGGCCCGCGGCGGTCGCGATCGAGGCGCGCATCGGGGACGAGATAGCGCTAGATGGATCGTGACACTGCACAATCCCTTATGTCCGGGCTTGCCGTCCCCACCCCTGGCAGAAGGTTATTAAAGCAGAATTACCAATTATTCGTGGGATTGTCCTGTCCTCCTATCAAGACCCCGTGAAAGGCAAGCATCTTGCAGATGAGCCTGAGGAGAGCGCAGGGAGGAGGAGATTGAACCTGATCGCCTCGGGTTTAGGTTGGATGCTGATGGGCATCATCGTATTGTGGCTTGTTCCCCCTGAGGCAATGATCATGCCAGTGGCCTTGTGCCTCATCGCAGGAATTACCGAGATTGTCAGGGGCTCGCTTGTCGACCCATTCTCAGTCTATTCAAATGGCATACTAGTTTATACCGTCTGGGGAGAGAGATTCGTACCTTGGAGGCGTTTTACCTACAAAGAAGACGGGAATGGTCGAAGAGCACTTCTCCTTCTGTATCATCCCGTGACACGGAATGGTAGGAAAGTGAAATCCAGGTGGGGTTTGGTGACTCTCCCTGGCACGATGCCCCATTTCGACTCTCTCGTGGGATATATCCAATCCCAGATCAACTGCAACCGGAACACCTCTCATTCTTGAATGGTGCAGTTCGATGGCCGAATGAGCCTTTTGAGGTTCTTGCAGGATCTTGAATTTCGCACTTTCTTCGTTGCGAAGTGCTATCTATTTCTTCCGCGCTTCCCCGGTCGGGGAAGCGACATGCCATCGCCCGACAAGAGCGATTTCACCATCGAGCTCAAGTGGCACGACCACCTCTCGTTCGACGTCAAGTGGGACCTCCCGGACGCGCCAGAGGTGTTCGTCGACGAACCGCCCGCGCTCGGCGGCTCAGGCAAGGGCCCCAACGCGAGCCGCATGGTGGTCGCGGGCGTGGCCACGTGCCTGGCCGCGAGCCTCATGTTCTGCCTGGGCAAGGTGCGCGCCGACGTCAAGGACATGCGGCTGCGCGCGCACGGGACCGTCGAGAGGAACGCGCAGGGCCGTCTGCGGCTCACGCGCATCCGGGTCGAGCCCCTCGTGACGATGCCGTCCGAGGAGCAGGTGCGGCTCGCGCGGTGCGTGGGGATGTTCGAGGACTTCTGCATCGTGACCGAGGCGGTGAGGAAGGGCGTGCCCGTCGACGTGCAGGTGTTCCTGGTGGACGAGAAGGGCGAGGAGCATCCCGTGGAGGCGAGGGTGCGGCAGGAACAATGATGACGTCGATCCGAACGGCGCAAGGTCCACCCAGCCTCTCCATGAACGATTGAAAGTGTGCTGGCATACCTGACAGTGGCCGAAAGGCTTTAAGGTTGGAGGCCCCTGCCAGTAGGAGAGGGGTATGCGATTGCACGCCGAGGACGCCTTGGGCCGGGGAGAGCTCCTGTGGGAGCAACCTTGGAGCGAGGCGAAGCGCAAAGAAGCGCAGCATGCCCTCAGTGTGAGGACGATTGGGCTCCTTGTTGTTATTGCGTCCCTCATCCTGGGCCTCATGGGGATGCTGCTGCTTTTTCAATATCCCTCGATCTGCGCGTCGGTATCCTTGATCTGGCTCATCGTGGCCGCGGTGCTTATCGCCGCGACATGGCTCAGCCTCGAGGAGCCTCGGCCTGAGAGGATATACGAGAAGGGATTCACCGAGGTCGGCTTCCTCGGGCAGGAGCGGTTCGTCCCCTGGGCCGCTCTTACTGGCTGGAGGGAGGTCGCCCACGTCGAGGTGGGCCCGCCGAGGAGCGGAGGAAAGTCGCGATTGAATCGGAGGGTCAAGGTCACCATGAAGGTCCGGGGTTCTGGCGATAGGACCAAAGTGATTACACCCAATCGGAAGAACGCGCACCTGATCAGGCAATCCGTGCGGCTCCACGCGGGGAAGGCCGACCAGGTACCCCGCTCGTACGAACAGGTCCTTCGATGGGAGTTCCTTAGACATGCGGCAATCGCTATGATGGTCGCCATCGGGCTGGGGCTCCTGTTCGCGGCCATGCTGTCCCCGATCCAGGTAGTGCTTGGGAGCACGACCAGTGGCATCATCCTCGGCGCTCTGGCGGCCGTGCCTCTCCTCTTCGCGTTCCTGTTGTGGATGTTCGCGAGCATGGGGTGGGGTCTTCCAAGAGGGCCGTTCCCTCACCTCGTCATCGCCATCGCAATCGGGCTGATGCTCATGTTGGCCAACGTGGCCATCTCCCATTACGGCCTCGAGTCCTTGGACTACGACCGTCATCCCTTCGAGCTGCCCTATCCAGGGTCGTCGACGATGCGTCTCGGGGAGCATCGCAACGAGACCATCGCCCTGTCGGATCCCATCTCCGTGGTGGACGGGATGCACCTCCTGTTGGAGAACTGCACGGTGACCTTCACACCGCCCCGGGACGAGGACTTCGGCATCTGGGTGGAGGAAGGGGCGAGCCTGGTCATGAGGAACACGACCATCAGGAGCGGAGAGGGGAGCTATGCCATCATCGAGGTCCATGGCTCGGCCCTCATCGAGGATTGCCGGCTCGAGCACCTGGGGGGAGAGCCGGGCTTCTCCCGCCTCGACGGATGCGTAAGGCTCTTCTCCGACGATATCGCGATCCTCGACACGAACATCACCTGGAGCGATGGCGACGGCATCGTCATGTCCGACTGCTCGCCGCAGATTCGCGGTTGCGTCATCGATGGTGTGTGGCAGGACGCCATCGTCTGCTACGGGGGCAGGCCGAACATCACGGACTGCTCCGTCATGGGCGCCGAGCGTGGCTTGGTGCTCGAGGACTCCGACGCGCGGGTCTTCGGCTGCGAGGTCCGCTCGGCCCACATTGGCATCGTCATCGTATCTGCCTCCCCGACGATCGAGGGATGTGCAGTCCAGGATTGCTGGGGGATGGCAGCGACCTACGATTCGCTCTCCGACCCCAGGTTCGCGAACATCAGCCTGACCGGCAACGGGGCGGGTCTCGTGGAGCAGAGGTGGACGGACCTCGACACGCACCCGCTCGCCATGCAGCTCGGCGACCTGTGCATGCCGACGTACATCGTGATAGGCGTTCTCTGCGCCGCTTTGACGTCCTCTGCCCTCCTTGGGGTGCAGAGGAGGGCCAGGCGCCTCATCCCGAGCCGGCGCGTGGGCGCCGTCACATGGGTGGACCAGGTCGGGCCGAGCCGCCTGGAGATGGGCGCGTTCGACCCCGCCCGGGCAATCCCAGCAGGCCTGCTGAGCACTTCACCATGGCGCAACAGGGGCGAGGTGCTGTGGAGGGCAAGCCCGTCTCAGGCCGTCCGCGAGCGGCTGAGGGTCGAGATGCCCCTCCTGCTTGCGTTCGGTCCGATGGTCGTGGTGATGCCACTCCTCTTTACCTTCAGGCCGAGCGAGGCCGTTGCGGTCTCCCTCGCGGCCCTGCTCGGATTCGCCGCCGTCGCGAGCCTCCCGTTCTGGTGGGCGATGGGAAGGACGTACCGCGCCGTCGAGGTGTACGAGCATGGCGTCAGTGTCGCGGCGCCCTACGGCCGATGGCGGTTCATCCAGTGGATCGTCTTCAAAGAGGCCATCGAGACCGTCCCCTCCGATGCTCCAAGGAGGGTGACCCTCAGCGGACGGGATGTGAATGTCCAGCTCGAGGAATCCTCGGAGGGGTACGAGACGGCCAGGGACTTCGCGTTCGAGAGGATGGGCCGGCGAGGCCAAGACCGCCGCGACCCTTGGGACAGGCCCGCGCGACGGTTCCAGGCCGAGTACCACGGATTGATGGCAGTGATGCTCGGCATCTCCCTCACGACAGTGTGCGTAGCCCTCAGCGACGGGGTGGATTCGCCCTCCCTCGGGCTACCCGCCGCCCATCTCGTCGCTGTCCTGGGCGCCTTGGTGGTCGGAACCCCCTTCCTGGTCATTTGGCTCACGAACTATCTCTACGAGCCAGGCTACTCCGCCGAGGCCAGGAGGGTGGCGAGGCGACTGGCCGTGGGCGGTCTCATCGTGTTCGTGGCCTTCGGCATTGTCTTCGTGGCCAGCTACACTGCCATGACCGAGACCCGGATGGTGCCGGTGAAGGACGACGACCCGGGTGCGTCGTGGCTGGCCCCGGGAGACTATAGGGGCGAGGCGATGACGGTCGAAGGCCCCATCGTGGTTCACGACGGCGAATCGCTCTCCATCGAGGACTGCACGCTGACGTTGGACCCCGGGTCGGGCGCCTATCGCGGCATCTGGGTCGGTAGGGGGGGCCAGCTGAACATCATCAACGCCACGGTCCGGGCCGCCAACCCCACGGCGGGCTTCGCCTTCGAGGTCCACGGGAGCGCGGTCATCGATGGCTGCCTCATCGTCGGGACAGAGGCGAAGCCATGGATAATGGACAGGTACGAGCTGGATTCGGGGCTGGAGATGTACTCGAGCGCCATCCGCGTGACGAACTCCAGCTTCCTGGGGGCTCACGGCAACGCCATCAGCGTGCACGGCTGTTCGCCTCTCATCAGCGGATGCCGCATGGAGGGAATGGAGGAGGCGGGCGTCGAGGTGGTCGAGGGCGACCCTACCATCGAGGGCTGCTGGATCGGCGGCGGCTACGAGGGCATCAGTCTGCACCACAGCGAGGCGCGTGTCAAGGACTGCACCATACTGGCCAACCGGGTGGGCATCACGATGCGCTACTCCGACCCCCGGGTGGAGCGATGCGTCTTCGAGAACAACACCGACGCTGCCGTCCAGTATTGGACAAGCGAGAGCGAGCCACGGTTCGACGACAATGCATTCAATGGGGACGGGCCCCGGCTCGTCGTGGAACCGAGGCATGGCTCACCTTGGGGCTACCTATTCATCATCTACATGGTCCCCCTTCTCTTCATGGGCTCCGTCGTGGGCACGAAGGTCTGGGAGCATGAGGAGAGGCCACCCTTCTGGGCCTTCGTCCTCGGTCGGCCTGTGGTCAGGTGGCTCCTGGGTCGTCCGCCCAGGCGGACGGAGGGCCCGATCGTCACCTTCTGTCCCAGATGCGGGCACAGGATGATGGTACCGGATGTCAGGCGTCCAAATATTGTAAGATGCCCTGAGTGCCAGGAGACATGGACAGTGGTGGAGTGAGCCCCGCGCATGGAGGCGAGGATGTCGATGACAGTCGGCCGGAACCACGGACCATGTCAGCGATACATCAGTCCCATGGACCACCTAGCGGACGGTCCCGTGCCAAAAAGATGATGAGGTCCGTCGGATGTTCATATGGTCGTTGACGGGTCATCAGATGGTCGATATTGAAGGGGGTCGGGATTGGCGAATCAACCGGGGCGTGCCGCGCGGTCCCCCCGAGTGGGGCGAGGTGTGATATTAGCCCGAGTGGGCGCGCTCGCGCAGGCTCGAGAGCCTCGGCCTCATCTTCTCGGGCATGGTGCTCGCGTCCCTCAGCATCGCCATGTTCCTTCTCCTTGCCCTGATCGTGATCTCAGGCAGCCTCGAGATGTCCGTGAGGTATCGCTCCCTGATCGGCTATCACATCTCGGTCCGCACAGGCCTTCGACGGGTGACATGCCCCCTCGAGGTTTAGGACAGGCGTGTCCGCGCAGGGTTCGTCATCGAGGACCCGTTGGAGGTCCTGGCGGGACCATAATCTGGCCAGGCTCAGGTCTAATAGCCCATGCCATGAGGTCGATTCGATGGCCGCAACGCTTTTCCACACCCCGGCCCATACCCCGACGCCCGGAGGGGCCTTCCATGATGGACCCACGCTACGAGAAGCTCGCCGACGTGCTCATCGGATACTCGACCGCGCTCAAGAAGGGGGAGAAGGTGCTCATCGAGGCCATCGACATCCCCCCCGAGATGACCATCGCCCTCGTGCGCCGCGCCGTCGCGGCGGGCGGCGTGCCGCTGGTCACGCTCAAGTCCAACATCGTGAACAGGGAGCTCTACCGCAACGCCACGGACGAGCTCATGATGGCCATAGGCGACTACGAGAAGTACAGGATGCAGAGGGTCCAGGCCTACATCGGGATGCGCGGCTCGTACAACATCTCCGAGACCTCGGACGTGCCGATGGACAGGATGAAGCTATACCAGAAGCACTGGCTCAAGCCCGTGCACCTCGAGGTGCGCGTGCCCAAGACCAAGTGGGTCGTGCTGCGGTGGCCCACGCCGTCCATGGCGCAGCAGGCGGGCATGTCCACGGACGCGTTCGAGAAGTTCTACTTCGACGTGTGCACGCTCGACTACAGCAAGATGTCCAAGGCCATGGACCCGCTGCAGAAGCTGATGGCCAAGACGGACAAGGTCCGCATCAAGGGCCCGCTCGACACCGACTTAACGTTCAGCAAGAAGGGCATCGACGCCGTCAAGTGCGACGGCAGGCTCAACATCCCGGACGGCGAACTGTTCACCGCGCCCGTCAAGGACTCCGTGAACGGCGTCATCCACTTCAACACCGCCACCATCTACCAGGGCACGGTCTTCGACGACATCCGGCTCGAGTTCAAGAAGGGCAAGATAGTGAAGGCCACCTCGTCGGACACTAAAAAGACGAACGAGATACTCGACTCGGACGCGGGCGCGCGGTACGTGGGCGAGTTCGCGCTCGGCTTCAACCCCTACATAGACAACGCCATGAAGGACATCCTGTTCGACGAGAAGATCAAGGGCTCTTTGCACTTCACGCCCGGCAACTGCTACGACGAGGCCAACAACGGCAACAAGTCCGAGATCCACTGGGACATGGTGCTCATCCAGACGCCCGAGAGGGGCGGCGGCGAGATCTGGTTCGACGGCAAGCTCGTCCGCAAGGACGGCCTATTCGTCCCCAAGGAGCTCCAGGGGCTCAACCCCGACAAGCTGAAGTAGAGGATGAACCGACGGACCACAGAGCGGGCATCTTGAGAGGGCGAGCTCCCATCTAGAACCGGAACATCCTCCGGAGCGCCGAGGGCGACTCCTCGGCGAGGCGCCGCTCCTCCTCCTCGGCCTCCTCCTCCCAGATCTGCTCCTCGGTGCTGCGCTTGTAGGGCCGGCGCATCCTCTCGGCGGCCACCAGGCCCAGCACGAGGAGCAGGAGCAGCACCAGCACCCAGGGGAAGTCGAAGTCGGTCTTGATGACCTTGCGCTCGAAGGTGTAGTTGTACATGACCGACTGCTGGTCCGACGCGTTCGACGTGTCGTAGACCGAGACGTTGAACAGGAGCGGGCGCGGCATGAAGGCGGCGAGCGTGATGGACAGCCGGCTCGTGTTCTTGCTCGACTGCGCCACCTTCACGTGCGGGGA
>Ga0316626_10001350_pt1 | contig 10875 bp, 9 predicted proteins | sample OWC_Aug_T1_C1_D5_FD_207656 | JGI IMG/M metagenome (GOLD analysis project Ga0316626, IMG submission 207656) | Wetland soil microbial communities from Old Woman Creek delta, Ohio, United States - OWC_Aug_T1_C1_D5_A | ecosystem: Environmental > Terrestrial > Soil > Wetlands | place: USA: Ohio...
TCATCTCGGGCTTCCGGTGGCAGTCGAGGCACCACTGCATGTTGAAAGGCGTCGTCACGCGGACGATCTCCATCTGCGCGACTCTGCCGTGGCAGTTCTCGCAGACCACCATCGGCCTCCCCTCGGCGTCCTTGACCGGCAGCTTCAGCTCGCCCTTCTCGTTGCGGGCGTTCAGGTGGGCCGAGTGGTCGTAGTAGACGAAGTCCGGGAGGTCGTGAACCTTCACCCACGGGATCGGCTCGCCCCGGTCCCAGTACTCCTTCATCTTCAGGACCCACTCCTTGCTCAGGCCCACGGTGCCGTGACAGTTCATGCAGACGACCGTGGAGGGGACCGTCGAGTGGCGCCCCTTGTAGGGCATCGTGTGGCAGTAGACGCAGGGGATGCCGAAGCCCCCCGTGTTCACCATCTCGCCCTTCTCGTTCCTCGCCCAGACGGGGTCTCCCGCCATCCGGGTGTGCCTGAAGAGGATCGGCTGGCGGGGCTCGTACCCCTTGCGCGCGTTGCTCAGCCCGTACGCGAGGGAGCCCGTCACGACCAACCCCACGACGAGGGCCAGGATGCGGACGGACGTCTTTCGTCGGCTCATTTGGGATCCCTCCTTGTCGGGGCGTCCTCCGCCGTCTCGGGAGGCTTCGGGGGAAGGAATTCCGGTTCCGCCGGGCGAGGCTCCTCGTCGTCGAAGAGGATCCGGACGGCGGGGGTTTCCAGGTCGTCGAACTGTCCCGACCGCGCGGCCCAGACGAAGAGGGCCAGGGCGATCCCCGCGATGAGGAGCGCCAGGGGGAGGAGGACGAAGATCGTCTCCACCTACGCCTCCGTCCTCGCCGCCGCGCCCGCGCCGGGGACGCGTCCGAACGTCCGCGCCAGCGACGAAGAGAGGACCACGGTCAGGGACGAGACCGGCATCAGCACGGCCGCGAAGAGGGGCCCGACGAGGCCGGCGACGGCCGCCGCCGAGGCCGCCACGTTGTAGACGAGAGAGAAGCCGAGGTTTCGGGCGACGACGGCCCGCACGCGGCGCGCCCCGACGAGGAGGTCGAGCAGGGGCGCGACTCCCTCCCGGGTGAAGACGACGTCGGCCGCGACGATCGACGCTCCCGTGCCGCCGTGGACGGCGACCCCGACGTCGGCGAGTGCGAGGGCGGCGGCGTCGTTCACGCCGTCGCCCACCATCACGACCGAGCCGCCCCGTTGCCTCCTCGGTGCGAGCGAGGCGAGGACGTCGCGCTTGGCCTCCGGGGACAGCCCTCCGAGCGCATCTCCTTCGGGGATTCCCAGCTGCGCGGCGACCCGGGCGACGCCCACCCGGTCGTCGCCCGAGAGGATCCGGACGCAGATGCCGAGGCGGCGAAGCGCCGAAACGGTCGCCGCCGCGTCGGGGCGGAGCGGGTCGCCGACGCCGCCGACGCCCGCCACGCGCCCGTCCACGGCCACGTAGACCGGGCTCAGGCCGTCGGCCGTGAGCGCTTCGGCGTGGGCGGCGAGAGGGGCGGGGACCGAGGCACCGGCCGCGTCGACGAGCGCCCGGTTGCCGACGCTCACCGTGCGGCCGCCGAGCCGCCCCGTGATCCCCTTCCCGGGGATCTCCCGCACGTCCGCCACGTCCCGGACGACGCGGACCGGCCGCCCGAGCGCGAGGCGGAACGCCCGCGCCACGGCGTGGGACGACTCCTCCTCGATGGCGCCCGCGAGCTCGAGAGAGCCCTCGTCGCCCGCCCAACGGGTGACGGTCGCCTTTCCTTCCGTCAGCGTGCCGGTCTTGTCGAGAAAGAGCGTGTGGACGTGCCGCAGGCGCTCGAGGGCGTCCGGGTTCTTGACGAAGATCCCGGCCCGCGCCGCGCGCATCAGGGCGACCGAGACCGCGAGCGGGACGGAGAGGCCGAGGGCGCACGGACAGGCGACGACAAGGAGGGCCACGACGCGCTCGGCGGCCACGGCCGGGCTCCGGTGGAGCCAGGCCGCTCCCGTGACGGCCGCGAGGACGAGGAGCGCCTGGACGAAGCGGCGTGCGAGACGGTCGGTCAGCTGGAGGAGCGGAGGACGGTGCGCCAGGGCCTGCTGGACGATCTCGAGGAGGGCGCCGACGCGCGTCCGCTCGCCCGCGGCCTCGACCCGGACGACGAGCCGGGCCCCGAGGTTCGTGGCACCGGCGCTGACCGCGTCCCCTTCGCGGACGGGGACAGGGCCCGACTCTCCGGTCAGGACGGCGTTGTCGAGGGAGGAGCGGCCCGAGAGGACGATCCCGTCGACCGGGAGCAGCTCGCCCGAGCGGACTTCGACGCGGTCGCCCGGCTCGAGCGCCGAGACGGGGACCTCGACTGCGGACACGCCGGCGCCCTCTCCCTCCAGACGCCGCGCGAACTCGATGAACGCGGCTCCCCGGAGGCTGTCGGCCCGCTCGAGGGCGGCCCGCTGGGCGCCGCGCTGCGCCTGCCGGGCGCCGAGGAGGGCGGCCACGAGCATGGCCAGAGAGTCGAAGTAGATGGGGCCGCTCCCCTTCACCGTGTTCCAGGCGCTGCTCGCGAACGTGACCGCGAGGGCGACCGCCACGGGGAGGTCGATGTGGACGACCCGGTGGCGCAGTCCCGAAAGGGCCGTCTGGAAAAAGGGGCGCGCGGAGAAGACGAGGACGGGGAACGAGACCGCGAGCGAGAGCCAGCGGAAGAAGGTCTCGTACGGCGTCGCCATCCCCGAGGACTCCCCCGCGTAGAGAGCCCCGTGGAGGAACATGAGGTTCATCGCGCAGGCCGTGGCCACGCCGAGCCGGACGAGCGACGCCCGGTCCTCCGTCCGGCGTGCCTCCTGCACGCGGTTCGCGCGGTGGACGTGGGGCGTGTACCCGAGCCGGTCGAGCGCGCGGCCGATCTCGGAGAGGCGGGTCTTCGAAGGCTCCCACGTCACCTCGGCGACGGCGCTTCCGAGGTTGAGGCGGACCTCGGCGACGCCCGGCACCGCCGACGGCAGCTTCTCGACGAGCCAGACGCAGGCCGCGCAATGGACCCCCTCGAGGTAGAGCCGGGTCCGGCAGCGGCCGCCCGCCACCCCCTCGGTCGCTTCCGCCTGAAGGCCGGGATGGTCGAAATCGGTGAAATCGCGTCCGGTGACCTTCGCCGGCTCGAGCGTCCCCCCCTGCTGCTCGACGAGCCGGTAGTACTGGTCGCAGCCCCACTCCCGGATGAGCGCGTGCACCTGGCGGCAGCCGGCGCAGCAGAACTGGTTGGCCTCGCCCTGGCGGACCAGGCTCTCCGGCACCGCGAGGCCGCAGTGCGCGCACGCCGGCGGGGCGGAACGCAGGAGGCGGCCGTCCCGAAGGCGGGTCACGGCGCCGCCTCTCCCGTCCCCGGCGCATCCTCCCGGACTGCGACGCGCGCCCCGTGGACGAACCGGAGCGACTCCCGCGTCAGGTCGACGCGGAACTCCCACGTCCCCGGCCGGTCGAGCCGGACGAGGGCCCGGTAGCTGCCCGGCTCCTGCGGCAGCCCCGTGAGCGCCGCCGTCTGGCCGAGGCGCGGGTCCGAAGGGCGGATGACGAAGAGGCGGCCGGAGAGTCCGGCCACCCCCTTCCCGTCGCGCTCCTCGATCCGGACGTCGACCGGGCGGGGCATGCCGGCGACGTGCGGAACCCCGGGAGCCACCTCGTAGCGGACCGTCCAGCCGAGCTGGCGGCTCGCCGCCTCGACGGCCTCGTCCGCGTCCCAGCTCTGGGCCTTCTCGTAGTACCCCTTCATCGGCCGCGGGGAGTCCGGCCGCGTGGCGACATAGACGAGGACCCCCGACGCCAGGATCGGCATCGCGAGGAGGCCGCTCAGGTAGAGCGGCCAGCGGTACTCGGAGACGAAGCGGCGGACGCTCATGGCGTCGCGCCTCCGGTTCCGTAGGGGCCGAGGAGAAGGAACTCGATCTCCTTCTGGAAACCCCGGTCGGAGCGGATCCGGTACCGCGCCGGGATCTGCCCCTCCTGGAACACCCCCGGGGAGACGGACGTGACGACGTCGACGGTCACGAGCTCCTGCGGCTTCACGACGACCGGCGACTCGCTCACGACGAGATGAGCGCCCTTCGGACTCACGATCTCGATCGTGAACGACTGCATGTCCGGCCGCCGGTTCTTGATCCGGAGGCGCAGCTGGTTGGCGACCTCGCCCGTCGGGAGGAGACGGTACGCCTCGCGCCCGGTCCGGAGGATCTCGATCCAGGCGTCGCCGCGCGTCAGGACGAGGGCCCCGAAGGCACCCCACGACACGAGGAGGAGCGCAAGATAGGCGATCGTCCGCGGCCGGAGGATCCGGCGGACGCCTCCCTGCTGCTCGCGCGCGGACGTGTACTTGATCAGCCCGATCGGCTTGCCGACCCTCAGCATGACGACGTCGCAGGCGTCGATGCACTGGGCGCTCCCGATGCACTCCGGCTGGAGCCCGCGGCGGATGTCGGTTCCCGTGGGACAGCTCGCGACGCAGCTCTTGCAGTCGATGCAGTCGCCCCAGAGGATGCCCGCCACCCGGTCCCTCTCGCGCGCCTTCGGCTCGCCCCGCTTCTCGTCGTAGGCGACGAGGATCGTGTCGGCGTCGGCCATCACGTTCTGGAGCCGGCCGTAGGGGCACGCCACCGTGCACATCTGGTCGCGGAACCAGCCGAAGTCGAAGAGGATCAGGATCGCGACGGCGGCGATGGCGAAGATGGCCCCCTTCATCGAAAGCGGGCTGGCCGCGAGGCCGCGAAGGAGCGGCCCCCAACCGACGAAGTAGGCGACGAAGGTCATGGCCATCGCGAGGGCGACGACCGTCCAGATCGCCCACTTCGCCGTCTTGATTCCGAGCTTCCGCGCGCTCCAGGGGGCGGAGTTCAGCTTCGTCTGGTTCACCGGCCCGCCCTCGAGGAGCGCTTCGATCGGGCGGAAGAGGAACTCGAGGTAGACCGTCTGGGGGCAGGCGTAGCCGCACCACATCCGGCCGAACGTGGAGCCGACGAAGAAGACCATCACGATGACCCCGAGGCCGAAGGCCGCGAGGATCAGGTTGTCCGTCGGGTGAAAGGTCAGCCCGAAGATGTGGGACTGGCCGTCCGACAGGTTGAAGAAGACTGCCGGATAGCCGCCCACGGGGATGACCGGGAGCGCGAAGAAGAGCACGAAGAGGCCGTAGGCGATCCCCCGGCGGATCTTCCAGAAGCGTCCGCGACGGACGGTCGGGTGGATGAACCTCCGCTTCCCGTCGGCCGACATGCTGTAGAGCAGCTCCTCCTCAGGAGCCGCCTCGAAGGCGCTCGTCCGCGCCGGCGGGGCGGCCGCGGGCGGAGGCGTCTCGGTCGGGGTCACCAGAGTCGCCAAATCACTTCTCCGGGAGCGGCTCCGGCACGACCCGGTCGCCCTCGGGGGCCTTCGGGTTCGGGGGATTCGAGCCCTGGAGGCTCCGGACGTACGACACGAGCGCCGCGATCTCGTCGGGCGGGATCGCACGCCCCCACGGAGGCATCCCCTTGGCCGGCCACCCCTTCACGACGGACTGGAAGATCTGCTCCACCTGCCCGCCGTGGATCCAGCGGTCGTCGGTGAGGTTCGGGCCGATGAGCCCCTGCGCCTCGGCGCCATGACACGGGGCGCACGTCTTGACGTAGCGGGCCTGCCCCTTCGCCACGACGTCCGGGTTCTTCGCGCCGGCGAGGAGCTGGGCCGACGAGGGCGGGACGAGCGGATGCGCGTCGAAGTACGCCTGGACGCTCGCGGTCGCCTGCTGGGCCTCGCTCCGGTACTCCGAGTCCATCGTCCCTTCGCCGAAGCTCAGGGCGTAGAAGACGATGTAGAGAGCCGCGAAGAGCAGCGAGCCCCACCAGATCGCCATCAGCCAGCCCGGCATCGGGTTGTCGTATTCCTTGATTCCGTCGAGCTCGTGGAGGACCTTGTCCTGGTATTCCGCCATGATCCCCTCTCGTCAGGCCCCGGGGCTTTCGCCGCGAGGGAGTCCCGAAGCGTTCCCGTCGTCGTCCGTGAGCGGCAGCGCCGCCTGCTCCGCGATCCGCTCGGCCGGAGTCCGCCAGACCTTCAGCGCCACCGCGATCCAGATCGCGAGGAAGAAGAGCATCGAGGCGACCGCCCAGACGCCCGCGCCCGTCTCCCGGGCGAGTTCCTCGAGCATGGCTACTTCCCGCCCGCCGGGGCCGGCGCCGACGCCGTGGCCACGATCGGCTGCGGGGCCACCCGCTTCCACTTGATGTCGGTGCCGAGCCGCTGCAGGTAGGCCGTCAGGGCGACGATCTCCTTGTCGGCCAGCCCCCTGGGCCCCTGCTGCGCCTCGATTTCGGCGGCGATCTGCTTCGCCTGCGCCGAGATCGCGGCCGGGGCGGTCTCGATCTCGCCGTCCGGGTAAGGGACGCCCGTCGTCCGCAGCGCCCGCATCTTCGCGCCGATGTCGCTCGCGTTCATCGTCGACGTCAGGATGTGCCCGTAGCGGGGCATCACCGACCCGGGCGTCGTCGAGCGCGGGTTCTGCATGTGCCGCACGTGCCAGAGCGAGGGGTACTTCCCGCCGACGCGGTGGAGGTCCGGCCCGGTCCGCTTCGAGCCCCACTGGAAGGGACGGTCGTAGACGTACTCCCCTGCCTTCGAGTACTCGCCGTACCGCTCCGTCTCGTAACGGAACGGCCGGACGAGCTGCGAGTGGCAGAGATAGCAGCCCTCGCGGATGTAGATGTCCCGGCCGAGGACCTCGAGCGGCGCGTACGGCTTCACGCTCGCGATCGGCTTGACGTTGTCCTTGTCGAGGAACATCGGGAGCGCCTCGACGAGCGAGCCGACGGCGAGGGCCAGCACCACGAGGACCGTGAAGGTGACGGTGCGCGCCTCGAGCATCCGGTGGAAGCCGTGCCGGACCGCGTGCTGGAAACGGTAGAAGGCGAAGTCGTAGGTGTTCGGAGCGGTCGTCGCGCCCGGGGCCTCGACCTCGCGGACGAGAGGCGGCGCGGTCACCTCGGGCTCGTCCGCGAAGTTCGCCGGAGCCGTCCTGATCGTCTTCGCGATGTTCCAGACGAGGATCGGCAGGCCGGAGAAGAAGAGAACGCCGGCCACGAGACGCACCCAGTAGAGCGGGACGAGGCGGATGACGGTCTCGATGAAGTCGGGATAGACGAGGCGGCCGTCGGGCTCGAAGGCGCGCCACATGGCCCACTGGGTGATCCCCGCCACCCACATCGAGACCTGGTAGAGGATGATGCCGATCGTGCCGATCCAGAAGTGGGCCGTTGCCGCCTTCTTGCTGTACAGCTCGGTCTTCCAGAGCCGCGGCACGACCCAGTAGAGGATCCCGAACGAGAGGAAGGCGTTCCACCCCAGCGCTCCGGCGTGGACGTGCCCGATGGTCCAGTCGGTGAAGTGCGACACGGCGTTCACCGACTTGATCGACATCATCGGTCCCTCGAACGTCGCCATGCCGTAGTAGGTGACGGCCACGACCATGAACTTCAGGATCGGGTCGTCGCGCAGCTTGTTCCAGGCGCCGCGAAGGGTCAGGAGGCCGTTGACCATCCCGCCCCAGGAAGGCATCCACAGGATGAGGGAGAAGAGCATCCCGAGGGTCGAGGCCCATTCCGGGATCGCCGAGTAGTGGAGGTGGTGCGGGCCCGCCCAGATGTAGACGAAGACCAGCGACCAGAAGTGCATGATCGAGAGCCGGTAGCTGAAAACGGGCCGCTCCGCCGCCTTCGGCAGGTAGTAGTACATGAGGCCGAGGTACGGCGTCGTCAGGAAGAAGGCGACCGCGTTGTGGCCGTACCACCACTGCATCAGGGCGTCCTTGACGCCCGCGTAGGCCGGGTAGCTCCCGAGCCACGAATAGGGAATCGCGATGCTGTTGCCGACGTGGAGGATCGTGATCGCCACGAGCGTCGAGATGTAGAACCAGATCGCGACGTAGAGGTGCTTCTCGCGGCGGATCGCGATCGTGCCGAAGAAGTTGACCGCGAAGGTCACCCAGAGGAGCGCGATGACGACGTCCAGCGGCCACGGCAGCTCGGCGTACTCCTTGCCCTGCGTCTTTCCGAAGAGGAGGCAGAGGGCCGCCGCGACGATCAGGAGCTGCCACCCCCAGAAGTGGATCTTCGACAGGACGTCGCTGAAGAGGCGCGTCTTCAGGAGCCGTTGCATCGAGTGGTAGACGCCGCCGAAGATGATGTTCCCCACGAACGCGAAGATCACCGCGTTCGTGTGGATGGGCCGGAGGCGCCCGAACGTGAGGAGCGGCGCCAGAGTCAGGCCGGGCATGAAGAGCATGGCCGCGATCAGGACCCCCACCAGCATCCCGACCACGGCCCAGAGAATCGCGGCGAGGAAGAAGAGCCGCGGAGTTCGATCGTCGTACCGCACGGTGTTGCTCATCGATCTCCCATCCTGTCTCGGTGGATTTCTCCGGGGAGGCGCGGGCTCGAGCAAGGCGTCGTGGGCCGGGTCCGGTGCCGGATGACTCGGAAACGTTTCTCGGATCCGCCGACGCTATCCAACATCCATTCGCCCGCCCGCCGGACCGGCCCTGCCGGGGGAAGAGCTTCCGGCACACTCTGGCTCACGATTCACGGCGTTCGATCGCGACCGACCGTGCGCGTTGAACCGGACGAACGTTACCGGGCCGCTCTCCCCCGGGACATGATGCGGATAACTCAGGGCCGACGCGCGCCGTCGGCGCGGCCGCGCGCGGCGCCTAGCGGGCGATCTCGACGATCGGCCCCGTCGCCGCGCGGCTCCGGTCGGTGAATCCGCACCGCCCTTCCGCGACGTGTCCGGCGTAGTGCCTCCGGAACGACTCGCACGCCGCGGGGCGGCGAAGCCATCTCCCCTCCGGGCCGACGCAATGCTCGATCGAGACCGGGATCTCCCCGTCCGGGCGGACCTCGAGGATCGCCGGCTCGTCCGGGCGGACGCCCGCGGCGTCGAGCGCCTCCAGGAGGCCGCAGAGAGTGTCCGAGAGATACGTCTGGACCATCCCCTCGACCCCGGCGACGGGAACCCGCGCCTCGTACGTGTAGGGAATCCGTCCGTCGTACTTGGACGCAGGGCCCAGGATGCGCCTCAGAAGACCCATCGGCACCTCCCTCCCCGAAAATACCACCGGCCGGACGATTCAGCGCGTCATCGGAAGGGCGAGGGGGGCGGAGCGGAGGAAGTCGAAAGAGCGCATCACCGCGCAGGCGGCGTCGAGCTTCGCCTTCGACACCTTCTCCAGCGTCACGACGAAAGGAAGCGCGTCCTTGTCGTCCCACGGGGCCTGGAAGACGGCGTCGATGTTGATGCCGTGCTCCGCCAGCACCCGGCTGATCGCCGCGAGGATCCCCGGGCGGTCCTTCACGACGAACCGGAGGCAGAAGGGGGCGACGAACTCCTCGTCCGAAGCGACCTCGGCGCGCGGCAGCGTCTCGAAGCCGAAGGTCGGGGCCGCCGGCCGCCCCCCCGCGCGTGCGATCTCGACGAGGTCCGAGAGAACGGCCGTCGCCGTCGGATCGCCTCCGGCGCCGCGGCCGTGGAAGACGAAGGTACCGCCGGCCTCTCCCTCCACCTGCACGGCGTTGAAGGGACCTTCCACGCGCGCGAGGAGCGACGAGTTGGAGACGAGATGCGTCCGGACCGAGAGGAGGAGCCTCCCGCTCCCGGTCCGGCGGGCCATCGCGATCTGCCGGAGCGCCCGCCCGAGTTGCCGCCCGTAGACCACGTCGCACGGCTCGAGCGCCGTGATTCCCTCCCGCGACACGTCGTCGACGCTCACCTGCTCGCCGAAGGCCAGGCGCGCGAGGAGCGCCAGCTTGTACGCCGCGTCCCATCCTTCCACGTCGCTCGTGGGGTCCGCCTCGGCATACCCGAGCCGCTGGGCCTCCTCGAGGATCGAGGCATAGCGCCCGCCGCGCGCCCCCATCTCGGTCAGGATGAAGTTGCAGGTTCCGTTCAGGATCCCGCCCACGGAGACGATCCGGTCGCCGGAGAAGCTCTCGCGGAGGGCGCGGAGGATCGGGATCCCCCCGGCCACGGAGGCTTCGATCCCGAGGGCGACGCCGCGCTCGGCGGCCCTCCGGGCAAGCCCTTCCCCTTCGCGCGCGAGGAGGAGCTTGTTGGCCGTGACGACATGCTTGCCGGCGTCGATCGCCGCGCGAACGAGACCCCCGGCCGGCTCGGGGCCACCGAGCAGCTCCACGATCACGTCGACACCGGGGTCACGGACGATGCTCTCGAGATCCTCCGTCCAGCGGACGCCTTCCGCGACCCACGGCTCCTTCTTCTCGAGGACGCGGCGGTTTCCGATCGTGACGATCCTCAGGTCGATCCCCTTCCGGTCCCGGCGGCCCTCCGCGCCCCGATCGATCAGTCGGACGAGGCTCTTCCCGACGGTGCCGAAGCCGAGGAGGCCGATCCGAAGGGTCCTCACGTCCGGCGACTCTACGGGAGCGCCTTTTGCCGGTCAAAGCGGTGTGCGTCGCGGCCGCCCTCGTGTGAGACTCGCGGGAAGCCGGATGTCCGTCGTTCTCTCTCTGGCTCTCGCCACCCTCATCGGCCTCTCTCTCGGCCTTCTCGGCGGAGGAGGCTCGATCCTCGCGGTCCCCATCCTCGTCTACGTCGCCGGCGTCGACCCGCGTGACGCCGTCGGCATGTCGCTCGCGATCGTCGGAGCGACGAGCCTCGTCGCGGGCTTCCTGCATCGCCGGAGCGGGCAGGCCGACGCGCGCCTCGCGGCCGTCTTCGGCGTCCTGGGCGTGGCGGGCTCCTGGGCCGGCGCGCACCTGACCCGGTCCGTCCGTCCGGACCTCCTTCTCGTCCTCTTCTCGCTCGTCATGCTCGCCGCGGGCGGGGCGATGCTCGTCCGCCGGCGGGCGGACGTGGCCGGCGCCCACTTTCCGTCGCGG
>Ga0316626_10001351_pt1 | contig 10871 bp, 4 predicted proteins | sample OWC_Aug_T1_C1_D5_FD_207656 | JGI IMG/M metagenome (GOLD analysis project Ga0316626, IMG submission 207656) | Wetland soil microbial communities from Old Woman Creek delta, Ohio, United States - OWC_Aug_T1_C1_D5_A | ecosystem: Environmental > Terrestrial > Soil > Wetlands | place: USA: Ohio...
GCCATCGTCGGTGAGATCAGGTCCGTCGAGGGCGTCAAATACCTCGACGCAAAGCCCGACGTGGACCACAACCGGGTGGTCGTGTCCTACGTCGGGACGAGGGCGGCGGTGGGCGAGGCGGCCTTCAGGGCATGCCGCAAGGCCAGCGAGCTCATCGACCTCACCCGCCACAAGGGCGAGCACCCCCGCATGGGCGCCACCGACGTCGTCCCGTTCGTGCCGGTGTCCGACGTGACGATGGAGCAGTGCATAGAGCTCAGCAAGGAGGTCGGCAGGCGCATCGGGGAGGCGCTGGGCATCCCGGTCTTCCTGTACGAGAGGAGCGCGACGCGGCCCGAGCGCGAGAACCTGGCCGACATCCGCAAGGGCGAGTTCGAGGGCCTGCGCGACCGCATCGGCGCCGACCCGGCCATGAGGCCCGACTTCGGCCCCGAGCGCATCCACCCGACGGCGGGCGCCACCGTCGTGGGGGCGCGACCCCCCCTGGTGGCCTTCAACGTCAACCTCGGCACCTCCGACGTGGAGATCGCGAAGACCATAGCCAGGGCCGTGCGCCACCAGACGGGCGGTTTCCGGTACGTCAAGGCGCTGGGCTTCGAGCTTAAGGAGCGCGGCATAGTGCAGGTGTCCATGAACCTGGTGGACTACACGCGCACCCCCATCTTCCGCGTCTTCGAGGCCGTCAAGCGGGAGGCCGCGCGCTACGGGGTGACCGTGGTGGGCTCGGAGATAGTGGGCCTGGTCCCCCTGGAGGCGCTGGTGGCGACCGCGGATTGGTACCTCCAGCTCGAGGCCTTCAAGGGCGAGCAGGTCCTCGAGAGGCGCATCTGGGGGTGAGCGCGTGCTGCACGATATGCCCCTCGACGCGTTCGCGGCCACGCTCGCATCCGAGGCCCCCGCGCCAGGAGGGGGGAGCGCCAGCGCGGCCGTGGGGGCCATCGGCGCGGCGCTGCTCGAGATGGTGTGCGCCCTCACGCTCGGCAAGGAGAAGTACAGGGAGGCGGAGGGCGCGCTGCGCCCCGCCTCCGAGGAGCTCCGGGGCCTGCGCGCGGCCCTGCTCGCGTCCGTGGACCGGGACTCGGCGGCCTACGAGGGGGTGTCGAGGGCGCTCGGGCTGCCCAAGGGCACCGACGCCGAGAAGGAGGCGCGCAGGGCCGCGATGCAGTCGGCCCTCAAGGCCGCCACCGACGTCCCGCTCGACGTGGCCCGCGCATGCTCCCGCGGCCTCGCGCTCGCCCCCGTCGTGGCTGCCAGGGGCAACCCCAACGCGGTCACCGACGCCGGGTGCGGCGCGCGGTTCCTCCACGCCGGGCTCAGCGGCGCCCTCTACAACGTGGCCATCAACCTGGCCTCCATCAAGGACGCGGACTTCGTCGCGTCCCGGTCGGCCGAGGCCGAGGACCTGAGGCGGTCTGGCGAGGGTTCGCTCGCAGCCGCGCTCGCGGCGGTGGACTCCGCGCTGTCCAAGTGACGGGGTGGGGGGGGCCGTGCCCGGGGCCGTGCCTGGGGCCGTGCGCTCCCCCGTCCGCAAGCGGACGCGAGCCGCGGGACCTAGTCGCGGAACCGCCTGGCGGCCAGGGCGATGGCGACCGCGGCCAGGGCGACGAGCATCGCGCCGCTCGAGAAGCCCGGGAACTCGCTCTTGCCCGTGACGGTCCTCGAGTTCACGACCTGGTTGTTCTCCATCGAGAGCTCAGGGATGTCGTTGCGGATGTCGTAGGTGAGCGTCTTTTTGCCCGCCGTCGGCACCCAGGTGAACGAGGCCGTGGCGTTCGAGTCCTTCGTCACGTAGGCGATGAGCTCGCGGCCTACCTCGCGGTTGCCGTCGCGCATAATCACCACGACGTTCTCGGCCCCGAACGTCCCGTCGTTCTGGATGCGCACGGTGATCTGCACCGGCACCAGCGCCTTGGGGCGGTTCGGGTTGTAGGTGATGGACTGTATCTTGAGGTCGGGCAGCCTCACCTCGAGGATGAGCTTCACGTCGTCGGTCTCGGCGCCCGCCGAGGTCGCGCGTGCCTGGAACTCGACCGGCGCGGTGGTGGACGTGCCCTCGGGGATGTGCACCCGCAGCTCCACGTCCCTCTTCTCGGCGGCCTTGAGGGAGACCTCGGTTATCGGCTCCCCCTGCGCCGAGAAGAAAGCCGCGTTCCACGTGTCGGGCATGTTGAGCGTGGAGAGGGCGAAGATGTCCTCGCCGTTCCCGTCGTTCTTGACGGTCACGCGGTAGTTGACGATGCTCATCGGCGCGCCCTCCTGGCGGTAGTCGCTGGCGGACACGTCGACCCCGTAGTACTGGGAGACCTTCGTGACCAGCGGCACGCTGTAGGCGGTCCCGGCCTCGTCGAGCAGCACGGCCACCGGGGTGGACCTGCCCGCGAGCGCGTCGTAGGGCGTCTTCACGACCGCAGAGACTATCTTGGTCTCCTTGGGCATGAGCACGACGTTGCGCACCTCGACTTTGTTGATCTCGTACGTGACGTACCAGCCCGTGGGCACCTGGGACGAGCCCAGCTCGACGTTCTCGTTGCCGTTTCCGTGGTTGGTCACGGAGAGCAGGAAGGTCGCCGGGGTGCCCGGGGCGATGCTGAGCTCGGTCGGGTCCAGCCCCCACGCCAGGCCGAAGATGCGGTTGACGAGGGCGCTGACCTCGACCACGCCGCTCGAGGAGTAGTCCTCGGACACGCCGTGGATGGTCACGACCTGCCGCGAGCCCGCGAGCGCGTTGGCGGGGGCGGTCACCGTGAGCCTCACGAGCTGCTGCTCGCCTCCCGCCAGGAAGAGCGTCTCGCGGTCGAGCGAGGCGCTCCACCCGGTGCGGGGCTCGGAGCTGGTGACGAATATGGTGACCTTGCCCTGCATGTTGCCCACGTTGCGGACGGTCACGATGAAGTCGACCGAGCCGCCGGGGTCCACCCACTTGTTGGGCACGAGCGTGTCCATCTCGATCTTGAACGTGGGGTTGATGAGCGCCAGCAGCCGCTTGCCGTCGTAGACGGACGCGTCCGTCGTCGACTGCACCCGGATGAACACCGTGCCGTTCTCGTTGGCCTTCGCCTCCTCTGGCGCCGTCACCTTGACGGTGAAGTTGATCGACCCGTCGACGCCGAGGTCGAGGTTGCGCTTGTCGACCTCGACGACCCACCCGGAGTTCTCCGGCACGAGCGTGTAGTCCAGGCGGTAGAAGTCCCTGACGTCGCCTATGTTGGCGACGTTGAGGTTGAAGTAGACCGTGCCGCCGGAGTCTATCAGCTTGGTGGGCTTGGCGCACACCATGGTCACGGCCTTCTCCACGATGATGAACGATATCCACTTGAGGGTCTCGTTCTCGTACTTGGACGACAGAGACTGGGCGGTGATGGAGACGTTGATGTGGTCGCCCGCGTTGGCGAGCGCCGGAGACGTCATCGTCAGATTGAGCAGCCCTCGCGAGTTGCCCGCGAGGCGGCGGAACTCGGTGTTGTCGAGGATGATGTTCCAGCCCGCGGCCGTGGCCCACTCGTCGTAGAGGAGCGTGACGCGGTAGTCGTCGGGCAGCCCTCCCTGGTTCTCGATGTACATGTGCAGCTTCTTGGTCTCGTTGGGGTGGAAGTAGTACATCGAGGGGAGCTCGGCGATGTTGACCACGCCGAGCTCGAGCTTGAAGTTGAACATGAACTTGTAGTAGATCTCCCAGTTGCCGTCGCGCATGTCGCCCCACGCGACGTGCACGTTGTCGTCGGGGTCGCAGGCGATGCGGGGGTACCTCGAGTCCGCGGAGTTGCGGCTGAGGCGGTAGTTCTCGGGGGTGGTCCCGTAGTTGCCCTGCGTCATCTTGGCGTAGTAGATCTCGGCGTTGCCGTCGCGGAGGTCGTGCCAGACGATGTAGACGGTGTTCTCCTCGTGGCACGCCGCGATGCGCGGCGGGCCCGGGGACACGCCGTTCTTCGAGATGATCACGTCCCGGTTGAGGAACGTGCCGTTGTTGTCCATGCGGGTGTAGTAGATGGTGCCCGAGTCCTCCCACACGCAGTGCACGGACCCGTCCGGCGTCACGGCCGGGTCGACGAGCTTGTAGGACTGGCCCGTCATGACGTTGACGGCCTGGCCGCGCAGCACGCCGTTCTGGTCGACCTTGCCCCACCACGCGCCGGTCGAGGAGCCGAAGCCGAAGTGGATGTAGCCGTTGATGTCGGTGGTGACCGTGTTGTGCTCGCAGTGGGAGCTCACCCCGGAGGACACGGCTATCTCGTTCGCGAGGACCTTGCCGTTCTGGTCGTACTTGGTGTAGAGGATGTCCTCGCACTGGTAGGAGTAGTCCTCGTGGCCGATGTGGATGTAGTTGTTGAGCGAGTCCACGGCGACCGAGGGCACGTGGGAGGCCTCGTTGTCGGTGGGACCGACGTGGATGGCGGAGGAGATCGGGTTCGCCTCCGCGTCGAACTTCTGGTAGAAGACGTTCTGCCATCCGTCGTCCCAGACGACGTGGATGTTCTGGTTGTTGTCGATGGCGACCGTGGGCCCCAGGGGGTACGTGTCCGGGCTGCCGTAGCCCGTGACCACGTGGGAGGTGATGAACGTCTCCTTGGACAGCGGCTGGCCCGTCCTGTCGTAGGTCCTGGTCCAGTAGCCCTGCCTCTGCCACACGATGTGGGAGTTGTGGAACTGGTCCACGGTGACCTGCGGCATGATGTCCTCGGCGGAGTTGCGGGTGATGCGGATGTCCTTGGTCCAGGTGTATCCGCCGATCTGCTCGGTCTCCACGTCCGCTGCGCGGTCCTCGTCGTAGTACGTCGGGCCTGCCAGGGCGGGCTCGATGTAGTCGCTGGCGGCGTCGCTCTGGGCGGCGACGGAGACGCACGGGGCGAACACGACGAACACGAGGACGAAAGCTATCGAAGGAGCTAGGGCCTTTCGCATGTGCCATCACCCAACCTACGGGCCGTCCAGCGCAACCATTCGGACGATATATATACGTATTGGTATGAGGTTTGCAGGACCTGGCGCCGCCCTCGGGAAGGCTTATCTCGCCGCCCCTCCATCCTCGCCCGTCAGGGAGGAGGCGATGGTCCATGGCAGGGCGCTCAGGTCCGGGGAGGGGCGCGGTCGGGGGCCGCAGCCTCGTGAGGGTCGGTCCGCGGCTCGAGCGCGCGGCCGCGGTCGCGGTGGGCGACGTGCTCGGCGTGCGCGAGGGCGAGCGGGTGCTCATCGTCACCAACCCGGTCGCGGACGTGAGGGCGATATCGGAGGCCCTCATGCGCGCCGCGGCCGAGGCGGGCGCGAGGCCGGTGCTCATGGTGCAGCCCGTGAAGGGGCAGCTCGACCATGCGGAGCCCCAGGTTCTGGCGGCGCTGCGGACCGCGCCGGAGGTGGTGGTGTCCATCTCGGCCGAGAAGCTCGGCAAGGACCCTGAGGCGCTCAGGCGGCCCATCGCGGGCCGCCGCAGGCGCGGCGGCAGGGCGCGCCCGCGCTACGACCACGTGTTCGAGTACCTGCTGGAGGAGCGCAGGATCCGCTCCTTCTGGTCGCCTGGCGTCACGGTCGGCATGTTCGAGCGCACGGTCCCTGTCGACTACGCGGCGATGCGCTCGCGCGCAGGCGCGCTCGCCCGCGCGCTGGACCGCGCCACCGAGGTGCGCGTGACAACCCCCGCAGGGACCGACCTCGTCATCGGGCTGCGCGGGCGGTCCGCGAGGCGTGACGACGGGGACTTCCGCCGCCCGGGGGCCGGGGGCAACCTGCCCGCCGGCGAGGTGTTCGTGTCGCCCGAGCTGGGCGCGTCAGGCGGGCGCCTGGTCTACGACGGCTCCATCTCGTCCGACAGGGGCGAGATACTCATTAAAGAGCCCATCGACTGCCGCGTCGAGGGAGGGTTCGTCAGGGACGTCGAGGGCGGCGAGGAGGCGGCGCGCCTCCGCGCGACCCTCGACAGGTCCGTGGAGAAGGCACGGGAGATGGGCCGCGCGGGCACGGTCCCGGCCGCGAGGGCGGGGCTGCTGGCGCGGAACGCCCGCTCGCTCGGCGAGCTGGGCATCGGATTGAACCCGGCCGCGCGCATCGTGGGCAACATGCTCGAGGACGAGAAGGTCTACCGGACCTGCCACATCGCGCTCGGCTCCAACTACGACAACGACGCGCCCGCGCTCACGCACCTGGACGGCCTGATGAGGGACCCGACGATCGTGGCCGTGGGACGGGGGGGCGGCGAGCGCACGCTCCTCGACGGCGGGCGCATCGTGCTGGACGCCTGACCCCCCCGGGCGGCGGCCCCACGGCCCATACGGCCAGGGAGAGCGTGCCAGGTGCCGCGTGCATAGCGCCAGGCGATAGTCTTTTCTGAGAATCGGGCGGCAACCATTAAATATGCTCCGCCCCAGTCAGAACACAAGGCAGGACCCTGAACCATAGCCTTTTATGGTTATAAGGCCCGCCCGTCCGACCGGACCTCGCAATAGTGGAAGGACCTTACCAGGAGGGAGCATGTTGGGAGCCAGTGGAGCAGGTGAGTCCAGCAGCCGTGTTGCGACCGCATTCGCGTTGATCGCGCTCGGCGCGCTCGTGCTGATGGCCAGCGCGCCGTCGCTCGCGGCCGACGACGGCGCGACCAGGTCCGTCGTGGGGTACGGCCCCGACCTCGCCGTGAGCGGCGCGGGGATGGTGCTGTCCAAGCCGACCGTCCTCGCCGGCGTGACCTTCAACCTGACCGTGTCCGTCTACAACCTCGGCGACTTCGACGCCTTCAATGTCGACGTCAGCTTCCTCGTCGACGGGGAGGTCGTCGTGAGCGAGGTCGTGGGGATGGTCCCCATCAGCGGCCCAGTCGAGGTCTCGCGCGAGCTCGTGCTCGCGAAGGGCGAGCACCAGCTCGCGGTCTGGGTCGACCCCGACGACAAGGTCGACGAGCGCCGCGAGGACAACAACGGCGCGACGCTGCCGGTGACGGTCCGCGGCCTGCCCGACGTCGTGGTGCCCCCCGAGGGCATCATGGTGAGCGACCCCCATCCGATGGAGGGCGACGTCATCGACATCGACGCGGAGGTCCGCAACGAGGGCGAGACGCAGGCCACGCTCGTCGTGGTGCAGTTCTGGGACGGCCCCGTGGGGACCGGCGCGTTCATCGCCAACCGCACGACGTCCGTCGCGGCCGGCGGGACGGCCCTCGTGACGACGCCCTGGGACACGACATCCCTCGGCGGCACGCACCAGCTCACGGTCCTCGCCAGCACCGTGCTCCCCGGTGAGGAGGACCCCTCGGACAACGAGGCGACCATCAAGGTCCTGGTGTTCACCGTCTGGGACATGGTCGTCGACGACGCCACGGGCGATGTGGGCATCGACCAGACGTGGACCCAGGACGGGTTCGTCACAGTCAGGAGCGGCCACACGCTCACGGTCGAGGGCGTGGAGCTCGTCTTCCTGCAGGACTACGACTACCAGTTCGCCGTCTTCGTCGAGGACGGGGCCGGGCTCGTGCTGCTGGGCGCCTCGGTCCGCTCGGACGCGGCGCTGCTGGTCGTGCTCGAGGGCTCGGCGCGCCTCTCGCTCACCGACGGCTCCAACCTGGAGGCCGCCGTGGACGTGAAGGGCGGCGGTAGCATCGAGGTCGTGGCGAGCCGGCTCGCGGGCGGCATCGTCGGGGGAGCGGACGAGGTCGTGCTCTCGGACGCGCTGCTCTCCGGGCCGCTCGAGCTCGGAGGCTCGTGGCTGACCGCGACGGGCGTCGAGCTCGCCGTCACCGGGCCCATCATCATGACGGGCGGCAGGGCCGTGCTCACGGACTGCATCCTGACGGGCGGCGCGGAGCCGAGCATCGAGCTGAGGTCCGGGGCCGACATGGAGCTGCACAACGTGACGTGCGGCCACGTCGTGACCGACCAGACGTCCAAGGCCATCGTCTTCAGGCTCGTGGACGTGCTCGTGGTCGATGAGTCCACGCTCGTCGTCCCGCACGCCCTGATCTCCGTCCTGCACTTCATAAACGGCACCGTTGTCGCTACCGCGACCGGCGGCGACGACGGGATGGCGTCCCTCGACGTCGTGTCCGACGTCATCGAGGCCGGGCAGTACCACTTCATCGGCAACTACAGGGTGCTCGCGGCCTTCTCGTCGTCCTCGTCCGAGACCCCGATGCTGCTCGAGCCGTTCCCCGACATCTCGCCCGAGGCCAACCGGCCCGCGCTGACCGTGGTCCTCCCGCCCGTCGAGCCCCGCGACCTCGTGGGGACGTCCGCGGGCGACCTCGTGCTGGAGGCGGCCGCGGAGCCGCTCGACCTGGTCTCCGACTTCATCCAGGACGGCAGCATCGTCGTGCGCGGGCAGCTCAAGGTCACATCCTCGACGCTCAGCGTGCTCCAGGACCGCGACCACCAGTTCTACGTGCTCGTCGAGGGCGAGGGCGTGCTGACCCTCGACGGGGCCACCCTCACCTCCGCCCACCACCTCAACGTTTACCTCTACGACACATCCGAGCTCGTTCTGAACGGGGGGAGCGTGGTCGACGTGAACGCCATCGTGGCGCAGGACCAGGCGAAGGTCACGGCCATCAACGCGAGCATCTCGGGCCGGCTGCTGCTGCGCGGCGGCGCCGTCCTGCTGCAGTCCGGGTGCTCCCTCGAGGGCGACTTGGTCGTGCTCGAGGTCCCCACAGTCAACATGGTGGGCGGCAGCCTCGCGGCCGACCGCCTGACCATGGACGCGACGTCCGCGTCGTTCGAGGGCGTGACCATGAAGGCGGCCGAGGCCGAGCTGGCCGCGGGCCTGTGCAACCTCACGGGATGCACCGTCGAGGTGGGCGCGCTCAGCGTCCAGGCCACAATCATGACCATCATGTCCAGCACGGTCATCACGGAATCACCGATGCTCCTGAACGTGTCCACCTTCTACGGCGACTCCTCCACGTTCAACAACCTCATCGACGGGCTGCCCCCGTCCGCAAAGGTCTACCTCTACGACGCGATCATCCCGAGGCCCTTCACGCTGTGCGAGGCCACGGTCCTTGTGTACTGGTACCTCACGGTGCGCGCCCTCGACTCCCTGGGCAACCTGGTCGGGGGGGCCGTCGTCGAGGTGAGCTTCACCCAGAACGGGACCGTCGTGGCCAGCGGGGTGACCAACGACGACGGCGAGGTCCGCATCCCGCTGCTCGGCTCCATCGTCGACCAGGATGGCGAGCGGTTCGTGGGCAACTACAGGGTCGTCGTCTCCAGCCCGGTGGACTCCAACGACCAGCTCGTGCACTACGTCGGGCTGGACCAGGGCCGCACGGTCACGGCCTACTTCCCGGAGCCTCTGCTGCCGCCGACGGGCGTCGACGTCGAGGTCCTGCTCGACAACCGCACCGTAGTCGCGGGCAGCGTGTTCACGATCAGGGGCGCGGCGGTCGCGACCTACCTGGTGGGCCGCCAGCCGATGTACGAGGGCACCGTCGTGGCCAAGCTCGTCAGCAACAGCACGGCCATATGGCAGGACACGGCCCCCGTGGACGCCTCGGGGGGCTTCGCCTTCACGCTCACCGCGCCCAACCGGACGGGCGCCTACAGCATCGAGGTGTCGGTCGCCGGCTCCGGCCCGTTCACGGGCATCGAGGGCAGGGCGCACGCCATCGTCATCGACGTGGTCGACCCCGCCCCGACGGTCCTCATCGTGGTGCTCTCGACCGACAAGATACTGGACCACCCGCTGGGCACGCAGCTCGTCATCAGGGGGACGGTGCGGTACAACTCGGTGGTGGGCCGGCCCGTCGCGGGCGCAAAGGTGCTGTGCAAGGACGACCCGACAAAGCAGGTCCAGCAGACGCAGACCGACGGCGTGGGCGGTTTCACCTTCAAGTACGTGAGCCCGCCGTACACCGGCCAGTGGAACTACTTCCTAACGGCGAAGGACGAGGGCCTGGACCTGACCTCGGCGGATGCGAAGTTCACGGTCGTCGTGGTCGAGGCCGAGAAGCCCCAGGAGGAGAAGGACAGGAGCCTCCTGTACGGGGTGCTCATCGCCGTCGTGGTGGCCGTCCTGGTCGTGGTCGCTGTCATGGCCCAGATGTACTTCTCCTCGCGCGGCCGCGTCGTCGAGTGCGGCGAGTGTGGCACGCTCGTGCCCGAGACCGCGAAGGTGTGCCCGAGGTGCGGCGCGGAGTTCGAGACCGAGGTGGCCAAGTGCAGCGAGTGCGGCTCCTGGATACCCTCCCAGGTGGAGAAGTGCCCCTACTGCAGCACAGAGTTCCGCAAGCCGGCCGACGAGGAGGAGGAGGAGGGGCCGCCCGCAGGGCCCGGCGCAGAGGGCGACGTGACGGTCGAGGCCGAGCCTGCGGCGCAGGCGGCCAGCGCGGTCGCCACGACCGGCGAGGGCGACGCCCAGGCAGAGCCCGCGCCCGGGACGCAGGAGGGTGCCCCTCCCGTCAATGTCAACGTCGAGGTCTCCGTCGACGCCTCCTCCATGAAGCGCGCGCCCGAAGGCATCGCCGGCGCGGGCCCGAGGCCCGTCGTGCGCCGCGCGGTGGTGGCCCCCAAGGTCGACGAGGAGGCCATCAAGGCCCCCGAGGGCGACAGCCGGCCCCGGGTCAGGAAGGTCAGCAAGCCTCCGACGCAGGAGGGCGACGGGGGGAAGTAGATGGACGCGGGCAGGTGCGCCCGAGGGGCGCTGACCATCGCGGGCCTAGCCGCCATCGCCGCGGCCCTGCTCGCGCTCGTGCTCGTTGCCGTGCCCGGCGCCGCGGACGCGGCGGCGGACCTGACGGTGGCCACGGCCGACATCGACCCCACGGTCGACCGGCCCACGCAGGGGACGAGCTGCGTTGTCAACGTCACGGTCCACAACGACGGTGACGCCAACGCCACCGGCTTCTACGTCTCGCTGCGCGACGTCACGGCGGCGAAGGACGTGGGCAGGGCAGGCCC
>Ga0316626_10001353_pt1 | contig 10866 bp, 4 predicted proteins | sample OWC_Aug_T1_C1_D5_FD_207656 | JGI IMG/M metagenome (GOLD analysis project Ga0316626, IMG submission 207656) | Wetland soil microbial communities from Old Woman Creek delta, Ohio, United States - OWC_Aug_T1_C1_D5_A | ecosystem: Environmental > Terrestrial > Soil > Wetlands | place: USA: Ohio...
GTCACCATTGGTGTCGTTGAACTCGATGAGCGAGGCGAACCGGTGGACCAGAAGCGATCTCACCGCTACCGGTCGGGACCGGTTCAGCAGCATTCCGGAGGCGTCGTGGACCTCGACCCCGGCCAGCGTCCGGATCCAGGACGCGACGATGGTAATCGGGCTCTTGACGGTCTGGTTCCCCGTCCCGTACACGACAGCTATCCAGGAATCGCCCGAGGGCGCCTTTGCCATCACGTAGTCCCCGCCGCCCAGGAAATCCTGCGGGAACTTCCCGTCCTCCCTGATGGCGACGTCCTCTCCGCCGCAGAGCCCTGCCCATCCCATCGTCACCATCAGCGCGACCGGGACCATAACAGTGCAAATCCTCAATCGCATGGCCATTCCCCGCCGGATTCAAATCGACCCTTGCGATATTAAAGTTATCGAAGTTGATAAGTAGGCAAGTGGACAAGTTGACAAGTAAACAAGTCAAGTTGGCAAGTCAACAAGTTGGTACGTTAATACAACAAGTTGACGAGTTGGACGTTTCAAATGGCGTTTTCCGTCAACAGTCCATCCCTCAACCGGTCAACATGCAAACTTGTATACATGTTACCTTAGCTTGTCAGCCTCTTAACCTGTTAACTTGTCAACTTGTTAACTTGCTTGCTTCGTTTTCCTACGGCCTGAACTCCGGCGGCAGCCCTTCCGGCCCGCCGGCGCGGTAGTAGGCGCCCATTATCCGGTTGACCTCGTCGTAGCCGACGACGTTGCGGTCGACCATGTTCTTGAGTATCTTGGCCCGGGCGCGCAGCTCGTCGTAGATCATCCGCTTGTCCTCGAACTTGAGGCGCGGGGCTATCTTCTCCTCGAGGATGAACGAGTTGTTCATGCCCCTGAAGAAGTGCGTGTCGGTGAACGGGTCCCAGCGGAACACGGAGCGGGTGAGCACGCCGTCGAGGTCCTTGGAGTAGCGTATTATCTCGTCCACGGAGGTGACCCGCCGTATGAGCCTGCCGCCCTCGTAGAACGACGACTGGAAGACGACCGCGTTGAGGTTGTCCATGAACCGTATGGGCACGTTGATGGGGTCGCCGGTGAAGCGCTGGATGAGCTGCTTGGTCGAGGGCGCGTGGAAGGTGGATATGACCGCGTGGCCGGTCTGCATCGCCTGGAACATGACGTTGCCCTCGCGACCGCGGACCTCGCCGACGATGATGTAGTTGGGCCGGGACCGCAGCGCGGTCCTCACGAGGTCGAAGAGCTCGACCCGGGAACCCTCGGGGCCGACCTCGCGGGTTATCAGCCTCTGCCAGACCGGCTGGGGGGCGATGACCTCGGGCGTGTCCTCGGCGGAGTAGACCTTCTGGTTGTGGTTGATGAATGTAAGTATGGCGTTCAGCGTCGTGGTCTTGCCGGAGGCCGTCTCGCCCGACACGATGAGGCTCATGCCGTTCTCGAGGCACAGCCAGATGTAGGCCCCTATCTCGGTGCTCAGGGTGCCGAACTTTATGAGCGCCGTCACGGTGAAGGGCTTCTCGCTGAACTTGCGTATCGTGAAGCTCGAGCCCTGCTTGCTCACGTCCTCCGAATACACGATGTTTATGCGGGAGCCGTCGGGAAGGGCGCCGTCTATTATGGGCTTTGCGTCCGAGACGGGCTTGCCGATGCGCTCCGACATCGTGCGCAGGAACTCGTCGAGCTCGGTGCTCGAGTGGAAGCTCACATTGGTCGCCATCATGCCGAAGACCTTGTGGACCACGTACAGCCGTTCGGTCCCGATGGAGTGTATGTCCTCTATGTACGGGTCGCCGATGATGGGCTCGAGCGGGCCGTGCTCGATGATGTTGCGGACGAGGTAGAACTTCATCTCCTGGAGCTCCCGTTGCGTCACCTGCGTCCGCCTGGTCTCGAAACCTCTGAGCATTTCCGAGAACCTGCCCCCCGGCTCGACGGCCTTATCGGTCGTGACCTTTGCCATCAGGCGCTCCAGCGTGTCCTCGAACTCCTTCTTGGTCTCGTGCGCCTTCTCGTAGGGGGCCTCCTTTAGGATTCCCTGGAGGATGACATCGTATTTCTCGCGGGTCTCGTCGCTCATCGCCGGCTCTATGGTTATGTAGCGTTTCCCGGTGATGCCCATCTTGTAGACATGGATGAACATCGGCGGCTTGACCGGATAGATGAAGTTGAACTCCTTGAGCTTGGCCATGTCGCTTTGGAGGCCCTCGTAGGGGTTCGGCTCCTTGTTCCCCTCGGCCACCCACCGCTCGATATAGGCCTTCAGGTGGGGGTACTTTTCTTTGTTCTCCTCGTACTTCTTGATTCTGTCGACAATGACCATGTTTTTCCTGCAAGGTGAGAAAGCCCTTTCATTGTATTAAGGATTGCGAATACCCCGGACCAAAGTCCGGGGCAAGAACGCCGTCCCAGGTTGACCGACCCCGGAATAAATTCCGGGGTCTCTAGCTACCAGACGCCGTTGCGCCGAGCGTCCCGCGTCTTGATTTCAGGCAACGGTGGTGATGTCTATGATGAACCCGACCTTCGGCTCTATCCGGAAGCCGGTGACCTCGACGATGGGCATCATGGACTGGACGTACCGGTTGACCAGTATCGACCGGGCGGTGGTGCCCTCTATGATGGTGGTCTTCAACGACAGGTAGATGTCGGCGTCCGCCATGAGCGGCCCCGTGACCTCTTGCGGCAGCTCGCCCTCCTCGAGGCACAGGATGATGGTCTTGTTCATCCCGGCGAGCTTCTTGAAGAAGGCCAGCGCGTTGAGCACGCGCTCCTCGTCTATGTCGTTCTTGATGAGGGCCGAGAAGGTGTCGAAGAACACGATGTCGCGCTCGTAGAGCTGCTTGGAGTTCATGACCCGGCCCAGAAAGTCCAGCCGCGATATCGCCTTTCCGATGAGCGGGTAGACCGGGATGAACATGAGCTCGCGGTTCAAAAGATAATTGACGACGTTGTAGTCCAGCGACTTCATCTGGTCCAGGAACGCCTTGGTGGTGAACTCGGTCGACACCATCGTGACCGAGTGGCCGTTCTTGAGGAACCCGTAGGTCAGCCGCTGGGAGATGGCGCTCTTTCCGGCGCCGTGCTTGCCGACCATGAGCACGATGGCGCCCTTCGGAAACCCGCCCCCTAGGTTGCGGTGAAGGCCGTCCCTCTCCAGCTCTATCTTGTAAAGCTCCGGCATTCCGGACTTAAATGGCGGTGGGAGACTTAAATGTTGTCGTATAAAGGGAGCAGGGAGCAGGGACAGGCAGCAGAGAGCAGGGAGCAGGGAGCAGGGAGCAGGGATTGCGACCCCGCCCTGCTGCCTCTTCCCTGATCCTTTCCCCGCTGCCCGCTGCCCACTGCCTGCTCCCCCTCTTCCATATCGCAGATTCCGAGACATAAATTATATAACCCTACCTGTTGTGTCAATATTCGAGGCATACTAGATGCGTGTCAGACGTGCTTGTGTCATACTATTGCTGGGAACGCTTCTTCTGGCAGCCCTGCCGATGCCGGTCCTGGCCGACAACGACCCGCCCTCCGGCGGCGGGGACGTGACCGCTGACTGGATAGTCAAGGACGCCCGGAGCTACAGCGGTGTCAACATCAACGTCGCCGCCAACCTCATCATCCAGAGCGGCGGGAGCCTCACCCTCAGCGGCGTGAATCTGCACATCAACAGCGCCTCCGCCGGCTCGCCGTACAGGATAGAGGTCCAGTCCGGTGGCAAGCTCTACACCGGCTCCAACACCAGGATAATGACCAGCACATCCTACAATTTCAAGTTCATGTTCCTCGCCGGCTCGACGGGAACGCTGGCCTCCACAATCATCGCCAAGGTTGGCGTCATGGGCAACGAGTTCGGCCGGGGCGTCTATATCGGCTCCGACAACGTGGGGCTGGACACCTGCACCGTCCAGAACGGCTACGAGGGGGTCCACATCAATTCATCGGCACCGGTCCTCCTCAACAGCACCTTCAAGGACTGCCAGTACGCCGGGGTGTACATCGAGAACGCCCAACCGCTCCTGGACAACTGCTCCGTCCTGAACAACGGTCACTACGGCGGCTCGGCGGGCCTCTACGCCGAGAACACCTACTCGACGACGAAGGCCTGCCGCATCTCCAACTGCACTATCCGCGACAACGAGCACGGCGCCTATCTCAACGCCAACGCGGCGGTGATGTTCGAGAACAACACGGTGGCCAACAGCACCGTCCGGGGCCTCTGGATACGCCTGAGCGACCCGACGGTGCGCGGAAACAACATCACGCTCAACAAGGAGAACGGGATCTTCCTGGAGCAGTCCAGCCCCCTCATAGAGCGCAACAGCATCACGGCCAACGGCCAGGTCTCCCAGCTCTCTTCCGGGATATACGTATACTATATCAGCAACCCCGTGATACAGTACAATTTCATCGGCCAGAACACGGACACGGGCGTCCACATCCGGCCCCAGTGCGCCCCGACGATTCGGGGCAACAACATCACCGCCAATACCAACATCGGGGTCAAGGCCAACTACTGCGGGGCCGCCATCATCGAGGGCAACAACATCTCCACCAACTACGACGGCCTCAATTCCCAGGGCTCCCCGCTCGTCATCTCCGAAAACAGCATCTGGGCCAACCAGAACGACGGCTTCCACGCTGACGGGGGCGACCTCGTGTTCGAGGGCAACACGGTCACGGGCGCCGGCGCCGCCGGCATCCACTCGCAAAACGGTGCCCGGCTGCTCGTGGGGAACAGCACCTTCACCAACAGCCAGTGGGGCATCTCGGCGGAAACAGGCTCCGCCATCCGCCTGGTGAACGGCGTCTTCCACGACCAGTTCAAGGAGGCCTTCAAGTGCGACGCCACCTCGACGGTGGACTGGCTGGTGGACGCCGACTCGTGGCTCGACGGCAACGGCGCCCTCCTGCGGGGCAACCTCACGGTGATGTCCGGCGGGAGCCTCTCCCTTTCGAACCTGCGCGTGGACGTCTCCTCGAGCGCCGCCTTCACCCGCTCCGTGGACATCCGCTCCGGCGGCGAGCTGCTGTTGGAGACGGTGAACTTCACCGCCTACGACCCGACCTACAACTGCAAGTTCACCTCGGCCGGGAAGCTCGACGTGCTCAACTCCAGCGTCGAGGAGGTCGGCTGGTGGAACGCCGGGCCCGCGGACGAGACCTCCGGGCTCTACATCAACGGCGGCAGCGCCTATTTCTACAATTCGTATGTCAACAACAACTACATCGGGCTCGTGATCCGCGGCACCAGCGTGCTGATGGAGCGGTCCTCCATAACGGGTTCGCAGCTGGGGGCCGTGGACGCCAGCTCCGCCGTCCTGGAAGCGCGCAACGGCACCATCCAGGACGGAACGGCCTACTCGCTCAAGCTCGACTCATCCTCACGTGCGGAGATGAAGGTCGCCCAGTTCAACGGGAACGCCGTCCAGTTCGTCGACGGGCCCAGCGTGGTCAACGTCTACTGGTACCTCCGGGTGAGCGCCGAATGGGCCAACCATGACCCGCTGGCCGGCGCAACGGTACGGCTCTCGAGCCAGCAGGGCACGCCGGTCTGGACGCGCACCACCGATTCCGCGGGCCGGACCGGATGGGAGGAGGTCCAGGAGTACAGCCAGAAGGCGGCGGTAAAGACATCCTTCACCCCCCATACCATCAACGTCACGACGAGCACGTTCTCGTCCGAGAAACAGGTGACCGTGGACCGGAGCCTGGAATACATCTTCACCTTCACCGACGATTCGCCGCCCGCTATCGCCATCACCTCGCCGGCGGACCCGAGCTTCCTTCCGACCCGGACGGTCGAGCTTCGGGGCACCGCCGTCGACGCCGAGTCGGGCATCAGGAAGGTCGAGGTCTCCTGGAACAACGCCACCTGGTACGACGCCTCCACCTCCGACGGCTGGGCCACCTGGAACTACACTTTCGACCTGGTCCCGACCAGCTACACGCTCCGGGCCCGGGCGACCAACGGGGCCGGCAACGTGAGCCGCGCCAGCGTTGCGGTGACCATCGAGGTCTCGGCACCCTTCCTTATCATCGACTACCCCAAGGAAGGCGCGCTCGTGAACCAGACGCCGATACGGCTCGACGGGCAGACCTCCACGGACGCTTCGGTCTCGGCCAGAGTGAACGGGGCCGCCGCCGCGAACGTCGCACAGACCAACGGCCGCATATCCGGCACGCTGGACCTTGTGGAGGGCCAGAACCTCATCGAGGTCACGGTGGCGGACCGGGCCGGCAACTTCAACACCACCGCGCGCAATGTGACGCTCGATACCGTGGCGCCCTGGATCCGCCTGGAGCGCCCGCTCGTCTCGTACACCGCCCAGCAGTCCGTCGACATCAACGGCTCGACCGACGGTGAACAGGTCACCATCAATGGGATGCTCGCCAACCTGAGCGGCCGAAACTTCACGCGGACGGTCATCCTCAACTACGGCGCCGGAACCACCAACACGACCATAGAGGTCGTCGCACGCGACGCCGCCGGCAACCTGAACCGCGCCGTGATATACGTCCTGCGGGACCTCACCGCGCCCAATATAAAGCTCTCGGGAGCGGTGAAGGACCCGACCAACCGGTCCTCGGCCTACATCAACGGCTCGACCGAGCCGGACGCGGTCCTGACCATCCAGGGCGTCCCCGTGCCGCTCGACGGCGGGGGCAACTTCTCGTATCTATACCAGTTCCAGGAGGGCGTCAACATCATAACGATCCTCTCGACCGACCCCGCCGGCAACGTCCGCAAATTCCTGCTCACCGTGCACCTCGACACGGTCGCCCCGCCGCTTTCGGTGGCCGCTCCGTTGGACGGCTCGCGGACCTACAACACCTCCGTCGAGGTGCTGGGGACGACCGAGGCGGGCGTGACGCTGACCATAAACGGCGAGGCCGTCAACATCGGGCTCGACGGTGGCTTCTCGAAGATGAACCTGCCCCTGGTGCTGGGCCCCAACAACATCACCGTGCTTGCGGTCGACAGCGCCGGCAATTCCCGCATGTTGGTCATAAAGGTGACGCGCGACGAGACGTTGCCGCCTGCGCCCCCTCCGCCCGTCGTGGACCCGGAGAAGGGCGAGCTGGAGACGCTGCTGCCCTTCATAATCATCCTGCTCATCATCGTCGTCGGCGTTGGTGCAGGAGCCTGGGCGGCGCTCTCCGGCAGGAAGAAGAAGGCCCAGCCACCGAGGCGGCCCGCCGGCGGCAGGCCGATGTCGCCGGTGGAGGCGCAGGCGGCCCGCCGGGGCGCGGCCGGCGCCCAGACCCGGCCCAGGACAGCCCAGGAGCTCTACGGGGACGATTACGCCAAAAAGTTCTCCCGGCCAGCTTCTCAGGCCCAGTCCCCGTGGGAACAGCCGACCGCCACGCCATCAGCGCAGCAGGTGAGCTGGGGTGACGAGCCGGCGGCGGCCTATGCCCCGCCGGTCGAGGAGTACCAGCCGCCGGCGGAACCGGAGGCGCAGCCGCAGGGGCCCGCCTACGAGAACGCTGGCCAGCCCGTCTTCGGCCCGTCGAAGCCTGCCGCGCCCGGCGAACCCCCGGCTCATCCCGCTTCGGCCACCAAGGCCGTGGACTCTGACATCGACGAGCTGCTCAAGAAGATCGGGGAAGCGTCGAAGAAGAAATAGGGGAACCGGGGAACCGGGGAGCCGGGGAACCGGGGGGTGAACCGGGGAACTGGGGAGCCGGGGAGCCGGAACAACGCCTGACCGGCTTCCCGGATTCCCGGCTTCCCGGCTTACCCACCGGCTCCCCGGCTTCCCGGTTCCCCGGCTCCCCCGCAACAAGCTTTATACCGTCCGAACGCTTTTGTTCCTCGTCGGCGTTCGGTGGAGGTCCAGGCTTGTCGCCCCGGGTCGGATATGTGCTGCAGGCGGTCAGCTTGGCCTTCGGCATGGCGGTGGTCGCCATCCTGCTCCTTGCATCGAGGCCCGCCACCGCCCAGACGGACCCGCCGGCTTCGGGGACATGGGATGTCAACGACATCACTCGCTGGAGCGAGCCCGTCACCCTGATGGGCGACCTGGTGGTCAAGTCCGGCGGCGACCTGACCCTCTCCGACATGGAGCTGGTCTTCTGGTGCTCGGAAAGGTCCGAGTTCGGCGTCCGCGTCGAGGGCGGGGGAAGGCTCACCGCCCGCAATGTGGTCTTCCGGGCGAACAATGCCAGCTTCCCCTGCAGGTTCGTCCTCAACTGGAACTCCGTCGTGGGCCTCGACAACTGCACGATAAAATACGTGGGGAGCTTCGGACAGACGCGCGACACCTGGGGCGTCTACGTGCACAGCCCCTTCGTCAACATTTCGTTTTGCACGATATCCCAGTGCAACGTCGGAGTGCTCGTCCACGGCGTTGCGTCCTCTTCCATATACCAGTGCAACATCTCCGACAACTACGACCGCGGCATCTGGTGCATGTACGGCTCTCCCTTTATCGGCAACAACCGGCTGGAGAACAACAGCTACGGCATCTATCTCGAGGAATCGCCGGGACTGGCCCTGCTCAACAACGAGTTCATCGACAACCGGCGCGAGGCCCTCGCAATGGACGCCAACTCCTCTGTTTCCGAGTGGACCATAGACGAGCCTACGACCTGGGTGCGCTCGACCGTGTTCCTTCGCGGGAACATCACCGTCCGGCCGGGCGGCGCGCTTGCCATGGAAGACAGCCTGCTGCGCATGGACTCTCCTTCCGGTTCCCGGAAAAGCGTCCTCGTGGCGCCGGGCGGCTCCCTGCGGCTCGAGAAGAGCACGCTCGAGGCGACATCCGGCCGGGCCGGCGACGCCTACTCCCTGGCCGTCGAAAGCGGAGGCGGGCTCGTACTCGAGGGCTCGGCCATCCATGGCGCCGGGTACGACCCGCTCCGGGCGAACCTCTCTGGCCCGTTCATCGGCTCCGGGGCGCTGATAAACGGCTCCGACCTCACCGGCAACCTCGTGTCGCTCGTCTGCCAGGGCGCATCCGTGCGCGTCTCCAACTCGTCGCTGGGAGGGACGATTGCCGACCTGGTGCTGGGCAACTCCACGGCCCGCCTGCTCAATGTGACATACCGGCCGGCCAACGTCACATTCTCGGACGTCTCGAGCGTTCTCTGGTCCGGCTGGTATCTCTCCGCCGGCGTGCTCTGGCAGAACGGGCGCGCCTGTGCCGGAGCCACGCTCACGGTGCGGGACGGCCAGGGGGCGACGCTCTTCGACGGCGCGCCCGGCCCCGACGGCTGGGTGCGCTGGATGGAGGCGCTCCAGTTCCGCGTCCAGAAAGGGGAGGCGACGCCGCTGGGCAACGTCGCCCTCCTGGCGAAGAAGGCGGGCTTTTCGGACCTCCGAAGCGACATCCCGCTGGCAGCGGACCGCGATGTCAGGCTGGTCTTCACTGACCCGGCGCCGCCGACCGTGGCCATAACCTCGCCCGGGAACGGCTACGGCACCAACCGGGACTGGGTGCTGCTTTCGGGCACGGCCTCGGACGACATCGGCCTGGACCGGGTCGAGCTCCGGCTCGACGACTCATCGCGCTGGCAGCCCCTTTCGGCAGGGGGTTGGTCCTTCAACCTGACGAACCTTTCCGGGGGCGAACACCGCATCCAGGTCCGGGCGATCGACATCGCCGGCCAGGCCGCCTACGTCAACCTGTCCATCACGGCGGACTTCGACCCACCCCGGCTCGAGCTCGAGGAGCCTTTCGACGAGGAGGTGCTGACGAACGAAACGGGAGTGCGCTTCAGCGGCCGCACCGACCCGGACGCCAACCTCACCATCGACGGCATTTTGGTCCCGGTCGACGCCGGCGGCGCCTTCGACCAGGTCATCACCTTCACCGAAGGCTATCACGAGGTGAGGATCCTTGCCCGGGACCGGGGCGGGAATGCCGTTTCTGCCACGAGGAAGATATCGGTCGACCTTTCACCGCCCTCCATCACCGTCCTTTCCCCGGCCAACGGCACCAGGACCAGGCTCGAGGAGCTGGGCCTCGTGGGGATGGTGGAGCCCGGGGCCAAGTTCCGGGTGGACGGCAGCACGGTCCTGCTCGGCCCGGACGGCGGCTTCAACGCCACGGTCCTGCTCTCCGGCGGTCGCAAGGACATCGAGCTCTACGCCGAGGACCGGGCCGGCAACTCCAACACCACCACCTGGACGCTGGTGCGCAAGATGGACGAGCCCCAGGTCGAACCACCGATGCAGAGGTACGGCCTGGCGCTGACCCTGGCGGTCGTGCTGGCCGCGGTCTTCGTTGCCATCGTGGCCCTGGTGGTCGTGCGCCGGAAGGGGCGGGCCCCGCCGCCGGCGCGGCAGGTGGAGCTACCGGCGCTCGCCCCGCGCCGGCTATAGAAAATCATCATAAACCCGTACGCCGTTCCCAGAGACCGGGTCGGTGAACGCATGGCCGATGGGAAGGATTCAGGGCTGGACGAGTTCGCGGACTGGTTCCTCACGGAGGAGGAGGCGGCCGAGCCGGCGCAGGCGCAGCTCACGGTCATGAAGAAGGTCTGCATGCTGGGCGACCCCGCCGTGGGGAAGACAAGCCTCGTGGCGCGCTTCGTCTTCAGCATGTTCGACGACAAGTACATCGAGACCATCGGCGCCAAGGTCACCAAGCGCACCATGGCCATCGAGAAGAAGGCGACCCGCCAGCGCTACCGCCTCAAGCTCATGATCTGGGACATCGCCGGGCAAAAGACGCTGGACTTCATCAAGCCCACATACTACCGGGACGCCGAGGGCGCCCTCGTGGTGGCCGACATCACCCGGCGGGAAACGCTGGACAACGCCGTCCGGTGGGGCCGCTCGATAAGGGAGGTGTGCGGCGAGATCCCGGTGGTGATGCTCATAAACAAGAGCGACCTGAAGGACCACGGCCAGTTCTCGGTCGAGGA
>Ga0316626_10001360_pt1 | contig 10845 bp, 9 predicted proteins | sample OWC_Aug_T1_C1_D5_FD_207656 | JGI IMG/M metagenome (GOLD analysis project Ga0316626, IMG submission 207656) | Wetland soil microbial communities from Old Woman Creek delta, Ohio, United States - OWC_Aug_T1_C1_D5_A | ecosystem: Environmental > Terrestrial > Soil > Wetlands | place: USA: Ohio...
GCCTTCGAGTACGACAGCAACGTGGGCCTCGCGCCGAACGATGTCGGCATCCAGCGCAGCCGAAGTTACGGCCGGCAGTCGGATGGCAGGGCCGTTCTCGGATTCGGCGGGGGCTACCGCGTGGTGGACAACGACCAGGTCAGTGCCACGCTGTCATACGGGTTCTCCCAGAGTCTGCACGTGAACCTGAATGCGTACGACCTGCAGGGACACCAGGTGCGGTTGGACGTGGCTACGCCGCCGCGGCCGTGGTTCCAGCTCGGGTTGAGTGGCTGGTACGATTTCTACGCGCTGAACTATCAGACCTTCTATCAGGAGGGGGTTGGGGTACCGTGGGTGACGCTGTTCGAAGGGCGGGTCTCGGCCACGCAATTCTACTACCGCTTCCGCAGCCGTGACTACTTCCGCGGACCGCTGGACCCGTTCCTGGACGGGTACAACAACGCAGTCGGCCTGCGTCAATACGCGCTGCTGGGCGCCGAGGACCGCGTGCTCGATGTTGGGTATCAGTTCGATGACGAGGACCCGATCTCGCGCAACGGAAACGACTTTCAATACCAGGGTCACCAATTTGATGTGCGAGTCCAAGGTGACCTGGGGCAGATTGCCCACGCCACTGGTGGCTATCTGTTTCATTTGATGCAGGGCGACTTCGCCAACAGCCGGAACGTGTCAGGGTTCGTTCGGCGCGACGCCCAGCATCAGTTTGTCATTCGTTTCGAGCGCCCCGTGGCGGCGCACGTCATCGCGAATCTGACCTACCTGGGGACCATCAATGTCTCGAACACCGACGAATTCAGCTATGACCGGAACATCGTATCGGTTGGCGTTGGGATTCAGTTCTGAGATGATCGGGTGGAACGGATGAAAGCAACAACCACGGGCTTCCGCATCGTTCTCGGGGTTATGATGGGATTGGCGCTGACCCGGGTGCCCTGCTCGGCACAGTCCGACGTTGGTACTGTGGCGAGTGTGGTCGGCGCGCTCGAAGTTCAGCGCGGCCGCGACCGAACGTGGCAACCGTTGCTCATCGGCGGGTCGGTTCTTAGGTCGGATCGGATCCGCACCGGATCGGACGCCGCGGCGAAGATCATTCTCCACGATGACAGCGTCCTGGACTTCGGCGCGGAGACGCAGTTGACGGTGGAGCGTTTTGCGCCGGACGCGGACGCGCAGCGGCAGCGATCACTGCTGAAACTCGCCCAGGGAACGCTGCGGGTGTTGCAGGTCGACTCGGCCGGCGGTGCGCGCGGCCGGTACGAGATCGAGACGCCGACCGCTGTGATCAATGCCCGCGCGCCGGCGTTCGTGGTGCAGTACGATGTGCGCGGGGAGCACACCGATGTCGTTGGGGTCGAGGGCCTTGTCGAGGTGCAAGGCACAATCGGAGTCATCGAGCAGGGGGTGCAGGTCGGCCCGCGGCAGTTCACCCGCGTGTTGAAAGGTCGGTTGCCGTCGCCGCCAGAGGACCTGACGCCGGAGCGGTTCGCGGCCTACCAGCAAAGCTTGGTCATCGTCGGCACCGGCAGCCGCGAAACGCTCGACGCCGACCATCCGCTCGTCGCCGCTCGGCTGCTTCGGCCGGACGATCGACCGGGTACGACCGGGCGCGCCGGTCCAATTGAGGGTTCGTATCTCCGTCCCAAGGGGCCGGGCGAGACGCTGGCCGAGCAGTATTCGCGTGACCTCGGTGCACGGACGCAGCCGATTCCTGAGTTTCGTTACCAGAACCCCGGCGAGGTTCCCCCGAATTAACCCGCCGTCTCTGCTGCCCTGCCGCACACAGAGGGGGTGACGGGGAGAGTGGGACTGGGCGAACCCAGCCGATTGCCCCGTCTGTTCGGGTGACCCGATCAAGGACAGCCTCGGCCCAGACGTGAGCGATTCCTTACCGCACGCGCTGTGCTGTGCCATGGCACGTGGCGGTCAGATGCTGCGCGCCAGGAACGTTCGTGCCTATTGTACGCTCATAACCCGGCCAGGCCGCGTTAACAAATTCGCTAGAAGGCACTCTTCCTTGCCATTCGTTGCCGCCCGGGGTGGCGCCCAGGTGGCCGAGATCCACACCGCCGAGGGAGTTGGCAGAGTAAGCTCCAACGGCGATCACTTGGTACGAAGCATGCTCCACCGGCGGGTGAGGGATGTGATGCATGTCCAATGACCATGAGACCGAGAGCGTCCAGCAGGTTATCCTGCTGGTTGATGACGAACGAGATCACCTCATCATCACCCAGCGGTTTCTCGAGAGCCGCGGCTACGTCTGCCTGTGTGCCGAGCGCGGATGGGAGGCTTTGCAGCTCCTGAGCGAACATAAGGTCGACCTCATCCTGCTCGATCTGCACATGCCCGGCATGGACGGATACTGTCTGGCAGAGACTATTCTTTCGCACGATCGGTATCGTTCGATTCCCATCGTGGCCTTCAGCTGCTACGACCTCACGCGGTTCAAACAGCGGGCGATGCGCGTTGGCATGGCGGATTTCATTCCGAAACCGGTGGACCGAGAACGACTGGTGGCCGCCGTCCGGGATCAGCTGCGATTGCGCCGTCGACTGTCCGACCTCAGCGCCATCGAGGGCGAACTCAAGGAAGCGGACGGCTCATTGCCCCCGATCGGAAGCAACAGCTGAGTTGCGACGCCGCGCTGGCCTCTCGTCGCAGTTCTGAGCCGTCGCTTCACTCGCGACCCGACCTTGAATAGGACCGGCCCCGTGGTAAGGTGTGAGCTGCGGAGCCCGGTAGGCATCGCACCGACGGGAAAGGAGAAGGCGCGTGGGCAAAGTCACCGATGTGACGGATGCATCGTTCGGCCAGGAGGTCCTCGAGGCGGATCTTCCGGTGCTCATCGACTTCTGGGCTCCGTGGTGCGGCCCCTGCAAGGCGATCGGCCCAGTGGTCGAGGAGCTGGCCGGAACCTACGCCGGGCGGCTCAAAGTGGTGAAGATGAATGTCGACGACAACCCGCAAACGCCATCGCAATACGGCGTGCGGGGGATTCCGAATCTGATCCTCTTCAAGGGCGGCCAGGTGGCGGACCAGATCGTCGGCGCCGTCCCCAAAGCGCATCTCGTCAAAGCCATCGACCGCGTCCTGGTGTGATCGGCGGAGGCGCTGCGCGCCGATCGTCAATAGCCCGCCGCAACACGGCCTCGCGGCGGCACAATGGCAGCGTACCCCCGGTCGCCGCAGGAAGCTGGCGAGAGATGCCGGTTGGGGCGCCTCAGAACACGTAGCGCCGCATGCTGACGTTCATGATCAGTCCGACCCCGGCCATCAACGCCATCATCGACGACCCGCCATAGCTCAGCAACGGCAGAGTGATACCGACCACGGGCAACACCCCGGCGGTCATGCCGACGTTGATGACGGCCTGCAGCACGATCATGGCGGTGAGCCCGCCCGCCAGCAGCGCCCCGAGATTGTCCCGCGCCTTCATGGCGATCATGGCGCCGCGCGCGAGCAGGGCGATGTACAATCCGAGCAGCGTAGCGGTACCGACGAAGCCCCACTCCTCGGCGTAGACCGAGAAAATGAAATCGGTGTGCTGCTCCGGCAGAAAGCGCAGCTGATTCTGTGTACCGCGCAGGTATCCTTTGCCGTGTACCATCCCCGAGCCGATCGCGATCTTCGATTGCCGTGCGTGATAACCGGCACCGAGCGGATCCGACTGCGGGTGGAGGTAGCTCTCGACTCGTTGCTTCTGGTATGGCTTGAGGTGTTCCCACGCGTATGGCAGCGCCGCGCCGATGACCAGCACCGCCGCGAACACCAGTCGCAAGGGCAGGCCGGCAAGCAGGAGCACGGCGACCCAACCAGCCCCGAGGACGATGACGGTCCCGAGATCGGGTTGCGCCAGGACGAGGTATGCGGGCGCCGCCAGCATGAGCACGGGCCCGACCAGACGTCGCAGGGCGAGACGGGGGCCACCCGCCCAGCGGTGGAGATTGGATGCCAACGCGACGACGAGGGCGATCTTCATGAACTCGGACGGCTGCAATGAAACGGGGCCGACGGGGAGCCAGCGCCGCGCGCCGCCTCCGGAAGTTCCCAGCAGCGGGACCAAGCACAGCAGGAGGAGGGTCGCGGCATACATGGGAATTCCGTAGCGATCGAGGCGTCGATAGTCGAAGCTCAGGGTTGCGAGCAGCACCACCAGGCTGATGCCGATCCACACGGCCTGGCGCACGACATATGGACTCACCCCGGCGCCCGCGACGAAGGTCGCGCTGAAGATCGTCAAAAGGCCGCATCCGGCGATCAGCAAGACGATCGACAGAAACGGCCACTCGAAATGTTCGAGCAGCCGGCGATCGATTCTGAGTCGATCAATGCTGAGCATACTGCTTGGCTCCCCGCTCCTCTTTCAGTCGATAGTACGCCGCGATCACCGTCCGCGCGATCGGGGCGGCCACCGCGCCGCCGCCGCCCTCGGCGTGTTCCACCAGAGCGGCGACGGCAATCTCCGGGTCGTCCACCGACGCGTAGGCGACGAACCAGGCGTGGTCACGTTGGTGCCACGGGAGATCGGCCGATTTGGGACGCTTCTCTCCGAACTGGACGACCTGGGAGGTTCCCGTCTTCCCGGCGACGGTCACGTTGGGCAGTCGGGCATTCTTGCCGGTACCGCCCGGGGTGTTCACGACGTCCGCCAGCGCACTGCGCAGTTGCAGCAACGTCGTCCCGCGCAGTGGCAGGGTGCCGATCTCCTCTGGCTCGATCTCTCGCACCACCTCTCCGGTTGGCGACTCGATCCGGCGAACGAGACGGGGACGAAGCCGCTTGCCGGTGGCCACCGCCGCGATCACCTGCGCCATCTGAATCGGGGTGGTGGTGACGTATCCCTGCCCGATCGAAACGGACACCGTTTCGCCGGCATACCAAGGCGCGCGGAAGCGCCGCCGCTTCCACGCCGGATCGGGCACGGTTCCGGCCTTCTCGTGCTCCAAGCCGATTCCCGTCGGCAAGCCGAGGCCGAAGGCGCGTGCGTACTGCGCGATGGCTTCGATGCCGAGCCGCTGGCCGACCTGATAGAAGAAAACGTCGCACGATTGGACCAGCGCCTGATGGACGGCCACCGATCCATGGCCCCCCTTCTTCCAGCAGCGGAAATTCCGGTTACCGAACCAGAACCCGCCACCGCAGGAGATGCGGGTGAACGGGTTGATGATGCCTTCCTCCAGGGCCGCCGCCGCCATGATGATCTTGAACGTCGATCCCGGCGGATACTGGCCCTGGGTTGCCCGGTCGTTCAGCGGGTGCCGCGGGTCTTCAGTCAAGCCGCGCCAGTCGGCGCCGTGAATGCCGTGCACGAACAGGTTGGGATCGAACGACGGACGATTGACCAACGCCAAGACCTCGCCGCTGCGAGGATCGAGGACCACCACCGAACCCAAGTGTTCGCCCATGGCGTCCTCCGCGGCGCGCTGAAGGTCCAAATCCACTGACAACACCAACGTGTTGCCCGGGACCGCTTCGACTTCGCTGAGCACGCGCAGCTCGCGCCCGAGAGCGTCGACCTCGATCTGCTGGCCGCCCGGAATGCCGCGCAGCTCAGACTCCCACTCGCGTTCCACGCCGGATTTCCCGACCAGGTCGCCCGACCGGTAGCGCCAGTCGCGCTCGACCTCCTGCTTGCCTACCTCGCCGACATAACCCAGCGTGTGGGCGAGCAGCGACCCATACGGGTAGCTCCGCCGCGGCGTGATGCGGAGACTCACGCCGGGCAGTTCCAGCTGATGCGTTTCGAGGGCGACGATCTCGTCCCACTCCAGATCGCGCTTGACCAGTATCTCCTGGAACGCCGGCCGGCCGGCGGCCTGATCGAGAATCGCCTGGGTTTGCGCGGCTCCCTGCTTCAGGAGCTGGGCCAGCACCTCGGTGGTGGATTCGAGGTGGCGCGCGTCCTCGGGAACGATCATCGCGTCGAAAGAGGCGCGACTGTCAATCAACGTGCGGCCGAAACGATCGAGCACGGGGCCGCGTGTCGCCTCCACGCGCCGCAGGCGGATGCGGTTCTCCTCGGAGAGCGTCCGCATTTCCCTGCCTTGCAGGATTTGCAGGATCCAGAGCTGCGCCAGCAGGACGGAGAAGGCGAGCAGCGCGCCGACGGCCGCGAGCCTGAGACGGCGGCGCAGTGCCAGCGAGGCTTCATGCTGCCCGAACATCTCTCAACTCGCGGGCGCCGGGTTCACCATGAAGCCGAAGCGGCGACACGGCGACGTGGCGCGTTCGGACTCGTCGGTCGCCGCGTTCCCGCGTCGCCCTGTCCGCCGCAGCCTGCTCAGGGCGCAGGCCGTTTTCAAAGTGGGCCAACATTCTCCCGAGGTGGCTACTCCGCCTCCTCCTCTTCCGTTGGCTCCGTGCTGACCAGGATCGCGAGCACGGGCGGGCCCAGCGCGGCGGTCAGCACCGCTTGCAGGACGAGCGAGCCGGCAGTCGCTCCCCACGCTTGCTCCGGAGCGATGAAGATGACCAGCAATACGGTCACTGCCGTGATCTTTACCACCGAGGCCAGCAGCACCACCACCACTTTCGACAGGAGGTTGTCTACCCAAAGGCGGCGCGACGTCAAGTAGACGAGCAGAAACGCCAAACACATCGCAAAAGCGTTGAGTCCCACCGCCCCCCCCGACACGCTGTCCTGGGCATACCCGAGAAGAAATGCGCCCAGCGCACCGCCGACCGTGTGGTGGCGCAGACCGAGATAGACGCACAGCACCAGCAGGAGGTCAGGAACGGCGGCGTCGATGCGCACGGCCTGTAGCGCGGTGCTCTGCAACACCAGGCCGACGATGGTGCCGAGCACCATCACCACGAACGTGCGCATTAATAAGCGTTCGGTTGGGCGGTGGTATCCAAGATCAGCACCTCCTCGATGCGGTCCAGCGGCGCGGTGGGTCGGACGATGGCCATCTGCAGCAACCCCCGGTTACGGAGGGAGACTTCGACCACCTCGCCGATCATGAGGCCTTTCGGGAATATTCCATCGAGGCCGGAGGTCACCACGCGGTCACCGACCGCAACATCCTCTCCGCGACGCACATACTTCATGTGGCAGCCCTCCTCCAAGCCTCCCTGCACGATGCCCCGGGCCCGGCTGCGCTGGACGACCGCGTCGATCCCGCTGTTGTGGTCGGTCAGTACCAGGACCTGGGACACGGTATGGCTCACCTCGGAGATCTGGCCGACGACCCCTTGTGGCGAGAGCACCGCCATCCCCCTGCGGATGCCATCGCGCTCGCCACGGTCGACTGTCAGCGTGCGGAACCAGGGCAGCGGATCTCGGCCGATCACCCGCGCGCTGTAGGCGACGCCATCGAAGTGGCTGCGGAAGTCGAGAAGCTCGGACAACCGGCGATTCGCCTGCTCCAGTTCGCTGAGGACCACCGCTTGCTGCTCGAGTTCCGTGACCCGCTCACGCAGGATTTGGTTCTCCTGACGGGCGGTGACGAGTTGGGCGTACCCGTCCCAGAGGCCGCGCGCGCCAACGCCGATCCAGGTGACGGCGGCCTGCAACGGTGCCAGCGCGTCGGCAACCAAACGCGCGATGGGATCGCGGTACTGGCGCGAACGAGCACTCACGGAGAGCAGGAGAAGCGAGGCGAGCAGCAGACAACCGGAGGTCAGGAAAACCTTGTTTCTCCGAACAAACCCGAACATGCGCCGCGGCGAGTCGTTCCACCGGCCCGAGGGCCACCCGCGGCGGACCCCGATGCCGGGCTATTGCATGGTGACATCCTTCAGGAGGTCGAGCTCGTCGAGGACTTTGCCCGCCCCCATTACGACCGCGGTGAGCGGATCATCGGCGAGCGTGATCGGCAAGCCGGTCTCCTCGCGTAGCAGCACATCGAGGTGTCGCAGCAACGCCCCACCTCCGGCGAGCACGATGCCCTTTTCCACGATGTCGGATGCCAGCTCCGGAGGCGTTCGTTCCAGCGCAATGCGGACGGCGTCGACGATCTGGCTGATGGGCTCGAGCAGGGAGTCGCGGATCTCCTCATCGGAGACTTCGACCGTCTTCGGCACCCCGGCCACCAGGTCACGGCCCTTGATCTCCATCGTCTGGATCTCGTTGCCCGGGTATGCGGACCCGATGGTGATCTTGATCAACTCCGCGGTGCGCTCGCCAACCAGGAGATTGTACTTGCGCTTGATGTACTGGACGATCGCCTCGTCCATCTTGTCGCCGCCGACCCGCACCGATTTCGAGAACACGATGCCCTTGAGCGAGATCACCGCGACCTCGGTGGTGCCGCCACCGATGTCCACGATCATGTTGCCCGTGGCTTCCGTGATCGGCAGCCCGGCGCCAATGGCGGCCGCCATCGGTTCCTCGATGAGGTAGACCTCGCGTGCGCCGGCGGACTCGGCCGACTCTCGCACCGCGCGTTTCTCGACCTCGGTGATGCCGAAGGGCACGGAGATGATGATGCGCGGCCGGACCAGCGTTTTCCGGTTGTGAATCTTCTGGATGAAGTACCGGAGCATCGCTTCGGTGATCTCGAAGTCGGCGATGACGCCGTCCTTCATCGGCCGGATGGCCACGATCGATCCCGGGGTGCGTCCGAGCATCTTCTTGGCTTCCGCTCCCACCGCCAGCACGCGGCGGCCGCCACGGCCATCCTTCTGCACCGCGACGACGGAGGGTTCGTTGCAGACGATGCCCTCACCCTTGACGTAGATCAGTGTATTCGCCGTTCCCAAATCAATCGCCAGATCGTTCGAGAACATTCCCAAAAGAAAATCGAGGACCATTCTGTGCCCTGTTATCCCGCCGCGCCGTGCGTACCAGAATTCCGGGGGCGGAGCAACTTGCGACCGGTGTAAGTTGCTTTTCCTCCAGGCGTTCACTATCGTCTCTTAGTTTCAGGGGAGTATACGGCAAGTGCTGAAGGTTTTGCGGAAGAAGCGGCAGTCCCTGCTGGTGGCAGCGCCGATCGGGGCCATCGTAGTGGTTTTCGTCTCCTGGGGCATTGGCACGGTCGTCGCCGACCGCGTGGATGTCGTGGCGCGGGTCAACCACGAGGTCATCTCGGGCGCTGAATTGCGTCATGCGCTGGAGAATCTCGAGCGATCGTACCGCAACCTTTCTCCGAACAGCATCCCGCCCGAGGCGTTGCGGGCCCAGGCGCTCGATCAGCTCATTACCTCCCGCCTCCTGACCCAGGAAGCGCGCCGGCTCGGGTTGACCACCGGCGACGAGGAATTGCGCGAGTCGATCGCCGGTCTGCCCAGCTTCCAGGTCGGCGGACGCTTCGACAAGCAGGCGTATCTCGGCACATTGAGCGCCAATCGCATCAAGCCGGCGGATTTCGAAGAAGCGCAGCGGACCCAGCTCCTGATCATGAAGGTGCAGGACGTGATCGCTGCCGGGGCGCACGTCACCGAGGCCGAGGTCAAGGAGCGTTTCCGCTACGAGAACGAGCGGGTCAATCTTCGCTTCATCAAGGTGCCGCCCGCGAACTTCACGGCGCAGGTGCAGGTGGCGGAGGGCGACCTGGCTCCCTATCTCGCCGCCCATCAGGATACATTCCGCGAGCCGGAGCGCGTTCGCATTCAATACCTGCATTTCGAGGCGAAGAGCTTTGCCGACCAGGTGAATCCGACCGACGACGAGATTCAGGCGTACTACGATGCGCATCCGGACGAGTTCCGGACGCCTGAAGAGGTCCACGCGCGACACATCCTCTTCAAGGTCCAGCCGGGCGCCACCGGCGAGCAACGCGACGCGGTGCGGCAGCGAGCGGCGGCGGTGCTCGCCCAGGTGCAAGCGGGAGGAGACTTCGCCGCACTCGCAACGCAGTATTCCGAGGACAGCAGCGCCCAGAACGGTGGCGACCTTGGCTGGTTTGGGCGCGGAAAGATGGTCCCGGCCTTCGACGCTGCGGCGTTTGCGCTGGCAGCCGGCGGTACGAGCGACCTGGTGACGACGCCGTTCGGGTTCCACATCATTCGGGTCGAGGACAAGCACCCGGATCGACTCCAGCCATTTGACCAGGCCCGCGGCGCTATCGTTGACGCGATCCGCAAACAGCGCTCCCGTGAGGTGGCGTTGCAGAGCGCCGAGCAGGCGTACGAACAGCTGGCCGACCGGAAGGCGAGCTTTGAGGACGTGACCCGCTCGTCCGGGCTGACGGCCCGCACGCCGCCGCCGTTTTCCCGGGACGAACCAATCGTTGGTCTCACGTCCAGCGCCGAGCTGATCGGCGCGATCTTCAAGACGGAGCCGGGAGACACGGGCGAGATCGTGACCCTCGAGTCAGGGTATGTCGTCTTCCAGGTGAACGAGCGTATTGCCAGCGTCGTTCCAGAGATCGGTGCCATCCGCGACCGCGTCGAAGCAGCCATTCGCCAAGAGCGGGCGGAGGCCGCTGCCCGGGCGCATGCGGAGGAGATGCTGAAGCGGCTGCAGGAGAGCAGGGACCTCGATGCGCTGGCCGCGGCGGAGCACCTGACCGTCGGGGAGACCGGGCCCGTTGGGCGCCGCGGCGCGTTCGTGCCGCAGATCGGTCCCGCGCAGGATCTCAAGGACGCGGCCTTCCAGCTCACACCTGCCGGTTCCGTGCTCCCGGCGGTGTACAGCGCAAATGGGGAGGCGGTCATCGCGGTGCTCAAAGAACGCGTGCCGGCGGACGAGCAGAAGTTCAAGGAGCAGGAGAAGAGCCTCGTCGAGCAGTCGCGCCGCCAGCTCGAGACGGCTCTGGTCCAGCAGTTCATCAACCACCTGAAGGGCCAGGCGGAGATCGAGATTTCACCAAACTACGCCGGGTAGGGCGCTTGGCAAACCCAGCACCAGCGAGGGGTGGTGGCCGACTGGGCCCAGGAACCGAAGCCGCCCCCCGTCAT
>Ga0316626_10001361_pt1 | contig 10838 bp, 9 predicted proteins | sample OWC_Aug_T1_C1_D5_FD_207656 | JGI IMG/M metagenome (GOLD analysis project Ga0316626, IMG submission 207656) | Wetland soil microbial communities from Old Woman Creek delta, Ohio, United States - OWC_Aug_T1_C1_D5_A | ecosystem: Environmental > Terrestrial > Soil > Wetlands | place: USA: Ohio...
TATACAGCAAGGCTGTCCGGGTCGGCGGGGACAAGATGGACGAGGCAATCATGGCCTACATAAAAAGAAGGTACAATCTCATGATAGGCGACATGACATCCGAGCAGATCAAGATAGACCTCGGCTCAGCCTACAGTTCGGATGGACCGGACAAGCGCATTATGGACATCAAGGGCCGGGACTTGATTTCCGGCATTCCCAAGACCATCACTATTAATGAGGATGAGATCCGTGAAGCGCTCTCCGAACCGATCAACATCATCCTCGATACCATTAAAGTCGCGCTGGAGAATACACCGCCTGAACTGGCCGCAGACATCGTTGACAGGGGCATTGTCCTTGCAGGCGGAGGCGCTCTCTTGAGAGGCCTTGACTCACTTATCAAACAGGAAACAAACCTGCCGGTTATCGTGGCTGAAAATCCCCTGAAAGCTGTTGTGCAGGGCGTCGGCAAGATGCTCGATGAGCTCGAACTGCTCAGAAGAGTCGCTATAACATAGCGCGCGGAATGCCCAAGAAGAGGACCATCCTTTTTCTCAGTGTCGTAGTCGTTCTCTTTTCTGTCATGACCTACCAGAGCAGGAAAGGATATTCCCTGACCGGTGCTCCTTTTTCCTTGCTGATAAACAGTCTGTCTTCCTCGCTGACCGCCATAACAGATGCGATCGAGCGGCCTTTTAAGGCGATTGCCCTCAGAAATGAGGAAAACCGTGTTCTGCGTGAGCAGGTCGATGAGCTTCTTCTTGAACGGATGAAATATCAGGAAGCGCTTTTGGAAAACAAAAGGATGAAGGATCTTCTGAAATTGCGCGACACATGGAAAGACGCACTCGCCGTTGCCCGTATCATTTCCCGCGGGATAAACTACTGGTCACATACCTTTGTGATAGACAAAGGACTTGATGACGGTCTCGCAAAAGATGCGGCTGCCATTACTCCAAAAGGGTTGGCAGGAAAGGTTTACGGCGTTTCACGGTCATACGCAAACCTCCTCCTTGTTACGGACATTAACTTTTCAGTCTCGGTCAGGCTCCAGGAAAGCAGAAAAGAAGGTGTGCTTTCCGGCGCTGGCACGGTCACGACGCTATTGAAGTATATCCCTCCGGAAGAAGAGATCAAGACAGGAGAGGTCGTCGTAACTTCAGGGCTTGATCGTCTCTTCCCCCCCGGAATTCCTGTAGGTTATGTCTCAAAGGTCGACCGCCAGGGAACTGGTCACTTTCAGTATATTGAGGTCACCCCGTTTGTTGATAACGCACGAATAGAAGAAGTGCTTATCGTAAAATGAAATTGCTTGCAGGCACAGTGGTCGTAATCATAGCATTTGTGCTCCAGGCAAAGATCTCTGTCCTGTCGATTACCCCGAACCTGACGGTAATGCTCGCATACTATGCAGGGATGAAATATGGCGAGACCAGGGGAATGATCGCCGGCCTTATCATCGGGGGCATTGAGGACAGCCTTTCCACCTCACTCTTTGGACCGAACATGCTGGGAAAATCCCTTGCCGGCTTCTTTTCTTCCTTCTTTCTTTCGGGCGGTTTTTTTATCTGGACGCCGCTCCTCGGGATTTTTGGCGCCTTCCTGCTGACTATCGTCGACACCTCTGTTGTTTATGTAGCTCTCGGCATATTCGACAAGTTTCCGACGAACCCCTCTACAGCACTGTTCAGTTTGATCTTGCAGTCATTACTCAATGCCGGTGCCGGCATGTTCATACGGCCGCCTCATGCAGACTGAACGGCCAGATACGGAAAAGATCGCCCTCAGTGGCTACCTCATCATCCTGGGGTTCCTGCTCATCCTCCTCAGGCTCTGGCAGCTCCAGATACTTCAGGGCAGCGAGATGAGGAAGGTTTCTGAAACGAACCGACTCAGGATCATAGGCGTACCGGCTCCCCGGGGCATCATTTTTGACAGAAACAATGTCCCCCTGGTCAGAAATACTCCCTATTTCTGCGCCTCGGTAATACCTCAGGAGTTCAACAAGGACAATATGGCCTCTCTCTCACTACTGCTTGACGTACCGGAGACAGACCTCTACGACAGGATCACCCGAAAGGCTGCGAGCCCGTTCACCCCTGTTCGGATAAAGGAACGGCTGACCTTCGGCGAAGTAAGTTATATCGAAGCGCGCCGCTCTGACTTTCCGGGCCTCCTGATAGAGGTGGAAACGAGCAGGGAGTATATTTATGGTACGGTAGGCGCTCACCTGATCGGCTATCTCGGGAAGCTTAATCCTCGGCAGTCAAAGGATCCGAGCTTCAAGGACGTCCCTCCTGAGGCTTTTATCGGGCAATGGGGAGCTGAAAGACTTTACGATAAGTCCCTGCGCGGAACCGCCGGCCAGAAGATCATCGAGGTCGATGCTGTTGGCAGGGAGATCCGTCTCCTGTATGAAACCCCGCCAGTAAAGGGGGCTGACCTTGCGCTGAGCATTGACATCGCGCTCCAGAAAGAGGCAGAGGACGCCTTTGCCGGGAGAGCAGGGGCGTTCGTTGCACTCAAGCCGGACACGGGGGAGGTCCTCGGTCTGGGAAGCTCGCCTTCTTTTGACCCGAACAAATTTGCAAAAGGCATAAGCTACGATGACTGGCAGGCGCTGATGGGAGACAAGAAACTGCCGATGCTGAACCGCGCAATCCAGAGTCAATACCCGCCCGGATCAACGTTCAAGGTCCTTACCGCCATAGCAGCTCTTGAGGGGGGGGCTATTGATACGGGCACGAAGTTTGACTGTAAGGGAGGGCTGAGCTACGGGAAATGGCGCTTTGGATGCTGGCAAAAAAAAGGGCACAACGTCTTGTCATTTCATCGTGCCCTTGTCGAATCCTGCGATGTCTTTTTCTATGAGACAGGCAGGAGGGTCGGATTTGACAAGGTCGCAGAGGTGGCTACAAATTTCGGCCTGGGCAAGGAGACCGGAATTCCCCTGGGCGACGAGAAGAAAGGCCTTATACCGAATGCGCAGTGGAAGCTTGAGACAAAAAAAACACCGTGGTTTCTTGGCGAGACGTTCATAAATTCCATTGGTCAAGGGTATGTCTTAACAACGCCTATTCAGCTTGCGGTAATGATGAGTGCTGTTGCAAACAATGGTCGTGTATACCGGCCGATCATACTCAGGGATGAGCCTTCTACTCTCGTAAAAACAGTGAATGTCAGCCCGAATACCTTTGAAATTGTTAAAGATGCGCTAAAGGGTGTTGTGAACGAGCCCGGAGGAACCGGTTTCACGGCCCGCTCTGTCATGGCCACCGTCGGTGGAAAGACCGGCACCGCGCAGGTCGTCGGCATCAGGAAGGACTCAAAATATCTAGCCGAAAGATTTCGGGACCATGCATGGTTCGTCTCTTTTGCCCCTGTCGAAAAACCGGAGATCGCCCTTTCTGTCTTTGTCGAGCACGGGGGGCACGGGGGCAGCGTCGCAGCTCCGATAGCCAAAAAGGCAATCGAGGCGTATCTTCTGCCGGCGGACAAGAAGAAGGATTTGCTGAATGTTCAACATTGACAGAAGGCTGATACGCAATTTCGACTGGATCACATTCAGCATCATTCTCGTCATATCCTTTATCGGCATCATGACGATATTCAGCGCGACTCGCCAGCCCGGAGATGCGCCGCAGGCAGCATTCTATATAAAGCAGGTCGTCTGGCTGCTTATCAGTATCTGCGCACTGATCGTCATTGTCAGTTTCGATTACATCTGGCTCGGCAGGATAGCGCTGGTCCTCTATATCACCGGCATGGCGCTTCTTGTCTTTGTGCTCATCTCCGGCAGGGTCGGCATGGGTGCCCAGAGATGGATCAGCATCGGCTTTTTCTCATTCCAGCCCTCTGAATTTTTCAAGCTTATCTTTATCATCATGCTTGCAAGCTACTACAGCCTTCAGCGGGAAGCACTTGATACCTTTGCCCTTCTCAGGATCTTCTTCATGATCGTCTTTATCCCCTTTGTGCTCCTGTTCAAGCAACCCGACCTCGGAACTGCGGTCGTAGTGCTGCTGATCTTCATTTCTGTTTCTCTTGCACGGGGCCTTCAGAAAAAGCTGCTCGTTACCCTTGTGATCATCAGTCTGGTCTCGCTTCCTTTCGTCGGCAACATTCTCTGGACCGGCCTTAAGGATTATCAGAAGAACCGCCTCATTGCGTTTATTGATCCGCAGGCAGACCCTACGGGGATCGGCTACCACATCAACCAGTCAAAAATTGCCATCGGCTCGGGAGAACTCACGGGGAAGGGATTTCTAAAAGGCACGCAGGGACCGTTCAGGTTCCTGCCGGAGAAGCACACAGACTTCATTTTTGCAGTGTATGCAGAGGAGCGGGGATTCATAGGCTCCCTATTCCTGCTCTTCCTTTATTTTGTCCTCTTCCTGCGCGGACTTGATACTGCTTATAAGGCGAAGGATGAGTTCGGGAGGTTCCTGGCACTGGGTATCACATTCATGTTCAGCATCTATTTTTTTGTGAACGTCGGCATGACCCTTGGAATTATGCCGGTTGTCGGCATCCCGCTGCCGTTCATGAGCTATGGGGGGACTGCCCTGCTTTCTAACTTCATCTCGGCAGGCGTCCTGATCAACATCAGGACTCGGCGCTTCAGCCTCTTTTATTAAACGGACTCTTTTTGCTATAATTGCTATCCGGTAGTACTAAATAGTTTTCAGGTATGCTTTTTTTCTGATCACTATGCACTGATTACGCTTTACTCGCTTCAATGGCGGTGTAGCTCAGTTGGTAGAGCATGCGACTCATATTCGCAGTGTCCGGGGTTCAAATCCCTGCACCGCCACCAACTCCCTATAACTGGGACCTATTGGGGGCCACTTTGGCCAATTTGAGGTTCCTTTTGCTTTTGGCAAACTCCGGGTTCCCTCCCTGGGCACTGGGCATTTGAGTCGTCCTTTTCTCCCTAAATATCCGCTATATATGCACGGACGCTGTTGTCGCTGCTTTTTTACGCATTTGATCTAGGGATTGAAGTTGCTCACAGATCGTGACGGCGCGGCAAAGACATGCTCCAACAGCGTCAACGAGCTGTACAGAACCGGCATGTATTGACACTGTTACTACAATGCGTTAGGATTGTATTGTGGAATTTGATTGGAGCAAGACAAAGGCGGCGGAAAACCTGAGGAAGCACGGGATATCATTTCCTGAGGCCGCGGAAGCATTCTCTGATCCTCTCCATATCTCTGTTTTGGATGTCCGTTTTGATCATTTCGAGGAGCGTTGGATAAGCATAGGCATGACGGCAAAAGGCAAATTGATTGTTGTTGGACATCTCTATAGCATCACAAGAGAACAGGGCAAGGAGACCATAAGGGTTATAACAGCGCGGGAGGCGACAAGAAAGGAGCGAGAGCAATATGAAAACATCGGTTAAGGACAAGACAGACATGAAACTGCCGGACGAGGTCGATTTCTCAAAAGGTATTCGCGGCAGGTTCTACAGGCCGCATAAGGTATCGACAACCATAAGAATTGATGATGACGTGCTGCTGCTCTTTAAGAAGCTAGCGACAAAGAAGAAGGCACCCTATCAGACGCTCATGAATGAGGCATTAAGACAGTATGCGGAGAAGTCAGCATAAGGCAGGGCACTGCATGGCAGCCTGACAGCGGAAGAAGTGGCAGGATTGAGTGGAAGAGGAGATACTCGGAAAGCGGTGGCACGAGTGGTCGGGGAAATCAATTACTCAATGCGCCGATATGCTTCACTGCCACGGAAAATATGATCCACGTAATATTATTATTTCTCCTCAGGTCTTCGACAGCCTGGTGTAGTACTCGATTTCAAGGAGCCTGCGCTTGATGTCCACGCCCGGGGTATAGCCGCCGATGGAGCCGTCAGATTCGATAATCCGGTGGCAGGGATACATAATCGGGATGGGGTTCTTGCCGAGCGCATTGCCGACAGCCCGGGAAGCGTGCGGCTTGCCGATCTTGTCCGCGACCCATTTATACGTCCTCGTCTCTCCGTACGGTATCTCCGCAAGTGCCAACCAGACTTCTCTCTCAAACTCAGTCCCCTCGGCAAAGCTGGTCTTTACCGAAAACGCCGTCCTGCCTTCGGAGAAGTATTCCTCAAGCTCCTTCTTGACCTCTGCACTGATTTTTGTCTGCCTAGGGGTAATGCCGGATGGTTTTTCGAACGATATGCCGATAAGTGAAGTCTGGACGAAAATAAGGTAGAGTGCGCCTATCGGGCTCTGGAGGACATCATAATATTCACTATGGTCCGACCTGCTCTGCTTCATATTGCTCGCTTGAATAGACCTCTACCCTGTCACCGCCCTTTTTGATCGCATTCGCCAGGGCCCGCTCTGCGCAGAGCATGAGATCTTCGGTGGTCTGACCGTCCAGAAAGACAATGCCAACGCTTGCGGTGACCTTGCCCTTTGGCTGGGACTCCTCATGGTGGAACGGAAAGTTCCTGATGATGGCATTGAACCGGTTGCTGAGCGACAGGCCGGCAGATATAACCGTATTCGGAAGAATGACGGCAAAGGCATCGCCGCCATAGCGCACAACAACATCTGAACCTCGTATATTCTTCCGCAGCAGCTCAGATACCTTCTTCAGGACAATGTTGCCGTGATATTCCCCGTTCTTTTCAACATAGTTGCCGAAATAGTCGATATCAAGAAGCACAAGATTGAGCGGAAGCTTGTACCGCGTTGCCCTCTCCACCTCCTGCGCAAGCCGTATCTGAAAATACCGGTGGCTGAAGACACCGGTCAGCTCATCGATAAGCCCGGCCCTCTTGGGATACAGGATCTCGAGCTCTTTGATATGGTCGATCATTTCCTTGGTGTCAAATGCATGCTTTCTGACGATGCGCTCGATCTTGCCCATGAGCGACATCCTGTCCTCAACCGAGATGTCCCTTTCCGTAAGGATAAAAATCGGGATGTTCTTGGTATAGGGGTTCTCTTTCAGCTCCTGTATCACATCAAAGCTCACCATATCAGGGAGGCTGAAGTCCATAAGGATGAGGCTCGGCCTGAGGGTGACCGCGAGGTCTATGCCTCTTTTGCCCTCAGACGCGGTATAAATCAGATATCCCTGGGGCTCAAAGATCTCCTTGAACGAGTTGGTGATAACTTCTTCCTCTTCGATGATCAGGATCGACGAAGGAAGTACGACCTTCCCCCTCGAGATGTTCAGTTCGTCGAGCTTTGTCAGGAGCGCTTCCTTGTCCAGGGGCTTCATGAGATAATCCGTAGCGCCGAGAGCAAAGGCGAGTTCCTTGTTGTCGATGATCGAATGAATGATGATCGGGATATCAGCAGTCTGGGGGTCGCTCTTGAGCGTCTGGAGCACTTCCCATCCGTCCTTTTTGGGAAGCATGACATCAAGGGTTATGGCAAATGGACGCATGGTCCTGGCCTTCTGTATCGCCTCCTCTCCATTGTATGCATGCGCCACTTTGTATCCCGACTGGGTCAGATGGAGGGTGAGGAGTTCCGCGGTAGCGCTGTCGTCCTCTACCACAAGGATCAAAGGGGCCTCTTCCTTCATCCAGGGGAAGGTAAGTCCGACCGCTTCAGGCTCTTCCGGCTGAACTGCCTCAACGGGCGAGGTGACCGGTATGGTGAAGGTGAAAACGCTGCCCTTTCCTAGGCTGCTTTCCAGCGAGATCGTGCCGCCATGGAGTTCGACAAGCTTCTTCGACAGCGCAAGACCCAGGCCAGCGCCGCCAAACTCCCGCGAGAGCGTGGTATCAGCCTGCTCAAACTCATCGAAGATCCTTTCCTTGTCCCCGGGGCCGATGCCCACCCCGGTATCCCATACCGAGAACCGTAACAGGTCACCATGGGGGATCGAAAGCACCGACTTGTCAGCGGCTCCCTCATCGTACGCAACCGTTATGCCCACTTTCCCGCCTTCGGGGGTGAACTTGATCGCATTTGAAAGCAGATTATAGAGGATCTGTTTGATCTTGACCATGTCTGCGGTTATGAAATCAACGTCCGGGTCGATCTGCGCGGAGATCTCTATCGATTTCTTTTCCGCGAGAGGCATCATGATAGATGCCACCTCATCGAGAAAATCCCGCACCCGAAACGTTTCATAGACGATCTCGAATTTGCCGGCATCGATCTTCGCAATATCAAGCACGTTGTTTATCAGCTCAAGCAGGTGCCTTCCCGCTGCGTGGATGTTCTTTACATAGCGCTCCTGGCTCTCGTTCAGGGGCCCGAAGTTCTTTTCGAGCAGAACGTCGGAAAATCCCAGGATCGAATTCAGCGGTGTTCTCAGCTCGTGGCTGGTATTCGATATGAATCTCCCCTTTACCTGGTTCAGCCGTTCGAGCTCCCTGTTCGTGCGTTCAAGCTCCTCGGTCCTTTCAAGGACTTTCTGCTCAAGCGTCCGGGTGAACTCTTCAAGCTCAGTGGTCTTCTTGTCGAGCGCGCTCCGAAGTTCGTTCTCCTCTCCGAGACTACGCATGACGAAGATCGTACCGTATCGGTTCTGCAGACTGTCCTTGAGGACAACCGCATTCAGGTCCACATCGATTTCCCTGCCCTGTGAATCTACAACAACCGTGGAATATCCCTTCAGGTTCGTCCTCATGCCAAGCGCCTTGTTGAAGGCCTCCGCCTCCTCACTGCTCCTGATGAGCGACATAATGGTCTTGCCGGCGATATCGTCCCGTGAAAACCCAAGCACTGCAGAGGCGGCATCATTGCAGGCGATGACAAGGCCGTTGGAGTCAGTAATGAACATGAGATCATGGCAGGCGCCTGCAAGGCCCGAAAATTTCTGCCTGTATTCATCGATACCTTTCAGGAGGGAAAAACGGTCTATGGTCAGACCGATGATCCCGGTGGCAAGAGCAAGAGAGGTTTTCTGCCGCTCGGAGAACTGCCTCGGCTTGAAGTCATAGAGATAGAGGGCCCCGGCAACCTCTCCCCGCAAAAGCACCGGGCAGGCAAGCACTGCCTTGATCTTCTCTCCCGTGATCGCTGCGTTGTTCAGGTTGGCCACCTTCGAGATATCCGGCAGTTCTCCGCATTCTTTCCTGTTGAACATTTGGTCGGCAATCTCGTCAGGCAGTGAACTCCACATCTTGTTCTCAAAAAATTTCTTGCTCAGCCCTTTTGCGGCGAGCATCTTCATGTGCCTGCCGCTGTAGAGCGAAATGCAGCCTGCAGGAGCGTCGGCGATGTCAAGGGTCTTTACCAGCAGCATGTCGAGGAACGTCTTGAGCGATTCAGCGGAGGATAGGTTTGTCGCGAGCTGATAAAGGATCTTCTGGTCTGCCGTGGTCTTGATATTCTCTATCTTTGCCCGTTTCTGTCTCTCTATGATCTCCCAGAGGAAGCGGGCCCCAACACCCTCGATCACCTCGATCTTCTGCTGAAACGCCTCCCTGATCTGATTGCTGATATCTGCATCGCCGGTAACATTGATGACGACCTCGGGCGCTGCAGCAACAAGGTCCTCGATTCTGCTGAAAACCGGGATGTTCCATTTTCCCGCAAGGACAACGCCGGGCGCTTCATGCTTCCGCTCATAAATGCCGATAAGGGCGGTATTCGCGTCGCTCCTGAGCAGGGAGATAAGTGCGCTCCCGCCGATGCCGCCGCCGGCGATAGCGATCTTAAGCATAGCTGTAATTTCCCTTTGACATAAGCTGCATCATCCGGATAAAAACGCCGGTCAGCTCGGGGTCCCACTGGCCGGAAAACCGCTCCTTTTCTATGACCAAGAGGGCTTCCTCGATAGATCTCCTGCCGCGATACGGCCGGATCGACACCATGGCATCGAATGTGTCGAGTATGGCAAGAATCCTCGCCATGAGGGGGATTGCATCACCTGCAAGGTTGTCGGGAAACCCGCTTCCGTCCCAGCGCTCATGATGGTGTCTGATACCGGGAAGGATGTCTTTCATGGACTTGAGTGGCCGGCATATCTCCTCGCCGAGGGTGGGATGTCTTCTGATCTCTTCAGCCTCTTCAGGGGTGAGCGCTGCCGGCTTCTTAAGGATCGCCTCGCTCAGGCCCATCTTGCCGATGTCATGCAGTATTCCTGCCTTCTTCAGCACAGACAGGTCCTTTCCCGGGAAGCCAAGAAATGCTCCAAACTCGTTCGCCAGATCGCCGACCCTTGTGGAATGCCCCTTGGTGTAATGGTCACGAGCCTCCAGGGTGATGACAAGACTGAAAATAATGCTTTCGGAATGATCAAGCTGCGCATGCAGCTCTTTCAGCTTAAGAAGAGAACGTATTTTGGTAAGCAGTTCCTGTGTGTCAAAAGGCTTGCTGATAAAGTCGTCAGCACCTGCCTCAAGGCCGGTAAGTCTGTTCCTCTTATCGTTCAGAGCTGTTACCAGGACAACCGGGATAAATTCTTTTTCAGAAAAGTTCTTCAGCCTTCTGCAGAGTTCAAAACCATTGATGCCCGGCATCATGACATCAAGGATAGCAATGTCTATTTGATGAGATGTATAGACATCGAGGGCTGCCTCAGCACCAAGGGCCGCATGGACCTGCAGCCCTGCTTTCTGAAAAACAGCCTCCATCAATTCCAGGTTTGGCTGGACATCATCCACAACCAGAACTGACGGCCTCCTCTCCTCTCTCAAACGGCTAAAGGGGGAACGCATGAGAAGATTTAACCACTTCAAAACAAAAAAAGTCAAGAATTTCTTTTAAGAATAAAGTGTTATGGAAAGAATATCACTTTCTTCTTAAAGTAATCAACTGATGCGTATCCCGGCAAAGTAGCAGCAGCATTCATTATCGAGATCATTGATGAACGTCCTTTCGATATTATCATCGAAACGTATCCTCACCATGCAGAATCCGCCGGCAAGTGAAGAGTGC
>Ga0316626_10001362_pt1 | contig 10837 bp, 10 predicted proteins | sample OWC_Aug_T1_C1_D5_FD_207656 | JGI IMG/M metagenome (GOLD analysis project Ga0316626, IMG submission 207656) | Wetland soil microbial communities from Old Woman Creek delta, Ohio, United States - OWC_Aug_T1_C1_D5_A | ecosystem: Environmental > Terrestrial > Soil > Wetlands | place: USA: Ohio...
CTCGGCTTCTATCTTGCCGCCATTATTGCTGCGTTGATCATGGGGGCCTTAGGTATTCTTATCGAATTCATATTACTCAGGCGGCTCTATGCAAGAGGTTGGCCCGAACAACTCCTAGCCACCTATGCCATTGTCTTGATTATTACTGACCTCGTCAAATGGGCCTGGGGTGGAGAATTTCTCTCAATTTCGAGACCAAAGCCTTTCACAGGAGCTGTTTTCCTCTTTGGGTTCCCCTTTCCTTCTTACAACTTTTTCGTCATTGGGTTAGGGATAGCCCTCGTCATCTTCCTTTGGTGGCTTGTCTATAGAACTCGCCTGGGTGACATCATCCGGGCAGCTGCCCATGACCGGGAAATGGTATCTGCTTTAGGAATACCTATTCCGTGGCTTTTCACATGGATCTTTGTTCTCGGGGCCATGATTGCGGGGTTGAGTGGAGCGGTCACCGCTCCTTTTGGGTCCGTGGCTCTTGGCATGGATATGGAGATCATTGTTGAGTGTTTTGCCGTGGTCGTCATCGGGGGGATGGGGAGCCTTCCGGGTACCCTTCTGGGTTCCTTGATTGTTGGAGAGGTGTATGCCTTTGGAATTATGTTCAAGCCTGAATTGGCTCTGGCTTTTATCTTCATGGTCATGGCGGTGGTTCTGATCATTCGTCCGTGGGGAATCTTCGGAAGACCGGAACGCTAAATGCGCAAATGTGAAGCTCCCCGCCCACAGGGCGGGGCTTCCCGGGCACGCCAGTGGCGAACAGGATGTGAGCAAAGGAAGTTTCGTGTATATTGTCCCCCTTGACCCCGCCTACAAGGCGGGGTCAAGGGGCACGTTCCGGCCAAATGACAAAATTCTAATGTCAATTCAAAATCAAAGTGCAAACTTGGAAAACATCCGGATTTCGGGATTTGACATGTATTGATAATTGGCACCAGGATTCTGAAATCCGCCTTCAATTTTTTGCAGGGATAAGGAATCAACTTTGATACAACAAATTGAATCGCCTGGAAATAACATTAAAAAAGGTTGGTGGTTAATCCTCCTCCTCATTGCCTTTCTCGTTGCTCCCCTTATCCTCTCAGAATTCTATCTCACGGTTTTATGTGAGGCTCTTGTCATGAGCATGTTGGCATTGAGCTTCAACCTACTCTTTGGTTACATGGGCCAACTTTCCTTCGGCCAAGCCGCATTTTATGGGCTCGGTGGATATGCGGTCGCCATGCTCGTGACAAAAGTTCATTTCAATTTTTGGCTTAGCATATTAGCAGGAGTTTTAGTAGCAAGTATGATCGGTCTGATTGTTGGATATTTTTGTGTCCGCCTACGGGGAATCTACTTTGCCGTCCTCACACTTGCATTTGGTCAACTCATCTTTTTCATCGTCTTCAAATGGCATAATTTTACGGGAGGGGATGATGGGATCCAGGGGATCTTTCCTCCTGAATTCCTGAAATCTCCGACCGCTTATTACTACTTTATCCTTATTGTATTCCTTATTTCGGCATTAATTTTGTGGAAGATTATACATTCGCCTTTTGGCCAAACCATCGTATCCATGCGTGAGAATTCTGAGAGGACGGAGTTCTTGGGGATTAATATCGCACGATACCAGCTTATCACATTTGTCATCGCAGCGGCGATTGCAGGACTGGCCGGTGCCATCTGGGTTCCCTTCTATCGATCTGTGGCTCCCTCCTATCTGACATGGATTAAATCCGGTGAACCTATCATGGCAGCCATTCTTGGAGGCCCTTCGCTTTTCTACGGGCCCATTCTTGGAATGTTCATCATGACGTTTTTCCACTCATGGGTTCTTGGATTTACGATTTATTGGCCAGTCGTCATGGGAACCCTCATCCTGGTCATTATCTTCTTCCTGCCGGGTGGGATCCTTGGCTTTATACAGGAAAAGATAAAGGGAAGGCGAGAAAAAACAAAAGAAAAAATGGAGTAATCCACTATTGGGATGATGGAAGAACAGAGGGGTAGGCATAGAGAGTGATTTTGATTTATCACTTAACATTCCAGAATTCCAATATTCCATTTAAGGAATTGGGTTGATATGTTTCTTCAGACCCAAAAGATAACGAAAGAATTTGGGAAACTCCGGGCGGTCAATGAGGTGAGCCTCGAAATCTCCAAGGGAGATATCCATGCCATCATTGGCCCGAATGGGGCGGGTAAGTCCACGTACTTTAATCTCGTTACCGGATATCATCGAGCGACTGCCGGGAAAGTGTTGTTTAAAGAAAAAGAGATCACACATTTGCCAGCCTATAGCAGATGCAACCTTGGCATCACCCGGTCTTTTCAAATCACGAGTATTTACCCGAAACTCACTGTTTACGAAAGTGTATTGATGGCTTTGCTCTGTCATCGAAAAATCACACTGAATTTCTTCTCGCCAGCAAAGAACTTTTTCAAAGAAGAGGTCTGGCATATCTTGGAAGACATCGGGTTGGCCGATCAGGCACACCGAGTGGGGGATTCCATCTCCCATGGGGATAAGAAGCGATTGGAATTGGCTGTTACCGTCGGAACGGAACCCGAGTTGTTGCTTTTGGACGAACCCACCTGTGGCATGTCTCCTGAAGAAACGGATATCACCATGAGTCTCATTAATAAGTTATCCAAGGAAAGAGGAATCACCATTCTTTTTACAGAACATGACATGAGTGTGGTTTTTGGAATTGCCAAAAGGATATCCGTACTTCATCAAGGAACGTTGATCGCTGACGGTTCTCCCCAAGAGGTAAGAAATAGTGAAGAAGTTCAAAAAGTCTATTTAGGTGGAACCGCATAATGCTTGAAGTAAAAGAAGTCCATACCTATTACGGAACCAGCCATATCCTCTTCGGTATCTCCTTTGAAGTCAAAGAAGGAGAAGCGGTCTGTCTCCTCGGAAGAAACGGAGCTGGAAAGACCACCACCTTCAGGAGCATCATCGGGCTCACGCCGCCAAAATCAGGAAGCATTCGATTCCGGGGAAATGCAATCGCTGGAACCCCCCCTTACCGTATCGCAAAGATGGGGGTTGGCTATGTTCCGGATACCCGGCGCATCTTCCCTGATTTAACCGTTCGACAAAATATCCTTGTCGCTCGTAGAGTAAGGGAAGGAGCCATCTGGAACCTCGATCGAATTTATGGCCTTTTCCCAAAATTAAGAGAGTTGGACAACCATATGGGAACCCAACTCAGCGGTGGGGAGCAGCAAATGCTCACGATCGCCCGAACCTTGATGACGAACCCTCAACTCCTTCTTTTAGATGAACCTGGCGAGGGATTGGCCCCGCTGGTTATTGAAGCGATGAAGGAACAACTGGGAGAGATCAAGAAATTCGGGACCACCATGCTCATTTGCGAACATAATGTCGGTCTGGCCACGGCTTTAAGCAACAGGGCCTACGTCATGGACAAAGGAACGATCCGCTATCAGGGAACGATCGACGACCTGCGAAAGAACGAAGAGGTCAGGAAGAAATACTTGATGGTATAAGTCCCCTTCTAGCGTCACACAAATCGAATCATCTCCCTCACACCCCCAGAACGGAGCTTAAAATGAAGCTTTTCCTAACCAAGAAAGGAGGTCATTATCATGCTGCTAAAGAAAACATTGAAAATCGTCATTGTGGTTACCTTTACCATGTTACTTACACAGAGTTGGGTTTGGGGAGCAGAGCCACCCATAAAGATCGGCATCGTACAGGGTTTTTCCGGGGCTTTGGAGGCCTATGCCAAACAGATGCTCACCGGGTTTAAGATGGGTCTGGAGTATGGAACGAAAGGTAAGAATGAAGTCATGGGAAGAAAGATGGAGCTGGTTGTTGAAGATGACCAGATAAAGCCCGATATTGCCAAGCGGTTGATTACAAAGCTCTATTCGGATGATAAAGTGGATATGGTGGTCGGAACTACAAGTAGTGCTGCGGCACTGGCCATGCTTCCCGTGGCCTTGGAATTCAGGAAGATTCTACTCGTTGAACCAGCCGTCGCAGACTCCATCACCGGGAGTGCCTGGAACCGATACATTTTTAGAACAGGAAGGAACTCCGGTCAAGACGCCATTTCCAATGCCAAAGCAGTCGCAAAACCAGGAGTCTCCCTTGGCGCAATTGCCCAAGACTACGCATTCGGAAGAGACGGGGTTGCTGCTTACAAAGAAGCTGCAGAGAAGCTAGGGGCCAAGATGATTCACGAAGAATATTGCCCAATGGCCCAAACCGATCATACTTCTTCTGTCCAGAGAATCATCGATGCCTTAAAAAACAAGGCGGGTGAAAAATACGTTTTCGTCGTGTGGGCAGGCAAAAACCCCCCCATCGAGCAGATGGCTGTCATGAAGGTTGAAAAATATGGGATCAAGATTACCACCGGGGGAAATATTCTTCCCGTTCTAAAAGCCACTCTTCCATTACTAAAAGCGTACGAAAGCTTAAAAGGAATGACCGGGGGAGCCTATTACTATTATGAACTTCCCAAGAACTCAATAAACGATTGGTTCGTCAAAGAGCATCAATCCAGGTTCAAGGAACCCCCTGATTTCTTCACCTGCGGTGGATTTGCTGCCGCCATGGCAGTCCTCAGAGCCTTCGAAAAAGCCAAATCGACCGATACGGAAAAGTTACTGACAACTATGGAAGGGATGGAATTTATGACCCCAAAGGGCAGAATGTATTTCCGTAACATAGACCATCAAGCCATGCAGTCAATGTATATTTTTAAGTTGGAGGCAAGGTCCGATAAGGAATGGGCCGTCCCAGTCCTTGTGAGAGAAGTTTCCCCAGAGGAAGGGGCTCCTCCGATTCTGGTAAAAAAATAGAGGGCAGCGGTTAAGGTCGGGAAGTCACTTTTAGTTGAAGGCCTGGGGTGTGAGGCAAATGAATTAACCTCAACTCTCGAACCTTAACCTAGACCGGCATCCTGGCCTTTACCCTCAAACCAAAGACTTCATCATCTCAGATAATATGAGTCAACCTCCTATTGTCGAAACAAAAGATCTTACTATTCGGTTCGGCGGTCATGTCGCCGTCGATCATGTCAACTTTCAAATCCTACCTTACACGTTTAAGTCGATGATCGGGCCAAATGGGGCGGGTAAAACCACTTTGTTCAACATGATTTCAGGGCAATACTCCCCTACCGAAGGTAAGGTTTTTTTCAAAGGCCAGGATATCACTCACCTCTCCCCTGCCCTTCGGACCAAACTGGGTATTGGAAGGTCCTTCCAGCTCACGAATGTCTTTCATTCCCTCACTGTATTGGAAAATGTCCGCTTGGCCCTCCAATCTCAAATGAATATCGGTTTTAACTTTTGGAAACATTATCTCTCTTTCTCCGAGTTGGAAGACCATGCTTATGAACTATTGGAAAGGGTCTTACTGAACACCAAATGGAGTGTTCCTGCAAGCAGTCTCACCCATGGAGAACAGCGAAAATTGGAAATAGCTATTTTACTTGCTTTGGAACCAGAAGTACTTCTCTTAGATGAACCCACTGCCGGCATGGCCTTGGAGGAAGTTCCTTCTATCCTGGACCTCCTTAGACAGATCAAGAATCGAAAAGATAAAACGATCCTTCTCGTTGAACACAAAATGGATGTGTTGATGGCACTTTCTGATTCCATTGCCGTCCTTCATGAGGGGAAATTAATTGCGGATGATACCCCTGAAGCCATCAGTAAAAACAAAGAGGTTCAGGAGGCCTATTTTGGCGGAGGTCGATCCCATGGTTGAACCGATTCTCAAAGTCGAAGGGATTCACACCTATATCGGAAAACACCATATCCTTCAGGGGGTCTCCTTTGAGGTCTATCCTGGGAAGGTGACTGTTCTTTTGGGTAGAAATGGCGCTGGAAAGAGTACCACGTTGCGGACGATCATTGGGTTGCTCTCCCCTTCTAAAGGGACCATCTTTCTAAGAAATCGAGCTCTCCACCATCTCAAACCCTATGAGATATCCCGCCTGGGCATTGGCTTCGTACCCGAGGATCGAGGAATATTCAACCTCCTTACCGTTGAGGAGAACTTCCGCGTGGCCATGCTTCAGGAAGATGGGAGGAGCCGTGGGATGATGGAAACCATCTTCGAAATCTTTCCTGATCTCAAGAAATTCTGGAAAGCAAAGGCAGGCAATTTAAGCGGTGGACAAAAACAGATGCTGGCCATTGCCCGTCCTCTAGTGAACCGCAATGAGCTCCTATTGATCGATGAACCCTCTAAAGGGTTGGCTCCTATCGTCATTGACCATCTGATCGATTCCATTCATAAATTGAAAGAATACACAGTGATTATTTTGGTGGAGCAGAATTTTTACATGGCCAGTAGCCTCGGCAACGATTTCTATCTATTTGATGATGGGAAAACGGTTCACAAGGGTCAAATGGAAGAGTTAGTCCAAAATGAGGAATTGAAGAAAACATATTTGGGGATCTCAAGCAAGAATTAGGAGATGAACATTGTGAACTCTGCGGAGAGAAAATGGCTTCCAAAGTTGATTGTCTTAGCCATCTTTCTTTCCCCAATCCTATTCATCCATCCGAAAACCTACATCACCCTGACCATCTCTGGTCTGGCCATGGGAATGCTGCTCTTTTTAGTCTCCTCTGGATTCTCTCTCATCTTTGGATTTCTAAGTGTCCTGAATTTAGCCCATGGCGCCCTTTTCACCTGGGGGGCCTATATCGGCTTTACCTCATTCACCCTGATCAACAAATGGACGGGTTGGGGTGGACCGGATTCTATTTTTTCGAACATCGTCATTTTTCTATTGGCGCTTATCATCGCCGGTCTCCTTGTATCCCTATTGGGTATTATCACGGAAAGACTAGTGATCCGTCCTGTTTATGGGAGCCATCTTTTCCAGATCTTTATCACCGTCGGTGCGATGATTGTGATGGAAGAGCTGGTTCGCATTGTATGGGGACCGAATGATGAGGTGATGCCGGTCCCTATGAATTTTATGGGTTCTTGGGATCTCTTTGACGTGGTGGTATCGAAGTATCCTCTTATTGCCATTGTCATAGGGTTAATCATCTATTTCACAATTTATATGATCCTGAGAAAGACGAAATTGGGGACCATTGTAAGGGCCGGTGTGGAAAATCCTGAAATGGTTCAGGTCATGGGCCATAATATTTATCGATATTTTACCGGGGTTTTTGCAGCAGGCTCTGCTCTTGCCGCCATCGGAGGTGGGATGTGGGCCACCTTTGTGAAATCGATTCACCCAGCCATGGGGGGCGAAGTCATTGTTTTTGCCTTAATCGTGGCCATCATCGGAGGTCTTGGGAGCATGACCGGCTCTGTGGTGGGAGCCCTGATGGTAGGGCTCTCCTACAACTATGTAGCCTATCTGGTTCCCAAAGCAGCCCTAGGAATTACGATGTTACTTCTTGTGGTCATCCTTTCGATTCGTCCGACAGGACTATTTCCTGAGGGAACCTGATTTGAGGAAAGAAGCTTTAAATCCTGTCCAACGATTTCATTTAGAGGAAAGGGAAATCCGTTTCAGAAACGCTTCCTTCCTTCTTAGAATGCTCCTGTTAGCTTTCTTTGTCTTCACTCCTTTTTTGTTCCGTTCTTTTGAAGTGCTCGATGTCGTACTAAAAATCATCATATTCTCGGCACTGGTAGCAAGCTACGACGTTATTCTTGGATATACGGGGATTGTGTCCTTGGGTCATGTCCTGTATTTTGGAATCGGCTCTTACCTTGTAGGCATCTTCATGGGAAGGCTGGGATGGACCACCTATGGCCATTTGGCACTTGCTTTTTTAGTCGCCATTGTGATTTCAGGGGTACTTTCTGTATTGATCGGCCTCTTTTCGCTTCGTATCCGGGCGATCTTCTTCGCCATGGTGACTCTTGCTTTTATGGAGTTTACCTTCATCCTCTCAAGCCAGTTGCGATCCATAACCGGAGGTGAGGATGGGATCAGTTTTAAACTTCCGGGTATCTTGGCGATTGATTTTAGTTACGGGAAATTCTTAGGCGTTGAGTTTACAGGAAGGTTAATCAGCTATTATTTGATTCTTATCCTCTCCCTTATCTTATTTCTTTTAATGCTCCGGTTCGTCCATTCCCCTGTGGGCCGTGTGCTTCAGTCGATTCGAGACAATGAACAACGATCCATCGCCTTAGGGTACAGGACCTATCTCTTTCAAGTCATCGCATCCTCCTTCGCCAGTTGTGTAGCTGCTGTTGCGGGCGGATGTTTTGCCATTTGGGTGCGATATGTAAGCCCCGATTCCAGTTTAAGCGTTCCCATTATGTTAGATGTGCTTTTGATGGTCATTGTGGGAGGAATGGGAACACTCTATGGTGGTATTTTCGGAGCGGCCTTCCTGACGATCACCCGCGCGTTTCTTCCAAAATTACAAGTCCTCATCGCTTCTCTACTACCGGGTGTCCCCTTCGCAATCCGATTATCCGAGCGCTGGTTATTCTATTTTGGACTTCTTTTTATCATTATTGTCTATTTCTTTCCGAAAGGAATCGTAGGGACAGCCCAAGAGATCCTATCCAGAAGAAAAGTGGAATAGAGCGAATTGACGGTGGAGGAGTGACTATGTCTGAGCCAACCATGATAAAAGCTAAGGGAGATGGCGTTAAGATTCAGCTGGCCGTCTGGCAAGGAAAGGGAAAAGAGATTCTTTGTGTCCACGGCATTACAGCAAACTGCCGATTCTGGGATTGCCTGGCTTCGGCTCTCGCTCCTCGTCACAGGGTGATCGCCATGGATCTCCGGGGAAGAGGGTTTTCGGATAAACCTCCTCTAGGTTATTCCATCAAACACCATTGCAAAGATATCGCAGCCCTGATGGACGACCTGGGCCTGGAACGGCCTGTGCTGATGGGTCACTCCCTGGGAGCATTCATCTCCCTTGTCTTTGCAGCCCAGTATCCTGCGAGAGTGGATCGTCTGATCTTGGTGGACGGGGGTGGAAAACTCTCCGAGGATCAGATGGCCAAAGTCTTTGCAGGGATTAAACCATCCTTGGACCGTTTGGGAAAGATATTTCCTTCTTTCGAGACCTACCTTTCTCTAATGAAGCAAGCTCCCTATTTACAGCCGTGGAATTTATATATGGAGACTTATTTCCGCTACGAGATTGAAGAGGTTCAAGGGGGGATTCGCTCCCGTGTTCATCCAAACCATATTGAGGAAGAAGCCAAGAACTTAAAAGAAGTGGATTCGAGGGAATTCTACAAAAAGGTGAAGGGTCCAACTCTCATTTTGCGAGCCACGAAGGGGATGCTGGCCGAAGATGATCTCTTGCTCCCTGAGGATGTGGTAGAACAAATGGTTCGTGAGATACCAAATGCTAAGAGAGTTGATGTGGAAGGTGCCAATCATTACTCCATCCTGTTTCAGCCAAATGTGAAACGTGACCAGTCCATCCTCGATTTCCTGAAGGAATGAAAATCTCCCCTCCCCTTTCCTTCTTTTATCCCATGTTTGTCCGAGATGGATCTATTCGAGACGATGGTTGACGGGTTATTCTGGCAGGAGTAGAATATGTCTATGGTTGCTAGAAGCCTGAGATATTCACGGATATCATGGCTGTTTCTTATAATTCCATTTTTTATTTTTCAAACCGGATACGTCTTGGGAGGGGGTCCTATGGAGATAACATCGACAGCGTTTAAAGACGGAGAGAAAATTCCTATTCAGTATGTCATGCCTGGGGCGGGCGGAAAAAATATTTCGGTTCCCCTCTCATGGAAGACCGTTCCACCAGGAACAAAATCCTTCGCCCTTTCAATGGTCGATCCCCACCCGGTGGCACAGAACTGGGTCCATTGGCTGGTGATCAATATTCCAGCGAATGCAATGTCTCTTGAAGAAGGGGCTTCGGGAAAGAAGATGCCTTCGGGATCCTTTGAACTAAAGAACTCTTTTGGGGACATCGGCTACGGAGGTCCTCAACCTCCGAAGGGGACAGGCGACCATCCTTATGTGTTCACCCTTTATGCCTTGAAAGTAGAGAAGCTTGATCTCGGAGCCAACACTTCGCTCGCCGCCTTTACGAAGGCTTTGGAAGGGAAGACCCTGGGGTCGGCAACCATCACGGGCAAATACGGGCGTTAGCCTTGACCGTCCTTTCATCCTTTCGTTAATGGAAGAGAAACCCAGATTATGGACTTCCTCCCGGGATTCCTAGAATAGCCACGCTCAAGAAGGTAATCGAGCGTCCGAGACTCCACATAAGTTGGCAGTTACTTCACTTCCCGGAAATCTAAAAAGGGTTTATATTACAACCGCACATGGACAATGGGTAGCCCCAAAGATGGACCGGACAATTAATTTGTAAATTATGCGGCTTGCGATATAATACTGTCCGGAACAACATTTTGTTGCAAATGGAGCTTACTGCTAACCTATTTAGGTTCAAAAGCGACTCTGGAACGGCTGAAAGGTCCGGTTTCCAGGAAAAAAGATCTTAGCAACATAATAAACAATGTTAGGCAGAGACAAAAGAAAATCGTATGGATAAAGAACACATACTTTCCGAAATCAAACGCACGACCGAGGAAAACGGAGGCCGTCCGCTCGGAATCGCCAGATTCGAGAAGGAAACCGGAATAAAAGCCTGGGATTGGAGAGGTAAGTACTGGACCCGATGGACCGACGCAATTGCGGAAGCAGGGTACAGCAACCCCAACGAGATGCAATCCGCTTATTCGGAGGATTTCCTGATTGAGAAGCTCATCCAGCTGATCCAGGAACTTGGTCACTTCCCTACATCGACCGAACGCAGACTCAAGGGTCATCAAGACGAGAACTTCCCAACTCACAACACTTTTTCTAGATTCGGGGGCAAAGCGGACCTGATAGAA
>Ga0316626_10001363_pt1 | contig 10836 bp, 13 predicted proteins | sample OWC_Aug_T1_C1_D5_FD_207656 | JGI IMG/M metagenome (GOLD analysis project Ga0316626, IMG submission 207656) | Wetland soil microbial communities from Old Woman Creek delta, Ohio, United States - OWC_Aug_T1_C1_D5_A | ecosystem: Environmental > Terrestrial > Soil > Wetlands | place: USA: Ohio...
TCAGCCACGGCCTCGTTCATCGTGGCGTGATCACCCTCGTAGATCACGTGGCCGTCGTAGCGGCTCTTGATTTGGATCATCATCGCCGCACCGCCTTCCGCGCCGCCTGCTTTGCCGCCACCCGTCGTAGGTGCTGATTCGCCACGTACAGGTGCACGAGCGCAGGGGTGTGGCTGACAGGTGCTTGTGCGTGCGTGCACGCGACCGGCAGGCACAGCCCATTGCCGCACTCGCACTCTCGGGTGGCCAGGTCCGTGCCCTGGCCCTCTGCGCAGGACACTCCAGCAGGGTCACCCTCGGGTAGTAGGCGGCCGTGAAGCCGTAAGCCATAGAAGCCCTCCCGCGTGTACGTCCGGCCGCAGGTGCAGCGCACGGACTGGCGGGCTAGCCGGGACTGGATGAGGGCCAGCTCTTTCGGGCGCAACATGCCGGGGAGCAACTGCTGCAGGGTCTGGGGGGTGGGGTGTTGATGGGTGGTTTGCATCGGGGTGCCTCCTGTGATTGTGATTGTCACAGATGCTGCACCTCATGTCAAGCACAATCGTGCAGAAGACGTGACATTGATTCGGGGCGAGGATCTGTGCAGGTGCGGGATGCGCACTATAGAGGTGCAGCGCAATCAGGAGGTGGTTCGTGCGCCTTCCGGCGCAGGGGATGGGCTACCGATGGCGCTGCACGTAGTCGATTGGCATTGCCGCCACGATCCGCACGTTGTCGATGTCCGCAGCCGCGTAGGACGTGAGCCGATAGAGGCCTGGCTTTGAGCCGCGCTGTATCGTCTTGACCATGCTGCGCCCGTCCTGCAGATCGACCATGCACTCCTTGCCAATAAGTTTCTCTGGATCGATTGCGTCGAGCTCCCAAAAAAGCAGATCCCCAGCACGATAGACGGGCAGCATCGCGTCCCCATCGACGATTGCCGCCACGCATCGAGATGACCCGTGGTGCCTGTGGACCAAAGGCGGGATGCTGTCATCGGCGATCAACTGCTGGCCTTGCCCTATCCTGCCCACGATCTTCGTGGCTACTGGCGTGCTGCACTCCTCTGGGAGAAGATCGACTGCGCAAGCTCCAGTCGCCTTTGAGAGCTTGATCAGCCAGGACACCGTGAGTTCCATTTCTCCTTTCTCCAGGCGGGAAATCGTCTGCCTGGTCGTTCTGGTGCGGTTGGCAACTTCCTCCAGGGTCAGATCCCTGGCCAGCCGCACGTGTTGGATTCGGTTCGGTGGATTCGTAAGTAGTTTCGCATGTCTAGGCATACGTGCATTGTCACTCCTGTGGTGACACATGTCAGTCACGGAGATCGTACGTTTCAACTTGACGACAGGTGCGGATTCTGTGACAATGGATGACATGGATCTACCTACCTTTGTTTCGTCCAGACATGGCGGCAACTTTTCATCATTCGCCCGGGCTCTGGGGGTCTCTCGGTGGTCCGCGTGCCGATACCTGCGTGGTCAAGTTCCAGCCCCTGAAATCGTCGAGCGCATCTACGACCTCACCGGCGGGCTCGTCGAGCCCAACGACCTCTATCCGGGGCTGCGGCGTCGGCTGCTGCACCGGACCAAGCGCAAGTCGGCGGCGTAATCCAGGCTGAGCGGTGGGTCGCATACCCGCCACTGTACCCCGACCCCGGTGCGCCCCGCTGCGCCCCGGTTGTCCGCAGGAGGGCGCACGCAGATGTCAGCACAGCAGCTCGAGATGGCATTTGGACACCGTGAGCGGTCGGAGCGTATCGCGCGGGAACTGCTGGGTGAAGCTCGACGAGTCGTCGAGGAAGACGGCGTCAAGAGCCTCGCCTACGAGTGGGACATTGGCCACTCCGAGCTCGGCAAGAAGCTGGACGAGCGCGACCGCCACTACCTGAAGCCGCGCGAACTCGTGGAGATCATGCTCCGCGACAAGACCGGGCGCGTGTTTGAGATGCTCGCCCTGGCCCTTGGCTACGACGTCCAACGCCGACGAGAGCTCTCGCCACAGGAGAAGCTCGAGCGGCTCATGCTCTCGCTCGATCGGGCCGGGCCGGCGGGACGGGCGATCATGGACGACGCGTTCGGGAAGGCGGGGTCACGATGACCACAGCCATCGAGACGGTGCGAATCGGCGAGGACGAGATCCAGGCAGTGCGAGGCCCGGACGGCGAAGGAGTGCGCATAAGGTTCTCTGGCAGGCCCGGGAAAGTGTTGTCGAAGCTCCCAGGATCTCCATACGAATGCGTGTACGTTCTACGGCTGAAGAATAAAAGGGTGAAAATTGGGTGCACGAGCAACCCATACAGCAGAATCAAATCACTCGTTCTACACCAACAAGCATATGGATACCCTGTCACGTACATTGAGGTTACGGAACGCGTATCACGACACATGGAATTGGAGAAGTTCCTTCATGAGTCGCTAACCGCAAAACGTCATTCGCATGAAGTTTTCAACGCCACCGTGGATGAAGTGCGCGATGCGCTGATGCTTTACCGACCACGTCAAGTCATAGATAGGTCACCACCACGCGATCTTTGGAAGGACATGTCGTGGATAGTCATGTTGCAAATCATACACGCCAGATATGGAAATGCGCCGGCGTGGTTCAGGATGTTTTGCGCATTTGCAATCCATATGTTGCAGAAGAGCATTGTTGAATCACCAGATCTGGATTCTGCCATCGCCATATGGGTGGAGTTTATAGAGAATCCAGCAGATAGGTCGCTGTTGGATAAGCACAAAGATGCAATAGAAGCATGGGCGAGTGGGAACACCGCAAGTACTCTGGGTATCGTAATGGATGGAATCAGCAGATTCGATGCACATTCCTATATGTCATGGTGGAATACTCTCACCGTATCAGATGGATCCAAGAACAGTTGTGATTCCAAACTTAGTCTTGTCCCGATCAGGTAAGGAGGTTGCAGCATGACCCGCCTAATCTTCTCCCTCGCCGCCCTCCTAGCCCTCGGCTCAGCCGTGCTGCAGTGCCAGGCAGCTCGCAACTGGTCCGACGCCCGCGACCACCTCATCGCCGCCCAAGAGCTTCGTCGCGAGGCGGACGACGAGCTCCGCCAGATCACGTACCGCTGCCGGTATGGCTACGAGCCGCATGGCTACAAGCCCTCCGGAAGATAGGCACTCAACCCGGGCATGGCGCCCGGCAGGAGGAACTATGTCGAGTCACCTAACATCCCAGTCCAGCGTCCAACCATCCATCCAACTCAGCCTCACACTCAACCCACCACAGCCACGCCCCGGCCGTCCAGGTGTCTGGATCGGCTTCGTGCAGACTCCCGTGAGCGTCACCGACCTCGGCGAGGCGTACTCACCCACTGACGCCGTCGAGCTCGCTCGGCTGAACGAGCGCTGCTGCCCAGCCCTGAGTGACCAGCGATGCTACTCGGCGCGACGGGGTGATCTGCCGGCGCCGGACTTGGACCAGCGCAACGCCGCCGTCGAGCGGTTCGCATTCTCCTACGACATGCAGCAGCAGATCGATACCTACTACGCCGAGAAGGGCTGGACGAAGACGCGCATCTCCACGAAGCCGCGCCGCCGACGCCGGCAGAACCAGCGGGGAAGCTACAACCACCACTCGATCCTGACCGAGATCGACGTGGCCGCAATCAAGGCCGACCTGCGCACCGGGGACGTGGCGCACGTGGTGGCGGAACGGTTCGGCGTGTCTGAATCGGCGGTCGAGCATATCGCGGCCGGGCGGTCTTGGAGGCATGTGGCGTGACGGCGAGGCACGGCGATAGGTTCGTGTCGGGGCCGGTGGAGTTGCGCCCCGGTCGGTGGCAAGACGTGTTGGCCGACACTGGCTACGCCAATCTGCTTTTGACCGACCCTCCCTATTCGCCGCGCGTCCACTCCGGACAAAGGTCGGGAAACCTGCAGGCCGACGAGTCAACCATCTCGTACCTTCCCATGACAGCAAAAGAGGCATTCCAGATCGCTACATTCTGGTCTGAGCGCATCACTGACTGGGCCGTGATTTTCTGTGACCATGAGTCTTTCGCATGGCACGAGTCGGCTTGGGTAGAGCACGGGTGGAGAGTGTTCGCACCGGTGCGGTGGGTGAAGCCTGATTCTGCTCCGCGCAAGTGCTCCGATGGCCCGGCGTGCAGCACCGAGGACATCATGATCGCACGCCGCGATTCTGGATGGCCACGGATCCGCGGCTCACGACCAGGGCACTATGAGTTTCCGTGCTCCGAGTTGAGAGGGTGCGGGCTGGCCGGGTCCAAGCCACTGGGTCTTATCCTGGCCATACTATCTGACTATTCGATGCAAGGAGATTACGTGTTTGACCCGTACGCCGGTCTTGCGACCACCTTGGTTGCGTCAGGCATCGAGGGCCGTCGCGCCATCGGCGCCGAACTCGATCCCATAACCTACGAGAAGGCCGTCAATCGGATCAAGAGAGGGTGGACGCCGAGGATGCAGTTGCCACCAGCAGTCAAACCAAAACAGGCAGCAATGTTCTAGGCCGGCTCGTCCGGCAGAAGGAGTGAATGAGTATGGGCACAAGTATCAACCTATCAAATCTCGGTGGCGGAGTAGCAATCGAGAAGTTCGACGAGGAGTTAGCGAGAGTCGTCGACAACATCCTCGATCCGAACACCGACCCGGGCGCCAAGCGCGAAGTGGTCATCAAGGTGTCTGTGGTTCCTAGCAAGGATCGCAAGCACGGAGATATCGAAGTATCCACTTCGACCAAGCTCGCTCCATCGGTATCGTACTCGACGCAGGCATTCTTCGGGCAGTCCGAGGGCAAGCCCGTCGCGTTCGAGAACAACCCGCACCAGGTCGACATCTACGACTTCATCGACCGCGAGCGTGAGGTTCCGACGATCCAATCACAGAAGCAGCAGCAACCGCAGTCCGCTCAGGCTACCCAGGCACCACAACAGGCCGCACAAGTTGCGGCCGGAAAGAAGGTGACGAAATGATTCGTGAGGCAATGCAGTTCATCGCAGAGATGTCCAACGGCGCAATCCTGAAGCACGGTGTGCAGGCGTACAGCAAGCACGAGTTGGTCTCTCTTCCATCGCCCGCGCCGCTCGCAGATCACGTCATCTTGCACACCCTGTCTGGACTTGCAGACTATGTGCAAGAGGACTTCGACAAGGTGTGTGAGTATGGCGTCTTCATCGACGGCCCCGGGCTCGTGTCACTCTGCAGCCGGCTGACGGAGGACTTTCGCCAGCGCGAGGTGGTCGCCAAGTGCGTGCCGTTCGACACCAAGGCGTTTCCGTTCGGTAGGTTCGTCGAGCCCGAAGACTTCGTGATCGCCCTGCAGGCGTGCTTCGTCCCTGACGAGACGACCGCGGCCGTCCTGCGTGTCGTCGGCAACGTCCAGTCCGAGGCGGTGGAGACACTCACCGATGACGGTGTGTCGCAGATGGTGGCGGCTCGTACTGGGATTGCACGCATCAACAACGTGTCTGTGCCAAACCCCGTCACGCTTCGGCCCTACCGCACCTTCCAGGAGATCGAGCAGCCGGCATCGCGCTACGTGCTGCGGCTGAAGAGAGACGGCGAGGGCATGCCAAGCGCCGCGCTGTTCGAGCACGACGACGGACAGTGGAGGCTGGCGGCAACTGAAGCCATCAAGGTCTATCTCGCTGGCCGAGAGTTGGAGATCCCGATCTTCGCGTAGGAGGTGCAGTCCGTGCGCTACACCCTACGTCCATACCAGGAGCGCGCCTTGGAGCAACTCAGGGCCAAGGTGCGCTCCAGAATCAAGCGGCTCGTGCTGGTGGCCGCGACAGGCAGCGGCAAGACCGTCGTCATGGCGGCCGTGATCGAGGGCGCCATCGCGAAGGGGAGCCGATGCCTATTCCTCGCTCACCGACGCGAACTTATCGAGCAGTGCAGCCACAAGCTCGATGACATCGGCGTAGACCACGGGATCATTCAGGCGAACCACTGGCGCAGGCGCCCCGCGGCTCCGGTTCAGGTCGCGTCGATCCAGACGCTCATCCGTCGCGAACGCCCCCCGGCGGACCTGGTATTCATCGATGAGTGTCATCGCTGCCTTGCCGCCTCTTACGTCAAGATCGTGGGTGACTATCCAGACGCAGTCCTGATTGGCGCCAGCGCGACACCGTGGCGTACGGATGGCCGCGGTCTTGGAAGGATCTATCAGGACACGGTGCTGACCGCGAGCGTCGCCGAGCTCGTGGCTGAGGGCTTCCTGATCGAGCCGCGCGTGTTCGCACCGAGCCTGCCAGACTTGGCCGGCGTGAAGACCACGGCTGGAGACTATCAGCAAGACGAGCTCGCACGTCGCATGGACAAGTCGGAGCTCATCGGCGACGTGGTCGACCACTGGCAGCGGCTCGCCAACGGGCGGCGCACGGTTGTGTTCGCTGCATCAGTCGATCACTCACGCCACATCGCCGAGCGGTTCGTTGCCGCTGGAGTCAAGGCCGAGCACGCGGACGGGGCGATGCCAAACGCTCAGCGCGATGCGGTGTTGGCTCGATTCACGAGTGGAGAGACCACCGTCGTCTGCAACTGCGACCTCATATCGGAGGGCTACGACCTGCCAGCGATCTCATGCGTGGATCTCGTTCGTCCAACGCAGTCGTCCGTCAAGTACCTTCAGATGGTAGGTCGCGGGATGAGGCCGTGCCCAGAAAAGTCAGACCTGGTTGTTCTCGACCACGCCGGCTGCACCATCCGCCACGGCTTCGTCACCGACAACCGTGACTACTCACTCGAGGACAGGCCCAAGGCCAAAGACACCGGGCCAAAGCCTCGCGTATGCCGCCTATGCTTCTGTGTGATCCCGGCCGGCGTGGCGCTCTGCCCCGAGTGCCAGCAGCCACAACCGCGGCTGTCGGCATCGTGCGGAGAGCGCCAGGGGCCGCGCGAAAGAGATGGCGAGCTCGAGGAGCTGCGACCTGGGGACCGGCCACCGTGCAGCAAGTGTGGGGGCGTCAACACGCTCGTCTTCCGGTCGGACAAGCTCGGGGCGTTCACCACCGCAATCAGGTGCAGGGACTGCGCGCACGTTGAGTACCGGACCGACACCGCTGCAGCGGCGAGGGCGAGCATGGACGTCAAGCGCAGTGAGTATGAGCGACTCGACGAGATACGCAAACGCAAGCAGTACAAAGCTGGGTGGACAGCTCATAGATACCGAGCAATTTTTGGCCGGTGGCCCCGTGGCGTTCGCCCGGCCGACGACGGGCAGGGCCCAGGGGAGGCCGCATGACCCCCGCCCCCCTCGAAGAGGCCCTCACCTACGCCGCCCGCGGTTGGCTCGTCCTGCCCATCGCCTGGCCGGTGGGCCCGGGGCGCTGCTGCTGCTCGCCCAACTGCGACAGCCCAGGCAAGCACCCGCTGCTGCGCCACGGCGTGCACGACGCGACCACGGACCGCAACCTCATCACCATCTGGTGGCGCAAGTGGCCACGAGCCAACGTCGGCATCGCGGCCGGCGCCACATCTGGGATGCTCGTGCTGGACGTCGACCCCCCTGCCGGAGGGCTCGACAGCATCGCCACCAAGGTGCAACTCCACGGTCCGCTGCCGTGCACCGTGACCGCTGCTACCGGTGGCCACCCAGACGGCCGGCACTACTACTTCGCCCACCCAGGGGGGCGCGTGCCCAACAAGGTCGCGCTCGCCCGAGGGCTCGACATCCGGTCTGACGGTGGCTACGTGGTGGCCCCCCCCTCCCGTCACGCATCCGGCCGCTACTACGCATGGCTCGACGATGGTCACCCATTCGCGGTGCCGCTCGCGCAGGCGCCAGCATGGCTTTGGGACGAGATCCACGGGCAGCAGCGGGACCGCGTCGCATTTCACCGGGCCATCTCCGGGCGCCGCCGGACATTCGACGCCGACCGCGTGCCACCCATCGGTCAAGGCGAGCGCAACGTCCGCCTCGCATCAATCGCTGGCCGGCTGCTGTACGAGCACCGCGACCGCGCCGACGCCGAGTCGACGCTGCTCCACGTCAATGCGTCACGCTGCAACCCCCCGCTGTCAGAGCGGGAAGTGCGCAAGATTGCGGGGTCCATCTATGGCAAGTATTCCGCCAGTTGAGTCAGCCGGCGCCGAGGGCGGTGCAGGGGGAGGCGGCTCGGGGGCAGCGTCGTCGTCGGATGACGTCTGCAAGTGGCTGGCGGACATTCTTGCCGCCTGCCCCACCGACTGGGGGCGGCCCGACGTGCTTGACCGCCTCGCCGACGCCTACGACGACATCGAGCAGCGCGCAAAGCTCAAGCCGGTGCTGTCGCAGTACAGCGTGTACCGAGAGTCGATCAAGGCCATCAGGGAGCACGCGATCCGGCGCCGTGGAAAGGTGCTCCAGCTGGTAAGTGGCGATGTCGAGGAAGGCGACGAGGAGCGAGTAGCCTCGATCTTTCCTGACGCCCCTGTGCACCCTCTGGCCACCGTTCCAGGCGGCTGGCGCATGAGCTGCGCTGGCGTATTCCGCGTCGTCAAAGCCAGCGAGGAGGGAGTCAAGACGTCGTCGACAGTGCGCGTATCTCCGCGCCCTATCGTGCTCACCAGCTGGGGCAAGAACCTCACGACGGGGCGCAAGATGCTTGGCGTGGCCTGGCGCGCCGGCACGAAGTGGCACGAGCGCACCGTTGATCGAGAGCTCACCAAGGAGACCAATCGACTGATCGAGGCCCTCACCCCATGGGGCTTTACCGTCGATAGCACAACAGCTCGGCACGTCATCCCGTACCTGTCCGACTACGAGGCGAGAAACGTCGACGAGTCGATGCCGATCAAGGTCGTGTCCGAGCAGATGGGCTGGCAGGCAGGCGGCAGCTTCCTCGTCGGCGACCAGTCAATCGGTAAGAGCAAGATCGAATTCCACGGGGCCGACTCCGGAGACGAGTTCATGGCCTCGCTGTTCGCCCAGGCCGGGACGCTGGACGGGTGGCGCCAAGCCGTGGCCATCGCCTCCGAGTTCCCCAAGGTCGAGCTGGCCATCTACGCCAGCCTAGCGCCGGTGCTGCTCGAGCCGCTCCGCGCCGCCAGCTTCTGCATCGACTGGAGCGGCGGAACCAGCATAGGAAAGACGACCACTCTCGCCTTCGCCGCGAGCGTCTGGGGTAATCCTGATCCGCGCGCATCGGACACCCTGATATCGAGTTGGGACACCACCGACGTCGGCGCCGAGCGCAAGGCCGCGATCATGTCCGGGCTGCCGCTGCTCATCGACGAGACCAAGCGCGCCCGAACGAAGCAGGGACGCTCGATTGTCCCCGAGGTCGTCTACGCAATCACCAACGGGCAGGGGCGTATGCGCGGGTCGAAACGCGGGCTGCAGGTCAACGCCCACTGGCGCACGATTCTGCTCACCAACGGCGAAACCTCAATCATCGACATGAGCAAAGACGCCGGCCTTGTCGCCCGCGTGATCACGCTCTGGGGAAGCCCGTTCAATGGCAACGCCGATGTTGTTTCGCACCTGGTGCGCGAGTTGTCCGCCAACTACGGGCACGCAGGCCGGCGGTTCGTCGAGTGGGTAGTTGAGAACGCGCCGGCCCAGCAGGTTGACTGGCAGAAGCGGTTCCGCGAGCTCCACGACATCTTCACGGCCAGGTTGGTCGCCGACAAGGGGATGGTGGCCGGGCGCATTGGAGAGTATCTGGCCGTCCTCGAACTCTGCGCCGAGCTGGCGCACGAGGTCCTGGAGTTGCCGTGGGACTATCGGTCCCCGATGTCGCTGCTCTGCGACGAGATTGCCGGGCACTCACGCACCGTCGACCGCCCAAAGGAGGCGCTGCAGCTCGTCTACCAAGAGTGCCTGAGCCGCGAGCATCAGTTCGTGGGCCGGCCGTCGAACAACGCCTATCGGGACGTCGAGGTGCTCGGGGTCTGGGAGACGGAGGCAGTCACGGGGAAATGGGTGGACCTCGGGGTGAAGCGATCGTTCGTAGACGAGGTGCTCACTCGCGGAGGGCACGACATCGGACCCATGCTCAAGGCGTGGCGAGACCGGGGCTGGATCCGTACCGATGGAGCAAATCTGTGTCCCAAGTTCACGATAGGGGTTGAACACCCAAGACTTGTAGCAATAAGGCAATGGGCGATAGTCGATGATTAAACTATCTCCAACAATACCTGTACCCATATTCGGAATCCCTCTTCCGAGTAGGGATTGGCCCAATGTGGTAGGATTGACTTTCGCCTTTACTATCGCCCAACTTGGCCAGTTTCCCTACTTCCCTACGTTTTCGCTGCAAAAGGGTAGTAGTAGTGGGGGATGTGTTCGCAGCCGGAAACCCTGGCTACGTTACCAGACATCACGAGGTGTTAGTAGTAGGGAAGTAGGGAAACTAGGGAATCTACTATCTATATGCTTGCAATCATTACAGAAGCACTCCCCTAGTTGGAAATTTTTGTTGGGGAAGCGGTAGGGAGAAAACAAGGAGGTAATCTTGAAACCTGGCTGTCGCCACACTCGAATCAATAGACCGTGGAGATGGGAGGTAGCCTTGGACATCCCCTCCGAAGACACCGAGCAAATCGCGCTGGCGAGTTGGCTGGACAGGGTGGTTGTCGACGGGAGGCCACTCGTCTGGTGCCACGTCCCGAACGAGGGTGAGCGGGGCGGCCGTGGGGGAGACATCGCGCGAAAGAAGGGCGTCAAGTCCGGAGTGCCAGACATCCTGATCTTCACCCCGCCGCCGGACGCCCCGACCATGCGCGGCGCAGCCCTCGAACTCAAGCGACGCGACGAGTCGATCAAGCCCACGCCACAACAACTCAACTGGATGCGCCGCCTGCAGGCCGCCGGCTGGGCCACAGCTTGCGCGCACGGGGCTGCAGAGGCTGTGGAGTGGCTGGATGGCCTTGGCTACGTCGCCGAGCCGCC
>Ga0316626_10001366_pt1 | contig 10823 bp, 4 predicted proteins | sample OWC_Aug_T1_C1_D5_FD_207656 | JGI IMG/M metagenome (GOLD analysis project Ga0316626, IMG submission 207656) | Wetland soil microbial communities from Old Woman Creek delta, Ohio, United States - OWC_Aug_T1_C1_D5_A | ecosystem: Environmental > Terrestrial > Soil > Wetlands | place: USA: Ohio...
TTGTCTCTCTCTTGGGATTTGCACCAATAGTCTGGCTGGGAACTCCGGGGCTGGCCCTCCCCGCCGTCATCATCACCGATATCTGGCAGTGGACTCCGTTCATGTTCATCCTCTTTCTCGCCGGCCTGCAAAGCCTGCCCAAAGACCCGGTGGAAGCCGCCCAGGTCGACGGCGCTACGACCTGGCAGATCATCCGCCAGGTGAAGCTTCCCCTTCTGGCACCCGTGATTTGGGTCGCCGTGATCCTCCGCATCATCGACGCCTTCCGCAGTTTGGAAGTCATGTTTATCATGACCTTCGGCGGCCCCGGGAGAGAGACCGAAGTTCTTTCCCTAAATATCTATAAGACCGCCTTCATGAGCCAGCGTTTGGGATTGGCCGCGGTGAACGCCATATTTCTCCTGGCCTTTATCATCCTTTTGAGCATGGCCTTTCTGATCATCGCCCGGCCTGCCTTGTCAAAGAAATAGCGGGAAACGGAAAGGAAGTGAGAGATCCATGAACAATGAATCTTCAAAAAAACCGGTAGGAAAAGATTCTCGGCGGGGGGGATTCGAGGCCGAATCGTCCAACCGCGGACCCTGGCAGGCGGGAAAAAGTTTCCTGCTCTTTATCCTTGCTTTCCTCTATCTCGTTCCGGTCATCGTTCTCTTCCTGACCTCTTTCAAAACCCAGATCCAGATCATGGAGAAGGGATTTGGCTGGTTTTTCATGCCGACCCTGATGAATTATTCGAATGTCCTCCTGGAACAGGGCTTCCTGCGGTATATGACGAACAGCCTGATCGTAGGCTTGGCGTCGACTTTCGTCACCCTGCTCATCGGAGGGTTTGCCTCGTACGCCCTGGTCCGCTTCAACTTCTTCGGGAAAGGAACCATTTCCTTCGGTACCTTGCTTCTCCGGATGATTCCTCCCGCGGTGCTGGTGGTTCCGATCTACGTTCTCTGGTCTTACTTTGGCCTGGCCGACACCCTGCTGGGATTGGTTATCATCTATGTCGGTCTGAATCTTCCCTTTACGATATGGGTGCTCATCAGTTTTATTGCCGATGTTCCCGTGGAGCTGGAGGAAGCGGCCGTGGTGGATGGCTGCGGGCCCTGGAGAATTTTCTTCACGGTCATTCTTCCTCTGATCAAACCCGGGCTGGCGGCGGCCGCCATCTTTACCTTCCGAATCGCTTGGAATGAGTTCATTCTGGCACTGGTTTTGACCAACCGCATGACCCGCACCCTCCCTGTTGCCACAACCATCTACCTCACGGACACCGGGGTGGAATGGGGAAATATTACCGCCATGGGAACCCTTGTTGCTCTGCCAGCGATTATCTTCACTTTCCTGGCGGCCAAGCAGTTGATCGCCGGGCTCACGGCGGGGGCGGTCAAGGGGTAAATAAATTTCGGAGTTCGGATTGCGGATTTCGGAATGTTTCGTTAACAATTTAGCTTTTTGAAAAAGGCTGCTATATTTCTCCGCATCTCCCTTTTGAGAAAGGCATCTGCAGAAATCCCCCCGTCCCCCCCTTTGAAAAAGGGGGGCGGAGGGGGGATTTAAAAGAGTATTTCAAAAAGAATGAGGTTTGATTATTGAATTCCAGAGAAAGGCTTTTGGTGGCCTTAAACCACCGGGAGCCTGATCGGGTGCCCATCGACCTGGGCGGGACGCCCACAAGTACCATTTCCGCTCGTGCGCTTGAATATCTGAAGGCTCACCTGGGAATTCAGTCTCCCACCCGGGTGATGAGCGGTATTTTCCTTACCGCTTACCCGGATGATAAAGTCGTCCGCAAATTCGGGATCGACGTAAAGATGGTAACTGCAAACCCGCCCGCCGGCTTCGAGCTTCACCCGACACATGGAGGAATAATTGTCGATGAGTGGGGCGTCGTCTACCAGTGGAATGAGGAAGCCCAAACACATTTCATCATCGAGAGCCAAGCCCCATTTTACAGGGTCACCACTACGGAGGAAGTCGAAAAGCACCCCTGGCCAGATCCCACGGACCCCAGCCGGTACCGTGGCTTGAAGGAAACCGCCAGGCGTTACCAGCAGGAGGGATATGCAGTCGTGGTAAGCGCCCCCCTCATGGTTATGACCCAGACCCAAGGGATGCGGGGCCTGGAGCAATTCATGATGGACACCGTCTTGAACCCTTCTCTCCTCGAATACATGATGGATACTATCCTGGGGATCCAGCTCGAGATGAGCCGCCGTCTTCTGGAAGAAATCGACCCTTACATGGATGTGATCGTAATCGGCGACGATCTTTCTCATCAGGGTGGGATTACCTATTCTCCAGACATGTACCGGCGGCTCTTCAAGCCTCGTCACCGGCAGATCATGCGGGTCCTGAAAGAGGAATTCGGGGACGCCAAAGTACTCTACCACTCCTGCGGAGGCGTGGAACCCCTCATTCCGGATTTGATCGATTTGGGGATTGACGCCATTAACCCGGTCCAGGTCTCCGCCAAAGGGATGGGAGATACGAAGAAACTCAAAGCAAAATATGGCCGGCACTTGACCTTCTGGGGGGGAATCGATACGCAGCGGATTCTTCCCTTTGGAACCCCGGGTGAGGTGAGAAACGAAGTGCAACGGCGGATCGAAGACCTCGGCGAAGGCGGCGGGTTCGTACTGGCCGCAGTCCATAATATCCGCCCAGAGGTGAAGCCGACCAACATCTGTGCCCTGTTTGAGGCAGCGCAGGAGTTCGGAAAATATTCCTGAAAGTCGCAAAAGGCATATGCCCGGCAAAAGGGAACCGGCCAAAGCGGATTGAAAAGGGCGCCACCCAAAGGTGGTCCTCGGTTGGCTGCCAGACCCGGGGGTAAGGACATTGCACCCAGAACCCAGAGCACGGCGTAGCCGGAGCCAAATCGTAGGGGCAACCCCCTGTGGTTGCCCATCTTGCGGGCGGCCACGGGGGGCCGCCCCTACATTTTAAAAAAACCCTCAACAAAATTTAAAGATTCTGTAGGTTGTAGCCTAAGGCGCTTTTGATTCTATGGAATAGGCGGGCAACCAAAATGAGGAATGCAGAAAGCGAATTGCGGATTGAAACAGAAAATTAAAAAATCTGAAATCTGCCATGCGAAATCCGATGGGCCGATGCTTTCTGCGCGCAATGCCCTTACCCCCGGGCCACGACCTAGACATTCTGGAAATGCCGGACTTCATGAGTCGCCAACCAGAGGTGGGGCTTTACCTTAAGACAAATTTAAGGGAGGATCGATCATGTCCGAACTGGAACGTTTAACTCAATCGGCCGCCTCGACGCTGAACCGCTTTCGCCTGGAAGGAAAGGCGGCGATGGTTGTCGGCGGAAGCCAGGGGCTCGGGCAGGCCATGGCCCTGGCCTTGGCTGCAGCCGGAGCGGACGTCTGTGTGGTCGGCCTGGGCGAGGAAAATCTCAAGAAAACGGCCGAGGCGATCACCAAACTCGGGCGCAAGGGGCATTGGATCGAAACGGACGTCACCAAGGAGGAGAACGTCAAAAAGGGGGTTGACCAGATTCAGGGGCTCTTTGGCCGTATCGATGTTCTGGTGAACAGCCAAGGAACTTCCTACCTGCAACCCTCGGCGGAGTTCGACGCCGACGCGTGGCAAAAAGTCATGGATGTAAATCTAAAATCCATATTCCTCTGCTGCAAGCATGCAGGGCGGGTGATGCTTCAGCAAGGGAAAGGAAAGATCATCAATATTTCTTCCGTGCGGAGTTTCCAGGGCCGGGCGGAAGACCTTGCCTATGCCCCGAGCAAAGGGGCGGTGAACCAGCTGACGCGTTCATTGGCCATTGAGTGGGGGGCCAAAGGCATCAACGTCAACGCCATAGCCCCGGTCTTTACCCTCACCCCCATGAACAGGGCCATACTGGATGACCCGGTCAAAAAAGAATGGGTGCTCAGCCGCATCCCCATGCGGCGCCTGGGTGAACTTGAAGACCTTTTCGGCCCCGTCGTCTTCCTGGCTTCCGAGGCCTCCAATTTCGTGAATGGCCACATCCTCATCGCAGATGGGGGTTGGATCGCGGCATAAAAACACCAATTTTTTCGGACGCAGATGAACGCAGATTTTTAGGATTCTATCTGGCAAAAAATGGTTTCGGCGTTTATTTGCGCGAATCCGCGTCCTTTTAAGCCAAAAGTCCGTAGGGGCGGTTCGCGAACCGCCCCTACACCAGCCTGGCAAAGCGGATATTCCTTCTTGACAACATATTCGCATAAATGTTGTGCTAAGCCACCATAAAAAAAGTCCGGGCACCCCCCAGGAATTCCATTCCCATTCTCTTCTCATACAGGCATCCGTTTTGCATACTCTCTTTTCTCCGTCATGAAAGGCCTACCTGTCCCCCCAAAAAAAGGGTAAAATTCTTAATCAAGCCTCGTTGGGGGCTGAAGATGAGCAGACTAACTTATTGGTGTCAATTTAGCCTCTTGAAAAACTGTCAAATCCCCCTTTTCAAAGGGGGAAAAGGCATTGTGGTTCATCGAAGTCCCGTAAATAACCTCTCCTCCCGTTGGAAAAGGGAGGCCGGGAGGGATTTCTGGGAAGGCCTTTTCAAAACGATAAAGTCTTACAAAAATTGAAACGGTCTGCGACTGGGTTAAAACGATTGACAGATAGAATTCGATTCGCGCTTCTATTCCTGATTTTCATTATTGCGGCTTGCCTCCTTTCCAATGCCATGGCCGCGGAGCCTCTCGAGGTGGTCGTCGAAGGAATCGAAGGGGATGCCCTGAAGAACGCTCAGGCCGCTCTGGCATTACCACCCGGAATGGTTCGGGAGGGGGTCATCGATCAGGCACTGCTGAACCTCTTCCGAAGGCGCATCCCCGAAAAGATACAAAAATCTCTTGAGCCCTTTGGTTACTATGAGGCTCAAGCCTCCTCCCTTGTCGAAAAAACGGAGGATGGCCGGGATCTTCTGCGCGTGAAAGTGGTCCCTGGAGCACCCGTGCGGGTAACTTCCGTTAAGGTCCAGGTCACCGGGCCGGGAGAGAAAAACCGCGACCTCACCCAGCTGGCTGCCTCCTTTCCCCTGAAATCCGGCGACGTGCTGAACCAGGTGAAATATGAAAAAGCCAAAGAAGAACTGATGAGTAAGGCTTTGAACCTGGGATACCTGGGGTCGGACTTTGTATCCCGCGTGATCCGGGTGAGCCGCGCGGAGCGAAAAGCCGAGATTGAGTTGATCCTCCAAACCGGTCCCCAATATCTTTTCGGAGAAGTGATCTGGGAGGGGACCCAGCTGTACCCGATTTCCTACCTGGAAAGATTCCTGGATTTCAAGCCTGGGGAGCCCTACTCTTATTCCAAGGTCTACCAGACCCAGTTGAATCTGATCAATTCGGACCGATTCGCCTCGGTGAACATCCGGGCGGACAAGAACGAAGCCCGGGATGGCCGCGTGCCGGTGAGGGTTCAGCTTGAACCCTCGCCCCCCAAGCGCCTACGCCCCGGGGTCGGATATTCCACCGATTACGGCGCCAAAGTCATGCTCCGTTACCAGGACCTGAATGCTTTTCAGCGCGGCCACGAATTCAATGCCGACATGAGCATTGCCGAACGACAGCAGGCCATATCCTCCTACTATACCTTTCCCAACCGGGGACACATCGACAACCGGACGAACCTGAAAGCGGGACTCCAGCGGGAGAATCTGAACCCCTATGACAACTTGTTATTGACCCTGGAAGGCGAACAGGCCCATAGCTTCGGTTACGGCATCATCGGGTCCGCCTACCTCCAATTCCGGTATGAAAAGTTTTCTGAGGCGGACCAGGACGGCGTCTCGGAATTGTTGATGCCCGGGCTTCGCCTTTATCAACGAAGAGTTGATGACCTCATCCGGCCTAGTCGTGGGTTTCGGTATTTGCTGGAGGCCAGGGGATCCACCCGGGCTTTGGGAGCGGAATCCAATTTTCTGCAGTTCCTGGGAAATGGAGACCTGCTGATTCCCCTGGGAGCAGGTTTCTCTTTGATTCCCCGGACCCAGGTGGGAGTCACCTGGCAAAAGGACCCCCTCACCGATCTGCCCCCATCCCTTCGTTTCTACGCCGGTGGCGATCGCAGCGTGCGTGGGTATACCTATCAGTCTCTCGGGCCCAAAGATTCCGAGGGAAACGTAATCGGAGGAAAACACCTTCTGGTGGGCAGCTTGGAATTGGAGTACTCCATCACCAAGAATTGGAGCGTTGCCGCTTTCTACGATGCGGGGAATGCTTTCAACAATTTTGAAGATATGACTTGGCCCATGGGGGCGGGGTTAGGGATTCGCTATTACACCCCGGCGGGACCGGTGCGAGTGGATGTGGCCCGTCAGATCAACGTGGACAATCCGGGGTTTCAACTCCATATTGCCGTAGGATTCGCGCTGTGAGAAAGAGCCTGAAACGTCTTCTGATTGGTTTCCTCGTCTTCCTGCTGATTCTGGGGACCCTCGCCTCACTGGGGGTCTGGGCCCTGCGGTCCCCTGAGGGTATCCGTGTCCTCTTGAAGGTCATCTCGGTGATGACACCCCTGAAAATCGACGCGCGGGAAATTTCGGGCCGCCTGATGGATGAAGTGAAAATCCGGGGCCTCACGATCCGCTGGCCGCAGGGCGAAATGTGGTCCGATGATTTTCATTTGAGATGGCAGGCCGAAGAACTCTGGAACCGCAGGCTGTTGGTCCATAAGCTCACCCTGGACGGCGTCCAGGTGAGAGACAACCGACCGGAGAGCGGTCCCATCTCTTTTCCCGGCTGGCCGGAGACTCCCTTCTGGCTTTCTCGGCTGCAGATACAGGTGGATTCCCTGCAGGTCCAGCGGGGGACCTACCAGCGTCTTCGGGAAAACCCGGTCCTTATTGAGACTCTCTTCACCCGCCTGCAATGGGATGGAGAGACCCTGAATGTCCGGGACTTTTCCCTGGCTGGTCCTTCCCTTCAAGTCGAAGGGTCATTGAAGCTGGGGCTATCCCGCCCTTCCCTCGGCCTGGACTTCAAGACAACCCTGGCCGAGGAAATTGCCGGCTTTGATTCTTTCCAGGCCCAACTCGCGCTGGAGCCGGTGCTGGCGCGGGATGAGGCCGGGGGATTGTTTTCGCTTTCCGCACGGCGAAAGTCTGTGGAACAGCTCCATACTGAGGGAAATCTGGTTTTAACCCGCTCCGCTCTCCGGCTCCAGGAGGTGCGTCTCCTTCAGCCGGGGCGTAAGGGAAAGATCCAGGGGGATGGAGAAATCGCCTTTGCGGAGAAGCCGGTTTTCTCTTTGAAAGCCGATTTTTCCGGCATAACCCCGGTTCCTGAGTTGGAACTCCTTTCCGATCTCAAAGGAACCATCGAAATCAAGGGTCCTCTTGATAATTACAGAGGGCGCCTCACGGTCTCCAATCAGGCGAAAGGCTGGCAGAAGGCCCAAGTATCGGCCGTCTTCCGCGGAAACCTGAAAAACCTGGAAGCCACCACCCTCATGGGAAGATGGCTCGACGGTTCAGTGAAAGGGCCCCTGAAGATATCCTGGGCCGAGGGATTCTCTTTACAGGGAAATCTCCAGGGGCGAAAGCTGAACCCCGAATTATTGACTCCGGATGTAAAGGGAGAAATCAACCTGAACCTGGACGGCCGCCTCCTCTGGCTCCAGACTGGAAATCCGGAAGCTGCATTCAAGGCGAACCTTCTGGAAAGCCGGCTCCTGGATAAAGACGTAACCGGGGAGATAGATGGCCGCTGGAAGGAAAACTTGCTGCACCTCGTTCATCTTCGACTCCGCGGGAAAGGCTTCGATCTCCGGGGCAAGGGCACTCTCCAGGAAAAAATCAACCTGGAGGGGGAAGTGACCGATCTCTCCCAACTCATCACCCAGGCCAAGGGACAGATATCCGCGGCAGGTTGGTTCCGCTACCAGGAAGACCGCCTGAGCGGGATGATGTCCGTCGAGGGTAAAGAATTGGAGGCGCGGGGAATAAAAGCTGGAGACCTCGGCGCGGATCTTCACCTCAAAGAATACGGTCCCGGGATGTCCCCCGCTTTGTCCCTGGAGGCCCGGGCGGGAAATATCATGACGGGTCCCCTGGACCTCTCCTCCATCAGGCTTCAGGCTGCGGGAAACCCTATCTCCCACCGGATCCAGTTCGCCACGGTTGTAAACCGCATCCATGTCCAGGGAACCCTTACCGGTGCCTTCAAGGACGGCTCCTGGAAAGGGACCCTGGAAAAGCTGGATGGCCGGGAGGGGCGTGGCCCCTGGAATCTGCAAGGTCCGGCTCAATTTGCTCTTTCCGCGGACCGAATCCAGGTATCTCCCCTGCTTATAAAAAGCGGCCAGGGAGAAAGCCTTGAAGCGCAGGCGGATTTGACTCTGAATCCGGTTCTCGGGTCCCTTCAAGCCCGGTGGCTGAATGTCGATCTTGCCCGGGCGAATCCCTGGGTCCCTGCGGGACGTGTATCCGGACATTCCAGCGGGTCTTTCTCCGCCCAAAATCAAGATGGCGGTTGGCAGATTTCCGGGAACAGCCAATTCAAGGGTACGATTACCCATGACCTTCTGAGCATCGAGGTGCCATCCGGGCAGGTTCAGGTGGACTGGACCTCGAAAGGCCTCCTGGCTTCCACATCTTTGAAGGTCAATCAGGGCGCTACACTGGATGGAAAAGTTTCTTCCCCCGAAGCCTTTCAATTCGATTTTCCCGGGCAAGGAAAACTGGAAGCCCAATGGAAAGAAGTGGACCTTGGGCTGCTTCATTCCCTTTTGCCCGGGGAACTGATTTTAAAAGGAAAAAATTCAGGAACCCTCGCCGGGGGGTGGTTTCCCGGTTCACGTTTCGAAGCATCCGGAAAGGCCCGGGTTTCCCAGGCCGAGTTTCACTGGAAGGGAAGCCCAGGGCTCATTTCCATCCCGTTGAATGCGGCGGAGGCTGATTTTTCCTGGCGGGGAGAGGCAATTCAAGGAAATCTGAACCTGACCTCCATCGAACACGGAACCTTGAAAGGGACTTTTCTCCTTCCTCTTTCGGCCCGTTTTTCGCCCGCCTTCATTCTCGAAGGCCCCCTCGAGATCTCGGTGAGGGGGGACCTCCAGGAGAAAGGGATCCTCTCCCGCCTCTATCCGGAATGGATTCAAAAGAGCAGGGCAAAGATCGCCTTGGACCTGAACGCCGAAGGCACCTGGTCCAAATCTCAATGGAAGGGAACACTGCAAATTTCCGACGGCGGATTCCAGATTGATGGGTCCAAGGAAAACGGGAAGACCGCCAAGGGTTTCTCCGGGATGAATGTTGAAGTGCCCCATGCCAAAGTTGTAGGTGAATGGGGGTCCGGGGGTTTCCTGGCCGTGCTGGCGGCCGTGATGAACCGGAACGGCAGGGTCGAGGGAACCTTCACTTCTTCCGAACCTCCCCGCCCGGCCCTTCCCCGGCAGGGAAAAATCGATCTCCTCTGGACGGCCTTCGACCTTGCCGTCCTGCAGCCGCTCCTGCCGGAGGGATTCCTGCTGGAAGGCGAGGCCGAAGGAAAAATGAAGGGAGAGTTGTTGCCTGACTTTTCTCTGGACATGGCGGGCGGATGGAAAGTCTCCCGCGGTAATTTGAGCTGGAAGGGGGAAAAAGGGTTAGTAAACGCAGGGATCAGCCAGGCTGACTTGGATTATACCTGGCGCGGGGAAAGGTTGCAGGGCAATATGTCTCTCTCCCTGCTCGATTATGGTTCTCTGAAAGGGAACTTCCGGTTGCCCCTTTCTGCCCGTATTCCCCCCCGGTTTGAACCGGCCGGCCCGCTTCGGGTTTCTCTTCAGGGCCAGGCGCAGGAAAAAGGCCTCCTCTCCGCTTTTTTCCCCGGAATGGTGGAAGAAACCCGTGGAATATTGGACCTGGATTTCAAGGCCGATGGAACCTGGGAGCGGCCGAACCTTCAAGGGACCCTGCAGCTGACGAACGCGGGGGCGAGCGTTCCCGCCCTCGGAATTCGGATCGAAGACCTTTCCTCTCGATGGAAAATCGGGAATGAGAGGATTCAGGTTGAATCGCTCCGGGCCCGCTCCGGCCCGGGGTATGTGGAAGGCACGGGAACGATCTGGCTGACACGCTCGGGGGTGGACCGTTTTGAAGGAAATTTGAGAGGAGAAAAATTTCAGACCTTTTATCTCCCCAACCTGCGAATCCAGAGCAGCCCCAAGCTCGAATTCCAGGGGACTCCCCAAAAAATCATCGTGCGGGGGGAAATCCTGCTTTCCGAGGTTCAAATTTACGAGGTTTCCACTCTCGGAGTGGCCGGCCCAAGCTCCGACGTGGTTATGATCGACCGGCCCCCGGACCCCATATCGTCTCTTCCCCTGGATATTCAGGTGCGGGTGGTCCTGGGAGATCGAATCCAGGTGAAGTCCGGGGGGATCGATGCCCGGCTGGCAGGAAACGTGGATTTAAAAATTTTGGGGCCGAAGCCGGAGGATGCAACCGCCCGGGGGGAAATCCGGCTCACCCAGGGGACTTACAGCGGATACGGGCTGGGTCTGCGAATCGACCGTGGGCGATTTATCTATTCAGGGGGACCGGTCGATAATCCCGACCTCGACATCCTGGCCCTCCGCCGAGCCGATGATCTGGAAAAAATGTACAACATAAAAGTGGGGGTGGCCATTTTCGGGAATCTCAAGAAACCGAATGTCAAGCTGTATTCCCAGCCGGCCATGAAAGACGAGCAAATTCTCTCCTATCTTATCTTGGGAAAGCCTTATGATCCAAAGGAAGGAAACCTCTCTCTCCTCGTAGTGGGGGCGGGAGGTCTCCTGAGCGGGGACTCAGTCAGCGTTCTGGACCAAATGAAAAGCCAGCTTGGGATCGACACGGTGGAC
>Ga0316626_10001367_pt1 | contig 10819 bp, 6 predicted proteins | sample OWC_Aug_T1_C1_D5_FD_207656 | JGI IMG/M metagenome (GOLD analysis project Ga0316626, IMG submission 207656) | Wetland soil microbial communities from Old Woman Creek delta, Ohio, United States - OWC_Aug_T1_C1_D5_A | ecosystem: Environmental > Terrestrial > Soil > Wetlands | place: USA: Ohio...
CTGATCGGTCATACCGCGATGGGCATGGACTTTGCTCCCGCCCTGGCGGCTCATCTGAAGATGCCCCTGGCCACGGATTGCATCGGAATTGATGCGGCAGGAGAGGCCTTTTCGCTCACCCGCCAACTCTACGGCGGGAAAGTCAATGCAACCGTCTCCTTTTTGAAGAAGGGACCCTACATGGTGACCGTTCGTTCCGGAGCTTTCCCTGCTTTGGAAAAAGGGGCGCTCCCGGGTGAAATGGTGAAGTTTCCTTCGCCTCTGACCGATGAAGGTCTGGCCAAACGTTTTCTCCAGTATGTGGAAGCCGCTGTGGGCGAAGTAGATATCACGCAGGCCGATATTCTGGTTTCTGTCGGAAGGGGAATTAAGGAAGCTGCAAACATCCCGATGGTGAAGGAATTTGCCGATGCCATAGGGGCGACTCTTTCCTGCTCCAGGCCTGTGGTCGATAAGAAGTGGCTACCCAAGGATCGCCAGGTTGGGACTTCTGGAAAAACAGTTAAACCGAAAATCTACGTTGCCATTGGGATCAGCGGCGCTTTTCAGCACATTGCGGGGATGAAGGGTGCGGGAACCGTGATCGCTATCAATAAGGATCCCAAAGCCCCTATCTTCGGTGTCGCTGCCTACGGGATTGTGGCAGATTTATTCAAAATCGTCCCGGTCCTGAAAGATAAAGTCAAACAACTGAGAAAGAGTTAAGAGTCTGTGGTTCGGAGTTAGGAGTTAGGAGTTCGGAGTCAAAACCTAAAGACTACTAATTCCTCTCACAAGGTTTTCTCCAAACCCCGAACTCATTACTCCGAACTGCGGTTGGATAAAAGATGGATTTCGAATTGACACAAGAACAAAAGGATGTTCAGAAGGCAGCCCGGGAGTTCATCCAGGGAGAATACGATAAGGAAAAGATTCTGGAATGGGAGCAGACTCATACCTTTCCCAAAGCGATCTGGAAGAAAGCTGCCCAGCTAGGGTTTATCGGTATCCACTTCCCCGAGGAATACGGGGGACAGGGTTACGGCGTTTTCGAAAATATCCTCATCGTTGAGGAATTCTGCCGGAAAGACTCCGGAGTGGGTGTGGCCTTGAGCCTGGCGGATTTTTCATCCGAAGTCGTTCTCCGTTTCGGAACACACGAACAAAAAGAGAAATACCTCCTGCCTGTCTCTCGGGGAGAATTCATCTCGGGAGGTGCCTATACGGAACCTGATCATGGCAGCGATATCACCCTCCTGTCCACCACAGCCCTAAAGCAAGGAGACTCCTTTGTCATCAACGGGACCAAGACATTCATCACCAATGGAAGCCTTGCGGACTTTTTCGTCGTTCTCTGTCAGACGGACCCAGGTGCAAAACCTTCTTATCGAGGCCAGTGTACTCTCCTCGTCGATAAAGGGACAAAAGGATTAGAGGCTACAGAGATCATGCCTAAGATGGGCATTCGAATGACATCCACGGCTGAACTTTCCTTCGACGACGTCAGAGTACCATCGACGAACCTTCTCGGCGAGGAAAATAAGGGATTTTACCAGGTTCTCGAATTTTTCGATGAAAGCCGGATTGAGATCGCTGCCCAGGCTCTCGGCATCGCCCAGGGGGCTTTTGATCGGGCCCTGGACTATGCGAAACAGCGGGAACAGTTTGGAAAAAAGTTGGTTGATTTTCAAATCACTCAGCACAAATTGGCCGATATGGCCACAAAGATCGAGACGGCGAGACTCTTAACCTATAAAGCGGCCTGGAACTATGACCAGAAGAGAATCGACCCGAAACTCACCTCCATGGCCAAGCTCTTAGCCGCAAGGACAGCCGTCGAGGTAGCGGATGAGGCGATCCAGATTTTGGGAGGTTACGGGTACATCACCGAATACGAAGTCGAGCGGTTCTATCGTGATGCTAAGATCACTGAAATCTACGAAGGGACAAAAGAGATCCAGAAGAACACAATCGCATCGGCGTTGATTGGGAAGCTGAAATAGTCCTGAGATGGGACATTGGAGTACTGGAGTACTGGGCAAAGCATCACTCCAACACTCCATCACTCCATAAGGAATGGATGATCCCCTGAGGAAGAATTAAGGATGGGAGAAAAGCTGGAAAAAGTGATTCCCGAGGCTCTGGTCATCGGCGCTGGCATTGCAGGAATGCAGGCTGCCCTGGACATCGCAGACAAGGGGTTTAAAGTCCATTTAGTGGAGAAGGAGTCTTGCATTGGCGGCCACATGGCCCAGCTGGATAAGACCTTTCCCACCCTGGATTGCTCTGCCTGTATCAGCACGCCGAAGATGGTTGATACAGCGAATCATCCGAACATTAACCTTCTGACCTACTCCGAGATCGTTCGGGTTGAAGGAGAGCCCGGGCATTTCAAGGTGACGGTCAGGAAGAAACCCCGTTTCGTCGATGTCACCAAATGTACGGGCTGCGGCGACTGCGCAGCCCAATGCCCTGTCACCCTCCCTAATGAATTTGACATGGGGTTAGGGAAAAGGAAAGCCATCTATATCTCCTTTCCCCAGGCCGTTCCGCTTAAATATACGATGGACCGGCGGGGGACCTCCCCCTGCACAGCCACCTGCCCCCTGCACTGTAATGCCCAGGGCTACGTGGCCCTCATTTCCCAAGGCAAGTTTAAAGAGGCCCTTCAACTGGTAAGAGAGAAACTCCCCTTCCCCGGAATTTTGGCCTACGCCTGTGCTCACCCGTGTGAGAGGGAGTGTAAGCGAATCGAAGAGGACCGCCCGATCTCCATCTGTCATCTCAAGCGGTTTCTCGTCGATCACGTTGAAGAACCTGAGTTTGAATTTACGCCTCCCGAAGAGAAGGGAAAGAAGATAGCGATCGTGGGCGGAGGACCCTCAGGACTCACCGCCGCATACGATCTGAGAAAAATGGGCTACCGCGTTACTCTTTTTGAATCCAAGAATGAGCTAGGCGGTCTCCTCACCCACGGATTTCCTTCTTATCGTCTTCCGAGGGAAGTGGTGGAAAAGGATCTCGCTGTCATCGATAAAATGGGAATTGAAGTCAAATGCAACACCCAGGTGGGAAAAGACGTCTCCCCGGAGACGCTCAGTCAATCCTATGATGCGATCTTTATCGCGGGGGGTATCGCCGGAACAGAATCGACCCTCCACGCCTTTAAAGGCTTGAAGAGAACGAGAAGAGGAACGATTCAGGTTAATCCCGTCTCCCTGGAAACCGACGTGAAAGGAGTTTTCGCGGGTGGAGATATGGTGACCGGTCCCGGAACCATTATTGAATCGATGGCCCATGGAAGGAAAGTTGCTCTTTCGATCGATCGATACCTTCGCGGAGAAGACCTCCTTCAAGGAAGGGAATCCGAAGGGACACAAATTTCCCCTCTGAGAAGCCTCCTCCCCTATTCAAAGAGGATGGACCGAGAAGTCCTGCCCGACATGGTGAAACCCTTTGCCTCCAGCCCCACGGAGGAAGAAGCGATGGAGGAGGCAAAGCGCTGTCTCAATTGTGCTGGATGTTCGGATTGCGGAGAGTGCGCCAAAGCCTGCCAGCCCAAAGCCATTAACTACGGGATGAAAGAGGAGATCGTTGAGCTTCACGTGGGATCCATCATCCTCGCCACCGGGTTCGATCCTTTTGACCCAAAACTGAAACCCGAATTTGGATACGGGAATTATCCCAATGTCCTTCATGGTCTTGAGATAGAGAGGCTCTGCTCTGCCTCCGGCCCGACCAAAGGTGAAATTATCATCCAGGGGAAAAAGCCCAAAGAGGTGGTCTTCATTCATTGCGTCGGGTCGAGGGATAAATCGGCCGGCAACGAATACTGTTCAAGGGTCTGCTGCATGTACACGGCGAAGCAAGCCCATCTCCTCAGGGATAAGATTCCCGATGCCAACATCACCGTCCTCTACATGGATGTGAGGGCCTTTGGAAAAGGATTTGAGGAATTCTACGAGAGGGTCCAAAAAGAGAGGATCGTTTACCGAAGAGGAAATCCCTCCGAGGTCTATCGAAGAAACGGAAAACTGGTGGTCAGGGCCGAGGATACCCTCTTGGGAGAGCCTTTTGAACTAGAGGCAGACCTGGTCGTCCTGGCCTCCGGGCTCGTCCCCCGAAGGGAAGAAGACATTTTGAAAAACATGCTGGGGCTGGAGAGCTCTTCTGACAAGTTCTATGCAGAGGCGCCTGGCCTCGATCCGATCATGACCAGTAAGGAAGGGATTTTTCTCGCGGGATGCTGTCAGGGCCCTAAGGACATCCCGGATACCGTCGCCCAGGCGAGTGGTGCAGCCTCCTTAGCTTGTGCCCTTCTATCAAAAGGAAGGAGAGTGGAGGGTGGAAAGTAGGATGTGGATTTAAGCAAGACGTTCCACTTTCTACCTTCTACCTACTGCGTTCGAGAAATGAAAATCGGCGTTTTTATCTGTCATTGTGGAATTAATATTGCGGCAACGGTCGATGTCGAGAAGGTGACGGCATTCGCCAAGACCCTCCCCCATGTCGCGGTGGCTCGAAACTATCAATACATGTGCTCTGATCCCGGCCAGGACTTGATTAAGAACGATATCAGGAACAACGGTATTGACCGGGTGGTCGTGGCTGCTTGCTCTCCTCGAATGCACGAACCGACCTACCGTAAGGCCGTTCACTCTGCAGGACTCAATCCCTACTTTTTTGAAATGTCCAACATCCGGGAACAGTGTTCCTGGGTTCATGCGAGCAGGGAGGACGCCACGAAGAAGGCGATGGATCTGATTGCTGCCGCCGTTGCCAAAGTCTCCCTTCACGAAGCCCTGGATGAAAAGGAAGTGGGAGTCACTCCTTCCGTGTTAGTCATTGGGGGCGGGATTGCCGGCATTCAGGCCAGCCTCGACATCGCCCATTCAGGTTTCGAGGTTTACCTGGTTGAAAAATCACCTACCCTGGGAGGCCATCTCGGGCAACTGGATCGAACATTTCCCAATCTGGAGGAAACCTCCACTATCCTGTCTCCGAAACTGAAAGAAGTTGTAAGCCATCCCCTCATTCACATTCTTACCCAAAGCGAAGCAGAAGAAGTGGAAGGGTTTGTGGGGAATTTTAAAGTCAGGGTGAAGCAGACTCCCAGATTCATCAATCCAGAAAAATGCACCCGTTGTCAAAAATGTGAAGGGGTCTGTCCTGTCAGGGTCCGGAGTGAATTCAATATGGGGCTCACCGAGAGGCCGGCCATCTATCTCCCCTCTCCTCATGCAGTACCCTTCACCTATACCATCGATTCAGAGAACTGTCTCTTTCTCCAGAAGGGAGAATGCGGCAAGTGCCGACAGGCTTGCCCGGAGGGAGCGGTTGAGTTCGAACAGGTAGGAGTGGAGCGCCAGTTCGATATTGGGACGATCATTGTCGCCACGGGTTACGACCCCTTCGATGCGAGGCAAAAGCCTGAGTTTGGATACGGGCTTTATAAGAACGTCCTGACCGGGCTGGAGGTTGAAAGGCTGCTCTCGGAAAGCGGACCGACTCAAGGGAAAATTCAAATCAACGGCAAGGAGCCCAAAAACGTCGTATTCATCCAATGCGTCGGGTCCAGAGATAAAACGGTGGGCAACGAATATTGCTCCAGGGTCTGTTGTATGTTTACAGCCAAACAAGCCTCGCTCATCAAGGAACGCCTCCCCGATGCCCGGGTCACCGTTTGCTACATCGATATCCGGGCCTTTGGAAAAGGCTGTGAACAATTCTATGAACAGGTTCAGAAAAAAGGCGTCTTCTACCGAAAAGGAATCCCTTCTGAGATTTATCAAAGGTCCGGAAAATTGATCATCAAAGCGGACGATGAACTCTTAGGGGAGCCCTATGAGGAAGAGGCCGACCTGGTGGTCCTGGCCACAGGCCTTACTCAGCGCAACGATGCCAATCGCATCCGCAGCCTCCTCAAACTTTCCCAAAGTCCAGATCGCTTCTATCTGGAAGCCCATCCTAAGATGCGGCCCCTTGACACGGCGACGGATGGGATTTTTTTGGCCGGAACCTGCCAAGGGCCAAAAGATATTTCCGACACCCTGTCTCAAGCTCACGGAACGGCCTCTCGGTCAACGATCCCCCTCTTCGCAGGAAGAGTCAAGATCGAGCCGATCACATCGGTGGTAGACGTCTCTTTCTGTGCCGGCTGCGGTCTGTGTGAACACATTTGTGAATTCAGAGCCTTGAAGATGGATCCCTACCGAAATGTGATGACAGTGAATGAGGCCCTCTGTAAGGGATGCGGGGCCTGCAACGCCACCTGTCCCTCAGGTGCCATCAGTCTGAGACATTTCAAGACCGAACAGATTATCGCTCAGGTCAGAGAAGTGTGCTGATTTCGGATTTCGGATTGTGGATTGCAGATTGCGGAATTTGGAATGACTTTAGGACCATCTGGGTCAAGGGTGGGGGTCCTCAACATTAATCATTGACGATTGTTCATTGCCCATTTTGCATGGATGCCTTATGGAAAAGGGTTTGATTCAAGTCTATACCGGAAACGGAAAGGGGAAGACGACGGCCGCTTTAGGGCTTGCCCTCAGGGCCGTCGGCCATGGGCTGAAGGTCTTGGTCATCCAGTTTATGAAAGGGAATATCAATTACGGGGAATTGGAATCTTCGAAAAAGCTTTCTCCATACCTGGCGATTATACAGGTGGGGAGGGAGACGTTTGTCTCAAAAACCAACCCGGACCCCGTCGATATAAGACTGGCGCAGGACGGATTTGCTTTGGCAAGAAGAGCGATTGCCGATGAAGCCTACGACATCATCATCCTCGACGAGATCAATGTGGCCGTCGATTACGGTTTGATCCCTCTCTCCGATCTCCTTCGCCTTCTCGATACCAAACCCGACGGAGTTGAACTCATTCTCACGGGAAGGAACGCCAAACCTGAAATAGTGGAAAAAGCGGATTTGGTCACCGAAATGGTAGAACATAAGCACTACTACACGAACGGGGTCTCAGCTCGCGAAGGCGTAGAGATCTGATTTAAAATTTCAGATTTAAGATTTCAGATTGAAAACGTCTTCAATTTGCAATTTGCGATCTGCAATCTGCAATTGAAGCGGGGACGATTCATGTTCAGCGAGGACGAACTTCGAGAGGTCAAAGAGGAAAAGAAGAGGTGGGCAGAGGATTTGGCGGAGACCCTCCGCGAAACCCCTCAACGTCTTCCGCGATTTAGCACTGTCTCCGATCTTGAAATCAAGGGCCTTTACACTCCGGAAGATATAAAAGACATCAACTATTCCAGCGACATTGGTTTCCCGGGCGTTTCTCCTTTCACGCGGGGGGTTCAGCCTTCCATGTATCGAGGAAGGCTCTGGACCATGCGAATGTTCTCGGGTCTGGGGGGGCCGGAGGAAACAAACAAGCGTTTCCATTACCTCTTGTCTCATGGGGAAACGGGGCTGTCCGTCGCCTTTCATTATCCTACGCTGATGGGATACGACAGCGATTCTCCGATGTCAAAGGGAGAGATCGGGAAGTGTGGCGTGGCCATCGATACATTAAAGGATATGGAGATTCTCTTTGAAGGAATCCCGCTGGACAGAGTGACCACTTCGATGACGATCAATCCGCCGGCTGCGATCTTGTTGGCGATGTACATTGCCGTAGCAGAGAAACAGGGGGTGAGCAAAAAGGAAATCGGAGGGACCATCCAAAATGATATGCTCAAGGAATTCATCGCCCAGAAAACCTTCATGCTCCCGCCGAAGCCGTCCATTCGAATCATTGTCGATACGATTGAATACTGCACCCGGGAAGTCCCCCGTTGGAATACCATTAGCATCAGTGGCTATCACATCCGTGAGGCCGGGGCGACAGCGGTTCAAGAACTCGCCTTCACTCTGGCCGACGGAATTGCTTACGTCCAAGCAGCCCTGGACAGAGGCCTGAAGGTCGATGATTTTGCCCCGAGGCTCTCCTTCTTCTTTGATTCTCACATTGATTTCTTTGAAGAGATCGCCAAGTTCAGGGCGGCTCGTCGAATGTGGTCGAAGATCATGCGCGAACGTTTCATGGCAAGGAATCCACGTTCCTGGATGCTTCGTTTCCACACCCAAACGGCCGGCTGCTCCCTGACGGCGCAACAGCCTTATAACAATGTTGTCCGCACCGCTTCCGAAGCGTTGGCTGCCGTACTCGGCGGAACGCAGTCGCTCCACACCAATTCACTCGATGAGACCTACGCGATTCCCACTGAGGAAGCGGTCACGATCGCGTTGCGAACACAACAGATCCTCGCAGAGGAAACCGGTGTGGCCAATACGATCGATCCTCTAGCCGGCTCCTATTTTGTCGAAGCCCTCACTTCCCAAGTGGAAGAACAGGCCTGGGAATATATCCACCGGATTGACGAAATGGGGGGAATGGTTACAGCGGTTGAACGAGGCTATCCCCAGGCAGAAATTGCTGATTCAGCGTATAAGTATCAGAAACAGATCGACTCGGCTGAGAAAATCATGGTGGGGGTCAATAAATATGCGACAGACCACCCCCCCATCACCATCTGGAGAATGAACTCAGCGGTTGAAGAAAGACAATTAGCACGGCTCCGGCAGGTGAAACAGATTCGAGACAATCAGAAAGTGAGAGAACTCCTCAATCAGATTCAAATCGCTTCAAAAAATGGTGAAAACCTCATGCCCCATATCATCAACGCCGTCAAGGAATATGCCACCATTCAAGAAATCTGTGATGTGTGGCGGGATGTTTTTGGTAGATACACAGACCCGGGCTATTTTTAAATTGCGGAATGTAGAATGCGGAATGCGGATTTAAATCAAATATCAATTCTTTTTATGCAATCACACTTCTTCATTCCGAACTCCGCAATCCGAAATCCGCATTTTGGAAGGGGTGGGGAGAAGGAATGAGTCCGGAACGGAAGATTCGAATTCTTATTGCCAAACCTGGCTTGGACGGACACGACCGGGGGGCAAAAGTGATTGCAAGGGGATTCAGGGACGCCGGTTTTGAGGTGATCTATACGGGGCTTCATCAGACGCCGGAACAGATTGTTTCCGCTGCCATCCAGGAAGATGTGGACGCCGTTGGACTATCCAGCCTTGCCGGGGCCCATGATTATCTTTTCCCGAGAGTGATTGAGCTGCTCAAAGAAAAAGGGGCGGAGGACATCACTGTCTTTGGAGGAGGAATTATTCCTGAAGAGGACCTCCCATCCCTCACACAAGCAGGATTGAAAGGGGTGTTCCCCCCTGGAACCTCCATTGAAGAAGCCGTCAACTGGGTCCGGCAAAATATCAAACCCCGGAAGTAATGAGTCTAGGGTGAACGGTTCGGAGGGTTTCGTTTTGAAGCTCCGAACTCAAGACCCCGAACTCCGAACTTAAAACAGGGAGGGAGGTGAAGGCCCTAAAATTATCGTCCATCGCTCATAGTCCATCGTTAAAAGTTCAAATTCAGGAGGAACCGGATGATTACATTTAAAGAAGGGAACTTAAGGATTCCTAAGTGGAACCGAAGGGTTTTTATCGTGGCAGGGGGAACAACGGCCTATAAGAAATATTTCCCGGAGTACAAACTGGAAGAGCTGGCGATGATGGCCTTCAAGAATATGCTGGAGGACAACGACTTGAAAATGGACCCTTTGGAGGTTAAGGGGCTGATTAACTTTGCCGCGTACGGGGAGTTCGCCGACCACTTCCAAGACCAACTGCTCTGTGAAGCTAAGATTCATGACTATATTGGGCTGGAGCCTCTTCATAATTTAGGCATCAAGACAGGGGGGGCTACCGGAGGGTCAACCGTCCTAACTGCCGCCATGGCCGTAGCTTCGGGTTATGCCAATGGGGCTTTAGCTATGGGTTGGGAGCGGATGGATGAGGTGGATACCCGGACCGGCAACTATTATATCGCCACAGCAGCCTGCAAGGATTTCGAAACACGCTTGGGCCGGGTTTACTCATCCTATTATGCCCCCATGGCAAACCGCTTTTCTGAGGCTTTTAATGTATCTGAGGTTACACGGGCAAAAATAGCCGTTAAGAACCATCTCTACGCCTGTTCTTCCCCTTATGCTCAACAGCCCGGGAAATACACGGTGGAGGAGGTCCTGGCCAGTCCCATGTCTGCTTATCCGCTGCGATTTCTTGAATGCTGTGCCATGAGTGCTGGGGTAGCCTGTGCACTGGTCTGTGACGAAGAGACGGCCTATAAGTTAACCGACCACCCCTGTGAGCTTTTTATTTGTGGTGGCACCCATACCTTACGGGTGGCTGACCGCAGGCATATGGAGGTTCCCTTACTTCCACATGAAACTCCGGAGATGTACAAAGATCTTTACCAGAGAGAAGGGGCACGTTATCCGGGGTTTGAGAGTTTCTTGGCAGCCAGATTTGCAGCCTGGCTGGTCTATCGGATGGCGGGTATTCAAAACCCCATCGAGGATCTGGATCTTGTGGAGCTTCACGATGCCTTCACCATCAGTGATTTGCAGACCTATGGGGACATCGGGCTCAGGCCCTATGGCCAGGAACAAGATTATATTGAGTCTGGAGATGCGTATTATATCAATCCCAATACAGGAAAACCTGGAAAATGCCCTTCCAACCTATCGGGTGGACTGATTGGAACGATGCATGCGGTAGGGGCGACAGGTATCTTCCAGGCGGCTGAGTGTCTGTGGCAATTACAGCAGAAGTACGACAAATTCCATGGAGACCCCAAGTTGTGGAGAAAATGGGGAAAAGAGAAGCCCAGGGATTGGCAGAGTCTGCAAATCCCCGAAAATAGCAGCCAAGCCCTGTGGGTGTCTCACGCTGGCGTGGGATCCCATGTAACCGTTGGCATCCTAAGAAA
>Ga0316626_10001369_pt1 | contig 10816 bp, 6 predicted proteins | sample OWC_Aug_T1_C1_D5_FD_207656 | JGI IMG/M metagenome (GOLD analysis project Ga0316626, IMG submission 207656) | Wetland soil microbial communities from Old Woman Creek delta, Ohio, United States - OWC_Aug_T1_C1_D5_A | ecosystem: Environmental > Terrestrial > Soil > Wetlands | place: USA: Ohio...
TCTGCGAGGACGGGCTTCAGGGTTTCGATATAAAAAATCCGGCATACAGGGCACTGGTAATCGGAGAAAACTTCGATCTTGACCGGTGCCTCCGGCACGCCGCCGAGGCTGAATTCGCCGGTCTTCCCGGCGCCGGGTTGTCCGGCTGCGGGCGCTGGGATCGATGCCGACGGTCTGGGGTTTTCAGCCTTTTGTGCCGCGCCGTCGCCGGAAGAACACGCGCTTGCCTGCAGAACTGCAAGCACGGCAAACAACCAGATCCATGGGGCACGTTCGCCTTTAGGTTGCAATATCCCGGCCATTTCGGACTCCCGTGCGCGTTGATTAAGAAGATCCAGTATACATTGTGGATTTGGAGGCTAGAAGTGCAAAAACCGGCGGGGAGGGGGCATGAGCATTGACCGGGCTTCCGCTGCACCGGTCACCCCCTCACAAAGCGAATCCGGCGCAAGGCTGCCAGGGCGCCGAGGTTGAGGGCCACGGAGGTGAACGCGCAAGCCGCAATGCAGTCGCCGTAAAGTGCAGGGGGGACGGGTGCGCCGAGAGCCACGTCTGCGGCCGGTAAGCATGCCACAGACACCGGCAGATCTCCAGTCGTGTGCGACCTGCGGCCCGGAGGCAGGGAATGTTACAAGACAAGTGGCTTCACCTTTCTTCTTGCGATGGCGGGGGTACCTCACTATGCTGATTGCCCAGCGCGCCCGACGGCGCCCCGGCTGCTGAAGAAGCAGCAAAACGGGAGGCGGTCGAGCGCAGGTTCAAGCAGCGTGGATTTCTTGATTTAGGAGGACGCCGTGCATAAGTTCTCGATGCCCGGCCGGCCGGAGTGGCCGGCGGCGGGTATATTGGTCCTGATCCTTTGCTCGTGGTCGATAGCCGCTCCGGCCGTCGATTTTTCCAAATATCACAATTATGCGGAATTGACCGCAACGATCCAGAGTCTGGTCAAGGAGCACCCGGACATCGCCAAGGTAGTGGAGGTCGGCAAAACCCGCGAGAACCGTTCGATCTGGGCCGTGGAGATCATGAACGCTTCCGGGTCGGCCTCGCCAACGCGGCCGGCATTGCTGGTGGCCGCCAATTTCGAGGCGGATCACCTGGTGGGCAGCGAGTTGGCTCTCTTCATGATCGATTATCTGCTGAGTTCCTATGCCACGAACGCGCAAGTCAAGCAGCAGATCGACAGCAAGGCCTTCTACATCATCCCCCGGGTGAATCCGGACGGTGCCGAGCTGTTTTTCGCTCCTGTCAAGGCGGATCGGAGAACCAATACGAGTCCCTTCGACGACGACAACGACGGACGGACGGACGAGGGCGGCGCCGAGGACATCAACAAAGACGGATTCATCACCCTCATGCGGATCAAAGACCCGAACGGTCCCTACATGATCCACCCCGACGATCCCCGCTTGATGAGGACGGCCAATGCGCAACGCGGCGAGGTCGGCGCTTACCGGATACTCCATGAGGGGCTGGACGCGGACAACGACGGTTTCGTCGGTGAAGACGGACCTGGCGGGGCTGATCTCAACCGGAATTTCATGCACAAGTACCCTTACTATGCGCCGGACGCCGGTCGCTACATGGCGAGCGAACCGGAAGCACGCGCCATGCTGGAGTACGTGCTCCATCATCGCAACATCGCAGCGATGCTGACCTTCGGCGAGAGTGATAACCTGATCGCAGGACGGCGCGGTGACAATGCCGCGTCCCAGGCGATCGACCTGTTTGCATTTGCGCAGCAGAGCAATGCGGAATCCAGGCGAACCGGCATGTTTCAGGCCGGCGGTGGTGGAAGAGGCTTTGGCATGGCGCGCGGCGGCGGCGGCGCACGCGGCGTCCGGGGCGAGACGGCACCTGCAGCGCCGACAGGCCGCGGCGGCGGCCAGCCGGCGCGAAGGCCCGCGGAGACCATTAACGCCGCTGATGCAGAATACTTCGCGGCCATCAGCGACAAGTACCGCGAGCTGACCGGATTGCGCAACGCTCCGCCTGTTCGTACGCCTGCCGGAGCTTTCTTCGAGTACGGCTACTACCAGTTCGGCGTGCCATCCTTCTCCACGCCCGGCTGGGGCATCACCGGTGCGCCCGGAGGCGGCGGCCGCGGCACAAGTCCGGATGCGGGCATGGGCGGCGCGGCAATGGCGGCGGGAGTCCAGAGCACGGGCGGCGCAGCCCGTGGCGCGGGAGGCGGAGTGCAGGGCATGGCAGGTGGACGCGGAGGCGCCCAGGGGATGGGAGCAACTGCCGTGGCGGATGGCACAGCCGCATTTGACTTGCGGTTCCTCCGGTGGCTGGATGCGGAGAAAATCGACGGCTTTGTCAACTGGACGCCTTTCAGGCACCCGACCATGGGAGACGTGGAAATCGGCGGCTTCAAGCCTTACGTCACGACCAATCCGCCCATCGACAGAGTAGCCGCCCTCGGCAAACCGCACGCGGACTTCGCACTCTATCTGACATCCCTGTTCTCCAAGATCGCCATCGCAAAAACCGAGGTGACCAACCTCGGCGGCGGCCTGTTCCGCATCATGGCAGAGGTCGGAAACAATGGATTTCTGCCTACTTCGACGGCACAGGGTGCCGTGTCGCGCTCCGTCCGTGCCACGATGGTCCAACTCGAGATTCCCCCGAAGGACATCGTTTCGGGCGACGCCAAAACCAACAACATCCAGTCTCTGGCAGGCTCCGGCCGCAGGCAGAGTTACCAGTGGATCGTTAAAGGGAAACCCGGCGCCACGATCGCCCTGAAGGTTGTGTCTCAGAAAGGCGGATCGGACACAGCAACCATAACGCTGAAGTAGCCGAAACCAATGTTTCAGATACAAGCGGAGATATCATGAGAAACACATCATCCATTTTAACTCGATGCTTCGTCCTCCTGGCCTGTCTCGCTTTGAGTGTCGCTCCGGCCGCGATGGGCCAGAAAGCGACGGACTATAAGGCTTTTGCACAGAAACCATCGGGGTCCGATCCGCAGTTCAAAGTCAAGATCGACTTCAACCGCTGGCATGACTGTGAGGAAATCAAGTCGGACCTGCTGCGGATGGAGAAAGCCTGGCCGAAGTTTCTCAAATACTCCTCCGTCGGCAAGAGTTACGACGGCAGGGACATGATGTGCATGACGATCAATAATCCGGACACCGGCCCGGAACTGAGCAAAGCCGCCATGTACATCGAGGCCAACATCCACGGGAACGAGATCCAGGGCGGAGAAATCTGTCTGTACACCGTCTGGTACCTGATGGAAAACTACGGCCGGATCGACCAGATCACCAAACTAGTCGATGAACGGGTTTTTTACCTCTTCCCGACCGTCAATCCCGACGGCCGCGACTACTTCCTCAAAGGTCCGAGCGGAGTCAGCGCCAGAGGGGGCCATGTGCCGGTTGACGAGGATAGCGACGGGCTCGTGGACGAGGATGATATCATGGATCTCAACGGCAACGGCGTCCTCGATCAGATGTACAAATACGTTCCGGGTCAGGGCAATCTGCGCAGGAGTTCCTCGAATCCCAACGTCATGGAACCTGTGCCGCAGGATCAAACCGGCGATTACATCAGCGTCGGCCGCGAGGGCATGGACAACGACGGGGACGGCATGGTCAGCGGCGGGATGCGGGGCGGGTACGACCCGAACCGCAACTGGGCCAGTGACTGGCAGCCCGATTACATCCAGAGCGGGTCCATGCATTACCCGTTCGAACTGCCCGAAGCCAAGGCAATCAACGACTTCCTGCTGGCCCACCCCAACATCGCGGGCGTGCAGTCCTATCACAACAACGGCGGCATGATCCTGCGCGGGCCCGGCGCCGAGTGGATGGGTGAGTATCCGGCGAGCGATGTCCGGGTGTACGACGAGCTCGGACGAAACGGCGAACGGATCATCCCCTTTTACCGCTACCTCGTCATATGGAGCGGACTGTACACGGTTCACGGCGGTTTCATCGATTGGACGAATGACGGACTGGGGATCCTCTCATTCTCCAACGAACTCTGGAACAACGGCCAGTACTTCACCAGCCCCGAACTCAAACAGCAGCAGCAGGACCCGAACAGCCCGATTGCCTCGCGCGTCGCCAATTACTTCTTCAACGAATACCTGGAGTTCGGTGACGAGTTCACAGAGCTGGAGGAGTTCGAACACTCGCAGTTCGGCAAGATCCTGGTGGGAGGCACCTGGAAAAAGACCTACGGGCGCGTGCCGCCCAGATTCATGCTCGAAGAACTTTGCCACCGCAACATGGCCTTTACCCTTCATCAGGCGGATGAAATGCCGAAGATGAGCATGGGAGAAACCAAGGTCGAACTGATCAGCGATAATGTCTACCGCGTGCGCGTCGACCTCAAGAATGAAAAGCTGGTACCGACGATACTGGCAAAGGCGGCGGAAAACAATGTCGTCACTCCCGATCTTCTCACGGTGGAAGGAAAAAACGTTGCGGTGCTGGCGGCAGGCTGGGTGCGCGACAAGATGCGTCCGATTCCCACGCAGCTGATCGATCAGCCCGATCTCAAACGGATCATCCTGCGCAACGGCCAGGCCGGCAATTCCGAGCGCACCATCGAATACCTGGTCAGAGGCTCCGGAGAGATCACGGTTTCTTATTTGAGCGTGAAGGGAGGAGATGTCCGCAAGACGATCCCGCTGAAGTGAAGGACCAGGCCCGGATGACGTGCCTTCGGCCCGCGCCCCCTTGGAATTCGACAGTGAGCACGGACTGAAGCCCGTCCGCCCTAAAACGAGTGAACATATCGAACCAGAGAGGCAAGGAGATCTGCAGCGCGCGGGCTGAAGCCCGCGCTCACAATGGGATTCTTGTGATCGCAACGCCCAGCTTCTGAAGCGTTGCGTTCATCTGGCCTCCCCAGTCCCGGCTGGCGCGCGGATTTGCGCCGCTCGGATGCGCAGCACCCCGCACGGCCAGGGGGAAGCCGTCCAGGGCCTGCCGTGCGCGCCCTTCCGCGAAGCGGCCGATGCCGATCACCAGGCGCGGCTGCAGGATCCCGACCATGGCGCGCAAGGCCGGATCGCAATGGGAGAAGAGGGAGTCGCGCATCGGCCCAGGCAACCGGTCGGGTGTGAGGTTGCTCCCGTCAGCGGAAAAAAAACAAAGCGGGCAGTAATTGACCACAAAGAAGCTCGCGAAAAACCGCTCCGGTGTGCCGAAGGAAGCGCGCGCCCACCCCCAGAAACGGCTCCCGCTTATTTCTCTGCGATGACAGGAGAAGCCCGTCACGGCGCGCGACGGCAGCTCCACCGCAGGACGGCTCACCGGACCCGTAATCCCCAGCCAATCCCGCACCATCTCCACGTCGCCGAACGGGATCCCGGTCTGCATCATTCCCCATGGCCCCGGATTCATGCCGAGAAAGACAATCTCGCGAGGCCCGCGGCCGAAACGACGAAGATACTCCGCATGAGGAACCCACGCGTAGTCGAGCGGATTGTACGTGCAGGACACCGGCGCGCCGAAACCAAGATGCGCCAGTCGCTCGCGAAGCTCAATGCTGATTCGTTCCAGGCTCATTCGATCTCCCCAACCGCTGGGGTGCAAGAACGGCACTTTCTGATAGAATAGTATTACACGACAAAGCCGTCAGTCTGAAATAGATCGGCTTACCGGGTAATGGTGGAAGGGATTTTTCAACAGGCTTGAAACCACCCCAGAGGGTGCGAAGGCACGTGCTTTGGCGGCCGAGCGTGGAGCCCTTCCCGCGGGCAATCGAGAGAGGAGATGTTTTATGAAGAATGTACACCAGTTGCTTGGCGTCAAGGGAGCGGACATTTGGGCGATTGAGCCGGATGCCACCGTCTACCAAGCGCTCACTCTGCTGGCAGAGAAGAACATCGGGGCGCTGCCGGTCGTGCAGGAGCAGAAGCTCGTCGGCATATTCTCCGAGCGCGATTACGCCAGGAAGGTAATTCTGAAAGGCAGGCATTCCAAGGAGACGCGGATCCGGGAGATCATGACCGGGGCGCCGATCTGTGTTACGCCGCAAAAAACCGTCGAGGAGTGCATGTCTCTGATGACCGACAACCACGTTCGTCACCTCCCTGTGGTCGAAGGAGACAGGTTGCTCGGCATCATTTCGATAGGAGATGTGGTCAAGGAGATCATGGAAGACCAGCAGGGCACGATCAGCCACCTGGAGAACTTCATTACAGGGCGCAGATGAGGCTGCCGCTGTTTCGCCGTTTTTACGCTTTCTTCGGGCGGTAGATGTGGGTGCTGAGGCCGTAGAAAGCCCCGGCCGCTTCCATGAGCGTCTCCGACAGGGTCGGATGCGGATGAATGCTGAGCATGATGTCGGACGCCAGGGCGCCCATTTCGACCGCGAGCACTCCTTCGGCGATCAATTCTCCTGCTCCCGGCCCCACGATTCCCATGCCCAGCACCTGGCCGGTTTCCGGCTCGACCAGGAGCTTGGTTGCGCCGTCCTGACGGTCCAGAGTCAGAGCTCGTCCGGAGGCGGCCCACGGGAAGCGGACGACCTTTACGGGACGCTGCTCTTCTTTCGCCCTGGTCTCGGTAAGGCCACACCAGGCGATTTCCGGATCGGTGTACACCACTGCGGGGATGGCCAACGGTTCGAAGGCAACCTTGCGGCCCGCGATGGCCTCGGCGGCGGTGCGCCCTTCATGCGAGGCTTTGTGCGCCAGCATGGGTCCGCCGGCCACATCCCCGATCGCGAAGATATCGGGATCCGCCGTCCGCCGCTGCGGGTCGACCTGGACGAATCCCCTCGCATCCAGCGCGACTCCTGTTTTTTCGAGCCCGGGAATATCGGAGTTGGGCTTCCGTCCCACGGAGACCAGCACGGATTCAAAAACCTCCTCGGCCGGACTGCCTTCTGCGCCTTCGAACCGGGCACGCAGGCCGTCTCGCCCCTCCTGCAGTTCCACCACCTTCGTGTTGAGTCGGACGGACTGGAAGGTGTTTTCGATCCGCTTTCCGAGGGGTGACACAAGGTCGCGATCCACACCCGGCAGCAGACCGGGAGTCATTTCCACCAGGGAGACTTTGCAACCCAGGCCGGCGTACACCGATCCGAGCTCGAGGCCGATATAGCCGCCCCCCACAACCAGCATGGTTTTAGGAACAGAACCGAGCTCCAGTGCACCGCTTGAATCCAGGAGGCGGGGGCTCCGGAGAGTGATCCCAGGAATCCCGGCAGGGCGCGAGCCGGTCGCCAGGATCGCCCTCTCGAAAACGACATTCTCCTCCTCCCCGTCCTGCTTTTTAATCTTCAGTGTATGCCCGTCCACAAAGCCCGCCCTGCCGCGGATGTAGCGGACCGAGCGCTGCCGCGAGAGTACGCCGAGACCGCCGGTCAACTTACGGACAACGTCGCTCTTCCAGCTGCGCAGTTTTTCGATGTCGATGCGCGGTTCACCGAACTGCACGCCCCAATCCGCCGCCTGGCGCGACAGGGAAATGACATGAGAAACGTGGAGCAGCGCCTTCGACGGAATACAACCCCGGTACAGGCATACTCCGCCGGGATTTTCTTCCTCACCGATGAGGACCACTTGCAGTCCGAGATCTGCCGCAAGAAAGGCCGCAGCATATCCGCCGGGGCCTGCCCCGACCACCGCCACCTGCGACGGATTTTCACGATCACTCATGGATTGCTCTCCCCTGAAATGCATTCACGTCAAAGCTCGGGCGGAAACCCGCCCATATCGGCAGGCCGCTGTCGCATGCGGGTGAATCCTGCGTTACCCCTGCAACGGAAGCAGGAACGGCTGCTCCAGCGCCCCGGCCACCCACCTCAGAAATCGAGCCGCACCCGCGCCGTCAATCCACCGGTGATCGTAGGAGAGAGCCAGCGGCAGGATCAGGCGCGGCTCAAACCTTCCGTCCACCAGGACCGCCTCGTACCGGGAACGGGAGAGGCCGAGGATGGCGACTTCCGGGGCATGAATGATGGGTGTGAATTGCGTCCCCCCGATTCCACCCAGGTTGGTGACGGTTATGACAGCCCCTTCCAGGTCCTCCAGCCTGATCGTCTTGCTGCGCGCCTTCTCGGCGAGCTGCGAAAGCTCGATCGAGAGTTCGAGGATGTTCTTCCGGTCGGCATCGCGGATCACCGGGACGATCAGGCCGCGATCGGTATCCACCGCCACTCCGACATGGCAGTACTTCTTCAGCACGATTTCCCCGTTCCCCATGTCGAGGCTGGCGGCAAAATTCGGGAACACCTTCACCGCCGAGGCAAGGACCTTCACGGCAATGGAAGTGATGGTCAGCTTGCCGCCGGCCGACTCAATGTCACCGGCATAGCGTTTCCGCAGGTTCTCGAGCTCCGTGATATCGGCGTTTTCAAATTGGGTCACATGGGGGATGCTCGCCCAGGAGTAGCTCATGCTCCCGGCAATCTTCCGGCGCAGCGAGGTCATGGGCTTGCGCTCGACCTCCCCCCATCGGGAGAAGTCCGGAAGAGGCACATCGCGATACGCGACGGCCGCACGTGCATCCCCGGCGCCCGTGATCACACGCTTGGCGTAGGCTTTTACGTCGTCGGCAAGAATCCGGCCGGCAGGTCCCGATCCCGGGACCTGCCCGATTTCGACACCGAGCTCTCGCGCGAGCTTGCGCACCGTTGGGGAGGCAGGCACGATCAGTCTCGCAGCCGGGGCTTTGCCGGAATCTCCAGCAGCGCGTGCCGGCCTTTCCGCCTGTGCTCTCACTTCCGCCAGGGACGGCCTTTCCTCTTCTGCGGTTGTGAGATGCCTGTCCGGCGGCGCCGTTACCTCCCCCGGAGCAGCTTTCTCATCACTTCCTGCAGGAAGCGAAGTAGCGCCTTCCGCTTCTTCCCCCACGGTCAGGATGAGCTGTCCCACCTTGATCTTGTCGCCCTCCCTGACATGGATTTCACGGACCACTCCATTGACGGACGAGGGGAGTTCAAAGTTCGCCTTGTCGGTTTCCAGTTCAAGGACGGGTTGATCCACGGCGATCCTGGTGCCGACCGAAACCATGATCTTGATCAGGTCCGCAGACTCGACATTCTCGCCCAGTTCGGGCAGTGTGAATGGAACGGTCATGTTCACCTTCCCGTAGAATTGCTGATGTAGAAATTGCAGATCCTTTCCGACCTCCGCCCGCGGGTTTTTCCCCTGGCAGCGCCCCATCCGGCGCTACCCGCTCCCTCATGGTCGCGGCTCGGATTTCCTGTGATGTGCGCCGCTGGAATCACTTTAGGAGCCTTCTAGCTCACCATGGGGTTGGCTTTTTCTGAATCGATACCCATATCGATCATGGCCTGGCGCACCACGCCCGCATCGACCTGGCCCTCCCGGGCCAGCGCAGCCAGCGCGGCCAGGGTGATGAATCGGGCGTCGACCTCGAAGAAATCGCGCAGACCCTGCCGGTTTTCACTGCGCCCGTAGCCGTCGGTCCCCAGCGAGACCAACGGGCGCGGAACCCAGCGAGCGATCGAGTCAGGCAGCGCCCTGACATAATCGGAGGCCGCGACGAAGACTCCCGGAGCGTCCGACAGGCATTGGGTGACATAAGGCAGCCGCGGAGTTTCCAGCGGATGCAGCATGTTCCAGCGTTCGACGTCGTGGCCGTCGCGATACAGCTCTTTGTAACTGGTTACGCTCCACACATCGGCGGCAACGCCATACTTCTCTTCCAGCATCGCCTGCGCCCGCACGGCTTCGCGCAGGATGGCGCCGCTGCCGAGAAGCTGAGCGCGCAACCGGGCGCCCTTTTTCGCGGAGGCCCGGAAGCGATACATGCCTGTGAGAATGCCGTCTTTGATTCCCTCGGGCATGGCCGGCATGGGATAGAACTCGTTCGTCACGGTCAGATAATAAAAGACGCTCTCCTGCTCTTCGTACATGCGGCGGATGCCCTCGCGCACGATCACGGCGATTTCGTATGCAAATGCGGGATCGTAGCAGAGGAGGTTCGGAACCGGGAAGGCCAGCAAATGGCTCTGACCGTCCTGGTGCTGGAGTCCTTCCCCTGCCAGGGTCGTGCGCCCCGATGTCCCCCCGACCAGAAATCCGCGACAGCGGCTGTCGCCGGCAGCCCAGATCAGGTCGCCGATTCTCTGGAAACCGAACATTGAGTAAAAGAGAAAGAACGGAATTACGTTGATGCACTGGGCAGCATACGACGTTCCGGCCGCGATAAACGAGGAAATGGAGCCTGCCTCCGTGATCCCTTCCTCCAGGATCTGCCCGTCCTGGGCTTCCTTGTAATAGAGCAGGGTTTCCTTGTCGACAGGCTCGTACAGCTGGCCGACATGCGAGTAGATCCCCACCTGGCGGAAGAGAGATTCCATCCCGAAAGTGCGGGCCTCGTCCGGTACGATTGGGACAATGAGCTTGCCGATGTTGCTGTCGCGCATCAACTTTGACAACATCCTGACCAGAACCATGGTCGTCGCCATTTCCCGGTCTCCGGTTCCTTCCATGAACTCCTGGAAGAGATCCTCTCCCGGAGCGGACAGCGGTCTGCACTTGACGATTCTCTTCGGAACAGGTCCTCCCAGCTCTTTCCGCCTCCGCATCAAATACTCCATTTCGGGGCTGTGTTCCGGGAGCCGGTGGAACGGCGCGTCGGCGATCTCTTCGTCGGAGACCGGAATGCCGAAACGGGAGCGGAATTCCCGCAACTCTTCTTCATTCAGTTTCTTCTGCTGGTGAGTGATGTTTCTGCCTTCCCCCGCCTCGCCGAGACCGTACCCTTTGATGGTGCGGGCCAGAATGACGCTGGGCGCGTCTTTGTGGGAGGCTGCAGCCTTGTACGCCGCATAGATTTTGCCCGGATCGTGCCCGCCCAGCCGCAACTTGCGG
>Ga0316626_10001370_pt1 | contig 10812 bp, 10 predicted proteins | sample OWC_Aug_T1_C1_D5_FD_207656 | JGI IMG/M metagenome (GOLD analysis project Ga0316626, IMG submission 207656) | Wetland soil microbial communities from Old Woman Creek delta, Ohio, United States - OWC_Aug_T1_C1_D5_A | ecosystem: Environmental > Terrestrial > Soil > Wetlands | place: USA: Ohio...
GCGGCGATCGAGAGTTATCTCCTCGGCGAACAGCTCAAAGTGCTCCTTGTAGCGGTTGCCGCCCAGATAGGTGCAGGCGAACAGCACCACCGGCACCTTGAGCGCGGCCGCCATCAGGAACGGACCGGCCGGGAACGCCGCCTCGCGGCCGAAGAACGGCACCCGCACCAGCCGGTCGTTCGCGACCACGCGGTCGCCGAGGATGCCGATCCACTCGCCCTGGTCGAGGCGGTCCTTGGCACGGATCAGCGAATCGATCCGGCCGATCGGGATCACCTTCATGTGCGCGCGTCCGCCGATACTCTCGATGACCGTGTTCAGCTTCTGGGCGTTGTCTTCGTACATCATCATGTTCACTTCGATGCGCCGGCGTTCGTGACCGAGCTTGCGGGTCACGTCGAAGCTGCCGAAGTGCGCGCCGAGCAGCAGGCAGCCCTCCGGGCGCTCGGACAGCCGGTACATCAATTCGATATTTTCGGCACCGATGTCGAGATTGTCCGGCCGGCCGGCGAACAGGAACGCGCGGTCGAGCAGCACCGAGGCGAAGGCGAAGTGGTGGCGGAACACGTCGCGCCAGCGCGCCGGCCGGCCGAGCGCGAGCCGCAGGTACTGGCGCGAGGCGCGCACCGAGCTGGGCGCGAACAGCACGAAGTACAGGCAGATCGGGTACAGCAGCGCGCGGCTGGCGCGTCGCCCGAAGGTGAGCGCGAACGCCACCAGCAGCCGCATCAGCAGCACCGAGCCGCGCTCGCGCCGGGTTGCCCAGTGGCCGCTCATGCCGCCTCGTACGCCACGGTGCCGCTCGCCAGCCGGGCATCGCTGGCGAGAATCTCGAACGCCGCCTGGCCGGGGCGTTTGGCGGTGAGACGGATTTCGAACTCGCGTTCCGGCAGCAGCGGCGCCACGAACTTGACCGTCGGAAACCCGGTGACGCGCACTGCGCCGCCGGCATGCGCGGGCAGCGCCGCCGCCACCGCATCCAGCAGCACCACGCCGGGCACGACCGGGTGCCCGGGGAAGTGCCCGGGCAGCGCCGGGTGGCTGGCGGCGATCTTCATGACGGCGTCAGACCGGCAGCTGCTGCACGTACGAACGCCCGCGGCGCAGCATCCGCACCCGCAGCCGGTGCAGGTTGGCGAGCGCGAACAGCAGGTTGATGCGCAGCTTCAGGTTCCACAGGTGGCGGGCGTCGAACAGGTCGGCGGCCAGCACCGAGGTGATGGCGGTCTTGAGGCCCATGAAGTTGCTCGAATAGAAGAACAGGTCGAGGAACGCCGGGTCGTACCAGCCGCGGATGAAGCGGAAGAAGATCCGCTGCGCGCCGCGGATGCGCTTTTCGTACACGGCCAGGTGCCGGCCGGAGAAGTCCCTGGTCTCGAATGACTTCAGGATCGCCTTGGAGGCGACCTGGGCCGACTTCATGGTGAGGAACACGCCCGAGGAGAACACCGGGTCGAGAAACGCGCCGGCGTCGCCGAGCATCACGTAGCCGGGGCCGGCGTAGCGCTCCATGACATAGGAGAAGTTGGCGATCGAGCGCGCCGGGAATTTCTGCTTCGCACCCTTCATGCGCTCGGCCACGAACGGGATGTTCTCGATCGTGTGCCACAGGAACGCGTCGTTGGCGGCGTCGGCCTTGCCGGCCACCGCCTCGTCCGAGCCGTCGTGCTCAATCGTGCGCACCTTGCCGGCGGCCACGGCCGCGGCGGCGATCTTGCCGCGTTGCTTGAGGTAGTCGTCGGTCACCACCATGCCGACGCTGGTGTTGCCGTTCTTGAACGGGATCATCCAGAACCAGCCGTGCGGAAACGACACCACCTGGATGTCGCCGGCCTCCTCGCCGGGGTCGCGGAACACGCCGTCGAAGTGCGAGTAGAACGCGGTGCGGCTCGTCAGGCTGACGTCGCGCTTGAAGCCGAGGCGCGCGCCGAGGAAGGCGGTGCGGCCGCTGGCGTCGACCACCATCGGGCAGCGCACGGTGAGCTCGCCGGAACCGTCGACCGCCACGGCCTGCACGCCGACCGCGCGCTCGCCCTCGAACAGCACCTCGCGCACCGCCCACGGCTGGTAGACCGTGGCGCCGGCCTGGCGGGCGTTGTCGAGCAGCATCTCGTCGAATTCGGCGCGCTCGACCTGATAGGCGTGCGGGTGATTCTTGTTGATCGCGCGCGCGAACGGGTAGCGCGAGCGGCGCGCGCCGTAGCGGTCGGAAAAATGGGCGGCGTACTTGCGGATGAAGCGCTTGTCCATCTCGCTACCCAGCCCCAGCTCCTCGATGATCGGCAGGTTGAGCGGCAGCAGCGACTCACCGATGCGGAAGCGCGGGAAGCGCTCGCGCTCGAACAGCACCACCTTGAGGCCGGCGCGCGCCAGGTAGGTGGCGGCGGCCGCACCGGACGGCCCGCCGCCGATGATGGCGACATCGGCCTCGATGGCGGTCGCGCGGCCGGCGGCCTGGGAAGCGGTTGCCTGCATGGGGGATCTCCGGATCGGGCTGGACAGGGGCCCCGGGCCGGCTGGCCGGGGCACCGAATTCTCGCAAATGCGGCCGGACATTATCGGGAAATCCCGGCGGGGCAGCAAGCACGCAGGCCGGCTGCATGCGGCCGGCCGGCATTCCCTGTTATCATGCCCGCCCCTGGATTTCCCGCTGCCCGCCGCCCATCCCCGTGACCGTGTCCGCGATCATCGAGATCACCGATCTCACCAAGATCTATCCCGGCAGCGACCGGCCGGCGCTCGACGACCTCAAGCTTGCGATTCCGGCCGGCGCGTTTTTCGGGCTGCTCGGGCCGAACGGCGCCGGCAAGAGCACGCTGCTGTCGATCCTGTCCGGACTGCGGGCGCCAAGTCGCGGACAGGTGCGGGTGCTGGGCATGGACGTGCGCCGCACACCGCACCCGGTCAAGGCGATTCTCGGGCTGGTGCCGCAGGACCTGGCGCTGTACCCGGCCCTGACGGCGCGCGAGAACCTGTTGTTCTTCGGGCGCATGCACGGCCTCCGTGGCGCGCACCTGCGCGAACGGGTCGAGGCCTGCCTGGCGATTGCGCGCCTCGAGGAACTGGCCGACCGCCGCGCCGAGACCTTCTCCGGCGGACTCAAGCGCCGCCTCAACCTGGTGATCGGCCTGATCCACGAGCCGCGACTGCTGATCCTCGACGAACCCACGGTCGGCATCGACCCGCAGTCGCGGCTGTTCATTCACGACAGCCTGCGTGCCCTGCATGCCGCCGGCATGACCATCCTCTACTCCACCCACTACATGGAAGAGGCCGAGCAGCTGTGCGACGACGTCGCGATCATCGACCGCGGCCGCATCCTGGCGCGCGGTACGGTGCCGGAGCTGCTGCGCCACCACCGCGACGGCGCCATCGAGGCGCACCTCGAGGCCGACCTGCCGGAATCCGTGGCGGCGGCGGTGCGCGCCCTGCCGCAGCTGCGCGGCAGCCGATTCGAGGCACGCCGCTTCGTACTCAAGAGCGACGCCCCGGATACCACCCTGGCGTCGGTGCTGAACATCCTGACCGCCGCGCGCGTGCCGCTCGCCTCGCTGCACATGGGCGCCATGAACCTGGAACAGGTGTTCCTGGTACTCACCGGCACCCACATGCGCGACTGACGAAATATCTATGATTGCCCTGCGCCAGCTCGCCACCGCCATCGCCAAGGAGACGCGCCTGATCGTGCGCGACCGCCAGGCGCTCGCCATCCTGTTCGTGATGCCGGTGGTGTTCGTCACCATCCTGTCGCTGGCGCTGCGCGACGTATTCACCGAGCGCGCCGGTGCGACCTTCGACGTGCTGATCGTGAACCAGGACCCGGGGCTGGTCGGGCAAAAGCTCACCGCCAGCTTCGCCAACGACCGCCACTACCGGGTCACGCAGCAAACCGGGGCGCTGCCGGACGACGAGCTCGCCGGCCTGGTGACGAGCGGCCAGTACCGGTTCGCGCTGTCGATCCCGGCGCGCGCCACCGCCCAGGCGCGCGCCCGGGCACTTGAGCAGGTGCGCGCCGACGGCCAGCGCCGCAGGGGCCCGGTCGCGGTCGAAATCAAGCTGTACGCTGACCCGACCCTGCGCGCCGACCACCGCGCCATGGTGGTGGCGTACGCCAACGGCGCGCTGCGCGCCATCGAGTCGCAGCTGATCGCCGAGCGCATCGCCGATCTGGCGCGCACGCCGTTCGGCAGCAGCGCGGTGTCGGCCCCGACGCTGGCCGCCCCGCAGCTGTTCGCCGAGCTCGCCGACCCGTACGACGCACCGTCGCGGCGGCTGCCGCAACCGACCTCGGTGCAGCAGAACGCCCCGGCGTGGACGCTGCTCGCGATGTTCTTCCTGGCGGTGCCGCTGTCGGTGACGTTCATCAGGGAACGCGCGCAAGGCAGCCTGCTGCGCCTGCAGTCGATGCCGGTGCCGGGCTGGGTGCTGCTCGGCGGCAAAATCGTTCCCTACCTGGTCATCAACCAGATCCAGCTGGTGCTGATCCTCGCGGTCGGGGTGTACGGCCTGCCGCTGCTCGGCGGCGACCGCCTGACGCTCGGCCACGCCCCGGCCGGCATCGCGCTGCTCGGCGTGAGCGCCAGCCTGGCGGCGATCGGCTTCGCGCTGGTGATCGCCACCCTGGCACGCACACCCGAGCAGGCGACCACAGCGGCCGCGACCATCATCCTGATCCTGGCCGCGATCGGCGGGATCATGGTGCCGAAGTTGGTCATGCCGCCGGTGATGCAGCAGCTCGCCGAGCTGTCGCCGTTCTCGTGGGGGCTGGAAGGCTTCCTCGACCTGTTCGTGCGCGGTGGCGGCGTGCGCGAGATGCTGCCCGAGGCCGGCCAGCTGCTGGCGTTCGCGGTCGTGTGCTTCGTCATTGCACTGCTGCGCTTCCGCCGTGACTGGCGCCATGACTGATCGACAATCGCCTTCGGGAAGCTCCGAATAAATGATTTTTCACCGCGGAGGCGCGGAGACGCAGAGAGTATCTATGTTGATACGCCTTGATTCCTTCTCCGCGCCTCTGCGCCTCCGCGGTGAAGGATGTAATTAGTCAGACTTTCCTTTAGAACGGCCAACCAGAATGACCAAAGCATCGACAACGCAACGCGGAAGTGCAAAGACGCAGAGGAAACCGGAGACTATGAACCGGATGAACATATTCTCTCGTTTCTCTCTGCGTCTTTGCGCCTCCGCGTTGAGCCGTTTTTCTTAGCGACCGCCCGAGACCCGCCCATGCCCTCCGGTTCCCACGATCCCGACTTCAAGCTCGAGCTCAAGAAGCTGATCATCGCGGCCTGCAACCGCGAGACCGATCCGGAGTCGATCGGCGACGACGAGGCCCTGATCGGCAGCGACACCGCGCTCGGCCTCGACTCGCTCGACGTGCTGCAGGTCAATGTCGCGATCGGCCAGAAGTACGGCGTGCGCATCGACGACAGCAAGCATGCGCGCCGGGTGATGAAGTCGATCAACACCCTGGCCGACTTCCTGCGCCCGGGCCCGTGACCGGCATGACCGCGATCCGCATTCGCGGCCTCGGCCTGGTGTCGTCGTACGGCATCGGGCTGGCGCGCGCGGTCGAGGGCCTGCGCGCGGGGCGTGACGGCATCACGCCGCTGACGCTGTTCCGGCTTCCATTCCAGGACCAGATCAAGGTCAACCAGTTCGACCACAGCCCGTTCCCGCCCGGCGAGGCCAGCGCCCCGGCAATCCTCGAGGCGGCGGTGAGCGAGGCGCTGGCCGCGGCCGGCGTCGAGGCGGCGGCGCTGCGCGAGGCGGCGCTGGTGATCGGCACCGGCGGCTACCTGTTCGCGGCCGAGGCCGAATACCGGCGGGTGCTGGCCGAATCCGGCGCCACCTCGGAACCGGCGCTGCGCGCCCCGGGCTACGTGGCCCAACGGGTGGCCGACGACCTCGGCATCGGCGGGCCGGTACTGACGCTGTCGACCGCCTGCTCGTCGAGCGCCAACGCATTGCTGGTGGCGGCCGACCTCATCCGCCGCGGTGAGGTCGCGCGCGCGCTGGTGCTGGGTGTCGAGGGTCTGAGCCAGATCGCACTGAGCGGCTTTCACTCGCTGATGCTGCTCGACCCGGCGGGCTGCCGGCCGTTCGACGGTGCGCGCCGTGGCATGCAGCTCGGCGAGGCGGTGGCCGCGGTGCTGCTGGAGGCCGAGGCGAGCGAACACGCCACCGGCGACGCCCTGCTCGGCGGTGCCAACCTGTGCGACATCCATCACGTCACCAGCGCGGCGCCCGACGGCAGCGCCATGCGCGCGGTGATGGAGATGGCCCTGGCCGACGCCGGCCTCGCGGCCAACGACATCACCGTGATCAAGGCGCATGGCACCGGCAGCCCCGACAACGACAGCGCCGAGGCGGCCGCCATGCGCGGCCTGTTCGGCGAGCGGCTTCCGCCGTTCACCGGCCTCAAGCGCTACCTTGGCCACACCCTCGGCGCCTGCGGCGCGGTCGAGCTGGCCGCCTTCCTCGGCTGCCTGCGCGCCGGCTTCATCCCGCCGACCGCCGGTTGCACGCAGCCGGACCCGGAGCTGCGTGTCACACCGCTGGCCGCGGTGCAACCGGCGCGCACCGGCCCGGTGATGCTCAATTTCTTCGGCTTCGGCGGCAACTACGCCTCGCTGATCGTCCGCCATGGCTGAGCGCACCCCGGTCTACATTCATGCCGCGGCCGCGCTCGGCCCGCACGGCGACGCCGTCGCCGCCGAGCGGGTGCGGCTCGCGACCGACCCGGCGCCGTTCGAGCTCAAGGAACTGGTCAAACGCGTGGTCGGCGCGCCGCTGCGCCAGGCCTCGCACCTGGTGGAGCTGGCCGCAGTCGGCTCGCAGCTGTGCCTGAAACGTCTGCCGTATGCGGCCCCGGAGAACACCGCGGTCTACGTCGGCACCGGGCTGGCCGAGGTGCGCAAGACCGGCGCGCTGTTCCACCAGGTGTTCCCGCCCGGCCCCGGCATGGCCTCGCCGTTCGACTTCATCAACGCCGCCAACAACATGGCCGCGTTCTACGTCGCCAAGCTCGGCAACTTCCGCGCCCGCAACCTGACCGTGACCCAGGAGGAGTTTTCGTTCGAATGGGCGCTGAAGCTGGCGCTCGACGACCTCCACGCCGGCAGCTTCCGCCAGGCGCTGGTCGGCGGCATCGACGAGAACTCGCAGCCGCGCGCCACCCACCTGCGCCGCATCCGCCTGCGCGACGACCAGCCGATGGGCGAAGGCGCCGGCTTCCTGTACCTGTCGCGCGAACGCAGCCACGCGCGCGGCCAGCTGCTGGCGGTGCGCCGGCTGCCGGCCGGCGCCGGCCTGGCCGATGCGCTCGCCGCCACGGTGCGCGAGCTGCGCCACGCCGACGAGGACGTGGAGCTGCTGCCCGGCTTCCGCCTCGAACCGGTTGAGGTCGCGGCACTCGGCCGCGCGCTGCCGCAGGCGCGCATCGACCCTTACCTCGAGACCTGCGGCTGCTTCCACACCGCCGCCGCCTTCGGGCTGGCCGCCCGGCTCGATAAACCCCGGCGCGCGCTCGCGATCCACGTCAACCGCGACCTCGTCGGCCGCGCCATGCTGATCGTCGCGCGCATCGAATCCGACCCCACCACCACTCTGTTATAGTGCCCGCATGAACGCCCACCACTCCCGCACCGACAAACCCTCGCTCAGCCCGCACCCGGCCCTGCCGGAGTACTACGCGAGCAGCGACAAGAAGCGCGGCTTCGTCCGCGAGATCTTCAACCACACCGCCCCCGACTACGACCGGGTCGAGCGCATGATGGCCCTCGGCTCCGGCCCCTGGTACCGGCGCCGGGCGCTGGCGCGCGCCGGGTTGACCGCCGGGCTGGACGTGCTCGACGTCGCGATGGGCACCGGGCTGGTGGCGCGCGAGGCGGTGGCGCTGGCCGGCGACCCGAGCCTGGTCACCGGGCTCGACCCGAGCATCGGCATGGTGACCGAGGCGCGGCGCCGGCTCCCGATCCGCATCATCCTGGCGCGCGGCGAACAGCTGCCAATACAGAAGGAAAGCTTCGACTTCCTCAGCATGGGCTACGCGCTGCGCCACGTGAGCGACATCGACGCGCTGTTCGGCGAATACCTGCGTGTGCTGCGCCCGGGCGGCACGGTGTGCGTACTGGAGATCTCCCGCCCCAAGGGACGGCTGGCGCTGCTCGGCCTGCGCATCTACATGAAGGGCATCGTGCCGCTGCTCACCCGCGTCATCACCCGCCACCGCGAGACCGCGCGGCTGATGGAGTACTACTGGGACACGATCGCCGCCTGCGTGCCGCCCGACACCATCCTCGCCGCCATGACCCGCGCCGGGTTCAAGGACGTGCGGCGGCATACCGAGCTCGGGATCTTCTCGGAGTACGTCGGGACCAAGCCGGCCGGGTCGTAAGACACCCCCTGGAATTGACGCCGAGGACGCAGAGGCGCAGAGAACGCAAAGATTAGCGGTTAATACCGCCGATATTCTCTGCGCCTCTGCGTCCTCGGCGTTACTACCAGAAAATCACTGACCGGCAGGATCAGACCGCGGTCTTGAGGCGGGTAAATATTTCCTGCTCCCGGTCGGCGCAGTCGCGCAGGATGTCGGCGAGCTTCTTGTAGACGCCGGGGTCGTTGCTGCGGTTCTTGACCAGCAGCGCACCCTGCACGGCGAACTCGCGCCAGCGGTCGCCGGTATTGGTAAGGTCGCGGGCGGCCTCGGCGAGCGCGGGGTTGGCGAGCAGCTCGCTCGCTTCCTGCAGGAACGCGGCATACATGAAACGGAAACCGGCGCCGCCGGTGCCGATCTCCTCCTGCATGCGCACCACGCTGCTGACCCACTTGCGCGCCAGTTCCGGCCCGAGCTTTTGCGGCCAGCGCTCCATCTTGCCGGCCATCCAGCGGATACCACGCACGCCAAGGAACGGCATCGGGATGCCGGTCATGCGCTTGGCGGTGGCGCGGATCGCGTCACGTACCGCGGCCTTGATGTCCGGATTGGCCGGCACGTACTCGGGGTAATAGGTGAGCCCGCGCGGTGCGAACGGTCCCTTGGCGAAACGCGCGCGCTTGAGGTCCTCGGCCGGGCAGGTGACCGGGCGCTCGGCGACCGGGTCGCTGATCAGATAGTCGTTGCCCTGTTTGCCGTACGCGACCAGATTGTGGCCGTTGAAATGGAAGCGCATGTCGACCGGGAAGTACGACAGCCAGTAGACGCTGGTCTGCAGACCCACCGGCCGGCCGGCGGCCAGGAACTGATCGAGCGCCTGCATCGCCGCCTCGGCATTGCGGTAGCGGTGCTCGCGCCAGCGCACGCCGAGGCGCTTGGCCAGGTTCTTGATGATGGCGCGCGGCGCCTCGCGGTAGCTGGTGAGCGGGATGCCGCCCATCTTGATGATCGGGATGTGCAGGAAGAACAGCCCGCCGCCGATGCCGAACACCATCGGCTCGCTCAAGCTCAGGCCCTGGTGGCGCAGCAGCGCCGCGACCGTGCCGCTCTCGCAGTGGCCGGCGTGGCGGTGTTCAAAGGCGCTCATGATCGTCCTTCGCCGGCAGCCGGCGCAGCTCCGCCACCGACAGCTGCATGGCCTGGGCGTAACGCTGCAGGACTTTCTCCGGCAGGCGCGCAAACGGCCGCGGGCGCAGGTGCCAGCGGATGCGCAGGCGCGACATGCCGGTGTACGAGGCCAGCAAGCCGAGGTCCATCTGGCGGCGCGCCATGTGGTAGGCGAGCGGACTCACCGCGCCGCGCCGGGCGCGCGCCAGGGCGTCGGCGATCGCCGCGCGCACTTCGTCATTCGCCTGGCCGTTGACGACCTGCTCGACCTGCCAGCCGACCGAACCGACCACGACGTAGCGGCCCTGCTCGTCGACCGCATAGCAGGCGCGCTGGTAGCCGGCAAAAATGGTCTGTTCCTCGTCCTGCGGAACGTCCGTCGTCTTCACGGGATTGTCCTCACACTACCGTCAGGTGCATGTAGCAGAAACTGAAGCGCGCGCTCTCCGGGATGTAGCACAGCAGCCGGTCGCCGGGCTTGAGTTTCCCCGAGTACAGCAGCTCTTCCATGATCAGGTAGATCGACGCCGAGCCGACGTTGCCGACCCGCGGCAAGTTGGTGAACCAGCGATCGAGCGGGATATCGAAACCCTGCTCGACCATGCGGTCGTGCAGCTTCTCGCGGAAGTACTCCGACGAGTAGTGCGGCAGGAACCAGGTGATGTCGGCGGGCGCGAGGCCGTGGCGGCGCACCACCGGCATGAGCGCACGGTCGATCGAGGCCTGGATGATGTGTTCGTTCAGGATGCGCGCGTCCTGCTTGAGCGCGTAGAAGCCCTGGCGCACGATGTCGAGCGGGTCCTCGAGCTCGTGCCAGTACTGCATGCTGCCGTCGGCGCGCTTGTTGCCCCCGCTGTACATGCACACCGGCATGTCGCCGGCGAGCGAAATCATGTCCATCCAGTCGATGCGCAGCGACCGGCCGCCGGCCTTCGGCTGCGGCTGCACCAGCGCCGCACCGGCACCGTCCGACAGCATCCAGCGCAGGAAGTCCTTCTCGAACGCCAGCTCCGGGCGCTTCTCGAGCTCCGACACCTGGCTGTCGACCTCCGGGCCGAAGTTACGGCCGCGCATGTAGCGCGACGGGAACTCGGAGCCGACACTGACGGCGTTGCGGTAGTGGCCGGCCTCGATGTTGAGCTTGGCATAGCGCAGCGCCGTCATCCCCGAGGTGCAGACCGCAGCGGCGGTGAACACCTCGCACGGCGGGGTGGCGAGCTCGCCGTGCAGCATGAAGCCGTGCGCCGGCTGCACCAGGTCGGGACTGGACG
>Ga0316626_10001371_pt1 | contig 10810 bp, 7 predicted proteins | sample OWC_Aug_T1_C1_D5_FD_207656 | JGI IMG/M metagenome (GOLD analysis project Ga0316626, IMG submission 207656) | Wetland soil microbial communities from Old Woman Creek delta, Ohio, United States - OWC_Aug_T1_C1_D5_A | ecosystem: Environmental > Terrestrial > Soil > Wetlands | place: USA: Ohio...
CGCCTTGAGATCGTGCTCGGCCGCGAGCACGTCGGGGCGGCGGAGCAGCACCTCCGACGGGACGCCCGGGGAGAGATCCTCGACGAGCAGCGTCGCCTCGAGCGACACGGGCGCCGGCAGGGTCGCGGGCTGCGCGGGCACGCCGGTGAGGAACACGAGCGCGTTCTCGGCCTGTGCGCGCAAGCGGGTCAGGCGCGCGACCTCCGAGCGCGCGGCTTCGATCTGACCCTCGGCGGTTCGCAGATCGAGCTCGGACCGTTGTCCTTGCTCGAGCAGCCGCTTCGTCACCTCCGCCGACTCGCGCACGAGCCCGAGGGTTTGGTTCGCGATCGCGAGCTGTTCCTCGAACGAGCGTGCCACGAGGTACTGCGTCGCGACCTCACCGACGAGCGCGATGTGCGCCGCGCGGTGCGCTTCGGCCGACGACAAGTACGCTTCGAGTGCGGCCGTGCGCGCGTTCTTCAAGCGCCCGAACAGATCGAGCTCGTACGACAGGCTCGCGCCGAGCGAGTACTGCTGCGTGACATCGTCCCTGGTGCCGCGCAGCTCCGCATCCGCACCGGCGACCAGCGTCGGGAACTGCGTCGAGCGTGCGATCCGGTACTGCGCGCGCACGAGCTCCACGTTGAGCGCGGCGACGCGCAGATCGCGGTTGTTGTTCAGCGCGAGCTCGATCGTCGCCTGCAGCCGCGCATCCGCGAACACCTGGCGCCAGCCGAGATCGGCGGCCGCACGACCGTCGGTCGCGTCCCAGCGATTCGCGACCGGCGCGGCGGGCCGCTCGTACGCGGGCGCCAACGAACAGGCCGACAGCGCCGCCAGGAAGGCGAGCCTACGCATGGCGCTCTCCCGTCGCCGCCTCGGCCGCTCCGACCGCCGTCAGGCGTCGCCGGCGCGTGATCACCGTGAAGAACACCGGCACGAACAGGAGGCCGAGGAACGTCGCCGACATCACGCCACCGACGACCGCGATGCCGATCGCGTTCTGTGCGCCGGCGCCGGCACCGCGCGCGATCGCGAGCGGCATCACGCCGAGCACGAACGCGAGCGAGGTCATGATGATCGGGCGCAGGCGCATGCGCGCGGCCTCGAGCGCGGCCTCGGCCGGTGGCCGGCCCTGCTCCACGAGCTCCTTCGCGAACTCGACGATCAGGATCGCGTTCTTCGCGGACAGGCCGATCGTAGCGAGCAAGCCGACCTGGAAGTAGACGTCGTTCGCCAGGCCGAAGAACAGCGTTGCACCGACGGCGCCGATCACGCCGAGCGGCACGACGAGCATGACGGAGATCGGAATCGACCACGACTCGTAGAGCGCCGCGAGGCAGAGGAAGACCACGAGCAGCGACAGCGCGTACAAGATCGGGGCATTCGCCCCCGTGGCGCGCTCTTCGTAGGAGATGCCCGACCACTCGTAGCCGATGCCCTGCGGCAGCTGGCTCGCGATCTCTTCCATCGCGGCCATCGCATCACCCGAGCTCGCGCCGGGTCCCGCCTCGCCGTTGATCGAGATCGTCGGGAAGCCGTTGAAGCGATCGAGCTTCGGCGAGCCGAACGTCCACTTCCCCGACGCGAACGCCGAGAACGGCACCATCTCGCCCGCGCGGTTGCGCACGTACCAGCGATCGAGATCGGCGGGCTGCATGCGGAACCTCGCATCCGCCTGCATGTAGACGCGCTTCGTGCGGCCGTCGTCGATGAAGTCGTTCACGTAGGAGCCGCCCCACGTCGTCGACAGCGTCTGGTTGATCTCGGCGAGCGAGAGCCCGAGCGCCGCCGCCTTCTCGCGATCGATCGTGATCTTGTACTCGGGCCGATCCTCGAGGCCGCCCGGCCGCACGCGCGCGAGCGAGGGATGCTTCGACGCGAGGCCGAGCAGCTGGTCGCGCGCCGCGATCAACGCGTCGTGACCCAAGCCCGCACGATCCTCGAGCTGGAACGAGAACCCACCGACGGTGCCGAGCTCGGGAATCGCCGGCGGCGCGAACGTGAACGCGGTCGCTTCCTTGATCTTCGAGAACGCGCCCATCGCGCGCGCCGCGACGTTCTTCGCGCTCAACCGCTTGTCGCTGCGCTCGTCCCAGTGACGCAGCTTGATGAACGCGAGGCCGACGTTCTGCCCGCGGCCACCGAAGCCGAATCCGGTGATCGCCATGACGTCCTGGACGGCATCCTTCTCGTTCTCGAGGAACAGCTTCGTGATCCGGTCCATGATCGCGCGTGTCTGCTCTTGCGTTGCCCCCGGCGGCAGCAGCACCTGCGCGTTCAGCAGGCCCTGATCTTCCTCGGGCAAGAAGCTCCTGCGCATCTTCGGGAACAGCAGCGCGAGCGAGCCCGCGATCGCGAAGAACACGACCATCAACACCCAGCGCCGGCGCACGAAGCGGCCGACGATCTTCAGGTACGTGCGATTGCTCGCGTCGTAACCGCGATTGAACAAGCCGTAGAGCCCGCGCCGCGGACCTTCCTTCGGCCGCCTCAAGATCGTCGCGCACAACGCCGGCGTGAAGATCAGCGCGACGAGCACCGACAGCGTCATCGCCGACACGATCGTGATCGAGAACTGCCGGTAGATCACACCGGCCGAGCCGCCGAAGAACGCCATCGGAACGAACACGGCGGCGAGGACGAGGGCGATGCCGACGAGCGCACCCGTGATCTGCTTCATCGACCTGCGCGTCGCTTCTTTCGGCGACAGCCCTTCGTCGTGCATCACGCGCTCGACGTTCTCGACGACGACGATCGCATCGTCGACCAAGAGGCCGATCGCGAGCACCATGCCGAACAACGTCAGCGTGTTGATCGAGTACCCGAACGCCGACAGCACGCCGAACGTCCCCAACAACACGACGGGGACCGCGAGCGTCGGGATCAACGTCGCGCGGATGTTCTGGAGGAACAGCAGCATCACCAAGAACACGAGCCCGATCGCCTCGAGCAGCGTCTTCACGACCTCTTCGATCGAGATCCGCACGAACGGCGTGCTGTCGACCGGATACGCCACCTCGAGGCCCGGCGGAAACGTCGCGGAGAGCTCGACGAGCCGCGACTTCACCGCATCCGACGTCGACAGCGCGTTCGCACCGGCGGCGAGCCGAATGCCGAGACCCGACGACGGGCTGCCGTTGTAGAAGCTCTCGATGCTGAAGTTCTCGCCGCTGAGCTCGATGCGCGCGACATCGCGCAACCGCACGTGCGAGCCGTCGGGATTGACGCGCACCAGGATCGCCGCGAACTCGTCGGGCGTCGACAGCCGGCTCTGCGCGGTGATCGTCGCGTTCAGCGCCTGCCCCTTGACCGCCGGCGAGCCGCCGAACTCGCCGACGGAGACCTGCGCGTTCTGAGCGACGATGGCCGCTTGCACGTCGAGCGGCGTCAGCCGAAACCCCGTGAGCTTCTCGGGGTCGAGCCAGATGCGCATCGCGTACTGCGCGCCGAACACCTGCACGTCGCCGACGCCGGGCACGCGGCTGATCGGATCCTGCAGCGTCGAGAACACGTAGTCCGAGATGTCGTTTCTCGTCATGCTGCCGTCCTTCGAGACGAAGGCGGCGATCAGCAGGAAGTTGCGGTTCGACTTCGCGACGCGCACACCCTGCCGCTGCACCTCTTGCGGCAGCTGCGGCATCGCGAGCTGCAGCTTGTTCTGCACCTGTACCTGCGCGATGTCGGGGTTCGTGCCGGGCTCGAAGACGAGCTCCACGCTCGCACCGCCGGTCGAATCACTCGACGACGACAGGTAGCGCAGGCCATCGAGGCCGTTCATGCGCTGCTCGATCACCTGCGTGACGGTCTCTTCGAGCGTGCGCGCCGACGCGCCGGGGTACGTCGCCTGCACGGTGATCGCCGGCGGCGCGACGGCCGGGAACTGCGAGACCGGCAGGCGCAGGATCGAGAGCGCGCCCGCGATCGAGATGATGATCGCGATCACCCACGCGAAGATCGGTCGGTCGATGAAGAACCTAGCCATACGTCACCGCGCGCTGCCGCTACCACTCCCCGGTGCCGCGGCTGCTTTCGCGCTACCACCCGCCGGCACCGCGACGACGTCACTGCCGGGCCGCACCTTCTGCAGGCCCTCGACGATCACGCGCTCGCCCGCGGCGATCCCCGACGTCACGAGCCACGCATCGCCGATCTCGCGCTCCGCTGCGAGCTGACGGCGCTCGACCTTGTTCGCCGTGGTCACGACGAGCGCCATCGGCCGCCCCGCCTGATCGCGCGTGACCGCGCGCTGCGGGACGAGCAACGCGTTCGCTTGCGTGCCCTCCTCGATGCGCGCACGCACGAACATGCCTGGCAACAGCTCGCGCTTGGGGTTCGGAAACACGGCGCGCAGCGAGATCGATCCGGTCGTCGAATCGACGGTCACGTCCGTGAACTGCAGCATGCCCGGCTCGCCGTACTCGCGGCCGTCGTCGAGGATCAGCACGACCTTCGCCTGTTTGTGCTCGGTCTCGATCTCGCCGCTCTCGATCGCGCGCCTGAGCCGCATCGCCTCGGCGCTCGACCACGTGAGGTCGACGTACACCTGATCGATCTGCTGGATCGTGGCGAGCAGCGTCGCCGTCTGCGCTTGCACGTACGCGCCTTCCGTCACCTCCGCACGACCGATCCGGCCCGCGAGCGGCGCCGTCACCGTCGTGTAGCCGACGTCGATCGCCGCGCGCTTCACCGCCGCGCGCGCTGCTGCGAGATCCGCTTCCGCTGTCTTCTGTTTCGCGACCGCGTCGTCGAGCTCCTGCTTGCTGACCGCATTCGTCTCGACGAGCTTCTGATAGCGCTCGGCGAGCGACCTCGTCGCCGCGATCGTCGCTTCGGCACGCGCGACCTGCGCCGTCGCGCTCTCGAGCGCCGCCGTGTACGGCGCCGGATCGATCTTGAACAGCGCCTGCCCTTCCTTCACGTCGCTGCCCTCTTGGAACAGCCGCTTCTGCACGATGCCGTTCACGCGCGCGCGCACCTCGGCGACGCGCAGCGCCGACGTGCGGCCCGGCAGCTCTTTCCGCAGCGTCACCGCCTGCGGTTGGATCGTGACGACGCCGACCTCGACGGGTCCGGTCGGCCGCGGGGCGGGCTTGTCCTTCTTGTTGCACGCGCACAAGAGAACCAGAGAAATCAGAACTGCTCGCATGCGACCCGGAGATGGTGACCCGGTCCGAGCGGCGAATCCATCTCCGGCTACCGAGATGATCGGCTAGTTAATGAAACGCAATGTCCTATTCGTCGCGTGCGAGCGGGGGGACGAGCGGCAGGATCGGTGCGTCAGCTGCGACGTCGTTCGCGGGCGCGGTGCCGTGGCGGGTGAGGATGCGGAGCGATTGCAGCAAGCGCTCGGCTGCGGGCCAATCGGGCCGCGCGCTCCGCACCGTCACGAGCACCCCACCCTCGATGGCGAGGTCGTGCGGCGCGATCGCGAACACGTAGCGGTATGGTAGCTGCGCATCGCCGCGCGTCTCCGCGAAGTAGCCGCTCGCACCCGGCAACACGACGGGCACCGCATGCGCGCCGCCCGTGTTCTCGCTCGCCTTCGCTTCGAGGATGCCGTCGCGATCGATCACGAGCGCGGCCGAGAACACCGTGACCTCGAGCTCGCCGACCGGCTTGCCGTCGTCGCGCTTCTCCGTGCAGCGGAGCAGCGTCTCGCCGGCGGACATCGGCGTGACCTCGAGCTCGCCCGGTACGATCTCGAAGCCGATCGACGGGAGTCCGCGCTGTCGCGACGCCGCGGGAAGCTGGCGGTATGCCCTGGCCGATGCCATGGCGATACCGACGATCCTATGGCGGGAGCGGACCGCGCGGGAGTGGAAAGATCCCGCGCGATCTCGCGACGCTACGCTCAGGCGGCGGCGCGGACGGACGCCGGCGCCGGCACGAGCCGCTCCGGCTTCACGAGCGCCATGATGCCGCCGACGATGCCGGCGAGACCGGTGAGGAGGAGGATCGTCAGGCCGATGCCCGAGTCGCCCTCCGCGGCGCTCTTCAAGATCGCGCCGATGCCGAGCCCGACGAGCCCGAACAACAGCGAGAACGTTCCCGCGACGCGACCGAACTTCTTGCGCGCGACGCCGGCGCCGCCGATCAGCGCGAGCAACAGCGCGGGCGCGAAGATCGCCATCACGATGCCCTTGATGCCGTCGACGCCGTCCTTCGCACTCCTCAGCGAGCCGCTCTCGCCATACGACGCCGCCTTCATCTTCACCTCGTCCTTGTCGAGCTCGGAGCTCACCGCATCGAGCCCCTTCACGACTTGAAACGCGCTGACGGTGGCGGTGTGCCCTTGCCGCGTCACGCTGACCATCGGGAGAAAGAACGCGAGGATGCCGAGGATGCCGCCGACGAGAACTACGAACTTGCTTGCCTTCATCTGAATGCCTCCGAAAGAGATGCCGGCCATCGTGCAGCGACCGCGCCACTCCCTAACCACGCGGATCCCCACGCATCGGCGAAGCGGTCGGGTCGGACCGGACCCGTCGGCTCGGAGGCGATCGGGTTCGTTAAGACCCGCCGACGACAACGTCGATGTCGACGATGTACTGCGCCGCACCGCCGACCGTCGGAGATCAGCACGCGCTTGACAGTTAGATATCTAACCATTAGACATCTAACTATGAGCGACGCGATCATCGACCGCATCGGCCGCATCCACCTGAGCTGGAAGCGATATGTGGTGCAGAACCTCGCGCCTCACGGGATCTCGCCGAAGCAGATCTTCCTACTCCGCGAGCTCCGGCGTCGCCGCTCGCTGACACCGAGCGAGATCGCGGAGATGTTCTACGCGGACCGGCCGACGACCACCTCCATGCTGACCACGATCGAGCGCGCCGGTTGGATCACGAGACGCCGCGATCCCGACAACGGCAAGCGAGTGCTCGTCGAGATCTCCGCCGCCGGTGTCGCGAAGCTGGAATCCGTGCCGGAACGACTGTGGCGCAGCGGCCGCATGGATCTCGATCCCGAGGCCGTGCTCACCGCGGCCGAGCGCACCACGCTGATCCGCCTCCTCGACAAGCTCGACGCGGCGCTCGAGGAGGCCTGATCATGCAACGTCACACGATCCACCGAGACGACGTCGCCATTCACGTGCTCGACACCGGCGGCGACGGGATTCCGGTGGTGTTCCTCCACGGCGTGATGGGCCGCGGGATCCACTGGCAGGGGACGATGGCCGCCCTCGCCCCTCGCTACCGCGGGATCGCGCTCGACCAGCGCGGCCACGGTCGCTCGGATCGCCCCGCCGGGCCGTACGACCGCGACGCCTACGTCGACGATCTCGCGTGTGTGGTCGACGCGCTCGGGCTGGAGCGGTTCGCGATCGTCGGTCACTCGACGGGCGCGCTCAACGCGTGGGTCTACGCGGCGCGCCATCCCGCGCGCGTCACCGCGCTCGTGCTCGAGGACATGACCGCCGCGCGCAAGGGCGACGACTTCCTCGCCGGCTGGCGCGCGTGGCTCGCGTCGTGGCCGCTGCCGTTCACGTCGCACGCCGATCTCGTGCGGCACTTCGCGGCCATCCGGCCATCACTCGGCGGCTACTTTGCCGAGACGTTCGCCGAGGCCGCGGATGGCTGGCGCCCCATCTTCTCGACCGACGCCGTGCTCGCGACGCTCGCCGGGAATGAAGCGAAGGACTGGTGGGACGAGCTCGCCGCCGTCCGCTGTCCCGCACTGGTCGTTCGGGGCGAACGCAGCGACTGGCTCGGCGACGACGAGTCTCGCAGGATCGCAGCGACGATTCCGCGCGGCCGGCTCGCCGTCGTCGAGGACGCCGGGCACACCGTGCATGTCGATCAGCCGGAGGTCTACCGCGAGCTCGTCGCGGACTTCCTCGACGCGGCGATCGCGGGCACGACACCGGCGCCGCGCCCGTACTCCGACGCACAGCTCGCCGTCCGCGCGCGCGCGCAGTACACCCGCGGCGATGCCGGGTTCGCGCTCGGGCGCGCCGCGCTGATCATGATCGACATGCAGGACGAGTTCGTCGAGCCCGTCGGCGGCCCGTACCGCGTTCCCGCCGCCGCGGCGCGCATTCCCGACATGGCGCGCTTGCTCGCCGCGTTCCGCGCGCGCGGGCTGCCGGTGATCCATACCGCGTTCGCCGAGACCCACGAGTACCTCGACCGGCCGCGGCTCGGGGCGCAGATGCCAAATCGCGTGCGTGATGCCGGCGCCCCCGGCCTGTTTCGCACACCGCGGTTTGCCGCCGCGCTCGCGCCGTTACCCGGCGAGCCGGTGATCCTCAAGCCTTCGTACGGCGCGTTCTTCGACACGCCGCTCGAGACGATCCTCAAGCGGCTCGACGTCGACACCGTCGTACTCGCGGGCGCGCTCACCGACTGCTGTGTTGGCACCACCGCGCGGCAGGCGTACGAGCGTGGGTTCGGCGCGGTGGTGGCGAGCGATGCGACCGCGACGACGGTGCCCGAGATGCACGATGCCGAGCTCAAGATCCTCCGGCGAGCGTTTGCGCGCGTGCTCGATGTCGATCTGATCTTGCGCGAGCTCCCGGTGGCTTCCGCACGCACCGCCGCCTCGCTCGAGGCCGCGAGCTGACCCGTACGTCACCGTGTGCGCCCTGCGTGTGAGTGACCGTGTGAACGTCCGTGGAAACGGATCGGGTGGCGGAGTCGGCGGCGGTCGGGCGTACCGGCGGGTGGTAGCCTGACGATCTCATGGCCGGTGCGACTCTGACGCTCCGCCTCCTCGGGCCACTCGACGTCGCTCGCGGAGCCGACCAGGTCGCGCTGCCACCGTCGAAGAAGACGCGGGCCCTGCTCGCGTACCTCGCGTTGAAAGGCCGCCCCCAGCGTCGCGAACGGCTGTGCTCGCTCCTGTGGGACGTCACCGATGACCCGCGCGGCGCGCTGCGTTGGTGCCTGAGCAAGCTGCGCGTGCTCGACGATCCCGATGCGCGGCGCATCGTGGCGGATCGCGACAACGTCGCGTTCGATCGCACGCGCGCGCGGGTCGACGTGATCGACCTCTCCGAGGCAACCGCCGCTGGGCTGGAGCACCTGTCGGCCGACGAGCTAGCGGGGCTCGTCGCCATGTTCCGAGGTCCGTTGCTCGAGGGTCTGGATCTCCCGGACTTCGACGAGTTTCAGGGCTGGCTCGTCGCGGAGCGAGAGCGGTGGCGTTCGCTGCACGCACAGCTGCTTGCCGCGCAGCTCGAGCGTCTCGCTGACGATGTGGAGCGCGCTCTGTTTCCTGCGCGCGCGCTCGTCCGACTGATGCCCGACGACGAGCGTGCCCGCGCGCGCCTCGTGCGGCTCCTCGTAGGGGCTGGGCGGCGCGACGAGGCCGAAGAGCACTATCACCTCGGTCGGCGCCAGCTCGAGCGCAGTGCCGTCGAGACGGGCGAGCTTCGCGACGCGTGGCGACAGGCTGCCGCACAGCTGCGCACCGCGGCCCCTGACGTGACGCAACAGGAAGTGCGGTTCTGTACCGCCCCCGATGGCGTCCGCATCGCGCATTCCGCGGTCGGCCGCGGCCCGACCCTCGTCAAGGCTGCGAACTGGATGAGCCACCTCGAGTACGACTGGAAGAGCCCGCTGTGGCGGCATCTCGCACGCGATCTGTCACGCGAGCTCACGCTCGTTCGCTACGATCAGCGAGGCAACGGGCTGTCCGATCGCGACCCTGCGAAGATCGACCTCGACGCGTTCGTCGCGGATCTGGCGGCGGTCGTCGACGCGGTCGGGTGCGAGCGGTTCGCACTCCTGGGAGTTTCCCAAGGTGCGCGCACGTCGATCGCGTACGCAGCCGCGCATCCCGAGCGCGTCAGTCACCTGGTGCTCTATGGTGGGACCGCGCGTGGCTGGCAACACCGTACACGCGATGAGCTCGAGCGTCGCCAAGCGCTGCAGGTCCTGATGCGCCAAGGCTGGGGACAAGACAACCCTGCGTTCCGCCAGATCTTCAGCACGCTGTTCATGCCCGACGCGAGTCCCGAGCAGATGGCGTGGTTCAACGAGCTGCAGCGGGTGTCGTGCACGCCCGAGACCGCGACGCGGATCAGCGAGAGCTCGGGAGCTTCCGATGTGACTCCGCTGCTCTCGCAGCTCCGGGTTCCTACGCTCGTGCTCCACGCCACGGAGGACGCGGTCGTTCCGTTCGCCGAGGGACGCGCGCTGGCGGCGGCCATCCCCGACGCGCGGTTCGTCGCGCTCGAGAGCCGCAACCACTTGCTGCTCGACGACGAGCCGGCGTGGGCGCGCTTCCTCACGGCGGTTCGCGACTTTCTCCGTCGCTGATCGCGACGCGATGTCCGATACCACGCGCCTTCACACGGTTGCTGCCACGGTCGAGCCGTAGGGTGCAGATGTCAGAAGGGAGACATCATGCATCGCAACCTCGGAATCGGCTCCTGGATCGCGCGGCGGGCGCGGATGACGCCCGAGCGGGTCGCGCTCATCGCCGAGGATCAGCGCTGGACCTACGCCCAGCTCGACGACCGCATCACCTGTCTGGCGCACGCGCTGCTCGAGCTCGGCATCGCGTCTGGCGACCGGGTCGCGTTCATCGGTGACAACCATCCAGCGGCGCTCGAGACGCTGTTCGCGTGTGGGCTCGTCGGCGCGATCTTGGTGCCACTTCATCCAGGTTTCGACGCCGGCACGATTCAGGACGTGCTCGTCGAGTCCGGGGCACGCGCGCTGATCACCACGCTCGCGCACGCCAACACGGTGCGCCAGGCGCTGCCCGGCACTCGCATCACGCGTGCGATCTGCACCGGACCAGTCGTGGACGCAGGGCTTGAGTCCTACGAGCAGTTGATCGCGGACGCTGCCACCGAACCACTCGATCGTGCCAT